>Ga0247827_10001393_pt1 | contig 10316 bp, 7 predicted proteins | sample 12C_Control_Day2_FD_194414 | JGI IMG/M metagenome (GOLD analysis project Ga0247827, IMG submission 194414) | Soil microbial communities from agricultural site in Penn Yan, New York, United States - 12C_Control_Day2 | ecosystem: Environmental > Terrestrial > Soil > Agricultural land | place: USA...
GCGTGCCGCCGGCCGCGCGGGCCGCGGCGGCACGCCGATCGCGACGGCCGCCGAGTGGATCGCCGCGCGAACGCGCGGGTAGGTGCCGCAGCGGCACAGGTTGGTGATGGCCGACTCGATGTCGGCATCGCTCGGCTTGGGCTGGCGCGCCAGCAGCGCGGCGGCCGCCATCAGCATGCCGCTCTGGCAGTAGCCGCATTGCGGCACCTGGTGCAGCACCCAGGCGCGCTGCAGCGGGTGCGGCGCCTCCGGGCTGCCGAGCGACTCGATCGTGCGCACGTCGCGGCCCTGCACGGCGGCCAGCGGCACCACGCAGGAGCGGACCGCCTCGCCGTCGAGCCGCACCGTGCAGGCGCCGCAGGCGCCGATGCCGCAGCCGTACTTGGTGCCGGTGAGCTGAAGCACGTCGCGCAGCACCCATAGCAGCGGCATCGCGGGGTCGATGCGGTCGTCGGGCAGCGGCGTCGGTCGGCCGTTGATCAGCAGGTCCATCGGCAGGCTCCGGGGAACCAATCATTCTGGCCCCGCCACCGCCGCAGCGAAGGTGCGCCCGCGTCCGCAGTGGGGCCCGCGGCCGGGGGAGCGCCCGGCCGATCGGCCCGGCCGTCAGCCGAGCCGCAGCCGCACGGTGACGGCGCCGGCGCGGCCGGCGCGCGCCCGCAGCACGAGCTCGGTGCCGGCCGGCGCCTCCAGCAGCCACTCGGCCCGGGCACGGTCGGCCGTCAGCTCGCGCTGCGGCAGGAAGGCCAGCTGCGACGTCCTCGGCGCGTGGCCGCCCAGCTGCGGTCCCTCCAGGCGCGGCGAGCCGCCGAGCAGTCGCACGGGCGCGTCGGTCTGCCACTCGAGCTCGCACACCAGCGCCCGGGCCTGCTTGCGCTCCACGGCGCGCTGCGTCACGGCGGCGGCGAGGTAGCCGGCGTTGCCGACGTCGAGCCTCACGCGCCAGCGGCACGCCTCATCGTGCGGCGGCGTGGCAGCGCCGCGCGGCGGCTCCTCGGGGGTCGCGCGGTCCGTCGCGTGCGCCACGCCCAGGGCCTCGGCGCGTGCGTCGAGCACCACCAGCCGCGGCAGCGACAGCGCCAGCGCCTCCAGCCAGGCCGGGAAGCGGGCCACCTCGCGCTCGCGCAGCGCCGGCGGCGGGTTGCGCCAGAAATTCATCTTGTCCCAGCCGCCGATCTCCACCGGCCCGAGCTGCGGGTGCTCGAAGGGCCGCCAGTCCACGAAGGCGCGGCCCTCGCACTGCGTGTCGCTCCAGCGCAGCAGCTTGAGGTCGTCCTCGACCGGGTGGTCGCGATACCACTCGATCCACTTGTAGCCCTCGATGCCGGCCTCGCGGTTCGGCGACCACAGCTCGACGGTCCAGAACAGCGCGCCGAGGTGCTCGTAGAACCAGTCCTGCGTGCCGGTGAGGACCGACTTGGGGTGGTACTTGAAGTCGTGGAAGGTGCTGATCGCCGGATAGCCGGTCAGCCGTTCGCCGAGCTTGGACAGCCGCTGGTAGAGCCACAGGTCCTCGGGGATCATGGCCTCGTCGGGCTCGGTGCCCATCGGCCGCAGGATCACGCCGCTGTGGGTGTGGAAGCTGACCGCCGCGCCGATGTTCGGATGGCGCACGACGAAGTCCACCATCGCGCGCACCTCCGGCTCGCTGGCCGGGTAGGGGCCGGCGCCGAGCTGCTCGTGCTCCTGGCGCCACAGGCTGGGGAAGTTGCGGTTGAAGTCCAGCCCCTCGCGATCGGGGTTGGCGCGCACGGTGAGCCCGTCGAAGTGGGACAGCCGTCCCTCCGGCAGCAGGCGGTAGCAGGTCTCGCCGGGCCCGGGCAGCTCGCCCGGCTCGCGCGCCACCATCAGGCGCGGCTCCTGCGGATGACGGCGCCAGCCGCCGTGCGGGTCGGGGACGCGCATGGTGAGGATGCGGCCGTCGCCGTCGATGTCCTCGATCGTCAGTCCGTCGACCGGCGCCTCGTCGTACGGCCAGGGTCGCGTGCCGCTGCGGATGTGACGCGGCCGGTCGGCCAGCGCCAGCTCGGCGCCGTCCGGGTTGAGCCGCGGCACCAGGTAGACGCAGCGCGTGTCGAGCAGCTCGGTGACCTCGCGCGCGCCGGGCGTCGTGGCCGGGTCGGCGCCGTGCAGCGCGGCCAGCCGGTGCAGCCAGTAGAGCACCGCCGTGCTGGCGGTCAGCTCCGCGGCGTGGATGTTGCCGTCGACCCAGAACGCCGGCTTGTCGGTGTCGGCGCCGGTGGCGGCATTCGTCGCCACGACCAGCCACAGGTCGCGCCCCTCGTGGCTGCGGCCCAGGGACTCGAGTCGCAGGAGATCGGGACGCGCCTCGACGATGCGGCGCAGCAGCGCCGTGAGCTCGTCGTGCCGGTAGAAGCGGCTGAAGTCGGGCGTCGGGAGGGCGGTCGGCATGGCGCGGCGAGGACGGGCCCATTCTGACGGCTCGGCACTGCGCGCAGGCAGGCCGCCGCGGCGCACGGGTCGCCGCGGCGGCCGAGGACTCAGGGAAAGCTGAACGCCAGCTGCGCCGGGCCGCCGTTCAGGTTCACTCCGGTCGACTTCGGCGAGCTGAAGCCGGCGGCAGTCGCCTCGACCCGGTAGATGCCGGCGGCCGCGGGGACCGGCGAGAAGCCGTAGCTCAGCACGCCAGGCGTCCACTCGGCCACGCCGGGCGCGCCGAGCGGCAGGGCGAAGGCCCAGGCGCCGGTCTCGGCGTCGGCCGGGGTCGACGCGACCTCGATGGCCGCGCCGCCGGGAAACGGCTGCTGCACACGCACGAGGGCGTCGGTCTCGTCGGCATCCGCCACCTCCACGGTGCCGGACACCCACTGGCCGGTGGGGCTGGGATCCGGCAGCAGCGGCTGGTTGGCGGTGCCGAGCAGGTTCTGCCCGCGGGCGACCTCGACGCCGGCCACCACCGCATGCGCCCGACCCGGCGCCGCGATCACGACGTCGTACCGGCCCACGGCCACCGGCCACAGCACGTAGTGGCCGTTCGCGTCGGCCACCGTCGACTTGAGCGCGACGCCGTCCTGCTGGGCGCTGACCACCGCCTGCGGCGCGGTGTAGCCCTCGATGTCGCTGACCGCCTCGGCATGGGCCTTCACGACCGGCTTGAGAAGGTAGCGGCCCGAATGGCCGGCGCTGACCACCGACAGGCAGGGGTCGAAGTCGAGCACCAGTTCGGCCCGCGCGCCGGCCGCGATCGTCACGTGGGCGTTCAGCTTGATGCCGCTCTGCCGGCCGCTGGGCGTGCGGAGCTGCAGGGTGCGACCGTCGTCCAGCGTGACGGCGTGGGCGGGGCTCGAGCCGCCACTGTCCGGCGCCAGCACGAGGCGCACCTGCGAGTAGCTCCCGGCCTCCAGCGGCAGGGTGCCGAGCGCCTCGAACACGCCGTTGCGCAGGCTCATCAGGTCGACGCGGCGCGGCGGCGCCAGCTCGAGTTCGCTCCAGCCGGATGCGGACGGCGCGGCATCGGCATCGCGGTGCACCCGCACGCTGTCGACCGTCACGAAGACGTGCTCGTAGCTGCAGCTCTGGGCGTCGGTCAGGCGCACGGCCAGCGTGCCCGTCGTGCCGTCGTTGTCACCGTCGCCGCTGCCGCCGCCCCCGCAGGCCGCCAGCACGGCCGCCGCCGCCACGGCCAGGGCGCCCGACGCCCGGCGCAAGATCGAGAACTGGGCTCGCATCACTTCTCCTCGTGGTTGGTCTTCGTGGATCGCGCCCGGCGGGCGGGGCGCAGCATGGCCGCAGATCCGGGTGGGAACCCGCCGCGGTCGCGAACGGATACACACGCCGCGACGATGCCGTGACGCCGTGCACGAACGGCGCGGCTCGCGAGCGGCTCCAACGACACCGAGCGGCTTCCGGCCCGCCTCATGCCGCGAGCGGCTGTCCGTCGTGGAAGACCTTCAGCTCGCCGGCGCCGAACGCCTGCCAGGCCTCGCCGGCCGTGAGCGGCTCGGTCACGATGACGGCGACGCGATCGTTCGGCGTGGTGACGTCGGCGAAGTTGACGGTCAGGTCCTCGTCCTGCAGCCGGGCGTGGGTGAACGGGTGCTCGCGCACCAGCCAGTGCAGCTGGGTCGAGGCGTGCGCCCACAGCGCGTCGCCATGGCTGAGCAGGAAGTTGAAGGTGCCGTGGCGGGCGATCGGCTCGGCCAGCTCGCGCAGCGTCTCCGTCAGGTGCTCGATGCTCGGCAGCGAGGCATGGTTCTTGGCCAGCTCCTGGAGGATCCAGCAGAAGGCGCGCTCGCTGTCGGTGCTGCCGACCGGGTGGAAGGCGGCGTGCAGCTTGGGATGGAAGTCCTTCAGGTCGCCGTTGTGCGCGAACGCCCAGTAGCGGCCCCACAGCTCGCGCTCGAAGGGGTGGGTGTTCTCCAGCGCCACCCGGCCCTGGGTCGCCTTGCGGATGTGCGAGATCACGTTGCAGCTGCGGATCGGATAGCGCTTGACCATCTCGGCCACCGGCGAGCTGCTGGCGCTGTGGTGGTCGACGAAGCAGCGCACCCCCGGCCCCTCGAAGAAGGCGATGCCGAAGCCGTCCTTGTGCTCCACGGCGCGCGTGGCGAAGCCGGTGAAGCTGAACACGATGTCGGTCGGCGTGTTGCAGTTCATGCCGAGCAGCTGGCACATGGGTCGGCGGGCGCGGGGCGCGGCGGTGGCGGTGCCCCAGTATCGCAAGCGGACGGCGGCACGGCCGAATGCCCGACCGTCCGCGCGCGCGGGATCAGCGCTCGAACACCATGCGCAGGAAGCTGCGCGGGGTGATCAGGTTGCCGGGCGAATGGGTCTCCTCCAGCACGCCGCTCATGCGCTGCAGCCGGCGCGGGCTGCGCCGCGCGCTCCACACCAGCAGGTCGACCAGCCAGGGCCGCTCGTTGACGCTGTTGGCCTTCTCGTAGACCGCGAAGCGCGGCCGCAGCGCCTCCAGGTCGGCCTCGTAGCGCGCGCGCACGGCCGCGTCGCCGAGCCGGCCGCCGCGCCCGGCCAGCAGCGCCTCGGCCGCCAGCAGGCCGCTCTCCAGCGCCTTGCCGATGCCTTCGCCGGTCAGCGCATAGGTCGTGCCGGCGGCCTCGCCGACCACCAGCAGTCCGGGCCGCGAGAAGCGCGCGCCCGTCAGCGAGCAGCGCAGCGGCGCGCCCTTGAGTTCGCCGAGCGGCGTGCCGCCATCCATCAGCGCGCGCGCCGGCGGATGGACCTCGGTGAAGGCGGCGAACACCTCGCGCAGGTTCACGTCGCGCATCGATGCGCGGCCGTCGCGTCCCGGGCGGTGGCTGTGCGCGACGCCGACGCCGATGTTGAACACGCCGTCGCGGCACGGAAAGATCCAGCCGTAGCCGGGCCTGAGCCGGCGGTGCCACAGCACCTCGAGCTCGGTGAGGCGGCCCACCATCGCCTCGTTGCGCACGTAGCCGCGCAGCGCCACCGCGCTGGGCGTGCGGCGCTCGCACAGTCCGGCGGCGATCAGCGCCTGCGGCACCGCGCCGGTGGCCAGCAGCACCCAGTCGGCGCGGACCTCGCGGATGGCGGCCGCCCCGGCGGCCTCGCCTGCGGGCTCCCCTTGCGCCGCGCCGAGGTCCTGCAGCCGCGCGCCGATCACCCGCCCGGCCTCCTCGAGCGGGGCGAGGAAACGCAGCGGCGCATGCATCCGCGCGCCGGCCTGCGCCGCGGCGCGGCACAGGATCAGGTCGAGATCGCGGCGCGGCAGCACCGCCAGCGTGCCGGGCACGTCGACCCGGCCGCCGCGCGGCGCGACGCAGCGCAGGTGGCGCGCCGGCCGGGCGCCGGCCATCACTTCGTCGAGCACGCCCAGCCGCCCGAGGGCGCGGTGCGCGTCGGGGATCAGGCCGTCGCCGCACACCTTGTCGCGCGGGAAGGCGTGCTGGTCGACCAGCACGACGTCGACACCGGCGCCGGCCAGCGCGCGCGCCGCGGCGCTGCCGGCCGGGCCGGCGCCGACGACCAGCACCTGGCAGCGCGCCGGCAACTCGGCGGCCGGGCGGTTGAGGGCGGGCGCGGGCGGCATGCGGGGGTAGTAGATTCGGGCGGCGCAACAGCCATCTTCCCATGAACCTTCTCGTCACCGGCGTCGCCGGCTTCATCGGTGCGCACGTCGCGCAGCGCCTGCTGGCGCGCGGCGACCGCGTGGTGGGCATCGACAACCTCAACGACTACTACCCGGTGGCGCTCAAGCACGACCGGCTGGCGCGGCTGGAGGGCCGCTCCGAATTCCGCTTCGAGCGCATCGACCTGGCCGACCGCCTCGCGATGGCCGCGCTGTTCGCCGAGCACCGCTTCGAGCGCGTCGTGCACCTCGGGGCCCAGGCCGGCGTGCGCTATTCGATGACGAACCCGATGGCCTACGTCGACAGCAACCTGGTCGGCTTCGCCCACGTGCTGGAGGGCTGCCGCCAGCATGACGTGCAGCACCTGGTCTACGCGAGCTCGTCGAGCATCTACGGCGGCAACCTCAAGCGGCCCTACGACGAGCGAGACGGCGTCGACCACCCGGTCAGCCTCTACGCGGCGACCAAGAAGGCCAACGAGGCGATGGCGCACAGCTACAGCCACCTGTACGGGCTGCCCACCACCGCGCTGCGCTTCTTCACCGTCTACGGGCCTTACGGCCGGCCCGACATGGCGCCCTCGCTGTTCGCCGAGGCGATGCTGGCCGGCCGGCCGCTGCAGCTCTTCAACGGCGGCGACATGCTGCGCGACTTCACCTACGTCGACGACGTGGTGGAGGGCGTGCTGCGGGTGCTCGGCAAGCCGGCCACGCCCGACCCGCACTACGACCCGCTGCGCCCGGACCCCTCGACCAGCAGTGCGCCGTGGCGCGTGTTCAACATCGGCCACAGCGAGCCGGTGCGGCTGCTCGACTTCGTGGCGGCGCTCGAGCGCGCCCTCGGCATGCAGGCGCAGCGCGAACTGCTGCCGATGCAGCCCGGCGACGTGCCGTCGCCGAGGCCTCGATGGCCGCGCTCGAGGACTGGGTCGGCTTCCGGCCGCTCACCGGGCTCGACGAAGGCATCGCCCGCTTCGCCGAGTGGTTCCGACGCTACCGGGCCGGCGCCGGCGCCAGCGCGTAGGCGAAGCGCGCGCGGCCGGCGGCGTCGCCGCCGTGCAGCCAGGGCAGCTCGATCAGCGTCGGCCGCAGGCCGGCCCAGGCCGGGTCGGCGGCCCGCAGCGCCTCGAAGCGCTCCGGCGGCGTGGCGATCAGCAGCAGCGGCCCGGGGCCGTTCAGCGGCCGGGTGCCGCCGACCACGCGCACCGCGGCGCCCGGGAACACGAGCCGCATGCCGCCGGCCAGCCGGCTGCTCTCGGAGACCACCGCCGCCGGTCGCACGCCGCGCGCGCGCAGCGCCTCGCCGAGCGGCGCCAGCGGCAGGTTGAAGTCGCCCGGCCGCAAGCCGTGTCCGACCCCCACCACGCGCCCCGCCATGCCGAGCAGCAGGACGCACATCGCGCCGGTCAGCACCCGCCGCAGCACGCGCAGGCGCTCCGGCGTGGCCACGTCCGGGCGCGCCACCAGGAACGCCAGCGGCGCACAGAACAGCAGCGGCTGCATCCAGCGGTCCTTGAAGCTGCCGGCACCGGCCAGCGCGAGCAGCAGCAGCGCCGCGGCCAGCAGCGCGAAGTAGCGGCCGAAGAAGGCCGGCCACGGGCCGTCGGCGCGCGCCGGGCGCTCGGCCCACAGCGCGCGGCCGAACAGCGCCGCGTACACGATCCACAGCGGCGTGAGGAAGCCCGCGACCGCCGCGGCGAGGCTGGCCGCGCCCCCCAGCGCATGCGCGAGCGGGCTGCCCGGCGCCAGCGCCAGCTTGCCGGCGGTGACGTGCATCGCGTCGCGCCAGTGCCCGGTCAGCCACAGCGCGTGCGGTGCGATCAGCAGGGCGGCCACGGCCACGCTCAGCAGGAGCCGCCGGTCGAGCAGCGCGGCGCGCAGGCGCCGGTCGGGCAGGGCGGCGGCGGCCAGGGCGAGCGGCACCAGCACGAAGCTGTACTTCGCCAGCACGCCGGCAGCGAGCGCCACGCCCAGGGCGACGCAGCGCCACGCGCCCGGCCGCTGCAGCAGGCCGATCGCCAGCCACAGCGTGGCGGCGGCGGCGGACGTGACCAGCACCGTGTGCGTCAGGTCGCGCTGCGACTCCCAGGCGACCTGCGGCAGCAGCAGCAGGCTGGCGGCGGCCAGCGCGGCCGGTGCCGGCTCCAGGAGCCGCCGAGCGGCGGCCCAGGTGAAGGCGTAGGTCGCGAACAGCAGCGCGTTCTTCAGCAGCGCCAGCCCGACCACGGTCGGCCCGGTGAGCTGGAACAGCGCCCACTGCAGCCAGCTGTAGAGCGGCGGCTGGGGGCCGTAGCCCCAGGCCAGCGTCTGGGTCCACAGCAGCTGCTCGGCCTCGTCCTTCTCCACGCCGCCGGCCACCGTCACGCGCACCAGCAGTTGCAGCAGGAAGTAGACCGCCAGCGCGGCCAGCAGCACGTGCCCCGGGTCGTGGGGGCGGTCGGCGGCCGCGGCGGGGGCGTTCAGGCGGGCGGTGACCATGATGTTCGCGGCTGGCGGCAAGGCATGCCGCGGCACGTCCACCGCGGATGCGTAGGATTCTGTGGCATCGTCTTGACGAGAGACGAACCCCATGGATTCCCTGCGCAGCGCCGACCTCGTCACGGCGTCGGCCCCGGCCGACCCGCCGCTCGACGTCTCCGTGGTCGTGCCGGTGTACGACGAGGCCGAGAACCTTCCCGAGCTGGCGGCGCAGGTGGAGGCGGCGCTTGCGCGGACCGGCCGCAGCTTCGAGCTGATCTGCTGCGACGACGGCTCGCGCGACGGCTCCGACCGCGTGCTGGCCGGCCTGGCCGCGACGCGCCCCTGGCTGCGCCCGGTCTACCTGGCGCGCAACTACGGCCAGTCGAGCGCGCTGCAGGCCGGCTTCGACCTCGCCCGCGGCCGCTACGTGGTGACGCTCGACGCCGACCTGCAGAACGACCCGGCCGACATCCCGGTGCTGCTGGCGCGCCTGGACCAGGACCCGCAGGTCGACGTCGTCTCGGGCTGGCGCCGCGAGCGGCAGGACGCCGCGCTGACGCGCCGCCTGCCGAGCGTGCTGGCCAACCGCCTGATCTCGGCGGTGACGCGGCTGCGCCTGCACGACTACGGCTGCGCGCTGAAGGCCTACCGGCGCGAGGTCATCGAGCGCATCCGCCTGTACGGCGAACTGCACCGCTTCCTGCCCTCGCTGGCGCGCGAGGCCGGCGCGCGCATCGCCGAGATGCCGGTGCGCCACCATCCACGCCGCCGCGGCAGCTCGAAGTACGGCCTCGACCGCACCGGCCGCGTGCTGCTGGACCTGGTGCTGATCGTGTTCTTCCTGCGCTACCGCCAGCGGCCGCTGCACGCCTTCGGCGGCCTCGGCCTGTGGCTGGCGACGGCCGGCACGGCGGCGCTCGGCTACCTGTTCGCGCTGAAGCTGGCGGGCGAGTCGATCGGCGGGCGGCCGCTGCTGATCGGCGGCGTGATGCTGGTGCTGGTCGGCGTGCAGCTGATCGTGGCCGGGCTGGTCGGCGAGCTGGTGGTGCGGATCTACCACGAGGGCGGCGGGCGGCCGCAGTTCCACCTGCGCGCGGTCGCGCCGCTGCCGGACCCCGTGCCCGCGGTCGCCCCTGCCCCGCAGGACGGCGGGCGATGAGCGGCGGGCCGCCTTTGCCGCCGACCCCCTCTGCCGGCCCGACGACGAGCGGGGCGGCCGGCGAGCCGCAGGCGACCGATGCCTCCGGCGGGCGGCGCCACGGCGTGCTGCGGCTGGCCGCCGGCCTGGCGATGCTGGGCGCGATGCTCGCCTTCGCCGGCCCGGGCCGGCTGCTGGAGGCAGCGCGCGGCGCCGATCCGCGCTGGCTGGCCGCCGGGCTGGCGGCCGCGGTGGCCTCGACGCTCGCCTCGGCCCTGCGCTGGCGCGCGCTGGTGCGCTGGCTGGGCCATCGCGTGACGCGCGGCTGGGCGATCGCCGTCTACCTGCGCGGCGTGGCGGTCAATGCGCTGCTGCCCGGCGCGGTGGTCGGTGGTGATCTCCTGCGCGCCTGGAGCCTGCAGCGCGATGGCTGCCCGCGCGGCCTCGCCGGCCTGTCGGTCGTGCTGGATCGCGTGAGCGGCCTGTGGATGCTGTTCGCCTGCGCCGCGCTCGGCGCGCTGGCCGGTATCGGCACGCCGCAGCTGGGGCTGCTGGCGGGGCCGGTCGGCCTGGCGGCACCGTCCGGCCAGGCGCTGGCGGCGCTGGCGGTGCTCGCGGCGAGCGCAGCAGCACCGGCGGCGGCAGCAGCAG
>Ga0247827_10001397_pt1 | contig 10308 bp, 9 predicted proteins | sample 12C_Control_Day2_FD_194414 | JGI IMG/M metagenome (GOLD analysis project Ga0247827, IMG submission 194414) | Soil microbial communities from agricultural site in Penn Yan, New York, United States - 12C_Control_Day2 | ecosystem: Environmental > Terrestrial > Soil > Agricultural land | place: USA...
GGACATGCCGCTCTCCCACGAGACGCTGCTCGCCGCCCGTACCGCGCTCGTCGAGCACTCCCGCGCCGCCGCCCACGACCTGTCGCGGCTGCTGCGCGACGCGGTCGCGGAGCGGGAGGCGCGGGACGTGCGGTCCCTGTCCGCGCGGATGCATCCGCTCGTGGTGCAGGCGCTGCTGACCACCTTCCAGCGGTCGCTGCGGGAGGAGCTGCGGGAGTGGCTGGACCGCGAGGGGTGACCGGGCGGGCCGGGCACCCCTCGCCGGAGCCGGGTCGCGTCAGCGCGCGTCCGTGAAGGTCTCCCCCCTGTCCGCCTTCTCCACCAGCAGGGCCGGCGGGGTGAACCGGTCGCCGTAGCGCTCGGCGAGCTCCCGCGCGCGTGCCACGAATCCGGGCAGGCCGCCCTGGTACCCGTTGATGTACTGCAGGACCCCGCCGGTCCAGCCGGGGAAGCCGATGCCGAGGACGGAGCCGATGTTGGCGTCGGCCACGGAGGTCAGCACGCCCTCCTCGAGGAGCCGGACGGTGTCCAGCGCCTCCGAGAACAGCATGCGTTCCTGCATGTCGCGGAACGGGATCGCGTTCCCCTCGCGGGTGAAGTGCTCGCGCAGTCCCGGCCACAGGGCTCCGCGCCTGCCGTCCTCGCCGTACTCGTAGAAGCCGGCGCCGCCGCTGCGGCCGGGGCGCTCGAACTCGTCGACCATGCGGTCGATGACGGCCTCGGCCGGGTGCGCGGTCCAGGTGCCGCCGGCCTCCTCCACGGCCCGCTTCGTCTCGTTCCGGATCTTCCGCGGGAGGGTGAGGGTCAGCTCGTCCATCAGGGAGAGCACCTTGGCCGGGTAGCCGGCCTGGGCCGCGGCCTGCTCGACGGAGGCGGGCTCGATGCCCTCGCCGACCATGGCGACGCCCTCGTTGATGAAGTGGCCGATGACCCGGGAGGTGAAGAAGCCGCGCGAGTCGTTGACGACGATCGGGGTCTTGTTGATCTGGCGGACCAAATCGAAGGCGCGGGCGAGCGCCTCGTCCCCGGTGCGCTCGCCCTTGATGATCTCGACCAGCGGCATCCGGTCGACGGGCGAGAAGAAGTGCAGCCCGATGAAGTCGTCCTGACGCTCGACGCCCTCGGCGAGTGCGGTGATGGGCAGCGTGGAGGTGTTGGAGCAGAGCAGCGCGTCGGGGGCGACGACGTGCTGGATCTCCTGGAACACCTTGTGCTTGAGGGCGGTGTCCTCGAACACCGCCTCGATGACCGCGTCGCAGCCGGCCAGGTCGGCGGCCTCGGCGGTGGGCGTGATCCGCGCGAGCAGCGCGTCGGCCTTCTCCTGGCTGGTGCGGCCCTTGGCGACGGCCTTGGCGCACAGCTTCTCGGAGTAGCCCTTGCCCTTGACGGCGGCTTCCAGGGCGACGTCCTTCAGGACGACGTCGATCCCCGCGCGGGCGCACGAGTAGGCGATGCCCGCGCCCATCATCCCGGCGCCGAGGACGGCGACCTTGTGGACCTTGCGGGGTTCGACGCCCTTCGGGCGGTTGGCGCCGGAGTTGACCGCCTGGAGGTCGAAGAAGAACGCCTGGATCATGTTCTTCGAGGTCTGTCCCGCGGCCAGCTCCACGAAGTAGCGGGCCTCGATGACCTGGGCGGTCTCGAAGTCGACCTGGGAGCCCTCGACGGCGGCGGCCATGATGTTGCGCGGCGCCGGGTAGGGCGCGCCGTTCGTCTGCTTGCGCAGGTTGGCCGGGAAGGCGGGCAGGTTGGCGGCGAACTTCGGGTGGGCGGGGGTGCCGCCGGGGATGCGGTAGCCGGGCCGGTCCCAGGGCTGGGCGGACTCGGGGTTGGCGTCGATGAAGGCGCGGGCCTTGGCGAGCATGTCCTCGGGGGTGCCGGCGATCTCGTCGACCAGCCCGTTGTCCAGGGCGCGGCGCGGGTTGTACTGGGTGCCCTGGAGGAGCACCTTGAGGAGCGCGTCGGTGATGCCGAGCATCCGGACGGTGCGGACGACGCCGCCTCCTCCGGGGAGCAGGCCGAGGGTGACCTCGGGGCAGCCGATCTTGGAGCCGGGGGCGTCGAGGGCGATCCGGTGGTGGCAGGCCAGGGCGAGTTCGTAGCCGCCGCCGAGGGCCGCGCCGTTGATCGCGGCGACGACGGGCTTGCCGAGGGTCTCGATGCGGCGCAGGTGCCGCTTGATGGCCATGCCGCCGTCGAAGAGGTCCTGTGCCGTCTCGGGGGTGACCCGGATCAGGTCGCGCAGGTCGCCGCCGGCGAAGAAGGTCTTCTTGGCGGACGTGAGGATGACGCCGCGGATGGTGTCCCGCTCCGCCTCCAGGCGGTCGGTGATCACGGCGAGGGAGTCGCGGAACGCCTGGTTCATGGTGTTCGCGGACTGGTGGGGGTCGTCGAGGACGAGGGTGACGACGCCGGTGCGGTCCTGTTCCCAGCGGATGGTGGTGCTCTCGGTCATGAGGGGGTCTCCGGGTCTTCGTGGAAGTCGGGTGCGGTCGCTGGGGATCAGAGGCGTTCGACGACGGTGGCGATGCCCATGCCGCCGCCCACGCACAGCGTGGCGAGGCCGTAGCGCTTGTCCTGGCGTTCGAGTTCGTCGACGAGGGTGCCGAGGATCATGGCGCCGGTGGCGCCGAGCGGGTGGCCGAGGGCGATGGCGCCGCCGTTGACGTTGACCTTGTCCAGGGACAGGCCCATGTCCTTCACGAACCGCAGCACGACCGCGGCGAAGGCCTCGTTGATCTCGACGAGGTCGATGTCGTCGATGGTCAGGCCGGCCTTGGCGAGCGCCTTGCGGGTGGCCGGGGCGGGGCCGGTGAGCATGATGGTGGGCTCGGAGCCGGAGACGGCGGCGGAGACGATCCGGGCGCGCGGGGTGAGTCCGTAGCGCTCGCCGACCTCCTTGGAGCCGATGGCGACGAGGGCGGCGCCGTCGACGATGCCGGAGGAGTTGCCGGCGTGGTGGACGTGCTCGATCCGCTCGACCCAGTGGTACTTCTGCAGCGCCACCGCGTCGAAGCCGCCCAGTTCGCCGATGTCGGCGAAGGAGGGCTTCAGCCTGGCCAGCGAGTCGGCGGTGGTGCCGGGGCGCAGGTGCTCGTCGTGGTCGAGGACGGTGAGACCGGCGCGGTCCCTCACCGGGACGACGGACCGCTCGAAGCGGTTCTCCTTCCAGGCGGTGGCCGCGCGCTCCTGCGAGAGGGCGGCGTACTCGTCGACGTCGCGCCGGGAGAAGCCCTCGATGGTGGCGATCAGGTCCGCGCCGATGCCCTGCGGGACGAAGTTGACGGCGAGGTTGGTCATCGGGTCGTTGAACCAGGCGCCGCCGTCGGAGGCCATGGGCACCCGGGACATCGACTCGACGCCGCCGGCGAGGACCAGGTCCTCCCAGCCGGAACGCACCTTGGCGGCGGCCATGTTGACGGCCTCGAGGCCGGAGGCGCAGAAGCGGTTCTCCTGGACGCCGGCCACGGTGTCGGGGAGTCCGGCGGCGACGGCGGCGATCCGGGCGATGTCGGAGCCCTGGTCGCCGACGGGGCCGACGACGCCGAGCACGATGTCGTCGACGGCCGCCGGGTCGAGGTCCGGGAAGCGGTCGCGGATCTCGTGGATGAGGCCGACCACCAGGTCGATGGGCTTGGTGCCGTGCAGGGCGCCGTCGGCCTTGCCGCGCCCGCGCGGGGTGCGGATCGCGTCGTACACGTACGCTTCGGTGCTCACGGGGAGGCCTTTCACTGAGGGTGGGAGGGTTCGGCGGAGTGCGAGGGGGCCGGGGCCGCCGGCCGGGGCAGGTCCCAGTCGCGGGTCACCGCCTCGGTGTCGGCGCCCGGCAGGGCGGGCCCGGTCCGGATGCCGGCCGGGGTCGCGGAGAACCGCGGGGCCGGTGCGGGCTGGGTGATGCCGCCGTGGTCGGTGAAGGTGCCGCGGGCGGCGAGATGCGGGTGGTGCGGGGCCTCGCCGAGGGAGAGCACGGGCGCCACGCAGGCGTCGGTGCCGTCGAAGACGGCCGCCCAGGCGTCGCGGGTGCGCTCCTTGAAGCGGGCGGCGACCCGCTCGCGCAGCTCCGGCCAGCGGGTGACGTCCGTGTGCGCCCCGGCCGGTTCCTCGAGGCCGAGCAGGCGCAGGAACTCGGCGTAGAAACGGGGCTCCAGGGCGCCGACCGCCATGTGCCGTCCGTCGGCTGTCCCGTAGGTGCCGTAGTAGGGGCAGCCGCCGTCGAGGAGGTTGGCGCCGCGCCGGTCCTGCCAGGCTCCTGCGGCGAGCATGCCGTGGATCATCGCGGAGAGGTGGGCGGTGCCGTCCACGATGGCGGCGTCGACGACCTGTCCGGCGCCGGTGGCGCGCGCGTGGTGCAGGGCGGCGAGGACGCCGACGACGAGGTAGAGCGAGCCGCCCGCGTAGTCGCCGAGCAGGTTGGCCGGGACGGCCGGGGGCCGGTCCGGGTCGCCGATCATGCCGAGGGTGCCGGTGAGGGCGATGTACGCGATGTCGTGTCCGGCGCGGTCGGCGAGCGGGCCCTGCTGGCCCCAGCCGGTCATCCGGCCGTAGACCAGGCGCGGGTTGCGCGCGTGGCAGTCCCCGGGGCCGACGCCGAGGCGCTCGGCGACGCCGGGGCGGTAGCCCTCGATGAGGACGTCGGCGCGTTCGGCGAGGTCGAGGACGCGGGCGGGGCCGCCGGGGTCCTTCAGATCGACGATCACGGAGCGCTTGTTGCGGTTGGTGACGTCGAGGGCGGGGTCGATCCCGAGCCCGGGGCCGCCGGGGCGGTCCACGCGGACGACGTCGGCGCCCAGGTCGGCGAGGAGCATGGCGGCGAACGGGCCGGGCCCGATCCCGGCCAGCTCGACCACGCGCACCCCGCTCAGCGGACCGTGTCCCGGCGTCTTCGCCTCCGTCATCGAGCCCCCATGCGATGTGACACTACTGGTGTAACACCTGAGATGTTAGGAAGGTGCTCCATCCGGCACAAGACCGGGCGAGCAAGCGCTTGGCCACTCTACGGCGCGGCACCTGATTCCGCCCCGGTACGGCCGCCCGCCCGGCGGGCGTCGAGCTCCGCCGCCAGCCGCTTCGGCGCGATGGCCCGGTAGCTCTCCTCCACCCAGTCGCACAGCAGCCCGGCGGCCGGTGCGCCCTTGGGCTCGAGCGGCACGGCGACCCAGCCCGCCCTGCCCAGCCCGTACCCGGCGGGCCGGGCCCCCGGGCAGGTCAGCGCGTGGGCGTGCGCCGTCTCGTCGGTGAGCTTCACGGTCACCCCCAGGGGGTGGCTGCCGTCGTGGACGCCGAGGAAGACGAACACCTTCTTGTTGACCTTGGCCACGGTCTCGCCCCAGGGGTGCTCCTCGGCGGCTCCGGGCATTCCCAGGGCGCAGTCGCGTACTTTTTCCCACTTCTTCAGGGCGTTCGGCGGTACGGCCATCGGCTTCCTCCGGGCTCGTCGCGGGGCTCCGCACCCCTCACGCTAGCCTCGGCCACCGACAGCGGCGCGGCTGCACGACCGAGGGGTTGCCATGAGCAGGCTGAGCAGGACGGACCGTCCGTACGACATCGTGCTCTTCGGGGCGACGGGTTTCGCCGGGACCCTGACCGCGGAGTACCTCGCCGCCCACGCCCCCGCCGGGCTGCGCTGGGCGGTCGCGGGCCGGAACACGGAGAAGCTGGAGCGGCTGCGGGAGCGGCTGCCCGGCGGCGCGGAGGCGGGGCTGCTGCGGGCGGACGTGTCCGACCCGGCCTCCCTGCGCGCCCTCGCGGAGCAGGCGCGCGTGGTCGCCACGACCGTGGGCCCCTATGTGGAGTACGGCGAGGAGCTCGTCGCCGCCTGCGCGGACACCGGGGCGGACTATGTCGACCTCACGGGTGAACCCGAGTTCGTGGACCTGATGTACGTCCGTCATGACGCACGCGCGCGGGAGACCGGGGCGCGGCTGGTGCACGCGTGCGGCTTCGACTCGGTGCCGCACGACCTGGGCGTTCACTTCACCGTGCGGCAGCTGCCGGAGGGGGTGCCGCTGACCGTGGACGGCTTCGTGAGCGCCGACGCGGCGTTCTCGGGCGGGACCTTCGCCTCCGCGCTGAACCAGTTCGCCCGGCCGCGGCAGCTGCGGGCCGCCGCCCGGGACCGCCGGCGCCACGAACCCCGGCTGCTGGACCGCCGGGCGTCGGCCACCGCGGGGGCGCCGCGCTACGCGCCCGAGGTGGGCGCCTGGGCGCTCCCCCTGCCGACCGTCGACGCCGCGATCGTGCGCAGTTCGGCGAGGGCGCTCGACCGGTACGGCCCCGACTTCCGCTACCGGCACTACGCCGCCGTCCGGCGCCTTCCGGTGGCGGTGGGCGGGGTGGCGGCGGTGGGCGCGCTGGTCACCGCGGCCCAGTTGCCGTCGCTGCGGCGCCGGCTCTCCGGCCGGCTCGCTCCGGGCGACGGGCCGGACGCCGGGAAGCGCGCCAGGAGCTGGTTCTCCGTCCGCTTCGTCGGCGAGGGCGGCGGACGGCGGGTGTACACGGAGGTCTCCGGCGGCGACCCCGGCTACGACGAGACGGCGAAGATGCTCGCCGAGGGAGCGCTCTGCCTGGCCCTGGACGACCTCCCGCCCACGGCGGGGCAGGTCACGACGGCGGTGGCGATGGGCGACGCGCTGACCGCCCGCCTGCGGGCGGCCGGCATCCGCTTCCGTGTCGCCGCGACCCGCTGACGGCCCGGCCGGGCGGGAGCCGCACCGGCCATGGAGCCGGCGTGCGGATCATCGCGGCGAGCCGGCCAGGAGCCGCCCGTCGTCCCGCGCGGGGGCCTGCCGGGGTGTGCGCCGCCGGCCGTCGGTACGGATGCCCGGCGCCGGTGCTCAGATCGCGCCGAGGGCGCGGCGGCACAGGGCGTCCGCCCTGCGGGTGGTCTCCGGGAGGCGGTAGGCCGGGGTCAGCGCGAGGGTGTGGGCGCAGGCGTTGTCCAGGCTCACGCGGTGGCCGACCGAGACGAAGACCGGCTTGACGGCGTGCCGGGTGCGCAGGGCGCGCCCGACCTCCTCGCGGCCGTCCCCGCCCTCGGCGAGCAGCGGGGAGGTGCTCCCGCGCGGGGCGTCCGGTTCGTCGTGGGTGAAGGTGAAGGGGTTCTTGGCGACGCCGATGGCCGGCAGGCCGGTGAGCACGCCGAGGTGGCTGGCCAGGCCGAAGCGACGGGGGTGGGCGAGGCCGTAGCCGTCGCAGACCACCAGGCCGGGCGGGCAGGGCAGGGCGTCGAGGGCGGCCAGCACCGTGGGGATCTCACGGAAGGCGAGCAGGCCGGGGACGTACGGGAAGGAGACCCGGCCCACGGCCGTCGCCTCGGCGACGACGTCCAGCGTCGCCGCGTCCAGGACGACGGCCGCGGCGGCGACGACGTCCCGCTCGTCGTCGTACGCCACGTCGACGCCGGTGACCCGGCCCGTGCCGGGCGGCGGGCCCGGTTCGTCGAGCACCACCCGCGCGCGGAGTCCGTCCTGGACGGCGCGGGCCTCTTCCTCGGTCACGGGCCAGTCGGCCGGTGTGCGTACGGTCGTCATGGTGCCCCTGAGCCTACGGGGCGGGCACGCTCCGCGCGGGGGCGGCTCACTTGCCGAGCGCGCGCTTGAGCTCGCTCTTGTTCATGTTCGAACGGCCCTCCACGTTCCGCTTCCTGGCCTCCTCGTAGAGCTGGTCGCGGGTGGGTCCCTGGGGGCCCTTGCCGGACCGCCGGCCGCCGCGCTCGCCGGACGACATGTCCTGCGTGGAGGTGCGGCTCGCCGTCTTCGACTCGCCGGACCGGGCGCGTTCCTTGTTCACCGTCCGCGCGGCGATCTCCTCGGCGCGTCCGGTGCTCTCGCCCCGATCCTCGGCGCTCTCCTTGATGTGCTCGTACTGACGCTCCCGCTTGGGGCTCGCACCGCGTGGCATGTCCGCTCCCTTCCTCTCAGGTACGCAGACGGGTACCCAGGCCGGCGGTGTTCAGAGCGCACCGCCCGCGTCAGTGCTCCAGGCGGGCGGCCCGTCCCCGCTCCCCCGCCGCCCAGCAGCCGTGGCCGGGGGCGCAGTCGACGGTGTCGTACGAGCCGGTGTCGACGGTCCGCCAGGTGCGGCCGGCGTCGGTGGTCAGGCTGGTGCCGGTGGGCCCGACCGCCAGGGCGGCGGTACGGCTGTGCGGGAGCCAGGCAACACCGGAGCGGTAGGCCGGCGGCGAGGTCCCGGCGGGGCGCCAGGTGCGGCCGCCGTCGGAGGTACGGGCGGCCGCGTCCGGCGAGGTCCGATCGGGCCGGAAGTCGCCGCCGACGGCGAGTCCGTGGACGCGGTCGCGGAAGGCGAGGGCGAAGACCCCGCGCGCCGGGTCGCCGCCGGGGACCGAGGTGCCGGTGACCGTCCAGGTGCGGCCCCGGTCGGCGGAGTGCAGCACCCGTGCGCGTGCCGCTCCCCCGGTGGCGAGCCAGACGTCCTTCGGTCCGGCGGACACCAGGCACTGGCCGCTCGCCGCGAAGCCGGCCTCCCCTTCCAGCGCGGGGGGCATCCCGGTGTCCGGCAGCACCGTCCAGGAACGGCCGCCGTCCCGGGTCGACAGGATCCGGAACCTCCCGTCCACCGGGTCGCTCATCGCCAGCCCGTGGCGGGCGTCGAAGAAGGTGAGGCAGTCGTAGAAGGCGCGGGCGTCGGTGTTGCGGAAGGATTCCGTCCAGGTCGCTCCGCCGTCGTCGGTGCGGTACACCCGGGACGCCTCGCCCTCGCCGATGGCCAGCACCACGGCCCGCCGGGCGTCGAACGCCTCGATGTCCCGGAACTGCAGCTCCGCCGCGCCCGGCGGGGAGACGTTCCGCCAGCTCCCGCCGCCGTCGGTGGTGCGCAGGACGGTGCCGCGGGTCCCGGCCAGCCAGGCCGTGTCGCGGCTGACGGCGGCCAGCCCGCGGAAGCGGACGTCCGGGGCGCCGGTGTCCTTGAGCGACCAGTGCGGCGGCGCCTGCGGGTCCGGTCCGTGCGCCTGGGCGGGTACGGCCGTCCACGCGGCGAGGGCGGCCGCGCACACCGCCACCGCGGTCACCCGCCGTCGTGTCCGTCTCGTCCGTCCCGTCGGCCGCGTGCTTCCCGAGCGCCTCATGGCGGGTGAAGCTAGCCCACCGCCCCGGTGCCGTCCAGGGGGCCGTGCCGGATGACGGGAGTTCCGGAACGCGGCACGCGTGCCCCCGCCGGACACCCGGGGAGAGCCGTGTCACTCGTGTGCATGAAGGCGGTGACAGAGGTCACTCGCCCTTCGTGTGCACGGAGTGGCTGATTCCGTCGTCTCATCCAGTAGCCGACCCGATCCGCCCCCGCAAGCCCGTCCAGCCGTCACGAGGGAGCAAGGCGTTGTCCACCGTCATCGAGCAGACCGTCGAGGCCCGTCTCGTCGCCGCCGCGCCGCGGATGCCGAGCATTCCCGCCACCCTGCACTACGACCGCGACGACCCGTTCGCCGTCCGTATGACCTTCCCCGCGCCCGCCACCCTGGAGGGCGTCGAGGTGTGCTGGACCTTCGCCCGCGAGCTGCTGGCCGCGGGCATGGAGGAACCGGAGGGCCACGGCGACGTACGGGTGCGCCCCTACGGCTACGACCGCACCGTTCTGGAGTTCCACGCCCCGGAGGGGACCGCCGTCGTGCACGTCCGCTCAGGAGAGCTGCGCCGGTTCCTGGCGGCCGCCGACGAGCTGGTGCCGGCGGGGCTGGAGCACCTCCGGCTCGACCTGGACCACGGTCTCGCGGAGCTGATGCGCGACGCGTGACCCTCAGCGCCCCTCGCCCATCAGCGCGTTGAGCGTGCCGTAGTCCAGTCCGGCGTCCTGTGCGCCGTACGTCCCCGTGCCGAGCAGCTCCCGCGCGGCGCGGCGGACGAGGGCGTGCGCGGCCTGCGCGATGCCGGCACCGACGCTCACCCGGGCGACGCCCAGGGCGGCCAGTTCCCCGGCGGGCGGGGCGCCGGGACCGGCCATCACGTTCAGCGGCGCGTCGATGCCGCCGGCCAGCTCCCTCACCGTCTCCGGGTCGACGGCCCCGGGGACGAAGATCCCGTCGGCGCCCGCGGCGAGGTAGGCGGAGGCACGCTTCAGGGTGTCGCCCACGCCTCCCGCGCCCCGCAGGAGGGTGTCGACCCGGGCGTTCACGAACAGCGGCACGCCCGCCGCGTCGGCGGCCCCGCGGGCGGCGGCGATACGGGCGGCCTGCTCGGCGACCGGACGCAGGGGCGCCGGGCCGGGTCCGTGCAGGGCGTCCTCGATGTTCACCCCGACCGCTCCCGCGTCGAGCACCGCGCGCACCGTGCGGGCGACTCCCGCCGGGTCATCGGC
>Ga0247827_10001399_pt1 | contig 10287 bp, 9 predicted proteins | sample 12C_Control_Day2_FD_194414 | JGI IMG/M metagenome (GOLD analysis project Ga0247827, IMG submission 194414) | Soil microbial communities from agricultural site in Penn Yan, New York, United States - 12C_Control_Day2 | ecosystem: Environmental > Terrestrial > Soil > Agricultural land | place: USA...
CAGGTCGCGGGGGCCGACCACGCCGTACCAGGAGGCCGCGTCGAGGCCGGGGAAGCCCGACTCCGCGAGCGTCGGCACGTCCGGGTGGCTCTTGGCCCGCTTCAGGCGCGTCTGCGCGATCGCCACCACCTTGCCCTGCTTCACGAAGGGTGTGGCCGCGGTCATCGTGTCGAAGGCGTAGTCGATCTGGCCGCCCATCAGGTCCACGACCAGCGCGCCGGAGCCCTTGTAGGGAACGTGCACCGCATCGATCTTGGCGGTCAGCTTGAACATCTCGAAGGCCAGGTGCTGCGCCGAGCCGATGCCCGAGGAGCCGAACGAGATCTGCCCCGGCTTGCTGCGGCACAGCGCGACGATCTCCGGGAGCGTGCGGACCTTCTGCCGGTCGCTGCAGGTCAGCATGTTGGGCGTCACGCCCACCAGCGCGATCGGCGCGAAGTCCTTGCGCGGGTCGTAGCGGACGTTGTTCATCAGCGCCGGCGCGATCGCGTGGCTGTTGACGTGCGCCATCAGCAGCGTGGTGCCGTCGGCCGGCTGCTTGGCGACGTAGTCGGCCGCGATCACGCCGGTCGCGCCGGGCTTGTTCTCGACAAGCACCGAGGTCTTCCACATCTCCGCCAGCTGCTGGCCGATCAGCCGCGCCAGCACGTCGGTGCCGCCGCCGGGCGCGAACCCGACCACGATGCGCACCGGTCCCGTGGGCAGCGCGGCCGCGGTGGCCCACGAGGGCCGGGCGAACGGAGCCGCCATGGCGGCCAAGGTGAAGGTTCTGCGGCGCATGCGATGGGTCTCCTGTGCGCGTTGTCGGTTGCCGTGAGCGCACTATGGGGGGCCGCCTGGGGCGGCGCCATCGCTATTTGGTCGACGCTGGATTCGCCGCCGGCGTAGGCGGTTCCGAGAAAACCCGTACCACGCCCTGCGCCGCGCGCGAGAGCGAGGCCGCCGGCCGATGGCACAGCACGAAGCGGCGCTGCGCCCAGTCGCCATCGATCGTCACGCGGGCAAAGCGGCTGCCGCCGGCGACCGAGCGCGCCACCGCCTGCGGCATCACCGCGATGCCCAGGCCCTGCGCGACCAGCGCGGCGATGCTGTCGAAGCCGCCCACGCGCATCGGCATGCGCAGGATGCGGCCCGCCTCGCCCGCCAGCCGTTCGAGCATCAGCGAGATGGCCGAACCGGCGCCGAGCCCGATCACGTCGCAGGACAGGATGTCGTCCAGCGCGATCCGGGCGCGGCCGGCGAGGGCGTGTCCGCGCGGCGTGACGACGACCAGCCGGTCGCTGCGGTAGGGCAGCGACGGCAGCTCGCAGGTGCCGAGGCCGGCCTCGTAGATGCCGAGGTCGACCATGCCGCGCTCGAGCGCCTGCAGCACGATCTGGCTGTTCATTTCCTGCAGGTCGATGCGCACGCCGGGACAGCGCTTGGCGCAGCGCTCGATGTCGCCGGGAAGGAACTGGATCACCGCGGACTTCGGGGCCGCGATGCGCACGACGCCCTGGTCGCCGCCCGCATAGGAGGCGGCGTCGTCCTGCATGCGCAGCACGCTGTGCGTGATGCTGCGCGCGTGCGCCAGCATCGCCCGGCCCGCCTCGGTGAGCGCCATGCCGTGCGGGCGCCGCTCGAACAGCGACAGCCCGAGCTGCGACTCCAGCTCGAGAATGCGGCGCGAGGCGGCCGCCGGTGCCAGGTGCAAGCGCTCTGCGGCCTTCGTGACGCCGCCGAGTTCCGCGGTCGCGATGAAGAGCTGCACCGTGGTGAGGTCGAAATGCACGCGCGGCAACGGGCCGTGCGGCGACGACGGGGCATCGGTTCGCATGCCGCATTGTCGCGGCCGCTCGAGCGAACGCATGGCTTGCGACGACCCGGCGGCCGCACGCCGCCGGCGCGATCGGGCAGGGCCGCCGCGTTCGCCGCCGATGCCGACAGGCGGTGATCGCACCGGCCGGTCGTTGCGACCGGGCTCACCACGCCCTGCATCCGGCGAACTGTGGCTCGACCCTGACTGCGGTCGCCGCCACGGGACCGTGGCGGTTGGGGGTCCTGCCCTCGGGCGAGCCCTATCGCTTCTCCAAGGCCCATCGCGGAGCCGTGCCGGAGCGCGGATGAAGCCGGTCCGCGCGCCGCTTCGACGCGCCCTGCCGAGAAGGAGACTTGCGGCTCCGTGCCGAAGCCCTAGTATTGGGCTTCCTGCCCCGCAGGTGTCCGCCCGGAAGGAAGGACACGCGCGCGGCTGCGATGGTGGAGGCGGCCATGCCCACGTACCAATATCGTTGCGTGAAATGCGGCGAGCTCTTCGAGCATGTCGAGCATGTCGCCGAGCACCAGACGGTGCACCTGCGCTGCCCGAAATGCGGCAGTGACACGGTGGAACATCGACCGACCCAGTTCTTCGCCCAGACCTCGAAGAAGAGCTGAGTCGTCTGTCGCCGCTGCGCGAGCGACGACGGTGCGGACGCCCTCCGGTCGACGACCGACGCTTCCCCGGCCCGTGGAGTCCTGATGGCCCGGGCCGCGGGCGAAGATCGCCCGGAGCGGCTGCAGGGCGGGCTGAAGCAAGGCGAATTCCATCAGCCGGGTCGTGTGATCGACGTGCGCCCTCTGCGTACGCACGTCGCCCGCCAACGGGGACAGCCCCCCGGGGAGCCCGCTAGCCGCTCCGCCGTTCCAGCATCGCCATCAGGTCCTGGACCGAGTCGCCTTTGCAGAAAACGAAGTCGAAACCGGCAGCGCCTGCCGTGACTTCCACCTCCGGTCCGCTCCATGCGCTGAGCGCGCCGATCAAGGGCACGTTCGCCTCGCGTCGGAGCGCGACGGCGAGGGTGGCTCCGTGGACCCCCGGCATCTCCAGGTCGACGAGGGCCACGTGCGGTGCCCAGGCCCTGGCCAGTTCCACCGCGCCCTTGTTGTCGGGCGCCACGCGCAGTTCGTGGGACGAATGCCGCAGGAGTGCGCCGAGCGTGCTGGCCGCCGTGATGTCGTCGGCGGCGATGAGGATGCGAAGCCGAGCCGTCATGAGAGGTTCGGGCGGCAAGCCGGGTGCCGGCCGCGCGCCCGCTCGCCAATGGAGTGGGCGAAGGTCCGTGCCTCGCGGTCGGCGCAGGCAGGCCCCCCGGACCGGTTTGGACCGCCTTCGCGGTCAAGGGTTCGCGGCCGACAGCAATGCGAATGGGCGAGACCGGCGCGGCCCTCGCGGCGCGCGCGAGCCGCACGCACGCGATACCGCCGCCTTCACGAGTCCGAGGCCGTCCTGCATGGCGCGGCGGACAGGAATCGAACCCGTAACCCCCAGCTTAGAAGGCTGGTGCTCTATCCAGTTGAGCTACCGCCGCGCGGAACGAAAGCATCCTAGCGTGCCTGCCGGACCGCCGCGCGCAGGCGCGGATGGTCGGGGCGAGAGGATTCGAACCTCCGACACCCTGCTCCCAAAGCAGGTGCGCTACCAGGCTGCGCTACGCCCCGTGTGGCGGCGATTGTAGTCAGGGCCCCCGGGCCGCGGCGGCCCGCGTCATGCGAGGCGTGGAAAGTGCGCGGCGATCTGCCGGGAGTTCAGCGGCTCGCCGCGGTGCGCAAGCCGGCGAACACGTCGCTGCGCTGCGGCAGGAAGAAGTTGCGGAAAGCGGGGTGATGCATCCGCGCAGAGGTGGCGAACGCGCCTCCGCGCAGCTCGCGGTGCGAGCCGAACCACGGCTGCGAGTAGTCGCGGTAGGGCCCCGGCACAAAGCCGCTGTAGGGCCCGAAGTCGTCGGCCGTCCATTCCCACACGCTGCCGCCCCAGGCGAATCCGGGCTCCCTCGCCGCGACTTCCCACTCCGCGGCGGTCGGCAGCCGGCGACCGGCCCAGCGCGCGAACGCCTCGGCCTCGAAGGCATTGACGTGCATCACCGGCCGGGACGGATCGAGCGGCTGCCAGCGGTCGAAGACGCGCTGCTCCCAGCGCTCGGCGCACTCCGGCGCCGGCCGCCAGCGCGAGGGATGCGTCCGGCGGGTCCGGGCCAGCCACGCGCCGGCCGCGCCGGGCCAGCAGTCCGTGCGCCGGTAGCCGCCGTTTTCCACGAAGTCGCGGAAGCGGCCGGCCTGGAGGGGGGTGGCGTCGATCTCGAACGGCGCCAGCTCGAGCCGGCGCCCGGGCCGCTCGTTGTCGAAGGCGAAGCCCGGACGGCCGTCGTGCCAACCCAGCGTGACCGCGCCGCCGGACAGCCGCAGCGGCGGCGCGGGCGGTGCCACGCGCGGCGGCGCCGTCCCGGCCGGGGCCGGGAGGCCCAGCGTCGAGCGCAGCCACGTCAGCGCCTCGCCGTGCATGTCCTCGTGGAACAGCACCAGGCGGTGGAAGTAGAGCGCCTCGTCGTCGGCCGTGCCCGTCGGCAGCGCTTCCAGGCAGGCCTGCAGCTGTGCGTCGAGCCGCGCGCGCAGCTCGCCGCGCGAGGGCAGCTCGACGCGCCAGCGGTCGTCGTGCGCGAGGCGGGAGGAGTCGAACAGCGCGTCGGGCCCGGCCAGCCGCGCCGGAGCGGCGGCCACCACCCGTCCGCCGTCGTCCCAGCGGTGCGGCCCGCGGAGGATCCAGAATTCGGCGAACCAGGCGACGTGCGCGATCTCCCAGGCGATCGGATTCAGGCCGTCGTGCTTCGGCACGCGCCACTGCGCGTCGCCGAGGTCCTCGACGCAGGCCCACAGGCGCGCGCGGCTGTCCGCCAGGGCGGTGGCCAGGGCCTCGCCGCCCAGCCGGCGGTCGGTGTCCGTCTCATGCATGCCGTGCACGGCGCCGTGCCACCATCGCAGGCCCATGTCCTCGCTGCCGCGCGTCCGCATCGTCTCGCCCGCCCTGGCCGCCGCCAACAACGGCAACTGGCACACGGCCGAGCGTTGGCGGCGCTTCCTGGCCGCCCGGGCGCGCGTCGACATCGACCTGGACTGGCGCGCCGGCGAGCCGGTCGACGTGCTGATCGCGCTGCACGCGCGCCGCTCGGCCGCGGCCATCGCGCGCTTCCACGAGGCGCATCCGGCCCGGCCGATCGGGCTGGTGCTGACCGGCACCGACCTGTACCGGGACATCGACCACGATGCGGGCGCTCGCCATTCCCTGCAGTGTGCCAGCCGGCTGGTCGTGCTGCAGCCGGAGGCGCTGCACCGGCTCGAGGCGCCGCTGCGGGCGCGCGCGCGCGTCATCCTGCAATCGGCGCCGCGGCTGCTGAGGCGCGACGCGGCGGCGCGCAGCGTCGGCCTGGTCGCGGTCGGCCACCTGCGCGAAGAGAAGGATCCGCTCACCCTGATGCGCGCCGTCGCGCGACTGCCGGCCGACGTGCCGCTGCGTGTGGTGCACATCGGCGCCGCGCTCGATCCCGCGCTGGGCCAAGCCGCCGAACGCACCGCCGCCGAGCATCCGTGCTACCGCTGGCTGGGCGGCCTTGCGCACGCCACGGCCCGTCGCTGGATCGCGCGCTCCCGCGCGCTGGTCCATGCCAGCCGCATGGAGGGCGGCGCCAACGTCGTCATCGAGGCGATCCGTTCGCGGGTGCCGGTGCTCGCGAGCCGCATCGACGGCAACGTCGGCCTGCTGGGGCGCGACTACGCCGGCTACTTCGAGACCGGCGACGATGCCGCGCTGGCCGCGCTGATGCGCCGCTTCGCCGCCGAGCCGCACTTCGCCGCGGCGCTGCGCGAGCACGTCCTGCGGCTGGAGCCGCGCTTCGCCCCCGAGGCGGAGCGCGCGGCGGTGCGCGCGCTGCTGGCCGACCTCGTCGACGCCGGGGAGGAGGGCGGCTGACACAATCGACGGCTCCTCCCCGACCGGATCGCACCATGACCGACAACGCCGCCTGTCCGACGCCCGATGCCTCGCTGCGCCTGACCAGCTTCTCGCACGGCGGCGGCTGCGGCTGCAAGATCGCGCCCGGCGTGCTGTCGGAGATCCTGCGCCACAGCGGCGCGGGGATCCTGCCGCCCGAGCTGATGGTCGGCATCGAGACCGCCGACGACGCGGCGGTCTACCGGCTCAACGACGAGCAGGCGCTGATCGCGACGACGGACTTCTTCATGCCGATCGTCGACGATCCCTACGACTTCGGCCGCATCGCGGCCACCAACGCGATCAGCGACGTCTACGCCATGGGCGGCCGGCCGATCATGGCGCTGGCGCTGGTGGCGATGCCGGTCAACCGGCTGCCGCTCGAGGCGATCGGGCGCATCGTGGAGGGCGGCCAGTCGGTCTGCCGAGCGGCCGGCATCCCGATCGCCGGCGGGCACACGATCGATTCGGTCGAGCCGATCTACGGCCTGGTGGTGATGGGCCTGGTGCACCCCGGCCAGGTGCGCCGCAACGCCGACGCGCGGCCGGGCGATCTGCTGGTGCTCGGCAAGCCGCTGGGCGTGGGAGTGATGTCGGCCGCGCTGAAGAAGGACCGGCTTGACGCCGCCGGCTACGCGCGGATGCTCGCGAGCACCACCCAGCTCAACACGCCGGGCCCGGCGCTCGCCGCGCTGCCGGGCGTGCACGCGCTGACCGACGTGACCGGCTTCGGCCTGGCCGGCCATGCCCTCGAGCTGGCACGCGGGGCCGGAGTCACCGTGACGCTCGACTGGTCGGCCGTGCCGCTGCACGAGGGCGTGGCGGCGATGGCGGCCGACGGCTTCGTCACCGGCGCCTCGGGCCGCAACTGGGCCGGCTACGGCGCGGACGTGGCGCTCGATGCGACGCTGCCGCCGGTCGCGCGCGACCTGCTGACCGATCCGCAGACCTCCGGCGGACTGCTGGTCAGCTGCGAGCCGCGGGCGGTGGACGCGGTGTTGCAGCTGTTTCAACGTGACGGCTTCCCGCGCGCTGCGGTCGTCGGCCGGGTCGACGCCGGTGCGCCGCGGCTGAACGTGCGCGGCTGAGGCGGGGCCGGGCGGCGACACCTCCGTCGGGATGCCGGCTCGGCGCCGGGCCTGTCGGCCGCGCGGCGAGGCTGGCACTGGCGCCTCCGCCGCCGGACGACTCCTGGCGCCGGCCCACCGAGCGGCCGCCCGCCCGCTGGGCTCGACCGTGCCGTCATGCGCGCCATGCCGGGCGGGTGTAAGGTCCGGCCCTCCCGTGCGACCGAAGGACAGGGCGCACATGCCGCACCGGCCCTGGCATGGGCCGGTGCGGTGCGTCCGGACAGCATGCGTTGGCGCACACAGGCCCGCGGGGCCGTGTGCTTCAATGGTTCGAACGTCGGGCCGGCTCAGCCGGCGCCAATCCAGCGACCGGATGCAGCAGGACCTCGACATCGATCTCCCCGCGCGCGCCACGATCGCCGCCGCGCCCTTGCCGGACGGACGCCTCGCGCTGCGACGCGCCTACGATGCGGTGCGCCAACGCTCCGCGGTGCTCACGGAGGCCCTCACGGCGGAGGACCAGGGCCTGCAGTCGATGCCCGACTGCAGCCCGACCAAGTGGCACCTCGCGCACACCAGCTGGTTCTTCGAGACGCTGGTGCTGCGGCCGCATGCCGCCGGCTACCGCGAGCACGACCCGCGCTTGCGGGTGCTGTTCAACTCCTATTACGAGGCGCTCGGTCCGCGCCATCCGCGTCCCCAGCGCGGGCTGCTGAGCCGGCCGACGCTCGAGGAGGTGTGGCAGTACCGGCGCCACGTCGATGCAGGCGTGCAGCGCCTGCTCGAGGCCGCCGACGACGCCACGCTGGCGCGCGTCGTGCCGACGCTCACGCTCGGCCTGCACCACGAGCAGCAGCACCAGGAGCTGATCCTCACCGACATCAAGCACGCCTTCTCTCTCAATCCACTGGCGCCGGTCTACCGGGCGCCGGACGGTCCGACGGCCGCGCCGGCGCCGGCGCTGCGCTGGCTGCGCGGCCCCGAAGGACGGGTCGAGATCGGGCACGACGGCGACGGCTTCGCCTTCGACAACGAGTCGCCGCGTCACGCGGTCCTGCTGGCGCCCTACGAGATCGCGTCGCGGCCGGTGCACTGCGGCGAGTACTTCGAGTTCATCCGCGACGGCGGCTACCGGCGTCCGGCGCTGTGGCTCAGTGACGGCTGGGCCTGCGTGCAGGCCGAGGGCTGGTCGGCGCCGGCCTACTGGCGTCTCGAAGACGGCGGCGCGGAGGCTGGCGAGCTGTTCACGCTGCACGGCTGGCGGCCGATCGACCCCGCCGAGCCGGTCTGCCACCTGAGCTACTACGAGGCCGCGGCCTATGCCGAATGGGCCGGCGCGCGCCTGCCCAGCGAGTTCGAATGGGAGGCGGCACGCGTCGCCGCCGGCGCACCGCTGGCGCTGGTCGACGACGGTCCGCCGCGCGTGCACCCGGCCGCCGGCCGCGACGGTGGCCAGGGCGCCTGGCGACAGGCCGGCGAGATCTGGGAATGGACCCGTTCGGCCTATGCGCCCTATCCGGGCTTCCGCCCGCTGCAGGGCGAGGCGAGCGAGTACAACGGCAAGTTCATGGTCAACCAGATGGTGCTGCGCGGCGGCAGCTGCGCCTCGCCGCCGGGCCACCTGAGGCCGAGCTACCGCAACTTCTTTCCGCCGGCCGCGCGCTGGCAGTTCTCCGGCCTGCGCCTCGCGCGCGATCCGGCCTGAGTTCCCGACCGACCGACGAAAGGGTGTGCCCATGAGCCCGGCTCTCGCTCCGACCGCGCTGTCCCGTGCCGCCGTCGAGCCCGACAACGCGCCGGACGACGACTTCGCCGCCGACATGCTCGAAGGCCTGCGCTCGCGCCCGCGCGGCGTGCCGCCCAAGTACTTCTACGACGCCGCCGGCTCGAAGCTGTTCGACCGCATCTGCGAGCTGGAGGAGTACTACCCGACGCGCACCGAGACGGCGCTGCTGGCCCGCCATGCCGAGGCCATCGCCGACTGCATCGGCCCGGACGCCGAGCTGGTCGAGTTCGGTGCCGGCTCGCTGCGCAAGGTCCGGCTGCTGCTGGCCGCGCTGCGCACGCCGCGCCGCTACGTGCCGATCGACATCTCCTCCGAGCACCTGCAGGCCGAGGCGGCCGTGCTGCGCGCCGAGCATCCCGCGCTGGAGGTCGCGCCGCTGGCGGCCGACTTCACCCGCGGCGTGCGCCTGCCGGCCGCGCCGGGCGCCGAGGCGGCGCGCCGCGTCGGCTTCTTCCCCGGCTCCTCGATCGGCAACTTCACGCCCGAGGAGGCCGGCCGCTTCCTGCAGAGGGCGGCCGGGCTGCTGCGGGGCGGCGGGCTGCTGATCGGCGTCGACCTGCTGAAGGACCCGGCGGTGCTGCACCGGGCCTACAACGACGCGCAGGGCGTCACCGCAGCCTTCAACAAGAACCTGCTGGTGCGCGCCAACCGCGAGCTCGGGGCCACCTTCGCGCTCGACGCCTTCGACCACTACGCCTTCTTCAACCCGCTCGAGCGGCGCATCGAGATGCACCTGGTCAGCGCGCGCCGCCAGGCGGTGCGCGTGGCGGGCGAGTTCTTCGAGTTCGCGGCCGGCGACAGCCTGCACACCGAGAACTCCTACAAGTACGGCATCGAGGGCTTCCAGACGCTCGCGCGCGGCGCGGGCTTCGTGCCCGGGCCGGTGTGGTGCGACGACGCGGGCCTGTTCAGCGTCCACTGGCTCGCCGCGCCGCGGCGCGCCGTTCCCCGGGGAGTCCAGGCATGAAGGCGAGCTGGAATGGCCACGTGATCGCCGAGAGCGACGACACGGTGGTGGTCGAGGGCAACCACTATTTCCCGGTGTCCTCGCTGAACCGGGAGTACGTGCTGGAGAGCAACCACCGCTCGAGCTGTCCGTGGAAAGGACAGGCGCGCTACTACTCGCTGCTGATCGACGGCGACCTCAATCCGGACGCGGTCTGGTACTACCCGGAGCCGAAGGAGGGCGCCGAGATGGTCCGCGACCGCGTGGCGTTCTGGAAGGGCGTGCAGGTGACCTGAGCCGCGGCGGGACGCCGTTGCTGCGCGGTCCGACCCCGGCCGGAGACCCGTCGCGCGAGGCGCGACGAAGCCGCGCCCATCGCAACAGAGCCGGGCACGCGGTGCCCGCGCCTGCGTCGGACGCGATCGCGCGAGCTCGGCGGGCTCCGGCGGCCGTGAATGCGCAAGGACGCGAGCGCCCCTGATGCGCCCCGCGTGCGAGCGCGGCTCCGCGGCTGGGGCCGCGCGGGCCGCTCGCTCAGGCGGCCGTGACCGGGATCTGGGCGATCCGCTGCTGCCACTCGGCCGGGCCGGTCTGGTGCACCGAGGTGCCCTGGGCGTCGACCGCCACCGTCACCGGCATGTCCTTGACCTCGAACTCGTAGATCGCCTCCATGCCGAGGTCGCCGAAGCCGACCACCTTGGCC
>Ga0247827_10001404_pt1 | contig 10271 bp, 9 predicted proteins | sample 12C_Control_Day2_FD_194414 | JGI IMG/M metagenome (GOLD analysis project Ga0247827, IMG submission 194414) | Soil microbial communities from agricultural site in Penn Yan, New York, United States - 12C_Control_Day2 | ecosystem: Environmental > Terrestrial > Soil > Agricultural land | place: USA...
CGATGGCGATAATCGCCTTGTTCATGGATCTGTCCTTCATCCCGAGGGGGCTCCCCTGAAGCCCAAAGAACGCCGAGAAAACGCGGCGGTTCCGAGGCGAAGACGATAAGCTTTGCATTATTTTGTTCGGCGGGTCGCGTTCAGCGGAACCGGTCAGGGAAACCGGACGTTCGCCGCCCATGACCGACGCTTCCGCGCCAGCCGCCTCTCCCGACGCTCCCCTTCGCGCCCTTCACGCCTCCATCCGCAAGGTGGCGATCGTGGTCAATCCCCTGTCAGGCGGGGTAGGGCCTCAGGCCGCCGCCGAGGCCGAGGCCATCCTCTCCCTCTATGACTGCGAGGCTGAGGTGACGACGCTGGAGGGGGCCAGGATTCCCGAGCAGATCGCGGCGGCCCTCGACGCCCGGCCGGATGTTCTGTTCGTCCTGGCCGGAGACGGCACGGCGCGCTCGGTCGCGGCGCGCGCCGGACCCAAGGGGCCGCTGATCGCTCCCCTGCCGGGAGGCACCATGAACATGCTGCCCAAGGCGCTCTACGGCACAGCCGACTGGAAGGTGGCGTTGCGGCGGGCGCTGGACGAGGGGGAGCCAACGGTCGTGGCGGGCGGCGTGGTCGAGGGCGAAGCCTTCTATTGCGCCGCAATTCTGGGCTCTCCCGCCCTGTGGGCGCCGGCGCGCGAGGCGATGCGCACCGGCAAGCTGAAGCTGGCCTGGATGTATGGACGACGGGCGCTGAAGCGGGCCTTCAGCGGGCATATTCGCTTCAGTCTGGACGGCGGCAGCCGACGCCGCGCCGAGGCCCTGGTGCTGATCAGTCCGCTGATCTCCAAGGCCATGGTCAAGTGCGACGGGTTGGAGGCGGCGGCCATGACGACTTCCGACGCGGCTCAGGCCTTTCGGCTGGCGGCCCACGCCCTGTTCGATGACTGGCGCCATGATCCGACCGTGACCACCCAGGGCGCGCGTTCGATCACGGTGTCAGCGCGCTCGAAGATCCCGGCTGTGATCGACGGCGAGCCCATGCTTCTGGGCCGCAACGCCGACATCAGCTTCCTGCCGCGCGCCTTCATGGCCCTGGCGCCGCGTCCGCCGGCGGGCGAGGACAGCGTCTGATGGGGCGGGTGCTCCAGTTTTCGGACGTGCATTTCGGGTGTGAGCATCAGCACGCCGTCGCCGCCGCCCTCGACTACGCCCACGCCACGCCGCACGATCTGGTGCTGATCACCGGTGATATCACGCAACGGGGCTTGCCTGCGGAATTCGCAGCAGCAGGTGCCTGGGTTCGCGCCATGCCCCAGCCGGTCTTCGTCACCGTGGGCAATCATGACGTGCCCTACTGGGATGTAATGGCGCGGCTGTTCTGGCCGTGGCGGGCGTTCGAGCAGGCGACGGGACACCCCGCCCACGACCATGAGTTCAAGCGCGACAATCTGATGGTGCGCGGCGTGACCACGGCGCGCGGCTGGCAGGCCCGACCCAACTGGTCCAAGGGCGTCATCGATCTGGACCAGACGCGGCGGGCGGCGGAGGCCCTTCGTCATGCGCCGATCGGGGCGCTGCGCATCCTGGCCTGCCACCATCCCCTGATCGAGATGATCGGCACGCCCATGACCGGCGACGTCAAGCGCGGCGACCGGGCGGCTCTGATCTTCGCCGAGGCCGGCGTCGATCTGATCACGACGGGCCATGTCCATGTGCCCTTCGCCCTGGGCATCGACCTGTCGGACCGCTGTTCCTACGCCATCGGCTGCGGGACCCTGTCGCACCGCGAACGCGGAGCGCCGCCCAGCTTCAACCGGATCGAATGGGACGCAACCGAGATCGTGGTGACGGCGGTGGTCTGGACCGGCCATCGGTTCGAGGATCATCAGGTCTGGCGCCTGCCGCGTCGTCAGGACACGCGACGGGCCGAGACCGCGCCCGATCCGGCGACACCGGGTGAAATGGAAGCCGCCGACGCCTAGCTGGCGGCTGTCGAGGTCAGGCCGGCGTCAGCATGGCCAGGGCGGTCAACAGGTCGCGAGCCGTGATCGGTTTGGCCAGGTGCAGATCGGCGCCGGCGGCACGGGCGCTGTCGCGATGTTCGGCCATGGCGTTGGCGCTCAGAATCAGGATCGGCGTCGGCGCAGCGGAGGGCCGGGCCGCCTCGATGGCGCGCAGGGCGCGGGTGGCCGACAGCCCGTCCATGCCCGGCATCTGCATGTCCATCAGCACCACGTCGAAAGGCCGGGCCTCGAAGGCGGCCACGGCCTGAGCCCCGTCATCAACGATCACCAACTCCGTCACATGATCGGCCAGGATCAACTGGATCAGGCGCTGGTTGATCGGGTGGTCTTCCGCCAGCAGAACCCGCAGCAGGCGCGTCGGACTGGGCGACGCCGCCAGATCGCGCCTCGACAGGCTATCGGTGCGGGGCAGGGGCAGTTCCACGCGGAAACGGCTGCCGACGCCGGGCGTGGACGCCCCCTCGATTCGTCCCCCCATCATCTCGGTCAGCGACCGGCAGATCGACAGGCCAAGACCAGTGCCGCCGAAACGGCGGGTGATGCTGCTGTCAGCCTGGCTGAACCGTTGGAAGAGTCGGGCGGCGTGGTCGGCGTCGAAGCCGACGCCGGTGTCCTCGACCTCGAACGACAGCAAGGTCGGGGCGCCGTCGCCCTCGCTGATGGCGAAACGGACGGTGACAGAGCCTTCCGTCGTGAACTTCACGGCGTTGGACAGGAGGTTGTTCAGAATCTGACCCACGCGCACACTGTCGCCGACGAAGACGCCGCGCGCCTGGGCGGGGCGCTCGACGTGGAAGGCCAGGCCCTTGTCCTCGGCCTTGATCTTCAGGGTTTCCAGCGTCGCGGCCAGGGCTTCGTCCAGATCAAAGGGCCGCAACTCCAGGTCCAGCTTGCCGGCCTCAATGCGGGATACGTCCAGCATGTCCGAGACCAGCCGTTCCAGCGTCACGCCCGAGGCTGCGATCAGATCGACCATTTCGGCCTGATCGGGCGACAGCGGCGTGCGCGACAGGGCGTCGACGATGCCGATGACCCCGTTCAGGGGGGTGCGAATCTCGTGGCTCATATTGGCCAGGAAATCCGATTTGGCGCGGTTGGCGGCCTCGGCGGCGGCCTTGGCCTCGATCAGGGCCTGTTCGGCGGCCATCTTGGCGGTGACGTCGCGGGCCACGGCGTAGATGCGGTCGCCGAACTTCTGCGCCCGCCATTCCAGGGTGACGTAGTGGCCGTCTCGGTGGCGATAGCGGTTGATGTGCCCCCGCACAGGGGCGTCGGGACGGCGTGTCTCGACCTCGATGACGCTGTCCAGGGTGCCGGGCAGATCGTCAGGATGGACCAGGGTCAGGATGGCGAGGCCGATCAGGTCCTCGGGCTGATAGCCGAGGGTCGCGGCCCAGGAGGCGCTGACCCGGACGATCAAACCGTCCAGGTCGCGAATGACCAGAAGATCCAGCGAGACGTCAAAGAAGGTCGCAAGATCACCGCCTGAATCTTCGGCCGTCGCCCCGGTCTGTCGCAAGGCGGCAGTCTGTGGGGAGCAGGTCATCGGCGACTATCCTTGGCGTACTGCAGCCACCGTAGAGCGTCAGCCGTTAAGCTCGGATTTCAGTAAGCGTCGTTTCTGTCGCCTCGGCCTCAGTAGGCGAAGTCGCGATAGATGCGGCTGACGTCGCTCTGCCATTCGCCGTGATACAGCTCCAGCAGGCGGTCGGCGGGGGTCACGCCGCTGTCGGCGATGTCTTCCAGTTCCGACAGGTAGCCGCGCTCATCGACCATGCCGCCGCTGAAGCGGGCGCGGTTCTTCAGGCCGTGCTTGGCGATCTCGACCAGATCGACGGCGATGTCGCGGACGCTGCGGCCCGCCACCTCGGCCTTCAGGCCCAGGCGGGTGACGTCGCGGCGCAGGCGCTCGTGGTCGGCGATGTCCCAGTCCTTGCACAGGTCCCAGGCAGCGGCGAGAGACGGCGCGTCGTAGAGGATGCCGGCCCACAGGGCGGGCAGGGCGCAGATGCGGCTCCACGGACCACCGTCGGCGCCGCGCATCTCCAGATACTGTTTCAGTCGGACTTCGGGGAAGAGGGTGGTCAGGTGGTCGGCCCAGTCCTTGGCCGTGGCGCGCTCGCCGGGCAGGGCGTCCAGACCCTCGGTCATGAACTTGCGGAACGATTGGCCCGACAGATCGACATAGGTCTCGCCGCGCTTGGCGAAATACATGGGGGTGTCCAGCGCATAGTCGGCGTAGCGCTCGTAGCCGAAGCCGTCGGCGAAGACGAAGTCCAGCATCCCGGTGCGGTCGGGGTCGGTGTCGGTCCAGACATTGGCGCGCGCCGACAGGAAGCCGTTCGGCTTGCCCTCGGTGAAGGGCGAACAGGCGAACAGGGCCGTGGCAATGGGCTGAAGCGCCAGCGAGGTGCGGAACTTCATCACCATGTCGGCCTCTGAATCGAAGTCGAGATTGGCCTGGATGGTGCAGGTGCGCAGCATCATGTCGAGGCCCAGCGAGCCCTTCTTGGGCATGTAGGCACGCATGATGCCGTAGCGGCCCTTGGGCATGACGGGGATGTCCTCGCGCCGCCATAGCGGATCGAAGCCGGCGCCGAGGAAGCCGAGGTTCAACTGGTCCGCGACCTGCTTGACCTCCATCAGGTGCTGGCCGGTCTCCGAACAGATGTCGTGGATGGTCTGCAGCGGGGCGCCCGACAACTCGAACTGGCCGCCCGGCTCCAGACTGATTGAGGCGGTGAAGCCCTCGGCGTTCTTGCGCTCCAGGGCGATGACGTGGCCGGCTTCCTCGACCGGCGACCAGCCGAAGCGTTGCAGCCCGGTCAGCATGGCCAGGATGCCGTTGTCGCCCTCATAGGCGGGGCGGCGCAGGGTGGACTTGTCGAAGCCGAACTTCTCGTGCTCGGCGCCGATGCGCCACTGGTCGGCGGGCTTCTCGCCCTTCGACATGGCGTGGATCAGTTGCTCTTTCGAAAGCGGCGCCGTGTCGGACATCTGTAACCCCTGCTGTCGCGGCTAGATGGGCGAGGATACGGCCCCGCTCAAGAGGGGGCGAGCAAACTTCTTATCGGTCCCAATCGCCGACAGCCGCCTGCCACAGGGTCAGGGCGGCGATGGCGGCGGTGTCGGCGCGCAGGATGCGCGGCCCCAGGGAGACGGCGGTGGTGAAGGGCAGGGCGCGCAGGCGCTCGCCTTCCTCCGGCGAGAAGCCGCCCTCGGGACCGATCAGGATGGCCCACTTGTCACCGCCCGCAGCGGTCAGAGCGCCGATGGCGGGCGCGCCGCCGGTCTCGTCGCAGAACATCAGGTGGCGCTCGGCGTCCCAGCCGTCCAGAAGAGCGTCCAGCTTGACCGGATCATCGACCAGCGGCACGTCCAGCCGTCCGGTCTGCTCGGCGGCCTCCTCGGCGATGGCGTCCAGCCGGTCCAGCCGCAGCCGGTCGGCGTTGGTGCGATGGGTCAGGACCAGTCGCACGCGCTTGGCGCCCAGCTCGGTCGCCTTTTCGACGATGGTTTCGATCCGCGCCTTCTTCACCACGGCGACGATCAGCTCCAGATCGGGGCCCTGGGCCTGTTCGCGCACCTGTTCCTCGGCGCGCAGGACGACGCCCTTCTTCAGCACCTCGGCGACGCTGGCGCGCCATTCGCCATGACGGCCGTTGAAGACCAGCAGGTCGTCGCCCGCCTTCAACCGCATCACCTGGGTCAGGTAGCGCGACTGGTCGAGGGTCGGGGCGATGGCGAGGCCGGGGGCGAGGTCGGAGGCGACGTGAAGGCGTATCATTTTTTCCGCTCATCCCCGCGGAAGCGGGGACCCAGTGAGAGCCTCAGAACAGGTCGTTGAACAGGTCGCGCCAGCCCGGATTGGCCCGCTCGATCAGCTCCAGTTTCCAGACGCGGTTCCATTTCTTGACCTGGCGTTCGCGAATGAAGGCGTCGTGCCGGGTCGGGTGAAGCTCGTACCAGACCAGAACAGCGCACCCATACTTGGCGGAAAAGCCTCTGAACACCTTTTCGCGGTGCTGGGACGTGCGTTCGACAATGTTGTCGGTTGAGCCGGTGTAAAGGGCGCCGTTCCGCCCGTTGGCGACGATGTAGGTGAAGAAAGCCACGGTCTGCCCCGCAAAAGGACTGGGTCCCCGCTTCCGCGGGGATAAGCGGGTAGAATAACGCAGTTACTTTCTGTGTCAGCCGCTCAGCTCAGCTCAGCCGGTCGCGTTCGGTGGGCCAGACGGGGGGCAGGTCGGTCTGGCCCTGGGCGTGGCGCAGTTCGCGTTCCAGCATTCGGCTCATGGCGTCCAGAGGCAGGTCGTTGGGATCGTCGCCGAAAGGGTCTTCCAGTTCGTCGCCAAGCGCATCCAGGCCGAAGAAGGTGTAGGCGACCAGCAGGGACACGGCCATCGTCCACCAGCCGAGCGCGGGCGCCAAGGCGAAGGGCAGCATCAGGCAGAAGGCGTGGGCCGTCCGGTGCAGCAGAAGCGCATAGGCGAAGGGCAGGGGCGTGGTCTTGATCCGCTCGCAACCGGCCAGAACATGGCTCATCTCGGTCAGCCGCAACTCCAGCACCGAATAGCGGATCGGGTCGATCAGGCCGTCGCGCAGCAGCTCGGCGCACTGACGTCCGACCCCGGTCAGGGCGGCGTCGGTGGCGTGGGGGCCGGGCTCAACCGGCGCCCAGCGTGTGATCTCGCCCGCTTCGTCGCGGCCGCGTAGCCGGGCGGCCAGGCCGAAGACGAAGCCGCCGACGCCATTCAGCATGACCGTGCGGCGCTCCTCGGGCAGCAGGGCTGTCTGGCGCATGAAGGCGCGGACGGCGATGATCAGTTCGCCCCATAGTTTTCGCGCCTCCCACCAGCGATCATAGCAGGCGTTGTTGCGGAAGCTCATGAAGATGGACAGGGCCAGACCGATCAGGGCGAAGGGCGCCGCCGCCAGATGCACCGGCAGGTCGGGCCGCTCCCGGTGCAGCATGACCGCCGCCACGGTGATGACCACGGTCAGGACCAGCCGCCCGACGATGCGGGGCAGGATGGACCCGTTAATTGCAAACAGGATTTCGAGCGGGCCGGGGCGGGAGCGGACGATCATGCGCCACCCTTAGCGCCCCGGCTGTTCGCTTTACAGGGTGCGGGCGATCAGCAGCTTCATGATCTCGTTGGTGCCGCCGTAGATGCGCTGGACGCGGGCGTCCTTGTAGAGCTGGGCGATCGGATATTCGGTCATGTAGCCGTAGCCGCCGAAGAGCTGCAGCATCTCGTCGATGGTCTCGCCCTGGATGTCGGTGACCCAATACTTGGCCATGGAGGCCGTGGCGGCGTCCAGCTGCCCCTTGAGGTGCAGGCCGATGCAGTGATCGACGAAGACCTTGGCCACGGTCAGTTTCGTTTTGACCTCGGCCAGCTTGAACTGGGTGTTCTGGAAGTCGATCACTCGCTTGCCGAAGGCCTTGCGCTGCTTGACGTAGTCCAGCGTCGCCTCAAGGCCCCGCTCGGCGGCGGCCACGCCCTGGACGGCGATGTTCAGGCGTTCCTGCGGCAGCTGCTGCATCAGCTGGACGAAGCCCATGCCTTCGCTGCCGCCGATGGCGTTCTCCAGCGGCACCTTGACGTCGTTGAAGAAGAGCTCGGAGGTGTCGTTCGCCTCCATGCCGATCTTGTGCAGGTTTCGGCCGCGCTCGAAGCCCTCGGCCCCGTCGGTTTCGAGGCAGATCAGGCTGGTGCCCTTGGCGCCTTCGGCCGGGTCGGTCTTGGCGACGACGATGATGAAGTTGGCTAGCTGGCCGTTGGTGATGAAGGTCTTGGAGCCGTTCAGGACATAGTGGTCGCCCGACTTGATGGCGGTGGTCTTGACGCCTTGCAGGTCAGACCCGGCGCCCGGCTCGGTCATGGCGATGGCGCCGACCAGTTCGCCCGACTGCAGACGCGGCAGCCAGCGCGCCTTTTGCTCGGCCGTGCCGTAGTGCCAGATGTAGGGCATGACGATGGCGTTGTGCAGGCTGATGCCGAAGTGGTCCGCGCCCTTCCAGCCCAGCTGGCGCATCAGCACCACCTCGTGACGATAGTCGCCGCCGAAGCCGCCGTCTTCCTCCGGCAGGGACAGGCCCAGGAGTCCGGCCTCGCCCGCCGTGTTCCACAGGCCGCGCGGCACGCTGGAGGCGGCGATCCATTCCGCCATCTTCTCGAGCGGGGCGTGCTCATCGATCCATTTGCCGACGCTGTCGGAGAAGAGGACGATTTCCTCTTCTTGCATGAAGTCGGGGTCGGGGGTGTTGAGCACGTTCATCGTGGCGTTTCCTGCGCGGCGCGGTCGGACTCTGGCGGTCGTCTCAGCGTGGTCGATAGAGAAAGGGCCTCCCTCGCGTCGGCGAAAGAGGCCCCGTGATCAGCGGCGGATCAGAACGCCTCGGCGGGCATCTGCATCAGCACCTCGGCGCCGGTCTTCAGCTTGGTCAGATGGGCGGCGGCGTCGGGCAGGATGCGCTCGACGAAGTACCGGCCTGTCTGCAGCTTGGTGACGTAGTAGGGATCGGCGTCGCCGGCGGCGATCTTGGCCTGGGCCGACTTCGCCATCTGCGCCCACATGTAGGCCAGTGCCGTCAGACCGAAGATGTGCAGATAGTCGGTCGAGGCGGCGGCGGCGTTGTCCGGGTTGGCCATGCCGTTCTGCATCAGCCACATGGTGCCTTCCTGCAGCTTCTTCTTGGTGTCGGCCAGGCCGTCGACGAAGGGCTTGAGGGCCTCGTCGTCGCCGTTTTCGGACACGAAGGCGTCGATGTCGGCGAACCAGCTCATGATGGCGCGGCCGCCGTTCGACGGCAGCTTGCGGCCCACCAGGTCCAGCGCCTGAATGCCGTTCGTGCCCTCATAGATCATGGTGATGCGCGCATCGCGCAGATACTGCGAGGCGGGGAAGTGCTCGGTGTAGCCCGAACCGCCGTGGACCTGCATGGCCAGGCTCGCGACGTGGAAGCCCTTGTCGGTCAGATAGGCTTTCAGCACCGGCGTGATCAGGCCCATGTAGTCCTTGGCCTTGGTCGCCGTGGCCTCGTCCGAGGACTTCTGCAGGTCGGCTTGCAGGGCGGTCCACAGGATGAAGGCGCGGCCGCCTTCCACGAAGGCCTTCGACTCCAGCAGCATCCGGCGGACGTCGGGGTGGACCATGATGGGGTCGGCCGGGCCGTCCGGGTTCTTGGCGCCGGTCAGGGCGCGGCCCTGCAGGCGGTCGTTGGCGAACTCGACGGCGGCCTGATAGGCGGCGTCGCCGATGGCCAGGCCCTGCAGGCCGGTGCCGAGGCGGGCCTCGTTCATGACCACGAACATGTTGTTCATGCCCCGGCCTTCTTCGCCGATCAGCCAGCCCTTGGCGTTCTCATAGGCCATGACGCAGGTGGCGTTGCCGTGAATGCCCATCTTGTGCTCGAGGCCGGCGCAGGCCACGCCATTGCGCTCGCCCAGCGAGCCGTCCTCGTTCACCAGGAACTTGGGCACGACGAAGAGCGACAGGCCCTTGATGCCCGGCACCGCGCCTTCGACACGGGCCAGCACGGTGTGGATGATGTTGTCGGCGAAGTCGTGCTCGCCGGCCGAGATCCAGATCTTCTGGCCGGTGATCGAATAGCTGCCGTCGCCGTTCGGCACGGCCTTGGTGCGGACCATGCCCAGGTCGGTGCCGCACTGCGGCTCGGTCAGGTTCATGGTGCCGGTCCATTCGCCGGTCGCCATCTTGGGCAGGTACTTCTGCTTCAGTTCGTCAGAGGCCGAAGCCTCGATGCCGTGATAGGCGCCGCCCGTCAGGCCCGGATACATGGAGAAGGCCGCCGAGGCCGCCGCTGTGAACTGGCCCACGGCCATGGACACGATCGAGGGCAGGCCCTGACCGCCGTATTCCGTGCCGAAGGCCAGGCTGGTCCAGCCGGCCTCGACCATCTGGTGATAGGCTTCCTTCCACCCCTTGGGCGTGGTCACGACGTCGCCTTCGATATGGCAGCCTTCCTGATCGCCCGGACGGTTGATCGGGGCGATGACCTCCTCGGCGAACTTGCCGCCTTCCTCGATGATCTGGTCGATCAGATCGCGCGACAGGTCGGCGTCGGCGAAGTGGTTGGCGTAGCGTTCAACCTCCAGCACGTCGTGCAGGACGAAGGACAGGTCGCGGACAGGCGCCTTGTAGGCCATGGTTAAGCTCTCGCTTTGAAAGGCTGGAAGTGGTTGTCGGGGTTGAGCCGTTCGCTCAGCAGGCTGGCGTATTCGTCCGCCCCCGGCAG
>Ga0247827_10001410_pt1 | contig 10254 bp, 6 predicted proteins | sample 12C_Control_Day2_FD_194414 | JGI IMG/M metagenome (GOLD analysis project Ga0247827, IMG submission 194414) | Soil microbial communities from agricultural site in Penn Yan, New York, United States - 12C_Control_Day2 | ecosystem: Environmental > Terrestrial > Soil > Agricultural land | place: USA...
ACCTGGGCTTCTGGGTGCTGAACGACATCATCTGGCGCAAGTCGAACCCGATGCCGAACTTCAAGGGCACGCGCTTCACCAACGCCCACGAGACCCTGATCTGGGCCGCCAAGTCGCGCGAGCAGAAGCGCTACACCTTCAACTATGATGCGCTGAAGGCCTTCAACGAAGACACCCAGATGCGCTCGGACTGGACCTTGGCCCTGTGCACCGGCGGTGAGCGCCTGAAGGACGACAACGGCGACAAGGCCCATCCGACCCAGAAGCCCGAGGCCCTGCTGCACCGGGTCATCCTGTCGGCCAGCCGCGTCGGCGACGTCATCCTGGACCCCTTCTTCGGCACCGGCACCACCGGCGCCGCAGCCAAGCGCCTGGGCCGTCACTTCATCGGCATCGAACGCGACGAGACCTACGCCAAACTGGCCGAGAAGCGCATCAAGGCCGTCATCCCCGCCGCGCCCGAAGACCTGGTCGTCACCGGCTCCAAGAAGGCCGAGCCCAAGGTGCCGTTCGGCGCCCTGGTGGAGGCGGGCCTGCTGGCCCCCGGCGACAAGCTCTACTGCCCCAAGGGCGATCATGAGGCCCGCGTCCGCGCCGACGGCTCGCTGGTGTCCGGCTCCATGACCGGCTCGATCCACAAGCTGGGCGCCCTGCTGGAAAACGCTCCGGCCTGCAACGGCTGGACCTACTGGCGCTTCAAGACCGACACGGGCCTGCGCCCCATCGACGCCCTGCGCGCCGAGATCCGCGCCGGTATGCAGTAGGCGCAAGCCTTCCGGCGTCTGGCGACTATCGTTCCCGCCAAGCTGGAACTCCGGTCACCGACCCGTGTTGACGACTCCAGTGCGCCAGCGGGGGCGCGGGAGTCGGACGATGAAGATTGCTCAGGTCACGCCCCTCTATGAGGCGGTGCCGCCACGGCTTTACGGCGGCACCGAAAGGGTCGTGGCCCATCTGACGGACGCCCTGGTCGATCTGGGCCACGAAGTGACCCTGTTCGCCAGCGCCGAGGCCGAGACGCGGGCGCGCCTGATCCCGGTGCGCGATCAGGCCATCCGGCTGGACCCGGAACCGCTGAAATCCGATCTGGCCGCCCACATGACCTTGCTGGCCGAGGTTCTGGACCGCGCCGACGATTTCGACGTCATCCATTTCCACACCGACATCGTGCATTTCCCCTTCTTCCGGGGTCTGGCGGACAAGACGATCACCACCCTGCACGGGCGGCTGGACCTGAAGGACCTTCCCGAAGTCTATGAGCGCTGGCCCGAGTTCGGCCTGGTCTCCATCTCCGACGATCAGCGCCGCCCCCTGCCCGCCGCAAACTGGAAGGCGACGGTGCATCACGGCATGCCGGGCGACCTCTATCGCTTCTCACCAAAATCGCAGGGCTATCTCGCCTTCCTCGGCCGCATCTCGCCCGAGAAGCGCCCCGACCGCGCCATCGAGATCGCCACGCGCTTGGGCAAGCCGCTGAAGATGGCGGCCAAGGTCGACGCGGCGGACGCGGCCTATTGGGAGACGGTCATCAGGCCCCTGGTCGAGGGTAATCCCCTGATCGAGTTCGTCGGCGAGATCGGCGACGATCAGAAGTCGGCCTTCCTTGGCGGGGCCGAGGCCCTGTTGTTCCCCATCGACTGGCCTGAGCCGTTTGGTCTGGTGATGATCGAGGCCATGGCCTGCGGCACGCCGGTCGTGGCCTTCGCCTGCGGCTCGACGCCCGAGATCATTGAGCATGGAGCCACCGGCTTCCTGGTGGATACGCTGGAACAGGCGGTCGTCGCCGCCGGGCAGGCCCATCGGCTGGACCGCGACGCGATCCGGGCCCGGTTCGACCTGAGGTTCTCGGCCACGGCCATGGCCCGGCGCTACCTCGACGTCTACGGCGACCTGCTGGCCCGCCGCCCGTTCGCGGCCCACGTTCTCGACGACGAACCTATCCGTCCGCTGCGCGAGGCGCGCAGTTTCGCCGTCCGCGCCTGAACCCTTAGCCCCCTCGACCATTAGGTAGAGCATGGACGACGCCTATTCGGTCCAGACCACTGCCGCCGACAACAGCGATCAGGACGGGTTGGAAACCCTGATGGCGCTGAAGGACTGCGACACCTTTCTGGTCGCGGACCATTGGGGCGATGTGAAGAGCGGCGCAGATGGTCTGTTCGACCAGGACACGCGCCTGCTGTCGCATTTCGTCCTGACAGTCGGGCGGGCGCGGCCGTCGCGGCTCAGTTCCGGTGTGACCGAGGACAACGTCTTCTTTACCTGCCATTCGACCAACCGCCCCCTGCCGCCGATGGGCGGGCGCTCGGCCCCGGCCGGGGTGCTGCATCTGGAACGACGGCGCTTCCTCTGGGACAAGAGGCTGTTCGAACGGGTGCGGATGGTCAACCACGGCATCGAGGACATCCTGCTGCCGCTGGCCTTCGAGTTCGGGGCCGACTTCGCCGACATCTTCCAGGTGCGCGGCACGCCCCGACTGACGCGCGGCGAGGTTCATGCGCCGATCATGGACGGTCGACGGGTGAGCTTCGGCTACACCGGGCTGGACGGCGTCACCCGGACCAGCTGCCTGGCCTTTTCCGAGCCGCCGGCCCGCCTGAGCCCCAACCGCGCCGAGTTCATGTTCAGCCTGCCCAAGGGCAAACGGCTGGACCTCTATGTCGAATGCGGACTGGACGTCTGCGACGCGCCCGACAAGGAACGCTGGCGCTGGAACTCCATCCAGGCCCGTCTGGCCATGCGTCGGCGGCTGCGGCGGGGCGCCAGCGTCCAGGCGCCGCGCAATCCGCGCGTCAACGACTGGCTGACCCAGTCGCGCACCGACGTGGCCCTTCTGACCACCGACCTGCCGACCGGCCCCTATCCCTATGCCGGGGTGCCGTGGTTCTCGACCCCGTTTGGGCGTGACGGCATCATCACCGCCTGGCAGATGCTGTGGATCGATCCCAGTCTCGCCAAGGGGGTGCTGACCTATCTGGCCTCGCGTCAGGCCACCGAGGTCAATCCCTTCATGGACTCCGCCCCCGGCAAGATCATGCACGAGACGCGCGGCGGCGAGATGAGCGCGCTGCGCGAAGTCCCGTTCGGCCTCTATTACGGCGGGGTCGACACAACCTGCCTGTTCATCGCCCTGGCCGGCGCCTACGCCCGGCGCACCGGCGATCTGGAGACCATCCGCGCCCTGTGGCCCAACCTGATCGCCGCGGCGGGGTGGATGACCGACTATGGCGACTCCAACGGCGACGGCCTGATCGACTATGCGCGCGGCGCCGACACCGGCCTGTCCAACCAGGGCTGGAAGGACTCCGAGGACTCGATCTTCTACAGCGACGGTCGCTTCCCCAAGGGGCCGATCGCCCTGCTGGAGGTCCAGGGCTACGCCTATGCCGCCTGGAAGGCCCTGGCCGAACTGGGCGTCCATCTGGGCGACGACCGCGCGGCGCAATGGCAGGCGCGCGCCGAGACGGTGCGGACCCTGGTCGAGGAAAGATACTGGATGGAGGACGAGGGCTTCTACGCCATCGCCCTGGACGGCGACGGCGAGCAGTGCCGCGCCATAGGCTCCAACGCCGGGCATCTATTGTTCAGCGGCCTGCCCACGCATGAGCGGGCGCACCGGGTGACGCGGCGGATGCTGACGGCCGAGTTCCGCTCGGGCTGGGGCCTGCGGACCCTGGGCAAGGGCCAGACGCGGTTCAATCCGATGAGCTATCACAACGGCTCGGTCTGGCCGCACGACACGGCGATGGCGGCGGCGGGCATGGCCGGCTACGGCGAGCGGCGGGCGGTGGCCATGCTGCTGGGCGAAGTCTTTGGGGCGGCGTCGCATTTCCACCTGCGCCTGCCCGAGCTCTTCTGCGGCTTCATTCGCGAGACGGGCGAGCCGCCTATCGCCTATCCGGTCGCCTGCCTGCCGCAGGCCTGGGCCGCGGGATCGGTCTTCCTGATGCTGCAAGCCGTGCTCGGCGTGTCGATCAACGCCGCCGAAAGTCTGGTCGAGGTCACCAAACCCGCCCTGCCGATCGGCCTGGACCGGCTGACCATCAGCGATCTGGAGGTCGGCGGCGGCGTCATCGACCTGAATTTCCAGCGCCTGGACGGCCGCGTCGTCGTCATGCCCCGCGAGAAGAGCGGCGTGGTCAACCTGCGGGTGGCGGGCTAGGCCGCCAGCCCCCGCTCCAGCGCCTTTCGGAACACGGTGGGCAGGGCGGCCAGCGCGTCGTCCGCATGGGTCCAGAGGAAGTCGCCGCCCCCCGTCCCGACATGCACCGTAAGGGTCAGGCTGAAATGGGTGAAGACGTGCTCGACCGCCCCGACCTCGGTCCAATCGCCAGCGACCGGGGCCAGAAACGCAGGCGTCGCGCTCCAGTCCGAGGTCGGCAGGCCAAGCATGCCGCCCAGCAGCCCCTTGTCCGGCCGCTGCACCAGACCGATACGGCCCTCGCCGTCGCGCAGGACAAAGGCGTGCCCCAGACGATGCGGCCGCCCGGCCTTCTTCGTCTTCAACGGATAGCGGGCCGGCTCCCCGGCCTTCAGCCCCTCGCAGCCGAAGGCCAGCGGGCAGAGCTCGCACGACGGAGACTTGGGCCGGCAGACGCCCGAGCCGAGGTCCATCAGGGCCTGGGGCCAGTCGCCGGGCCTTTCATCGCTGACGAACAGGGCGGCCAAACGCTTCAGTTCGGGTCGAGCGGCGGGCAGAGGCGCTTCAAGCGCGAACAGGCGGCTCATGACCCGCTCGACATTGCCGTCCACGACGTTGGCGGGGCGGCCGAAGGCGATGGCGGCCACGGCGGCGGCGGTATAGGCGCCCACCCCCGGCAGGGCCAGCAACGCCGCCTCGCTGTCGGGAAAGACGCCGCCGTGATCCGTCGCCACAGCGCGGGCGCAGGCCAGCAGGTTGCGGGCGCGGGCGTAGTAGCCCAGCCCCGCCCAGGCGGCCATCAGATCGGCGTCCTCGACCGCCGCCAGATCGCTGACCGTCGGCCAGCGCGCGGTGAACCGCTCGAAATAGGGGGCGGCGTGCGGCACCGTGGTCTGCTGCAGCATGACCTCGGACAGCCAGACCCGGTAAGGCTCGGTGCGCGTGTCCGACCCCGGCGGCGCGCGCCACGGCAGGGTCCGCGCATGGGCGTCGTACCAATCAAGCAGGGCGGCGCGGAGGGAAGAGACGTCGGGCATGGGTCGCGGTATATAGGACGAATGCGTCGTCCTCTGCCCACCGAAAGCGAAGCCCGCGAAATCCTGGCCCGGCGCCGGACGCGCCCGCAGTTGCGCCCGCCGCCCCCGGCAGGACGGTCGCTGGCCCCGCTGATCAAGAAACTGGACGCCCAATTCGGACGCGGCGCCGGGGCGCTGGAGCCGCGCTGGGTCGAGATCGTCGGCGAGCGCCTGGCCCGCGTCACCCGCCCGCAGAAGCTGACCAAGGGCCGCGGCGGCGCCGGCGGGACGCTGGAGCTGCGCGTGGCCGGCCCCGCCGCCCTGCTGGTGCAGCATCAGTCCGAGGACATCATCCAGCGCGTGAACCTGTTCCTAGGCGCCGGCTCGGTCGAGAAGCTGCGTATCGCCCAGGGCCCGGTGAAGCCCCTGCCCGTGGCCGGCGCCAAGCCGCGTGCGCGCGGCAAAGTGGTGCTGCCGCCCCTGCCCGCCTCGGTCGAGGCAGAGCTGGCCACCTCTGTCGAGGACGCGCCCGACAGCCTGAAAGCTGCGCTCAGAAAGCTGGGCCGCGCGGTGCTGTCGCAGCCCCCCGAAAACGAGCGCCGTTGACAAACCTTCGCCGCACCTGTTCTCGACAAATAAGCGGATCGCGCGCGTCTTAGGGAATCGCGCCATCCTTCAGAGTCACACTCTCGATCAAGGACGACCCATGGCTACGTTCCGTTACGCTTCGATGAGCCGCCGCGCGGCCCTGACCGCCGCCGCCCTGGCCGCCATGGCGACCGTCGCCGGCTGCACCGCCAAGACCGGCGGCGAAGCCCAGGGCGACATGGGCATGGGCGCGCCCGAAGGGGCCAAGGTCACGGTCGTCGAGTACGCCTCGGTCACCTGCGGTCACTGCGCCGTCTGGAACGAGGAAGTCTGGCCCGAATTCAAGACGAAGTACGTGGATACCAAGAAGGTCCGCTACGTCTTCCGCGAGTTCCCGACCCCGCCGCAGGACATCGCCGTCGCCGGCTTCCTGATCGCGCGCTGCGCCGGTCCGGACAAGTATTTCGACGTCGTCCACGACATCATGGCCAGCCAGAAGGAATGGATGGCGGGCGTCGCCCCGCGCACCACCCTGTTCCGCGCCGCCGCCGCCGCCGGCCTGAGCCAGGAGCAGACCGAGGCCTGCATCCGCGACAAGGCCGCCATCGAAGAGATGAGCGACCGCATCAAGGCCGGCATCGACGCCGGCGTGACCGGCACCCCGACCTTCCTGGTCAACGGCACCAAGGTCGTCGACAGCAGCCTGTCGGGCCTGTCGCAGGCCATCGACGCCGAACTGGCCAAGTAAACGACGATGCAGGCGCGACCGGACATGATCAGAACTCTGACGACCGCCGTCATGACGGCGGCCCTGCTGGCCGTCGCGCCTGCCGCCTTCGCCTCTGACACGCCGTCAGCCCCGGCGGCTTCCACGGCGGCCGCCGTGCCTGCAGTGACGGCCGCCGACCGGGTGCTGGGCCGCCCCGACGCCCCGGTCACGGTGATCGAGTATGCCTCCTTCACCTGCACCCATTGCGCTCACTGGACCAATGACGTCCTGCCGGACTTCAAGGCCCGCTACATCGACACGGGCAAGGTCAAGCTGGTCTTCCGCGACCTGCCGACCCAGCCGACCCAGGTGGCCGCCACCGCCGCCGCCATCGGCCGGTGCGCCGCGCCGGGCAAGTTCTTCGACGTGGCTCACTACCTGATGGCCGGTCAGGCCGCCGCCTTCGCCAGCGGCGACGCCCGCGACTGGTACATGGGCGCCATCGCCGCCAGCGGCCGCACCCAGCCGCAGATCGAAGCCTGCCTGACCGACCCCGCCACGGGCCAGGCGCTGCAACACGATATCGAAGCCGCCGTGGCGGCGGGCGTGAACGGCACCCCGACCTTCTTCGTCAACGGCCGCCGCGCCGCTGACCATTCGCTCGAAACCCTGTCGGCGGCCATCGACCCGCTGATCAAGGGACGCTGACCCCCCGCCTATGCAATTCCAGAGACTGAAGCTCGTCGGCTTCAAATCCTTCGTCGACGCGGCGGAAGTTCAAATCGAGTCCGGCCTGACCGGCGTGGTCGGGCCGAACGGCTGCGGCAAGTCCAACGTGCTGGAAAGCCTGCGCTGGGTCATGGGCGCCAACTCGGCCAAGGCCATGCGCGGCCAGGGCATGGATGACGTCATCTTCGCCGGGGCCGCGGGCCGTCCGCCGCGCAGCCACGCCGAAGTCGTCCTGACCATCGACAACGCCCAGAAGCGCGCGCCCCAGCCCTTTACTGACTCTCCCGTTCTGGAAGTGTCGCGCCGCATCGACCGGGGCCAGGGCTCGACCTATCGCATCAACGGCAAGGAGGTCCGCGCACGCGACGTCCAGCTGCTGTTCGCCGACGCTTCGACCGGGGCCAACTCCCCCGCCCTGGTGCGTCAGGGCCAGATTTCCGAACTGATCGCCGCCAAGCCGCAGAACCGTCGCCGGATTCTGGAAGAAGCCGGCGGCGTAGCCGGTCTGCACACGCGTCGCCACGAGGCCGAGCTGCGCCTCAAGGCGGCCGAGACCAATCTCGACCGGCTGGACGACATCGGCCGCGAACTGGAAACAGCGCTGAACCGGCTGAAACGCGAGGCGCGTCAGGCCGAGAAGTACAAGAAGATCTCGGCCGAGATCCGCGCCCTGCAGGCCGCCTTGCTCTATGTGCGCTGGAACGACGCCAAGGCCGCAGCCGAGGTCGCGGCTCAGGAACTGCGCGACGCCGACCGCGCCGTGGCGGAGGCCGGCGCCGCATCGACCAAGGCCGAGGCCGACGCCCTGAAGGCTCAGGAATCGATGAAGCCGGCGCGCGAGGAAGACGCCGTGGCCGGCGCCCTGCTGCACCGGGCCACGCTGGAACGCGACCGCCTCGACATGGCCGAACAGGCCGCCCGCGCCGAGGTCGACCGGCTGAAGGCCGAGGCGGCCCGCTTAGCCGCCGACGTCGAGCGCGAAGAGCGCATGGCCGCCGACGCCCAGCGCGAGCTGGACCGGCTGGACCACGAACTGACGAAACTGAAGGCCGAGATCGCCACCGCGCCCGAGCGCGGGCCGGAGCTGGAAAAGGCCCTGCTGGCGACCGAGGATGCGCGCAAGGCCGCCGACGGCGAGGTCGAGCGTCTGGCCGGGACCCTGGCCGCCGTCGAGGCCCGCGCCAACGCCGAGAGCGCCCGCAAACGCGACGCCGAAGCCCGCCTCGCCCGCGTCGTCGGCCAGCACGATCAGGCCAAACGCGAACGCGAGGCGCTTGGCCCGCTTGAGACGCCGGAACTGGCTATCGCCCGCACCGCCTTGGAGACAGCCCAAGCCGAGCTGACTGCCGCCCGCGAAGCCGTCGAGGCCGCTGAAGCCACGCGGGGCGATCTGGCCCGCGTCGAAGCCGAGGCCCGCACCGCCGCTCGCGCCGCCGAAGACCGGCTGGGTCGGTTGCAGACCGAGGCGCGCGGACTGGCCCAGTTGCTGGTCACCGGCAAGCGCGACCATCCGCCCGCGCTGGACAAGGTGTCGGCGGCCAAGGGTTATGAGGCCGCGCTGGCCGCCGCCCTCGGCGACGATCTGGACGCCGCGCTGGACGCCCGCGCCGCCGCCCACTGGGCGGGAGCGGAAGCGCCTGCCCCCGTCTGGCCGCAGGGCGTGACTCCGCTGGCTGACCATGTGACCGCGCCCGCCGAACTGGCCGCGCGTCTGGCCCTTTGCGCCGTCGCCAGCCAGTCCGAGGCCCCGCGTCTGGCCAAGACCTTGCCGACCGGCGCCCGCCTGGTGACGGTCGAGGGCGACCTCTATCGCTGGGACGGCTTCGTCAGCCGCGCCGAGGCCCCGCGCCCCGCCGCCGTGCGTCTGGCCCAGCGCACGCGGCTGGCCGAACTGGAAGCCGAGATCGACACGGGCAAGCCCGCGCTGGAGGCGGCGCAGACCGCCCAGAAGAGCGCGACCGAGGCCTTCCGCGCCGCCGAGGAGGCGGTGAAGACCGCCCGTCTCAAGCCGTTCGCCGCCGATAAGGCCGTCACGGTCGCGCGCGATCGGGTCGAGAGCCTGATGCGCGACCAGACCCGCCGCGAGGCCCGCGCCCAGGCGCTGGACGAGACCGTCGCCCGGCTGGACGGCGAGGTCGCCGAGGCCCAGGCCGCTCTGGAGGCCGCGCAAAGCGTCGAGGCCCCATCGGAAACCATCGCCGGTCTGCGCGACGAACTGGCCGCCGCGCGCGTGGCCGCCGATGCGGCCCGCCAAGCTGCCCAGACCGCCCGCTCGACCCGTGACGAGGAAGCCCGCGACCGCGCCGGACGCGAACAGCGGCTGGGCAGCCTGAGCCGCGCCCACGAGGGCTGGGCCGGGCGCTCAAAGGAAAGCGCCGCCCGCGTCGCGGCGCTGGGCAAGGACGCCGACAAGACCGCCGCCCTGCTGAAGCAGGCCGAGATCGCGCCGCAGGGCTTCGCCGAGCAGCGCGGCGCCCTGATGGACGCCCTGATCGCCGCCGAGACGCGCAAGAGCGCCGCCGCCGAGGCCCTGTCTCTGGCCGAGAGCACGGCGGGCGAGAGCGACCGCGCCAGCCGCACCGCCGAGGCCGCCGCCGGGGCCGCACGCGAGGCCCGCGCTGGCCTCGCCGCCCGCGCCGAGGCCGCGACCGAGCGTCTGGCCGAGGCCGAGGCCAATGTCCGCGAGACGGCGCAGATGTCGCCCGACCAACTGGGCCAGAAGCTGATCGACGACGCCATCGCACGTCCGCCGGACACGGCCGGCGCCGAGAGCCTGCTGACCGGGCTGGAGCGCGAGCGCGAGGCCCTGGGCGCGGTCAACCTGCGCGCCGAGGAAGAGGCCAACGAGTACGGTGAACGTCTGGGCGCCATGAAGTCGGAACGCATCGACCTGACCCAGGCGATCGCCAAGCTGCGCGACGGCATCGACGAACTGAACGCCGAAGGCCGCGAGCGGCTGGTGGCGGCGTTCGACGTCATCAACGCCAACTTCAAGGCCCTGTTCGAGGCCCTGTTCGGCGGCGGTCAGGCCGAGCTGAAGCTGGTCGAGAGCGACGACCCGCTGGAAGCCG
>Ga0247827_10001412_pt1 | contig 10244 bp, 8 predicted proteins | sample 12C_Control_Day2_FD_194414 | JGI IMG/M metagenome (GOLD analysis project Ga0247827, IMG submission 194414) | Soil microbial communities from agricultural site in Penn Yan, New York, United States - 12C_Control_Day2 | ecosystem: Environmental > Terrestrial > Soil > Agricultural land | place: USA...
CCTTCCCGGCCGCCGACGGCGGCGCGGACGGCCACCGCTGGCACTGTGTGCATCCGCAGCCGGGCGGCGAGGCCGCCGTGGTGTCGGCCGCCGGCGCCGTCTGATCCCGTGCCGCGCCGGCGGGGGCGGGGAACATCCCCGCCCCCGCCGGCGTTGGTGCCGAGGGCATGAGGAAAGGCGGAGCCGTGCACGGTGAGTACAAGGTTCCCGGCGGCAAGCTGGTCGTCGTGGACGTGGACGTGGAGGACGGCGTGCTGCGCCGCGCGCGCGTGGCGGGCGACTTCTTCCTCGAACCGGACGAGGCGCTCGACGCCGTGAACGGCGCCCTGGACGGCGCCCCCGCCGACACCGACGCCGCGGGTCTGGCCGCCCGGATCGACGCGGCGCTGCCCGCGGGCACGGTGATGTACGGGCTCACCCCGGAGGGCGTCGGCATCGCGGTGCGCCGCGCGCTCGCGCACGCCACCGACTGGACCGACTACGACTGGCAGCTGATCCACGAGGGCCCGCAGCCGCCCGCGCTGCACATGGCGCTGGACGAGGTGCTGACCGCGGAGGTCGCCGCGGGCCGGCGTCCGCCGACGCTGCGCGTGTGGGAGTGGGGCGCCCCGGCGGTCATCATCGGGAGCTTCCAGTCGCTGCGCAACGAGGTCGACCCGGAGGGCGCCCGGCGGCACGGCATCGAGGTGGTGCGCCGGATCTCCGGCGGCGGCGCCATGTTCGTGGAACCGGGCAACACCATCACGTACTCGCTGTCGGTGCCGGAGGCGCTGGTGCAGGGGCTGTCGTTCCAGGACAGCTACGCCTACCTCGACGACTGGGTGCTCGGCGCGCTCGGTGAGATGGGCATCAGGGCCTGGTACCAGCCGCTGAACGACATCGCCACCGACCAGGGCAAGATCGCGGGCGCAGCGCAGAAGCGGATCGTGGGCCCGGACGGCGGCCCCGGCGCGGTGCTGCACCACGTGACCATGGCGTACGACATCGACGCCGACAAGATGCTGGACGTGCTGCGGATCGGACGGGAGAAGATGTCCGACAAGGGCACCAGGAGCGCGAAGAAGCGGGTGGACCCGCTGCGGCGGCAGACCGGACTGCCGCGCGAGGCCGTCATCGACCGGATGATCGACTCGTTCCGCTCCCGGTACGGACTGGCGGACGGCAAGGTGACGGACGGTGAGCTGGCCCTCGCCGAGGAACGGGCCCGGACGAAGTTCACCGTGCCGGAGTGGACCGCCCGCGTCCCCTGACGCTCACAAATCACCTCTTCACACGGGAAATTGCGGCAAGACGGCGGCGTCCGCGGTACGTCCCCGTCACCGCGCCTGCACGGAGCGAGTTGGCCCTTCCGCGCCACAGGGATGCGTGTGAGACTGGCGTCCCGTCCGCAGTGCGGACCCCCCTCCGCACCGTCCCCCACGAAGAGTGCGCCGTGCGTTCCTTTCCTCTCCCGATCGCCCTGACCGCGCGTCTGTCGCCGGTGATCGTCCTCGCCGCGGCCGGCTGGGCCCTGTCGTCCGGTCCGATGGCCGAGCCGGAGGCCGCCGAGAAGAAGCCGACCGGGAAGACGGAGACGCAGTCCGCCTCCGCCCCGTCTCAGACGCAGGCGCCGAAGACGTACACCGCCGCGCCCACGCCGTGCGACAGCGTGACCGCGAAGACCGTCAAGTCCCTCGTGCCGGGCGCCAAGGAGGACGGCAAGGAGATCCGGTCCACCGACTCCGAGCTGCGCCGCACCTGTTCCTGGAACGCTCTCAAGGGCTACGAGTACCGCTGGCTCGACGTGTCCTTCGAGGTCCTGGAGTCGGAGGAGGCGGCGGAACGGTCGTACCAGGGGCGGGTGGAGGACCGCAGCGGCGGCGGCGCGGTCCCCGGACTCGGTGACGCGGGGTACTCCGTGGTGAACCTCTCCACCGAGGACAAGCAGCAGACCCGGGAGGGCGTGGTGGTGGCCCGCGCCTCCAACGCGCTGGTGGTCGTCACGTACAACGGCAGCGACTTCGAGTCGAAGAAGGCGCCCGGTACGGACGAGATCAACAAGGGCGCCATCAAGGCCGCCAAGGAGGCGGTGGCGGCCCTGGAGAAGAACCGGAATTGATGGTTCCGTGACATCTGTCACAGGCTCCGGACGATCTGTGCGGGTCGCTTAGTAGAAACCGCTCCGGCGACATGGGGGACTTGTCCGTCTTGGCGTGAATGCGGGAAGGGGCGGGGCGAGGGGTCTCCCGGCGGAATGCCGGGGGCCGCCGCTCGCGCGGCACATGAGGGTTTCTGACGCGGCGGCAGCCGTCCCGGCGAGCCCGTCCCGAACGGGGCGGCACGCTCTCCGGCGTGCCGCAAGGCCCCCCGGTGCCTACGAGGCGCAGTAGTACTCGGGCCCTTTGCGCCCGGCGCCGGACCGTCCCAAGAATGACCAGCCTCCGGACAGCAGGGGTGAGGTCACGCATGGGAAAGCATCGTCATCAGAAGCAGTACCGGCGGACGGTCGTCGCGGCGGTCGCCACAGGAGTCATAGGCATACCCTCGGTCGCCATGGCCTGTACGGACTGGCCGGGCGACGGCCGGCGGCAGGACCAGGGCAGCCCGGCCGCGGCCGGGGACAGGTGGGACGGGCCCGACTGGTACAGCCGGTGGAGCAGTCAGCAGCACGGCGAGCCCACACGGGCGCCGTCGGACACGCCGGCCGCCTCCGCGAGCCCCTCGAAGCCCGCCAAGCCGTCGCACAAGCCGAAGAAGGCGGCCTCCACGGCCCCGGCCACCCGGTCCGCCGCCCCGGCCGCGAAGCCCACCAAGGCCGCCCCGAAGCCCACCACTGCGGCTCCCGGGTCCACGACGGCCGCCCCGAAGCCCTCCGCCACCGCGTCGAAGCCGGCGCCCACCACGTCGAGCCCCGCCGCGTCGAGCCCCTCCGCGACGGACGGCGCCCAGGCGTCCGGCGCCGTCGCCGAAGTGGTGGACCTCGTCAACGCCGAGCGCGCCAAGGTCGGTTGCTCCCCGGTGAAGGTGAACTCCACGCTGACCGGGGCCGCGCAGGACCACAGCGAGGACATGGCCGCGAGCGGCAGCATGTCGCACACCGGCTCCGACGGCTCCTCCCCCGGTGACCGCATCACCCGGGCCGGCTACAGCTGGAGCACCTACGGCGAGAACGTCGCCTACGGCTACTCCACCCCCGGGCAGGTGATGGCCGGCTGGATGGCCAGCCCGGGCCACAAGGAGAACATCCTCAACTGCGCGTTCAAGGAGATCGGCGTGGGCCTCGCCCAGCCCGGCTCCTACTGGACCCAGGACTTCGGCACGGCCCGCTAGGGTCAGGACGTCGTGCGCCGGTGGCCCGCCATCAGCGCGAGGTACACCAGCAGCGACGCCGCCAGCCCCACCGCCCAGCCGTAGTCCGCGAGGGGCTTCAGGAAGGGGATCAGCCCGTCCTCGGGGAAGGGGCCCTTCCCGGGGGCCGAGTGGGACCCGCCCACCGCGAGCACCCCGCCGGTCAGGAAGGCGGCGACGGCGCGCGGGTTCCAGCCGGAGGCGTACCAGTAGGGCCCGCCCGGGGTGTACAGACCGGGCAGGTCCAGTGCGGTGCGGCGGACCAGCCAGTAGTCGGCGATGAGGATGCCGGCGACCGTGCCCAGCAGCCCGCCGACCAGGCCGAGCCAGGTGAAGATGTACAGCTCGGGGGTCTCGGTGAGCTTCCACGGCATGATCACCACGCCGACGACCCCGGTGATCAGGGCGCCGGTGCGGAAACCGATGCGGCGCGGCGCCAGGTTCGCCAGGTCGTACGCCGGTGACACCACGTTCGCCGCGATGTTCACCGAGATGGTGGCGACGAGCACCGTCACCAGGGCGAAGAGCAGGCCGAAGACGTTGTCGGTCTTCGCGGCGAGTGCCACGGGGTCCCAGAGCGGGGCCCCGTACACCGCCTGCGAGCCGGAGGTGACGAACACCGACAGCAGGGCGAACAGGGTCATGGTGGTGGGCAGTCCGAGCGTCTGGCCCCACACCTGGGCGCGCTGGCCCGCGCCGAAGCGGGTGAAGTCGGGGATGTTCAGGCTCAGGGTCGACCAGAAGGCGATCATGCCCATCAGGGACGGGAAGAAGACCGGCCAGAAGTCGTCGCCCCAGCCCAGCCGCGAGGGCTGGTCGAGCAGCGGGCCGAGACCGCCGGCCTTGTTCGCGATCCAGGCCAGCAGCACCAGCGCGCCGACGATGACGAACGGCGCCGCCCAGTTCTCGAACCGGCGCAGGGTCTCCATGCCCCGGTAGATGATGGCCAGTTCGAGCGCCCAGAACAGCACGAAGCACACCCACAGCGTCCACGGCCGGCCGCCGATCTCCGACGCCTCGGCCCAGCCGCCGAACAGCTTGCCGAGCAGCACGAAGATGCCCTGGCCGCCGATCCAGGTCTGGATGCCGAACCAGGCGCACGCCACCCCGGCCCGGATCAGCGCCGGCAGGTTGGCGCCGCGCAGCCCGAACGAGGCCCGGGCCAGCACCGGGAACGGGATGCCGTACTTGGGGCCGGCGTGGCCGGTGAGCAGCATCGGCGCCAGCACGATGACGTTGGCCAGCGCGATGGTGAACACGGCCTGCTTCCAGTCCATGCCCAGCGCGACGAGACCGGAGGCGAGCATCCACGACGGGATGTTGTGCGCCATCCCCACCCACAGGGCGGCGAAGTTGTACGTCGTCCAGCGGCGCCGGGCCAGCGGGACGGGCAGCAGGTCGTCGTTGACGAAGCGCGGGTCGGCGGGGGTGACGCCCGGCGGGAGCTCGACGCGTCCCGCCGGGTCGGGTATGGGCCGGTCGGACGGTGCGGGCGGGACGGTCGCGGTCATGGGCGTGCCCCCTTCGGCGAGGGATACCGGTCAGCGGCTGAGTGCCGGGATGATCTCCGCGCCGTACGCGTCGATCGTCGTCTCCTGCGCGTCGTGCATGTCGTAGACGGCGAACTGGTCCACTCCCAGATCCCGCAGCGCCCGCAGTTTCTCGATGTGCGCCTCGGGCGGGCCGAGCAGGCAGAACCGGTCCACGATCTCGTCCGGGACGAAGTCCGTGGACGGGTTGCCGGCCCGTCCGTGGTGGCTGTAGTCGTAGCCGTGCCGTCCCTTGATGTACGACGTCAGCGCCTCGGGGACCAGGCCGGAGTGCTCGCCGTAGCGGGAGACGAGGTCGGCGACGTGGTTGCCGACCATGCCGCCGAACCAGCGGCACTGCTCACGGGCGTGCGCCAGGTCGTCGCCGACGTAGGCGGGGGCGGCGACGCAGACGGTGACGGAGGCCGGGTCGCGTCCCGCCTCCACCGCGGCGGCGCGGACGGCCTTCACCATCCACTCGGTCAGATAGGGGTCGGCGAGCTGGAGGATGAAGCCGTCGGCCTTCCGTCCGGTGAGGGCGAGCGCCTTCGGCCCGTACGCCGCCATCCAGACGGGCAGCCTGCCGTCCTTCACCCACGGGATCCTCAGCGGCTGTCCGTCGACCTCGGCCTCGCGTCCCTCGGCCAGGTCGCGGATCGCGTCGATCGCCTCGCCCAGGCGGGCCAGGGTGTTGGGTCTGCGTCCGGCGACGCGCATCGCGGAGTCGCCGCGGCCGATGCCGCAGACGGTGCGGTTGCCGAACATGTCGTTGAGGGTGGCGAAGGTGGAGGCGGTGACCTCCCAGGTACGGGTGCCCGGGTTGGTGACCATCGGGCCGACCTTCAGGGTCGTGGTGGCGGCCAGGATCTGGCTGTAGACGACGAAGGGCTCCTGCCACAGCACGGCGGAGTCGAAGGTCCAGCCGTGGGTGAAGCCGTTGCGCTCCGCGCGCTTCATCAGGCCGACGACCCGCGAGGCCGGCGGATCGGTCTGCAGGACGAGTCCGAAGTCCATGCGCGGGTCTCCTAGGTGAGGTACTGACAGGTGGACCGCGGGGTGTAGACGCCGTGCCCGGCGTGCCCGGTGTACTCCCGCCCGGTGACGACGGGTACTCCGCGCGAGAGGACGGTCTCGACGCGGCCGGTGACCCGCTTGCCCTCGTAGGCCGAGTAGTCGACGTTCATGTGGTGGGTGCCGGCGGACAGCACCTGCTCGGCGTGCGGGTCGTAGATCACCACGTCGGCGTCGGCGCCGGGCGCGAGGGTGCCCTTCTTGGGGTACAGGCCGAACATCCGGGCCGGGGTGGCGCAGGCGATCTCGATCCAGCGGCGGCGGGAGATGTGCCCGTCGAGGACGGCCTGGTGGAGCAGGTCCATGCGGTTCTCGACGCCCGGGAGCCCGTTGGGGATCTTGGAGAAGTCGCCCCGGCCGAGCTCCTTCTGGCCCGTGAAGCAGAACGGGCAGTGGTCGGTGGAGACCACCTGGAGGTCGTTGGTGCGCAGCCCCCGCCAGAGCGCGGCCTGGTGCTCCCTCGGCCTGAGCGGGGTGCTGCACACGTACTTGGCGCCCTCGAAGTCCGGCTCGGCGAGGTTGTCGGTGGACAGGAACAGGTACTGCGGGCAGGTCTCCCCGAAGACGTTCAGCCCCTCGTCGCGGGCCCGGGCCAGTTCGGCGACCGCCTCGGTCGCGGAGACGTGCACGACGTACAGCGGGGCGCCGGCGACCTGGGCGAGCCGGATGGCGCGGTGGGTGGCCTCGGCCTCCAGCAGCGCCTTGCGCACCTCGCCGTGGTAACGCGGGTCGGTCTCGCCGCGGGCCAGCGCCTGTTCGACGAGCACGTCGATGGCGATGCCGTTCTCCGCGTGCATCATGATCAGCCCGCCGTTCTCGGCGGAGCGCTGCATGGCGCGCAGGATCTGGCCGTCGTCCGAGTAGAAGACCCCGGGGTACGCCATGAACTGCTTGAACGACGTGACCCCCTCCTCCACCAGGAGGTCCATCTCCTTCAGCGTCCCGGCGTTGACGTCCGAGACGATCATGTGGAAGGCGTAGTCGATGGCGCAGTTGCCCTCGGCCTTGGCGTGCCAGGCGTCCAGGCCCTGGCGCAGGGACTGTCCGACGCTCTGCACCGCGAAGTCGACGATGGTGGTCGTACCGCCCCAGGCCGCGGCCCGGGTGCCGGTCTCGAAGGTGTCGGAGGCGAAGGTGCCGCCGAACGGCAGCTCCATGTGGGTGTGCGCGTCGACCCCGCCCGGGATGACGTACTTGCCGGTGGCGTCGATGGTCCGGTCGGCGGTGAAGGCGCCGGCGGCCGGGCTTGCGGAGGCGGCGAGGGCGGCGATGCGGCCGTCCTCGATCAGGACGTCCGCGTGGATCTCGTCGGAGGCGGTGATGACCAGGCCACCACGGATGACGGTACGGCTGCTCATGGTGCTCCCTCTCTGCGAGCGGTGCGAGCCGGTGCTACGACGTGCTCCTCAGGGCGCGTTCGAGGATCGCGGCGCCCTCCTCGGCCTCGGCGACGTTGAGGGACAGCGGCGGGGCGATGCGCAGGGCGCTGGTGTCGTGGCCGCCGCCCTTGCCGATGAGCAGACCGCCCTCGCGGGCCGCCTCCAGGACGGCGGAGGCCGCGGCCGGATCGGCCTCGTCGGTGCCGGGCTTCGTCAGCTCGATGCCGATCATCAGCCCGCGCCCGCGCACCTCCCGTACCGCGGGAACCCCGGCCGCGGCGGCCCGCAGCCGCTCGACGAGCATTCCGCCGACCCGGCGGGCGTTGCCCTGGAGGTCGTGCTCCAGCAGGTAGTTGAGGTTGGCCAGGCCCGCCGCCATGGTGATCTGGGTGCCGCCGAACGTGGAGATGCTGTTGGCGTCCAGGCAGTTCATGATCTCGGCGCGGGCGACCACACCGCCGATGGACATGCCGTTGCCGATGCCCTTGGCGAAGGTCAGCATGTCCGGCGGTCCGCCGCGGCCGTGGGCCTGCCATCCCCAGAAGTGCTCGCCGGTGCGGCCCCAGCCGGTCTGCACCTCGTCGGAGATCCACAGGATGTCCCGCTCGTGCAGCACCTCGCGGAAGGCCGCGTACAGCCCGTCGGGCGGCGAGGTGAACCCGCCGACGCCCTGGATCGGCTCGGCGATCAGCGCGGCGGGCGGACGGGTGTGGCCGAGGATGTCCTTGAGGTCGTCCACGCAGGCCGCGACGAAGTCGTAGTCGTCGAGCTCGGCGAACGGGCCCCGGGTGCGCACCCCGCCGTGGACGTACAGCGTCTGGAGCGGGGAGAGCGAGGTCGGGGACCAGCCGCGGTTGCCGGTGATGCCCACCGAGCTGAAGGAGCGGCCGTGGTAGCTGTTGCGCATCGCCAGGACCGTGTTGCTGCGCCGGTAGGCGGTGGCGAGCAGCAGGGCGGTGTCGTTGGCCTCGGTGCCGGAGGTGGTGAAGAACACCCGGGCGTCCGGGATGTCGCTCAACTGGGCGATGCGCTCAGCGAGTTCCACCATCTGCCGGTTCAGGTAGAGGGTGGAGGAGTGGACGATCCGCCCGGCCTGCTCGCTCACCGCCTTGGTGACCTCGGGCAGGGCGTGGGCGGTCATGGTGGTGAGGATGCCGCCGAAGAAGTCGAGGTACCGGTTGCCGTGGGAGTCCCAGACGTGGCGGCCCTCGCCGTGGGTGATCTCCAGGGGCTCCTCGTAGTAGAGGGCCAGCCAGTCGGGGAGCACGGAGCGGTGGCGGCCCAGCAGGTCGTCGGTCACGGCCGCACCAGCCCCTCGTAGGCGTCGGGGCGGCGGTCGCGGTAGAACGCCCACTGCTGCCGCACCTCGTCGATGAGGCCGAAGTCCAGGTCGCGGACCACGAGTTCCTCCTTGCTGTCGCTGGCGACGTCGCCGACGAACTGACCGCGCGGGTCGACGAAGTACGAGGTCCCGTAGAAGTCGTTGTCGCCGTACTCCTCCACGCCCACCCGGTTGATCGCGGCGATGAAGTACTCGTTCGCGACGGCCGCCGCCGGCTGCTCCAGCCGCCACAGGTAGGACGAGAGCCCGCGGTGCGTGGCGGACGGGTTGTAGACCAACTGGGCTCCGTTGAGGCCGAGTTGCCGCCAGCCTTCGGGGAAGTGCCGGTCGTAGCAGATGTAGACGCCGATTCTGCCGACGGCGGTGTCGAAGACGGGCCAGCCGGCGTTGCCGGGGCGGAAGTAGAACTTCTCCCAGAAGCCCTTGACCTGCGGGATGTGGTGCTTGCGGTACTTGCCGAGGACGGTGCCGTCGGCGTCGATCACGGCGGCGGTGTTGTAGTAGTGGCCCGCCTGCTCGATCTCGAACACCGGCACGACGATCACCATGCCGGTCTCGCGGGCCAGTTCCCGCATCCGGCGGACGGTCGGCCCGTCGGGCACGGGCTCGGCCCAGCGGTAGTGCTCGGGGTCCTGGACCTGGCAGAAGTAGGGGGCGTTGAACACCTCCTGGAACCCGATGACCTTCGCGCCCTGCCGGGCCGCCTCGCGGGCGTGCTCCTCGTGTTTCGCCAGCATGGATTCGGTGTCACCGGTCCAGGTGGCCTGGACCAGAGCGGCACGTACGACGTTGGCCATGAGCTGCTCCTTCGACGCGACGTCAGAGCCTCTACGCCCGTAGAGAGGCGGTAGAGGGACGAACGTAAGCCCCTCGGACGGCCTTGCCAAGACCATCGTCGTGAACCCGCTGAGTCGATCGTGTTTCACACTCCTGTGGGTGATCCGTCCGTGCCCGCCGGCGCCGGTCAGGCGGCGAACCCGGCGACCCGGAGGGCGTGCAGGAGATCCCAGTGCCGCTCGTCGGAGACGTCACGGGCGGCGTCGAGGAGCAGGGGGACGAGCCGTCGCGGGTCCGGAGCGGCGGTGCGGGCCGCCTGCTCGGGCGTGCGCATGCGGACGCAGGCGTCCAGCAGCGCCCGCAGTTCGCGGTGCCGCGCCTGGGCGTCCAGGGCGAGCACGGCCCGCCCGATCTCCTCGGCGGGCCGTACGACGCCCTGCCGCAGGAACCGCCGCCCGTCCTCGCCGCGGCCCGCCCCGGTGAGCGCTTCGGCGGTGGCGGCCAGCCGTTCGGCGGGCAGTGAGCCGGCGGCCTCCCAGAGCAGGGTCGCCCAGTCGGCGTCCAGTCCGGCCCGCCGCATCTCGTCCGCGAGCAACGGAAACCGGGCGGCCGGCCCGTACGCGGTCTCGATCAGCAGCGCGTGCGCCTCCCCGCCGCGGCCCTCGCGCCGCAGCCGGGCGAGGGCCGCGACGAACCGGCCGGCCTCGCGCCGGTCCACCGCGTCGGCGGACGGCTCCGGACCGGGCGCCGGCGCCTCCTGCTCGGCGGCCCCGGCGAACCGTGCCCCGCGCGGGGTACGGCGGGGGGTGGTTCCGGGGG
>Ga0247827_10001414_pt1 | contig 10238 bp, 10 predicted proteins | sample 12C_Control_Day2_FD_194414 | JGI IMG/M metagenome (GOLD analysis project Ga0247827, IMG submission 194414) | Soil microbial communities from agricultural site in Penn Yan, New York, United States - 12C_Control_Day2 | ecosystem: Environmental > Terrestrial > Soil > Agricultural land | place...
GTCGCTTCCGCTCGGAACCCTGGGAGGGTCTGGAGCGTCGTTCAGAGGAAATCCGCAAGGCTGAATTCGAAGCCCAACGCAGAGCGTCGATCGAACTATGACCGTCATCACGCACAACCGCCGCCGTTCGCGGCTTTCCACGCTGATCGACCAGCCCGGCGGCATCAGCGCCGGCGTGGCCCTGGCTCAGGCCAAGGCCAATCTGGCCGAGATGGAGAGCCGCAGCCACGCGGTCATCGAGGAACAGGTCGCCGCCCTGGCCGCCCTGCAGCCCGCGGCCTCGCCGGATGACGCCAGCCGCATGCTGGATCAGGCCTATGACCGCTCCAGCGCCGTCATCGACGCCGCCGGTCCGTTCGGCCTCGACGACCTGTGCGCCGCCGCCGCAAACCTGTGCGACCTGATCGACGCCGCGCCCGAGGACAGACCCTTCGACTGGCGCATCGTCACGGTCCACGCCCAGGCCCTGCGCCTGCTGCTGACCCTGCCTGCCGAAGCCGCTGAGGCCCGCACTCAGGTGCTGGCCAGCCTCAAGGACGTGCTGAAGGCCAAGGCGCCTGGCGGGGCTCAGTCCGACTGAATCTGGCTCTTCGCCCCACGCGTCTGCTTGCGCCACAGGCTGGCGTACTCGCCGCCCTGACGCGCCACCAGCTCATGGTGCGCACCGCGCTCGACGATCCGTCCGGCTTTCAGCACCAGAATCTGCTCGGCGTCGGCCACGGTCGACAGGCGGTGCGCCACCACCAGGGTGGTGCGCCCTGCCCGCGCCTTCCTCAAGGTCTTCTGGATCGCCGCCTCGGTGCGACTGTCCAGGGCGCTGGTCGCCTCGTCCAGAATGAGGATGCAGGGATCGGCCAGCAGGGCGCGGGCGATGCCCACCCGCTGACGCTCGCCGCCTGACAGCTTCAACCCGCGCTCACCCACCCGCGTTTCCATGCCCTCGGGCAGGTTGCGGATGAAGTCGGCCAGTTCCGCCGCCTCGGCCGCCGCCCAGATCGCCGCTTCATCGGCGTCAGGCCGCGCGAAGGCGATGTTGGCGCGGATGCTGTCGTTGAACAGGGCCACGTCCTGCGGCACCAGGGCCACCGCCGCACGCAAGGACGCCTGCGTCACCGACCGCGCGTCGTGACCGTCGATCAGCACGCGGCCTTCCTGCGGGTCCAGCAGGCGCAGGGCCAGCTTGACGATCGTGGACTTGCCCGCCCCCGACGGCCCGACCAGAGCCGTGGTCGTCCCGGCCGGGGTGACGAAGCTGACGTCGTCCAGACCGTTCGTCCGCGCGTCGTGGCGGAAGCCGACGTGATCGAACACGATCTCGGCCCCGCAGCCGCTGGCCGGGCGCGGCAGGACGACAGCGTCGGGCGCATCGGCCACCTGCGGCGCCTGACGCGTCACCTTCAGCATCTCCTCCATGTCGATGAAAGATTGCCGGATTTCCCGATAGGCGAAGCCCAGGATGTTCAGCGGCGCGTACAGGGAGATCATGATCAGCACGGCCGCCGTCACGTCGCCCGGACCCATCCGACCCGCTGCGGCCTCGAACCCGGCCATGACAGCCATGATCCCCAGGCCGATGTTCATGATCAGGCCCTGGACCAGGTTCAGCGTCGCCAGCGAGGTGTTGGCCTTCAGCGCCGCATCCACATAGGTCGACAGGGACTGGTCATAGGCCTCGGCCGCGCGCGTCTCGGCGCCGAACGACTTGACCGTCTCATAGTTCAACAGAGCGTCGACCGAGAGGCCCGCCGCCTCGCTGTCGGCGGCGTTCATGGCGCGGCGATGCTCCAGTCGCCAGTTGGCCATGGCGAAGGTCGCCACCGCATAGACGGCCACCACCCCGATCGCGACCGCGCCGAACCGCCAGTCGTACTTCCCGCTCAGCACCGCCGCCGCCAGCACCAGTTCGACCACGGTCGGCCCAAGGTTGAACACCAGAATCCGCAGCAGGAAGTCCACCGCTCGCGAGCCGCGATCCATGGTCCGCGACAGGGCGCCCGAGCGTTTGGTCTGGTGGAAGTCCAGCGACAGGCTGAGGGCATGAGCAAAGGTCTCGGCCGCCGTCCTGCGCTGGGCCGCCGCCCGAACCGGCGCGAACACCACGTCCGACAGCTGCGGCGTCGCCGCCGACAGGAAACGCACCACGGCCCAACCCACGGCGAAGGCCGCAAAGCCCCAGCCGACAGCCGCCGCCGCGCCCTGCCCCGCCGCCAGATGGTTGACCGCCGCCCCCAGGATCAGGGGCGCCAGCACGCCCAGCCCCTTGCCCGCCAAGGTCAGCAGGATCGCGCCGGTGATGCGCCACGGCAGTTGCGGCGCGCCTGAACGGCCGACCACGCGCAGCAAGTCGCCCAGCGCCTGCCAGGTCGGCGGCGCCTCCTGCCTCACATCCGCTTGTCCAGCGGCCATGGCCTTGACCGCGCTATCGCCCCGTCGGCCCGATCGTTCACCGCGCATGGTCATGCTCCAGCATATGGGCTGCGCCTCGCCGGAGCGAAACCAACATTCAGTTCAGGCTCGCGATGGCTTCGAGCAGTTCATCCACCGCGCCCTCGGTCGTCGCCCAGGAACAGACGAACCGCACCGAACCGTCGTCGAACTGGTAACAGGCCCAACCCAGAGCGTTCAGGCGCTGATGCGCCTCCTCCGGCATCCGCACGAAGACGGCGTTGGACTCGACCGGATGGGCCAAGACGAAGTGCGAATGGGCCTCGATGCCGTCGGCCAGGCGCTGGGCCATCAGGTTGGCGTGGGCCGCGCCGTTCTCCCAGGCGCCCGATTCCAGCAGCCCCAGAATGGGCGCCGCCAGGAACCGGCCCTTGGACGCCGTCTGCCCGGCCTGCTTCAGCCGGTTGTCGATGCGCCGCGTCAGGCTCTTGTCGAAGATGACCAGGGCCTCGGCGCAGTTCGCGCCCGCCTTGGCCCCGCCGAACACCAGGACGTCCACGCCCAGACGCGGAATGTCCTTCAGGTCGAAGCCCGCAGCCGCCGCATTGGCCAACCGCGCCCCGTCCATATGAACGCCCAGACCCGCCTGCTTGGCGGGCTCGATCAGGTGGCGCAGCTCTTCCTCGGAATAGACGGCGCCGTATTCGGTCGCCTGGGTCAGGCTCAACGCCGCCGCCGGCTGGCGGTGGCCGACGACCGGTTCGTCCAGCGCGGCGCGCAGGGCCAGCCCGTCGATCTTGCCCGAATAGCCCGGCAGGCCGATCAGGCCGACGCCCTGACCAAAGAAGCCCGGCGCGCCTGTTTCGTCAGTGCAGACATGGGCCGCGTGGTGGGCCAGCACCGCCTCATAGGGCCGCGCCAGCATGGACAGGGCGATGGCGTTGGCCGCCGTGCCGCTGAAGACGAAGCGCACCTCGGCGTCGGCGTCCAGACGCTGACGGATCAGGTCGGCGGCCCGCGCCGTCGTCTCGTCCGCGCCATAGGCCCGCGCAAACCCGCTGTTCGCCGCAGCCAGAGCGTTCAGGGCGTCCGGCGCCATGCCGGCGGTGTTGTCCGATCCGAAATCGTAACGCACGGAATTCAGTCCTTCTCAGCGGAGTCGCGGTACGGAATTTCGACCTGATGCGGGTACGGGATCTCGATCCCGGCGGCGTCCAGCGCCTCCTTGCCCGCCTGCAGCAGGTCCGACTGGGTCTGCCACCAGTCGGCGACCTTGACCCAGGCGTGCAGGGTGATCTGTACCGAGCTGTCCAGCAGCGCCGTCACCCCGGTCCAGGGCGCGGGATCGTCCAGCACGGCCGCGTGTCCCTTGGCCACACCGGCCAGAAGTTCGCAGGCGTCCTTCAGGTTCTCGCCGTAGCCGACGGTGAACCTGATCTCGATCCGCCGTGTCCGCTGGCCCGTCAGGTTGATGATGACGTCGCTCAGCACCTTGGAGTTCGGGATGACGATCTTGTGGTTGTTGGCGTTGGTCAGCTGGGTCGTGAACAGGTCCAGCTTCTGCACCGTGCCCGAGGCGCCGCCCACGTCGATCACCTCGCCCACGCGATAGGGTCGCAGCACCAGCAGCATGACCCCCGCCGCCACGTTCGACAGCGTGCCCTGCAAGGCCAGACCGACCGCCAGGGACGCCGCGCCCAGAACCGCGATGATCGAGGTCGTCTGCACGCCCAGGCGTTGCAGCACGGCGATCAGGCCGATGATGATAATCACCACCCGCACGACCTGGGCCGCGAAACTCAGCACCGTCTGATCGTGGCGGAAGGCCCGCATCCGCCCCAGCACCCGGCGCGTCACCCCCGACGCCCAGCGGGCGACGAACAGGGTGACGACGAAGATCAGCGCCGCAATGGTCAGGTTGATCGCCAGATCGCCGGCCATGTCCGCCAGCTTGGCCAGGATGGCGGCGTCGACCGTCAGCCGCTTTTCACCGGCGGCGACCGTCTGCGTCAGGGTTTCGTGCAGGAAAGACATGACCTTGGGTCTAGCGCCTGCCCCCGCGAATGGAAGCCCTGTGCATCAGGCATTCCTCTAAAGAAGGACGAAAATCACAAAGCGCATCAAATAGCTGGCTCCGTTGGCGGCGGATCAGGCGGCGACCGCCGCCTCCTGAACCGACTCTCCAGCCTGATGCAGCGCCGCGCGTCCGCCCGGAACCTGGGCCATCAGCCCGGCCAGACTGCGGAAATCGATCGGCTTGTTCAGGTAGGCGTCCGCGCCCGCGGCCAGACCCGCCTCATGGTCTTCGGTGCGCGCCGAGGCCGACAGGACGACGATGGGCGTATCGACGTTGACGCCCGCGCCTTCGCGGATCAGACGCGTGGCCGTCAGCCCGTCCATGACCGGCATGTTCACGTCCATGATGATCAGGTCGAAGCGCTGGTTCCTCGCCAGGTCGACCGCCAGCTGACCATTCTCGGCCGTGCTGGTGCGATGCCCGGCCGAGCCCATCCAGGCCTCCAGGATCATGCGGTTGACCGGGTGATCCTCGACCACCAGCACATTCATTCGGTCTCCGCCGGCGATGTCGGCGTCAATGACCTCGGCCGCCTCGGCGCGGCTCCATTCGACCACCTCGCCCTCGATCGACAGGGTGAAGGTCGAGCCCTCGCCCAGGCGCGACGTGACGGTGATGTCTCCGCCCATGATCTGCGCCATCCTGCGGGCGATCGTCAGGCCCAGACCCGTGCCGCCGAACTTGCGGGTCGAAGAATTGTCGACCTGGGTGAAGGGTTGGAACAGGCGCTCCAGATCTTCGCGCGAAATGCCCGACCCGCTGTCGGTGACCGAGAATTCGAACCCGACACGCCGGTCCGAAATACGACGACCGCGCACGGTGTAGCGGATCTCGCCTCGATCCGTGAACTTGACCGCGTTCGACAGCAGGTTCTGCACGACTTGGCAGACCCGCAGCGGATCGCCCCGCACGACCGCCGGCATCTCGCCCTCGAAGGTCGAGACCAGGGTCAGTCCCTTGGCTTCGGCCTGCGCCTCGAACGGCCCGGTGATGCGGCGGTGCAGATCATCGACCTGCACGTCCACGACATCGAAGCTCATCTTTCCGGCTTCGATCTTGGTCATGTCGAGAATGTCGTTCAGCAGGCTCAGCAGGTTGTCGCCCGAGTTGCGGATGATCGACAGATACTCGCGCTGCGTCCCTTCCAGACGCGTGGCGCTCAGCAGTTGCGCCGCGCCCAGCACGCCGTTCATCGGCGTACGCAGCTCATGCGAAATGACGCCCAGGAAGCTGGACTTGGCCTCGTTGGCCGCATCCGCCTTGTCGCGCGCGGCCTCCAGTTCCTCGATCAGATGGGCCTGATGCTCCTGGAAGGCGCGAATACGGTCCTCGCGCAGCACGGTCATGGTCACCAGCACGAACAGGCTGGCCGCCGTAAACGGCACCAGGGCCACGAACGGCCAGAACAGCGGCCCGCCGACCAGGCTGACGGCGATGATCGCCGCCGCCAGGCCATAGGGCGATGAAATCATGATCGCCTGCCGCGGCGAACTACGCAGCTGGGCGAAGACCAGCACATAGCCGGACACCAGCAGGGCGATGGCCAGTTCATGCCCGAACGGCGCGCGCGAGAACCAGGCCATCAGGGGCGCCACGGCCCAGACTGCCGTCGTCACAGTGGCCACGGCGGGGAAGACCATGCCCCAACCGGCGCCGACCTGCTGACTGACGCGCTTTTCCACCTCGCCGCGCAGGGCGCCGGCGGCCAGGGTGGCGGCGAACCACAGCAGACCAGGGACTATGCCCACAGTCGCAATGACGCCGACGGCCCAGCTGACGATGATCAGATATCGCAGATAGTGGGTCTGCAGGATCGCGGTCAGCGCCTGTGCGGCCTCGCCGGGCGCCTGCCCGTCCAGTCCCTTGATCCCATCCCCCACCATTCGCACGCCCCCGCCATTGCAAATAAGTCTGGAGGGGACGCTAGGTTGAAGGTTCTAAGACGAGATGAATACGGCTTTGTACGTATCAATACGAAACAGATTTCAGCGCCGTTCCGCTTCCGCGACCGTCAGGGCGCGCACCGCCAGAGCGTGAACCGGTCCAGCCAGTTCGTCTTTCAGGGCGGTGTTAATCGCCCGCTGACGCGCCACCCGCCCCTGCCCTTCAAAGGCATCCGATACGATCGTCAGCTGAAAATGGCTTTCGCCGCCGTCCCTGGCGTCCATGCCGCCTTCATGATGGTGGCCGGCGTGTTTCCAGCTGTCGTCTTCCAGCTCGATCCGCTGAGGCGCGAAGGCCGCAGTCAGTTTTTCGCGGATAAGTGTCGCAATCGGGCCGTCAGACATGGGAGGTTCCTTGAAGCTGTCCAAATCAAGCTTACACTTCGGGCGATGTCCGCGTCTTTTGAATACAAGCCCCGCTTCACCGACATTCGCGTGAAGCCGCCCAAGCCTGAGGAAGAGCAGGCTGAAGCCGATGTCCTGCACCTGAAGCCGGGCGAGAAGCCCTGCCAGTGGCCGGACTGCAGCCGCCCCGCAACCGCCAAGGCGCCGAAATCGCGCGAGCAACTGGCCGAGTTCTACGACTTCTGCCAGGCCCACGCGGGTCAGTACAACAAGGGCTGGAACTTCTACGCAGGCATGAGCGAGGGCCAGATTCGCGCCGCCCAGGAAAACGAGGCCATGACCGGCGGCCGCCCGACCTGGGAAATGAAGGCCGGCAAGAACACGCGCGAGGCCGCCGCCTTCGCCGCCAAGATGGGCACGGCCAACACCGAGGGCGCCGGTTCATGGCGCGACAGCTTCGGCCTGTTCGGCCGGCGCACCCATGAACAGGCCGGTCCCGCCGCAGCCGAGGTCCATCGCATCGGCAAGATCGAGCAGTCGGCCCTCGCCGATCTCGACCTGAAGCCCGGCGCCGACAAGGCGACCATCAAGGCCCGCTATCACGAGATGCTGAAACGCTTCCACCCGGACACCAACGGCGGCGACCGCGGCGCCGAAGCCAAGCTTCAACGCGTCATCAAGGCCTGGAAAACCTTGAAGAAGGCCGGGCACGCCTGAGGGCTCGCAACAGCCCGCCGGGTCCTGCCCGCGGCGCGCCGTCGATGCGCGTCACCACGCTGTCGCCAGCCCCGTCCCAGATTTCCGCAAAAGCGCTGCCGGCGTTCTCGTCCAGCATCATGCGGCGCGTCTCGCTGACCGCTTCGGACAAACTGTCCGCGTCCAGGGCGAACATCATCGGCGTGCCTTCAGGCGCATCATAGACGTAGCAGAAGTACTGCGCGTGCGTATGCATTGGCTCTTCCCCGACGGAAGTTATGGACAAATTGTTAACACCCCCTTGTGGATTACACGAATCACAGAACCGTTGTTTCTGAACGACTGAGCCCCATATCCGAATCCTTCGATCCCCAAAGGAGTCGCCTCATGGAAGTCTTGTACCGCGCCCACGCCACAGCCTCCGGAGGCGGCCGCGACGAGGGCCGCTCCGCCACTGACGACGGCAAGATCGACGTGCGCCTGTCCGTCCCGACCGAAATGGGCGGCAAGGGCGGCGACGGCACCAATCCCGAACAACTCTTCGCCACCGGCTACGCCGCCTGCTACCTGGGCGCCCTGCGGCTGGTGTCGGGCAAGGCCGGAACCCCGGTCGGCCCGGACACCAAGGTCACCGCCGGAATCGGCTTCGGCAAGAACACCCGCGGCGAAGGCTTCAATCTGGACGTCGCGCTCAAGGTCACGGACCACGGCCTCGATCAGGCGGTCATCGACGACCTGATCCAGAAGGCGCACATGGTCTGCCCCTACTCCAACGCCACGCGCGGCAACGTCGATGTGGCGCTTTCCGCCGAATAAGCGACACAACCGCCCTCGCGTGTGTTGACCGCGCGCGCGAGGGGGCTAGATGGGAGCCATGACCTCTCCCCTCGACGCCTCGCCCGATCCCCTGGTCACGCTGGAACCGCACCGCAAGGTGACGGTCAGGGAGGCGTTCGGCGTCGATTCCGACATGGTCGTGCCCGCCTTCGACACGCGCGACAGCCATGTGCCCGAGATCGACGACAGCTACCGCTTCGATCCGCAGACCACCCTGGCCATCTGCGCCGGCTTCGCCTTCGACCGCCGCGTCATGGTTCAGGGCTATCACGGCACGGGCAAGTCGACCCACATCGAACAGGTCGCCGCCCGCCTGAACTGGCCCCTGGTCCGCGTGAACCTGGACAGCCACATCAGCCGTATCGATCTGGTCGGCAAGGACGCCATCGTCCTGAAGGAAGGCAAGCAGATCACCGAGTTCCGCGAGGGCATCCTGCCCTGGTCGCTGCAACGCCCGGTCGCCCTGGTCTTCGACGAATACGACGCGGGCCGTCCCGACGTCATGTTCGTGATTCAGCGCGTGCTCGAGGCGCAAGGCCGTCTGACCCTGCTGGACCAGAACCGCGTCATCCGTCCGAACCGCTGGTTCCGCCTGTTCTCGACCACCAACACCATCGGCCTAGGCGACACCTCGGGCCTCTATCACGGCACCCAGCAGATCAACCAGGGTCAGATGGACCGCTGGAACATCGTCACGACGCTGAACTACCTCGACCACGACGTCGAAGCCGAGATCGTCGCCGCCAAGATCCCCGAGTGGAACGACGCCGAGGGCAAGCGCCGCATCGCCGCCATGGTCCGCGTCGCCGACATGACCCGCAACGCATTCATGAACGGCGACATCTCGACCGTCATGTCGCCGCGCACGGTCATCACCTGGGCCCAGAACGCCATCATCTTCGGCGGCGACCTGGCCCTGTCCTTCCGCCTGACCTTCCTGAACAAGTGCGACGAGCTGGAACGCCCCACCATCGCCGAGTTCTACCAGCGCGCCTTCGGCGAGGACCTGCCGGAAGCCGCCACGCGGGTGAAAATCGGCTGACCACAGGCTGCGCCGTCCGGCGAAGGAAGGACGCAGCCGCGTAACCGTCACATTAGCTTGACGGCGCTGTCGTCTGCGCCCGCTCTAAGCGGCTTCGAACCTATCGGAGTCGTCTTATGCGCCTGCAGCGCCGCCAACTGATCTCTACCGGGGCTGCGGCCTTCGCCTTCGCCGGCTTCGCCCGCAACGTCCACGCCCAATCAGCGGGCGAAGAGACCTACCTCAATCAGGTCGAGGGCTATGGCCCGCTGAAAGCCGATCCCAACGGCCTGCTCGATCTGCCCGAGGGCTTCTCCTATCAGGTCATCTCGCAAAGCGGCGAGACGATGGACGACGGCCTGCTGGTCCCCGGTCAGCCCGACGGCATGGGCTGCTTCCGCCTGAGCCCCACCACGGTCGCCCTGGTCCGCAACCACGAGCTGAAGGGCTCCAAGGCGCTTCATCGCAACATGGGGCCCGGCGGCTTCCACCACGAGCGCCTCGGCCTGCTGGACGCTTCCAGGGCCTATGACACCTACAAGGACGGTCGCCCCCTGCCCGGCGGCACCACGACCCTGATCTACGATCTCGAAACCCGTCGCACGGTGCGTCAGCACCTGTCGCTGGCCGGCACCTCGACCAACTGCTGCGGCGGCCATACGCCATGGGGCAGCTGGCTGACCTGCGAAGAAACGGTCGAGACCCCCGCCGACGCCGACGTGGCCAAGACCCACGGCTGGGTCTTCGAGGTTCCCGCTGATGCGACCGGTCTGGTCGATCCCCTGCCGCTCAAGGCCATGGGTCGCTTCGATCACGAGGCCGTCTGCATCGACCCCCGCACCGGCATCGCCTACCTGACCGAGGATCAGGGGGACGGCCTGTTCTATCGCTTCATCCCGACCGTTCCGGGTCAGCTGGCGCGCGGCGGGCGACT
>Ga0247827_10001417_pt1 | contig 10223 bp, 13 predicted proteins | sample 12C_Control_Day2_FD_194414 | JGI IMG/M metagenome (GOLD analysis project Ga0247827, IMG submission 194414) | Soil microbial communities from agricultural site in Penn Yan, New York, United States - 12C_Control_Day2 | ecosystem: Environmental > Terrestrial > Soil > Agricultural land | place...
CCTCGGCCCCGTAGCCATCAAGCTGGGTCAGGTTCTGGCCACCCGCGCCGACATCTTCGGCATCCAGTTCGCCCAGGATCTGGGCCGGCTGAAGGACAAGCTGCCGCCCTTCCCGCTGGACGAGGCCCGCGCCGAGATCGAGCGCTCGCTGGGCCGTCCGGTCGAGAGCCTGTTCATTGATCTGGGCCAGCCCGTCGCCGCCGCCTCCCTGGCGCAGGCCCATCCGGCCTGGCTGGCCGACGGCCGCAAGGTGGCGGTCAAGGTCCTGCGTCCCGGCGTCGAGCGCCGCGTGGCGCGCGGTCTGGATTCCATGCGTCTGGGCGCCAAGCTGGTCAACCGCTTCGTCGAGCCCGCCCGGCGGCTGGAGCCGCAAGCCTTCGTCGAGATCATCGCCCGCGCCCTGTCGCTGGAGCTGGACATGAGGCTGGAGGCGGCCGCCGCCTCGGAGCTGGCCGAGGTCATGGCCAAGGACGGCTACATGTCCGCCCCCGCCATCGTCTGGGACGGGGTCGGCAAGCGCGTGCTGACGCTGGAGTGGGCCGCGGGCCTGCCCATGACCGATCCGGCGCTGGAAAGCCTGCCCGGCCTCGACAAGGACGCCCTGGCCGACAAGGTGGTGCGCGCCTTCCTGATCCAGGCCCTGGACCACGGCGTCTTCCACGCCGACCTGCACGAGGGCAATCTGTTCGCCGACGCGCCCGCCGAGCTGACCGCCATCGATTTCGGCATCGTCGGGCGGCTGGGTCCGGCCGAGCGCCGCTACCTGGCCGAGATCCTGTGGGGCTTCATCAGCCGCGACTACGACCGCATCAGCCGCATCCATTTCGAGGCTGGCTACGTGCCGCCGCACCACTCGGTCGACACCTTCGCCCAGGCCCTGCGTGCGGTCGGCGAACCGGTCATCGGGCGTCAGGCCAGCCAGGTGTCGATGGGCCGCCTGCTGGGCCAGTTGTTCGAGATCACCGCCCTGTTCGACATGCACATGCGGCCCGAGCTGGTGCTGCTGCAAAAGACCATGGTCTCGGTCGAGGGCGTCGCCCGCCGTCTCAACCCCGACCACGACCTGTGGGAGGCCGCCAAGCCCGTGGTTGAGCGCTGGATCAAGCGCGAACTGGGTCCGCAGGCCCAGATCCGGGAGACCGTCGAAGAAGCGCTCGCCACGCTCAAGGCCCTGTCGCATCTGGCGCAGAACCCGCCGCGATCTCAGACGTTGGTGATCGAGAAGGCCGGAACCCGGCCCTGGGTGGTCGCCGCCGTCACCGTCGCCGTCTGTGCGTCGGTCGCCGCCCTGGTCCTGACGCTCTGGCCGATGATCGTCGTCTGACGTTTCTTCGGAGCCTGCCGCCTATGAAGACCCCGATCCTCGCCGCCGCCATGCTGGGCGCCAACCTTCTGGCCCTGCCCGTCGTGGCGCAGACGGCGACCGCGCCCGGGCCGCCCCCCGGCGCCGCCGCGACCCTGCCAGACGCCTTTGAAGATGCCGCGCAGCCGGCCGGCAGCCCCGTTGCTCTCGCCTCCCCGCCCGCGCCGGTCGCCGAAGCGCCCGACATAGCCCGCTCCGAAGAAGCCCTGCGCGCCGCGATAGCCTCCTTCCAGTCGGGCAGCGTCGATTACACCGTCTTCAGCGACGATCTCGCCGTCCAGATTCGCGAGCAGGCCGCGAGCGTCACCCCGATGGTGCAGCAGTTCGGCGCCCTGAAGACCATCAGTCATGTAGGCCAGCAGGACGGCGCCGACCTGTTCCGCGTCGTGTTTGAAAAACAGACCACCGACTGGGTGATCGCCTTCAACGAAGACAATCAGATTTCCGCCCTGCTGTTCCGCCCCGCCCGGGATTGAGGGCGCCGCAAGGACCTAGTCGAGCGAAGGCTTGCCGCGCCCGCTCTTGATCGTCGAACGGGTGGACTTGGTCTTCAGCCGCCGCTCCTTCGAGGCCCGCGTAGGGCGGGTGGGCACCCGATAGACCGGCCTGATCGAGGCCTCGGCCACCATCTCGTCCAGCCGCGCGATGGCGTCGGCCTTGTTGCGTTCCTGGGTGCGGAAGCGGACGGCGGTGATCTGGATGATCCCGTCCAGCGTCAGGCGACTGCCCGCCAGCTTCATCAACCGCGCCTTGACGGGTTCGGTCAGGCTGGGCGAGTTCTTGACGTCAAATCGCATCTGCAAGGCCGTCGCGACCTTGTTGACGTTCTGCCCGCCAGGACCGCCGGAACGAAAGAAGCGGAACTCCAGCTCGTCCTCGGGAATGCGGCTCACGAACTGATTTTCCGTGCACGGACGACGGCCGTGTCCAGCGCTTGCAGAAAGCGCGAACGGTCCGCGTTAGAGAAGGGCGGCGGGCCGCTTGTCGCCACGCCGATGGAGCGCAGATGCTCGCCCACCATGCGCCCGGCCAGAGCCGAACCGATGGAGTCAGGGGTGAAGGGCTGGCCGTTCGACTTCAGCGCCTGGGCGCCCGATTTCAGGCAGCGGTCGGCCAAGGGGATGTCGGCGGTGACGACGATGTCGCCCGTGGTTGCGCGCTCGGCGATCCAGTCGTCGGCCACGTCGGGACCGGCGTCGACCACCACCTGCTCGATCAGGGCCTCGCGCGGGACGTTGATCCAGGCGTTCGACACGACGAAGACCTTGAGCCCGTAGCGGCGGGCCACGCGATAGACCTCCTCCTTCACGGGGCAGGCGTCGGCGTCGATGTAAAGGGTGGTGGCCATGCGGCTCTTCTATCCGGCCTTTGCCGGATACGAAAAGGGCGCCGGTCCTGCGACCGACGCCCTCAACGTCATTCGACCGGCGTCTTACTGCGGATAGGCCACCGGCATGGCCCCTTCGCCGCCGGTGCGATAGCGGTCGCGCAGCAGCAGGTTGCGGGCCTGAAGCGGCTGCTCCACACCGTCGATGAAGACGGCGGAAGGCTGGCTCAGCGGCTCCAGCGGGTCGCCGGACCAGACCACGACGTCGCCCGCGGCCCCCGGCTTCAGCTCGCCGAACTGGCCGTCGAAACCGAAGATGCGGGCCGGGTTGACGGTGATCGCCTGGATGGCCGCTGCGAAGGGCAGGCCGTGCGAGACGGCGTTGCCGGCGTTGTAGCGGATGTCCCGGGCGCGATGGGTCGATCCCTCATTGCCCTTGATGGCGATGACCACGCCCGCCGTGTTCAGCGCCGCCGCATTCTGCATCCGCGCCGCCCGCATCTCGAAATTATTGGGCAGGTTGGTGATCGGATGCAGCAGGACCGGGACCTTGGCCGCCGCGATCTCGTCGGCCACCAGCCAGCCCTCGGCGGCGCCGTCGAGGATGACCTTGACGCCTTCTTCGCGGGCCAGACGCAGGACCTGCTGGATGTCCGAGGCGCGGTTGACGCTGACGATCAGCGGCATCGAGCCGTTGGCGACCGGGATCAGGGCTTCAAGGTCCGCGCGCGACAGCGACAGGTCACGAAGCGCGGCGCGGTCATAGGCGGCCTTGTTGCGGGCATAGAGGCGGACCTCTGCCAGGGTTTCCTTGAACAGGACGAACTCGGCCCCGCGAGCGCCGCCCGCGACGCCTTTTCCTGCCTCGCCGAAGGGGGCGACCATGGCCACGCGCGACTTCACCAGAATGTCGGCGCCGCCCAGCCTGATGACCGCCGCTTGCCCGGCGAACAGGCCCGGCGACTGATAGCCGCCGTGGCCGGCGCCCGCGAAATCGCTGTCGTCATGGCTGTGACCGCCGCCCGAACCGGCATGCTGGGGCGTGACCACGGCGCGGGTGACGCCGCCGAGACGGGCGACCGGCAGGGTGAAGGACCAGGGGTCCAGACCATAGGACAGGTCGAAGGCGGCGCTCAGGGTGTTGGCGTTGTTCGACAGGTCGTTGGAGCCGCGCACCGAGCCGACTTCCGAGCCGCCGAGGCCGGAATCGACGGCGACGAAGCCCGGCGTCACGATCTTGCCGCGCGCGTCGATGGTGCGCAGCCCGGCCGGGGCCGCGCCGGTTCCGACCGAGACGACGCGGCCATTGCGGACGACCACCGTGCCGTTCTCGATCACCGAGGTTCCGGTCAGGACGCGCCCGCCGGTGATGGCCACGTCCTGGGCCGCTGCGGGTCCGACAAGAGCGAAGGCTGCGACTGCGCCGGCGAACAGGGTTTGGATACGCATGGTTCAGCGAGCTCCCTGGGCGACGCCGGCGGCGGACTGGCCGAAGCCTGGCTGACCCAGCTCGAAATCGGATACGGGCTGGAAGGCGGGGTTGGACCGGTCGAAGGCGAGACCACCATCGATGAACACCTGATCGGCGCGGGCGTAAATCGAGAAGGGATCGGCGCTCCAGATCACCACGTCGGCGCGTTTGCCGGGCTCGAGCGAGCCGGTCTCCCCGTCAATGCCGATGGCCTTGGCCGCGTTCAGCGTGATCCAGCTGATGGCGTGCTCTTCGGAGATGTTCAGGCCGGCACGGCGGCCGGCCGACAGGGCGGCGGCGGCTTCCTGATTGAGACGCTGGATCAGCTCGGCGTCGTCGGAGTGGATGACGGCGCACGAGCCCTCGGGCGCGTCGGTCAGGGCGGCGTTCTCCTCAATGCCGTCCAGGGCCTCCATCTTGAAGCCCCACCAGCCGGTCCACATGGCGGCGCAGACGCCTTCACGGGCCAGAAGCGGCGCGATCTTGTAGGCTTCGACCGCGTGGTGGAAGGTCGTGACCTTGTAGCCGAACTCCTTGGCCACATCGAGCATGACCGCCATCTCGTCGGCGCGATAGCAGTGATTCTGGATCAGGATCGACCCGTCCAGAACGCCCGCCAGGGTCTCGAGCTGCAGGTTGCGGGTCGGGGGCGTGCCCTGACCATCCTCGCGCCACTTGTCCCACTTGGCCTTGTACTCGCGGGCCGAGATGAAGGCGGCGCGATAGCCGGCGACATTGCCCATACCGGTGGCCGGCGACTGGTTGCGCGAGCCATAGACGCGGCTCGGATTCTCGCCGCAGGCCATCTTCAGGCCGTAAGGGGCGTTGGGAAACTTCATCCCCTGCATCGTCACTGACGGAATGTTGCGCACCGTCACGCCGCGTCCGCCGAACAGGTTGGCCGAGCCCGGCAGAATCTGGAGCGTGGTCACGCCGCCGGCGCGGGCGGTGTTGAAGCCGGGATCCTGGGGCCAGATCGAATGCTCGGCCCAGACCTGGGCCGTGTTCGGATTGGTGGCCTCGTTGCCGTCGCTCATGCCCATGACGCCGGGCGAGGGATAGACGCCGAGGTGGCTGTGGATGTCGATGACGCCGGGCGTGACGTAGCGGCCGCGCGCGTCGATCACCTTGTGGCCCGCCGGGACCGGGGTGTCGGCGCCGCCGACGGCGGCGATGCGACCATCGGTGACGATCACCACGCCGCCTTCAATCTTCTGCCCCGCGCCGGTCAGGACCGTGGCCCCGACCAGGGCCAGGTTTTCACGCGGCAGGCCGCGATAGGTCGAGGGATAGGGGTCCGTGTTGGCCCAGCCGTCCAGGCCCGGGGCCATGGTGCGGTCCCGTGACGACGACGCCGAGGCCGTCTCGGTCCTGGGCGCGGCGTCGCCGGTCGTGGCGCAGGCCGACAGGCTGAGGGCGCCGAGCGCGCAAGTGAGGACAGCGAGGCTTGGACCCCGCAGACGGTTAGGCAACATGAGCGAGACCCCCTCGCGCCCGCATACGGCGGGCAGACAACGGGACGGCATACAAAGGGGGTTCAGCCTCGCCGTAAAGGGGAATTGTCAGGGGCCGGACAAGCGGTCGCGGACCTCGGCGTCGACCAGTCCCTCGACCTCGATCATCTTCAGTCGCGACTGACCGCCCCGCGCCAGGGTCACATCACGCCGGGGCACGCCGAGCGTCCTGGCCAGAAAAGCCGTCAAGGCGGCGTTGGCCTCGCCCTCGACCGGCCGCGCGCGCACCCGGACTTTCAGCACCGGGCGGCCGTCGGGATCGACATCCCAGCCATCGATGCGGTCGGCGGCGGCGCGAGGCGTCAACTTGATGGCGAGGCGAGCCGTCATCTGCAGCTAGCAGGCCGCCCGGTCGCGCTGGCGGGCGCAATAGATGAAGGTGACGGCGATCCCCGTCGCCACTGCGCCGCAGCCGAGCCAGATCGCCGCCTGCATGGGCGCGAAGATAAAGGCCGCAGCATAGATGAGGCCGCTGAGGACCATGGACCATCCCGCGACCCGCTTGGCCTTTCTGGCGGTCTCTGAAGGGACGAAGGTCTTCGGTATCCGGTTGCCGAAGGCGACGACCATCAAGCCGGTCGCCCCGAGCACGATCCGCGTGGTCGTCTCGTGATCAATCAGGCCCTGTGCGCGCGCCAGGCTGGCCAGAATGGCGAGGATCAGGATGCCGCCCCCCCAGGCCAGACTACTCACCAGTTCCTTCTTCATCGCTTGATCTCCCGGTCGGGGGCCTCTGCGTCGAGGCCAAAGGAATGGACGAAGCCCAGCAGGGCGTCCTCCAGGACAGAGAGCTTCAGGTGATAGACGACGGACTTCCCGATTTTTTCCACATGCACCAGATCCGCCTCACGCAAGACGTTGAAGTGGGCGGACATGGTCGGCTTGGAGACCTCGAAACAGTCACTCAACTCGCCAGCGCTCATCGGCCCCCGCCGCAGGAGCTGAAGAACCCGGCGGCGGGTGGGATCGGAAAGGGCTTTGAATACCTGGCTCACAATGAGACAATTAGCTAATTATCGAATCGATTCAAGCCACCCGTTCGACACGAATGAAAAAGGGCGCGGGCCTCATGGCGCCGCGCCCTTCCCGATCCGTGACTGTCGGAACGATCAGCCCAGGGCGGCCATCAGTTCCGGCACGACAGTCTTGTAGTCGCCCACGATCCCGTAGTCCGCGACCTGGAAGATCGGGGCGTCGGCGTCCTTGTTGATGGCGACGATGACCTTGGAGTCCTTCATCCCCGCCAGGTGCTGGATGGCGCCGGAGATGCCGATGGCGATGTAGAGGGCCGGGGCCACGACCTTGCCGGTCTGGCCGACCTGATAGTCGTTGGGGGCGTAGCCCGCATCGACCGCCGCGCGCGAGGCGCCGACGGCGGCGCCCAGCTTGTCGGCCAGGGGATCCATGACGGCGTGGAACTCTTCGGCCGAGCCCAGGGCGCGCCCGCCCGAGACGATGATTTTGGCGGCGCCCAGTTCGGGACGGTCCGACTTGACCATTTCTTCCGAGACGAAGGCGGTCCTGGGCGCTTCACCGGCGGCGACGGTCTCGACCGGGGCCGAGCCGCCTTCAGCGGCGGCGGCGAAGGCGGTCGGGCGCACGGTGATGACCTTTTTGGCGTCAGCCGACTGGACGGTTTCCAGGGCGTTGCCGGCGTAGATCGGGCGCACGAAGGTATCGGCCGAGACGACCTCGACGATGTCCGAGATCGGCGCGACGTCCAGCTTGGCGGCGATGCGCGGGGCGAAGTTCTTGCCGTCGGTGTTGGCCGGGGTCAGGATGGCGTCGTAGCCAGCCGCCAGCGGCAGGACGGTGGCTTCGACAGCCTCGGCCAGACCATGAGCGACGGCGTCGCCCTCGGCCAGCAGGACCTTGCGCACGCCCGAAATCTTGGCGGCGGCGTCAGCCACGGCCTGAGCACCCTTGCCAAGGACCAGAACGTCCACGTCCGACGACAGGGCCAGAGCCGCCGTCACGGTCTTGTGGGTGGTGTCGCGAACAGCCGAGCCGTCGTGGTCGGCGATGACGAGAACGGCCATTACAGAACCCCTGCGTCTTTGAGTTTGGAAACCAGCTCGGCCGCGTCGGCGACCTTGACGCCCGCCGAACGGGTCGGCGGGGTCGTGACCTTCAGGACCTTGAGGCGATCGGCGGTATCAACGCCGTAGTCGGCGACCGCCTTGACGGCGATCTCCTTCTTCTTGGCCTTCATGATATTGGGCAGGCTGGCGTAGCGCGGCGTGTTCAGGCGCAGGTCAACCGAGACTACGGCGGGCAGGCCGGCGGCGACGGTCTGCAGACCGCCGTCGACCTCGCGGGTGACGACGGCCTTGCCGCCCTCGATCACCAGCTTGCCGGCGAAGGTGGCTTGCGGCCAGTCCAGCAGGGCGGCCAGCATCTGGCCGACGGCGTTGTTGTCGCCGTCGATCGACTGCTTGCCCAGCAGGACCAGGTCCGGCTTCTCCTCGTCCACGACCGCCTTCAGCAGCTTGGCGACGGCCAGCGGCTCAAGGTCGGCGTCCGACTGGACCAGAATGCCGCGATCGGCGCCCATGGCGAGGGCCGTGCGGATGGTTTCCTGGGCCTGGGTCACGCCGATGGAGACGACGACGATTTCCGTCGCCGTGCCGGCCGCGTGATGTTCCTTGCCTTCCTTCAGGCGCACGGCCTCTTCGACGGCGATCTCGTCGAAGGGGTTCATGCTCATCTTGACGTTGGCCAGATCGACGCCGGTCTGGTCCGCCTTGACGCGGGCCTTGACGTTCGAGTCGATCACCCGTTTCACCGGGACGAGTACCTTCATGAGCCTATCCACTTGGTCATCGAAATATGGCCCGAGGGATTGGACCGGGGAAACCGGCCTGTCAACGTAACGCTACGTGAACTGCGGTCGTGTCCGCGGCGCATTTTTGATCTATGAGACCCGCATGAAACGCTTTCTGACGATCCGCCGCCTCAGCGTCCTCTTCTTCGGCATCTTCGGCCTGATGATCGCGGGCGTCTTCGTGTTCCAGCGCTACTGGATGGAGCCTGGCGAACGCTGCGAGGCCCAGGGCAAGTGGTACGACATGGAAAGCCGCATCTGCGCCCAGCCCATCTCTATCGCCGAGATCACCGGCCGCCCGATCGGCGTGACCCGCGCCCAGGCCTCGGCCGAGAAGAACAGGGAGCTGGTCGAGATCGAGGATCAGCTGAACGCCGAGAAGCGCGCCCGCGCTGCGGCGACCGAGGCTGAACGGGCGCGCGTCGCGGCTATACGCCAGCAGTAGTATTCAGGACCTTTTCCCTCGCCGTCATCCTCGGGCCTCACCTCAGAATGACGGCCAAAGGGCCCAAAATCACCGCGTGGCGCCGGGCTTCCACAGGATGTCGGCGGCGCCGTTGGCGTTGGCGCGGCGAGCGGCGACGAACAGGTGATCCGACAGACGGTTCAGATAGCGGACCGCTTCCGCGTTCACCTGCTCACCCGATTCCATCAGACGGATGGCGTCCCGCTCCGCGCGGCGACAGACGGTGCGCGCCAGATGCAGATGGGCCGACAGGGGCGAACCGCCTGACAGGATGAAGCTGTCCAGCGGCTTCAGGCTTTCGTTCATCCAGTCGATTTCACTTTCCAGACGTTCCACCTGCGAGGCGATGATGCGCAGCGCCTCCCATTTGGGCGCCGGATCCAGCGGCGTGGCCAGATCGGCGCCGAGGTCGAACAGTTCGTTCTGGATCCGGCCCAGCATGGCGTCGATACGATCGTTCTGGCCGCTGTTGAGGCGAGCCACGCCGATGACGGCGTTCAACTCGTCCACTGTCCCGTAGGCCTCGACGCGCAGGTCGGTCTTGGACACCGGCGCACCCGAAGCCAGCCGGGTCTGCCCGCCGTCGCCGGTACGGGTGTAGATCTTGTTCAGCGTGACCATGGTTCCAACCCCCTAAAGCTCGCCTGTCGCCTCAACCGCCGTGCGTGGCTTTCCACCACATGCCGCCGATCAGCAGCAGCACCGCCACTGCCTGCAGCACCACGCGCAGCCGCATCAGCTTGTTGGAGTTCGAGCGGGCGAACTCGCCGCCGCGATACAGGGTGAAGACCCCGAATCCCAGGGTGATGGCGACAGCCGCAATGGCGACGAGGATCAGGATGTCGAAGATTTCCATGACCGCCTTCTAGGCTCCGCTTCCGACCTGCGCCAGCATTCGCAGCGTCCGCGCCAGGCAAATGCGCGATTGCGACCTATTCGCACACCCCCATTGCGACTCCCAGGACGTTGCTGTTGAGAAGCGCTCGCAAATCAACCGGGGCTATTCATGTCTTCCTTCGCCGTCTCTCGCCGTTCGTCTCTTCTGGCCGCCACCGCCCTGGCCGTCCTCGTCACGGGTCAGACCGCAACGGCGGAAGAGATCGTCGTCGACCAGAGCCAGACCACCACCATCGAGGATGTCGTCGTCACGGCCGCCGGCTTCTCGCAGAAACTCACCGACGCCCCGGCCAGCATCAGCGTCATCACCCAGGAAGACCTGACGCGCCGCCCCTACATCACCCTGCTGGACGCCGTGCGC
>Ga0247827_10001419_pt1 | contig 10210 bp, 6 predicted proteins | sample 12C_Control_Day2_FD_194414 | JGI IMG/M metagenome (GOLD analysis project Ga0247827, IMG submission 194414) | Soil microbial communities from agricultural site in Penn Yan, New York, United States - 12C_Control_Day2 | ecosystem: Environmental > Terrestrial > Soil > Agricultural land | place: USA...
AGTGATGTCGAAGCTGACGAGGTCGAACGCTCCGCCGACAAAAGTGAAGTCGAAGGTCTTGTTGCCGAAGCCGTCGGGATCGAGATGCAGTTCGCCGGAATTGGGATATGCCCAGAAGCTACCGTCAACGCTGCTTACGGTCACGCCGTTCTCGACATAGGTCGGCATGCTCGTCGGCGAGACGCCGAATGGAACGCCGGAAAAGGTCACGACTTCGGCGCTTGCGGCCGCGCTCATGCTTCCGGCGATCACGCCGATCAATAGGGCCCGCTTCATCCAGATTCCCCCTCCACGAACTCTGGCAGTAGCTGGGCCGGCGCAATCGTACGGCAGCCAACTGCTAACAACAGCGTAACGCAACTTGCGTTAAGCGCAAAATTCCGTGGAGAGGCAGATGCTTGGCGGCCGTCTGCGCACCTTAGCCCTTCTTCTCGGCGTCCTCGATCGCTTTCTTGAGCGCGTCGTATCCGACCGCACCGCTCAATACCCGGTCACCGACGACGAACAGTGGTGTTCCCGTGGCTCCGAGCTGGCCCGCAAGCTGATAATTCTTCTTGAGCTCCGCCTCGATCGCGGCGTCTTCCGTCGGCTTGGGCGTAATGTTGGCCGTGCGCGCAGCCACAGCGTTCGTTTCGGGCGCCGGCCGGCCGGCCGCATAGAGCGCGTCGTGAAACTGGCTGAACCGTCCGGCTTTTGATGCGGCCAGAGATAGCCGCGCCGCCTCGACGCTGTTGGGCCCGAGGATCGGGAACTCGCGGTAGACGACGCGCAGGCCCGGCTTTTCGCGAATAAGCTGATCGACGTGCGGATTGCTGGCTTTGCAATAGGGGCAGGCGTAATCGTAGAATTCCACGAGGACGACCTCAGGCTTCTCTGCGCCTTTCCAGGACGAGGCGAAGGGCGTCTCAAGCATCGGACGAATGCTTGCGAGCGTCGGCGCATATTGCCGATCGCGCAGGGCATCGGCCGCTTCGACCAGGATCTGCGGGTCGTTCAGCATGCCCTGACGTACGATCTGGCTGCTGATGAATTGCGGTGCTGCTAGAGCCAGGATAGCCAGCGTAAGCGCCGACCCGATGATGCCCCCCGCGATCGCCGGCAGAAGCGGCGATCCCTTACTCTCTGTCACGATTGCCCTTCTTGTCCTTCTTCAGCTCTGTCCGGGACACCATGGCGATGTCCTGGGCCCGAAGATAGTCCGGGCTGCCGGTGGGGATCCCGCGCATGGCCATTTCGGCACTTGCAAGGGCGAGCTTGGGATTGCCCTCAAGATTGTTGCGCTCCGCGGTGGCAAGCGCGGCACGCGGCGTGTCACCTTCCTGATCGTAGATCATTCCCAGCTGATACCAGGCGAAGGGGTTTTCATTGTCGACCGACACGGCGGTCTTCAGGATGGTCTTGGCCTCCGCATAATTCTTTTTGTCCTCGGTCGAGATCAAAGCGTGACCGAGCATCGAAGCGATAAGCGGCGACCGCCCGGACCGTTCGGTGGCTTCGCGCAGCGGGGCGACGGCTTCGGCGGGACGGCCTGATTCGAGCAGGATCTGGCCCTTGAGCTCAAGGAAATAGGGGTCGTGCGGGTTCGTCTTTAGCAACGCCTCCGCTTCCGACAGCGCTTTCTCAGGATAGGCTCCGAGGTGATAGGCGTAGGCCCGCGCATAATGCGCCGGCACCGTCTGATCGCTCTCGGGATATTTGTTGATCGCCTGCCTTGAATTCACAAAACCGAAAAGCTTGGCCTTCACGCGCTGGAACCGTGCTTCCAGCTGCGGATCGGACGGACGGTCCCAGGCGGGGTCCTTCTTGTACAGGTTTTCAAGAATTGAGATGCGCTCGCTCGAAAGAGGGTGCGTCCGCTCGTAGCTGTCCGTCGAATAGATCGCGAGGCGATATTCCTGGTTTTGCAGCTTCTTGAAGAACTCCAGGCTGCCCTTGCCGCTGATGCCCGCTGCCGAAAGATATTTGGCGCCAGCCAGATCCGCGCTTGTTTCCTGCGCGCGTGTGAAGGCGAGGAACGAGCCGAGGGCTGCGCGCTGGCCCATTGCGAGCAGGCCCATTCCCGCTTCGGGCGCTCCCGCTGCGATCGCAATCGCGCCCAGGACCATCGTTGCAAGGGAAATGCCTGTTGCTTCCTTTGCCCCTTCGCCCATGCGGATCGCGTGCCCGCCCGCGACGTGCCCGAGCTCATGGGCGATGACCGCCTGCAGCTGATTCACATTGTCGGACGTCGTCAGCAGGCCAGAATTGACGTAGACGTTCTGGCTTCCTGCAACGAAGGCATTGATCTCGTCATCGCGCAGGAGGACGACCCTGACGCTCTTGTTGTCGAGATTGGCTGCCTCGACCAGCGGCGCGGCAATGTCGCGGAAGAGCGCTTCCGTCTCCGCGTCGCGAAGGATCGAGGGGCCTTCATCGGCTGCAGTGGCGGGCCTCGCGCTCGCGAGGCCCAGCACCAGCGCCAGCATCAGCATCCGCACCAGGCGGGAAAGCGAGCTCATTGGCTGCCCTTCCCATCGACGGTCTGAACGCCGGATGAAAACATAGCTAGCGGCGGTTCACCCGAACGTTCGCTGCCACCAGCCGCGACGCGGCCCTTCGCCGGACGCATCCGCTTCATCATTGTCCGCGGTCGGCACGGCCTGTTCCGCAGCAGCCGGCGCAGCTTCGGCCGGCGGCTCATCCTTCGCCTTCTTGGCTCGGGATTTACGTGCCGGCTTCACAGGCTTGGCCTCTTCAGCGGTCTCGGCCGGGGGCGCTTCGGCCGGAGCAGGCTCCGGCGCTGTAGCGATCTCTGCAGTCTTATCGGCCTTCTTCGCCCGCGTCCTGCGGCCTTTCGGCTGCGGCTCGGCCGGAGCTTCGGCTTCGGCGATCGGAGACTCCGCTTCAATCGGGCGCTCGACCATCGGAGAGCTGTCCGGCTCGACGGAAATCTCGGTCGGAGCCGCTTCAGAGGCAGCCTCGGTGCGCTTTCCGCGACGGCGGCGCCGCTTGCGGTCGCCTGCCGGGGCAGTCTCTTCCTCGGCCGGCTGACCGGCAGCGGCTTCGGTCACTTCTTGCTCGGCTTCCCCGGCAGACTGGTCGCTCTCGGTCTCGGCGACTTCCTCCGAAGCCTCTCCGTCCTCGCGGCGTCCGCGTCCGCGTCCGCCCCGACGCCGGCGACGGCGGCGACGCCCGGGCCGATCGTCCTGCTCCTGACGCTCCTCACGCTCTTCGTCCTCTTCCTCCTCAGCCTCGTCGCCGAGAAGCGCCTCGACCTCCTCAAGATCCTCCTGGATCGGAGTAGGCTCCGGTCGACGCTGGATCGGCCGCGGTCCGGAGCTTTCAACGCTCATGCGAGCGCCTTCGAAGCTCTCGTCGATCACGACTTCGATAGAGACGCCGTACCGGCTCTCGATCTCGCCCAGCTCAGCGCGCTTTTTGTTGAGAAGATAGATGGCAGCTTCACGACCGGCGCGAAGCAGGATCTTGTCGCCGCGGCCGCGGGCGGCCTCGTCTTCGATTATGCGCAGCGCTGACAGGCCGGCCGACGATGCGGTGCGCATCAGGCCGGTGCCTTCACAGTGCTGACACGGTTTGGTCGATGCTTCGAGAACGCCGGTGCGCAGGCGCTGTCGGCTCATCTCCATCAGGCCAAAGCTGGAGATGCGGCCGACCTGGATGCGTGCGCGGTCGTTCTTCAGCGCCTCCTTCATCGCCTTCTCGACCTTACGGACATGGCTGTTCTGCTCCATGTCGATGAAGTCGATGACGATCAGGCCAGCCATGTCACGCAGGCGAAGCTGGCGAGCGATTTCGTTGGCGGCCTCGAGGTTCGTCGCAAACGCTGTCTGCTCGATATTATGCTCGCGGGTCGATCGGCCGGAGTTGATGTCGATCGAAACCAAAGCCTCGGTCGGATTGATGACCAGATAGCCGCCGGACTTCAGCTGGACGACGGGCTGATACATCGCGGAAAGCTGATCTTCGACGCCGTGACGCTGGAACAGCGGCGTGGCCTCGGAGTGGAGCTGCACGCGCCGAACATGGCTCGGCATCAGCAGCTTCATGAAGCCGCGCGCAGCCTTATAGCCGTCCTCCCCCTCCACGATCACGTCGCTGATGTCGCGGTGATAGAGGTCGCGGATCGCCCGTTTGATGAGATCGCTGTCGCGGTAGATGAGCGCCGGGGCACTGCTCTTCAGAGTCCGCTCGCGGATCTCGTCCCAAAGGCGGGCAAGATAGTCGAAGTCGCGCTTTATCTCGGTCTTGGTGCGCGAGAGGCCGGCCGTACGGACGATGAGGCCCATGGACTTGGGCAGGTTCAGGTCCGTCATGATCGACTTCAGGCGCTTGCGGTCGGCACCGTTCGAAATCTTCCTGCTGATCCCGCCGCCATGCGACGTGTTCGGCATCAGCACGCAGTAGCGGCCGGCGAGGCTGAGATAGGTCGTCAGTGCCGCGCCCTTGTTGCCGCGCTCTTCCTTCACCACCTGGACGAGAAGCACCTGGCGGCGCTGGATCACGTCCTGGATCTTATAGCGGCGGCGGAGATTCTGCCGCTTCTGGCGAAGCTCGTCAGCGGCGGACTCGTCGACCGGCGAACGGTTCGATCCGGTGCCCGCTTCCTCGGCCCCGTTTCCGGCGGCCTCACCGGCATCGCCGCCCTCTTCGGGATCACCTTCGCCGCCTTCGATGTCCTCGTCGGCCGAGGGCTCGTACTCGTCGTCGTCCTCTTCGTCCTGAGCGTTGCGAAGCCGCTCTTCTTCGGCCGCCTGCTCGGCTTCCTCGCGCAGCAGAGCTTCGCGATCGGCCTTGGGGATCTGGTAATAGTCGGGGTGGATTTCGCTGAAGGCCAGGAAGCCGTGCCGGTTTCCGCCATAATCGACGAAGGCCGCCTGGAGCGACGGTTCGACCCGCGTGACCTTGGCTAGATATATATTTCCTTTGAGCTGCTTGTGCTCAGCGGACTCGAAATCAAATTCCTCGATGCGGTTTCCGGTCGCGACTGCAACCCGGGTCTCCTCCGGGTGGCGCGCGTCGATCAGCATGCGCGTTGACATTGAAAATTCTCCGGCGCGGGCCGCTCCTTGGAGGGCGGGGGCGCGCAATTGATTGGGCCATTCCAGTCGGGTGTCGACCGACGGTCATGGCGATCTTCTGGGAAGTTGCCTCTGCTGCATGAACCATCCCGGCCATCAGCGCGGGAGACGCGACCTGCCGCTCATTCAGGAGCAGTCGAGGGGCGTTTCTTGGCATCATGCAGCGTCAACCTGTGAAGCCGCGGTCCCGCCTCTGGATAGAAGAGGGAGCGGCGTGAATCCGTTGCCGTTACATTCGGCGCGTCGGATTAATGGCGGTTAGCATCCCCAGGCGAGTGCCGCAACTGCCACAGGTGCAGCGGAACCGCGGAAATCCAGTGATAATTGCACGTTAACCAGGTTCTGATGATAGAGTGGCTTCATGGCACCACGGTCCATGCGCGCCAGAGCAACAACAGGGGCGGCGATCAGCATCGCCGGCGTCCTGCTTGCGGCTGCTGCATTGGCCGCGAGCACTCGCCAGTCCTCGCCGTCCCGCGAAGAAGATCAGGCTTTGATCGGGGAAGCGCGTTCCGGAGCGGTAAGGGTCGAGCTTGGATCCGCTATCGGCGAGGTGAAGCTGACCGAGGCACGCCTTCCCGGGCGTCCGATCGTCGTGCTCGATGCCGGGCATGGCGGACGAGACCCCGGAGCGCGGAGTGTATCGGGCACGAGCAACGAAAAGGATCTGACGCTCCTGCTGGCACGTGAGCTTCGGGCCGCACTTGCCGAGCGCGGCCGGGTCCGCGTAGCTCTGACCCGCGAGGACGACCGCTATCTGACGCTCGACCAGCGCGCCGAAATCGCCCGCAAGCTGGGAGCGAGCGTTTATCTTTCGCTCCACATCGACAGCGCGCCGAACCCGGCGGCTCGCGGGGCAACCGTCTACTCGCTGTCGGATGTTGCTTCGGATGCCGAAGCCGCCCGGCTGGCGGCAAAGGAGAATAAGGCCGGCGAAGGACTGTCGAGCGAGCCCGACGGCTCAGTCCGATCGATGCTGTCGGATCTTGCCCTTCGCGAGCAGATGACCGCTTCCGCGTCGCTCGCCGAGCGCCTGGTTCGAAAGTCGGCCGGCCGTTATCTCCTGCGTCCCGAACCGCATCGCTTCGCCGACTTCCGAGTCCTGAGGCACGCCGAGGTTCCGGCCGTCCTCTTCGAAGCGGGCTACATCAGCAACGTCGAGGACGAAGCCCTGCTGCTCCAGGCGGAAAAAAGAGAGCGCATCGTCGCCGCGCTGGCGCAGGCCATCGAAGCGGACGTCGCTTCGCGGATCGTCCGCTAAACCAAGCCTTTCGGCTCCGCTCGAGAGGCGCTAGATGCAGCACCGCATGCGCGTCGAAAGTCTCAAGCCCACATCCCTGCCGCTGCCCGACCTGGTTGCCTTCAACCGCCGGATCCGCGAGCGAACCGATCCCTGGCTGGACCGTCCCTGGGTGCGGAGGCTTGGCTACCTATTCGCCGCTGGCTTCGTACTATTCGCCGGCATGTGGCTCTATTTCGCGAGCGGCCTGCCCTCCTCGGAGAAGCTGCTGGCCTATCAGCCTTCGCTCCCGACCAACGTGCGAGGCTACGACGGCACCCCAGTCCAGACCTTCGCCCGCGAGCGCCGGGTGGAGCTGTCCTATGCAGAATATCCGCCGATGGTCGTACAGGCTTTCATCTCCGCGGAGGACAAGACCTTCTTCAGCCATGGGGGTCTCGATTATCCGGGTCTCATCGGAGCCGTGTTCGACTTCACGACCAAGACCGCGACGGGGGGCGGCCGCGCGAAGGGCGGTTCGACCATCACGCAGCAGGTCGCCAAATATCTTCTTCAGGACAGCAGCTATTCGATCGGTCGCAAGGCGCGGGAGGCGATCCTCGCCTTTCGGCTGGAGTCGACGCTGAGCAAGGAGCAGATCCTCGAGATCTACCTCAACTCGATCTTCCTTGGCCGGAACGCTTACGGCGTTCAGGCCGCTAGCCGCGCCTATTTCGACAAGGACGTTCATCAGCTGACCCTGTCGGAGGCAGCCTATCTCGCCGTCCTGCCCAAGGCGCCGTCCAACTACGATCCGGTCCGCGCGACGCAAAAGGCGCTCGACCGCCGCAACTACGTTCTTCGGGAGATGGAGAACAACGGCTACATCACCGCGGATCAGCGCGCCGCGGCTGCAGCCAACGGGCTCGGCACCATCCGCTACGGAAGCAATGAGAAGTTCAGGCAGCAGGGCGGCTACTTCATGGAGGAAGTCCGCCGTTCACTGATCAACAGCTACGGCGAGAAGGCCGAGGATGGGCCGAACAGCGTTTACGCCGGCGGTCTGTGGGTCCGCACGTCGATGAACCCCGTCATGCAGGACGCCGCCGCCAACGCCTTGCGCGAAGGCCTTGCGCGGTTCGACGGCGGCCGTGGCTGGCGCGATATCGGCAAAAGCGTCGACTTGACCGGCGACTGGGCCGCTGAGTTGGACCGTACGCCGATCGGCACCGGCTTCCCCGACTGGAAGAAGGCCGTCGTCCTTTCGAAGGATTCGGCCGAGGCTAGGATCGGCTTCACCAACGGCTTGACCGGCTCATTGCCGAGCGGGGCCGCGCTCACGCCCAAGCGCGGGGGCGGAGGAACGGCCTTCGACAATCTTCGGCCTGGCATGATCATCATCGTGAAGCAGCTTGGTGCGAACAGTTATGCGATCCGCTCGATCCCGGAAGTCGGCGGCGGCTTCCTGGCGGAGGAGGTCCGCACCGGGCGTGTCCTCGCCATGCAGGGCGGATTCGACGTGATCGGATCCGACTTCAATCGTGCAACGCAGGCGAAGCGCCAGCCCGGATCGGCCTTCAAGCCGATCGTGTACGAGACCGCTCTCGAGAACGGCATGAGCCCCGCCTCGATCATCATGGACGCACCGTTCTGCACGTCGCAGGGCCCGGGCCTGCCGCAGAAATGCTTCGTCAACTTCGACAAGCGCTACGCCGGAGCGAAGACGATGCGCTGGGGCGTCGAGCAGTCGCGCAACCTGATGACGGTTCGGGCGGCCTCGCAGACCGGGATGGCGAAGATCACCGACAATGCACGTAAGCTCGGGGTCGGCGACTTTCCCAACTATCTATCGATCTCGCTCGGTGCCGGCGAAACGACCGTGGCGAAGCTTGTGAACGCTTATGCGATCATCGCCAATCAGGGCCGCGCCGTGAAGCCGACGATGATCGACTATGTCCAGGACCGCACCGGCAAGATCATTTACCGGACAGACAACCGATGCCCGGTGATGGGCAATTGCAATGCGCCGGACTGGGATGGGAAGGCTATGCCCCGGCCCCCGTCGCGAGACCGCCAACTGCTCGACCCGATGGCCGCCTTCCAGATGGTCCACATTCTGGAAGGCGTGGTCGAACGCGGAACAGCGACGATTCTCCGCGATCTCAATCGGCCGATGTTCGGCAAGACCGGAACCACGTCAGGTCCGACCAACGTATGGTTCGTGGGCGGAACTCCGGAGGTCGTCGGCGGCGTTTATCTCGGCTACGACCAGCCGCGGCCAATGGGCCATGCCGCGCAGGGCGGACGCATTGCGGCGCCGATCTTCAAGGACTTCGCGCAGGCCGCTTTCAAGGACATGCCCAAGGTTCCATTCGTGGCGCCGCAGGGTATCCGCTGGGTCCGCATCGACCGGGCGAGCGGACGCCGCGTGTTCGGCGCTTTCCCGATCCAGGAAGATCCCAAGTCGGCGGTAATCTGGGAGGCGTTCCAGCCGCAGACCGAGCCGCGCCGCTTCCGCCGTTCGCACCCGCTCAGCGTTCCCGGGCAACCCGGAGCGGAGGACGAAGAGCGTAATCCGGCGCGTGTCGCTCAGGTTGTGCGGCGTCCTCGCGTCGTCCGCGCGCGGCAACCGGAACAGGCCCGGCCGGAAGCCGGCGGCTTGCAAGATCAGGGTGCCATCTACTAGCTCGGCCTGACACGCCCCGTTGTAACGAAAGCTTCTCCAATGCGCGCCGAAGCGCAGGCACATGCCGACCAGATCAATGCCGCGCTCGCGCTTCTGCGCCGGTTCCTCGACTGGGACCGCGCGCTGAAGCGTCTCGACGAGCTTAATGCCAAGGTCGAGGATTCTTCGCTTTGGGACGATCCCAGGGCTGCGCAGGAGGTGATGCGCGAGCGGCGGCGGCTCGAAGAAGCAATCAACGCAACCCGCGCCATCGAGCGCGAGCTCACGGACACGGTGGAGCTTTTGGAACTTGCGGAAACGGAAGGCGACGATGCTCTGGCCGACGACGCCGTTCGCAGCCTGGGCGAACTTGCCGCGCGTGCCGAGCGCGACAAGGTCGCGGCGCTGCTCGCCGGAGAAGCGGACGCGAACAGCAGCTACGTCGAAGTGAACGCCGGAGCGGGTGGGACCGAAAGCCAGGACTGGGCCGAGATGCTCCTTCGCATGTACACGCGATGGGGTGAGCGGCATGGTTACAAGGTCGAGATGATCGACCATCACTCCGGAGAGCAGGCCGGGATCAAATCCGCGACCATCCTGATCAAGGGTGAAAATGCATATGGCAACCTCAAGGTGGAAAGCGGCGTCCACCGGCTGGTCCGCATAAGCCCCTACGATTCCAACGCTCGCCGCCACACGAGCTTTTCGAGCGTCTGGGTCTACCCCGAGGTCGACGATGACATCGACATCCAGGTCGAGGACAAGGACCTTCGGATCGACACTTACCGTGCGTCGGGCGCCGGCGGACAGCACGTCAACACGACCGACAGTGCGGTCAGGATCACGCACATCCCGACAGGGATTGTCGTCGCCTGCCAGAATGAGCGCTCGCAGCACAAAAATCGCGCATCCGCGATGAAGCAGCTCAAGGCGCGTCTTTACGAGGCAGAGCTGCAGAAGCGTGAAGCGGAGGCGAGTGCCGCGAACGCCAGCAAGACCGACATCGGATGGGGCCACCAGATCCGCAGCTATGTCCTTCAGCCGTATCAGCTGGTGAAGGATTTGCGGACCGGCGTGACATCGACCGCGCCGAGCGATGTGCTCGACGGCGACCTGGACCGGTTCATGGCCGCGGCTTTGTCCCAGCGCGTGACCGGCGAGCGCGTCGAGGTCGAGGATGTCGAATAGGGGCCTTTGCGCCTTTCTTCTTCTGACCGCCCTGGGCGCCTGTCGTCAGGCGCCCAGGGC
>Ga0247827_10001420_pt1 | contig 10208 bp, 9 predicted proteins | sample 12C_Control_Day2_FD_194414 | JGI IMG/M metagenome (GOLD analysis project Ga0247827, IMG submission 194414) | Soil microbial communities from agricultural site in Penn Yan, New York, United States - 12C_Control_Day2 | ecosystem: Environmental > Terrestrial > Soil > Agricultural land | place: USA...
AGCGGCGGCGAGATCGCGGCGCCTTCTTCGGCTCGGTTCACGGCACGCTGAACCACCTGCTGTGGGCCGATCGCGTCTGGCTGCGGCGGTTCTCCGCGCAGGGCGTGACCTTCCCCAGCCTGTCCGGAGAAGTGCTGGCGCTGCCGGCGGGCGCTTCGTACGGGACGGTGCTGCACGAGGACTGGGCGGCTCTGCGCGAAGCCCGCCGCCTTCTCGATGAGGCCATCGAAACCTGGACGCTCGACATGCCGCCGGACTTCCCCGTGGCCGCCATGCGCTACGCCAACACCAAGGGCGTGCAACGCGAACATCCGGCCTGGAAGGCGCTGACGCACTTCTTCAACCACCAGACGCACCACCGCGGGCAACTCACCACGCTGTTGATGCAGGCCGGCGTCGATCCGGGCGTGACGGACATGGTCGCGATGCCGGAATGAGAAAGACCCGCCGAGGCGGGTCTTCTTCATTTGGCTCGAGAGCTCGCTTTCAGTTCTTGGCGGCGCTGGCGGCGGGACGCGCGGAACCGGCGGTCTCTTCCTTCTTCTCGGCGCGGGCTTCCTGCTTCTTCGCGTTGGCGTCGGCTTGGGCGGTCTTGGCCTTGGCGTCCGCCTTGGCTTCCTTCTTCTCGGCCTTGGCTTCGGCCTTCGCTTCCTTCTTCTCGGCCTTCGCGCCGGCCTTGGCTTCGGCCTTCTCGTCCGCGCGCGTGTCGCTCTTGGCCGCCTTGTCGTCCTTCTTCGCGCCGGCGGACGTGGGCGTGTAGGCCTTGCCGCCGACCGTCAGGCCGGCATCGGACAGATGCTTGGCGCGCGTCTCGCCGACGCCCTTGACCCGGGTGATCAGGTCGTCCCAGCTCTTGAAGTCGCCCTTCTTGCGTTCTTCCATGATGAGCTTGCTGGTGCCGGGGCCGATGCCCTTGACGCTGTCGAGTTCGGCTTCGGTGGCCTTGTTCGCGTCGACGGCGGCCAGGGCCAGGGCCGTATAGAACAGCAGGGCCACGACGGCCAGGATCTTCTTGAACATGCGCATCTCCTTGCACGAGGGTTGAAAGACCCTCAACGGCGCATGTTCAGGGCCCGTTGACCCCCACGTGAGCTCAAGCCTGCGACTTCAGTGACGCCATGTAGCGCGCCACGCCGGTCTGCACGTCGGCGAAGGCGTGGTCGCAGCCCGATTCGCGCAGCGCCGAAAGATCGGCCTGCGTGTAGCTCTGGTACTTGCCGCGCAACGCATCGGGAAACGGGATGTATTCGAGCAAACCTTCCTGCGCTGCGGAGGCCGCCGTGTGCTGCTTGCCCGCGAGCGAGGACACCACGGCGGTGGCGACGTCGTTGAAGGGCTGGGCACGGCCGGTGCCGAGGTTGAAGATGCCGCTCTTCTCCGGATGGTCGAAGAACCACAGGTTCACCGCGACCACGTCGTCGACGAAGATGAAGTCGCGCCGCTGCTCGCCGGGGCCGTAGCCGCCGTACTCGCCGAACAGCTTGACCTTGCCCTGCTCGCGGAACTGGTTGAACTGGTGGAAGGCCACGCTCGCCATGCGTCCCTTGTGCTGCTCGCGCGGTCCGTACACGTTGAAGTAGCGGAAGCCCACGACCTGGCGCTTGGCGCGGCGGAAGTCCTTGCCGCATTCGCGGCGCATGCGCTGGTCGAACAGCAGCTTGGAGTAGCCGTACACGTTGAGCGGCAGCTCGAACTGCGGCGTCTCGCGGAAGGTGTCGGAGCCGCCATAAACTGCGGCCGACGACGCGTAGAGCAGGCGCGTGCCGCGCTCGCGGCAGGACTCGAACAGCGAGCAGGACACACCGTAGTTGTTGTCCATCATGTACTTGCCGTCCTGCTCCATCGTGTCGCTGCAGGCGCCTTCATGGAACACGGCCTCGACCTTGCCGAAAGCGCCTTCGGCGAAGGCGCCGTAGAACTCGTCGGCGTCGAGGTAGTCCTCGATCTGCAGGTCGGCCAGGTTCCTGAACTTGTCGCCCTGCGTGAGGTCGTCGACCGCGATGATGTTGTCGATGCCGCGGGCGTTGAGGCCCTTGACGATGTTGCTGCCGATGAACCCGGCGGCTCCGGTGACGACCACACGCGTCATGCGAACAACTCCTCGTACGAAACGGTGGCGGTGCCGAACTTGCCCACCACGATGCCCCCGGCGCGGTTGGCGATGGGCATCGCGTCGCGCAGGGAAAGGCCCGCGGCCACCATGGTCGCGAGCGTGGCGATGACGGTGTCGCCGGCGCCGGTGACGTCGAACACCTCGCGCGCCTGCGCCTTCACGTGCAGCTCGCCCTGGGCGTCGAACAGCGTCATGCCTTCCTCGCTGCGGGTGACCAGCAGCGCGCCCAGGTTGAGCGACTCGCGCAGGTTCTGCGCGCGCGTGCGAAGGTCGTCCTCGCTGGTCCAGCGGCCCACCACGTCCTGCAGTTCGGCGCGGTTGGGCGTGATGACGCTGGCGCCGCTGTAGCGGCGGTAGTCGTGGCCCTTGGGATCGATCAGCACCGGTTTGCCGGCGGCGCGCGCGGCCGCGATCATGGCCGGGATGTGGGCGAGGCCGCCCTTGCCGTAGTCGGAAAACAGGATGGCGTCCTGCCGCGGGAGGAGCTCGCCGAAGCTCTCGCTCTGCAGGGCCAGCACCTCGTGGTCGGGCTCGTTCTCGAAGTCCATGCGCAGCAACTGCTGCTGGCGGCCGATGACTCGCAGCTTGACCGTGGTCTTCAGGCCCGCGTCGCGCTTCAGGTGCGCGGCGATGCCGGTCTCGCGCAGCAGCGACTCGAGTCGGTGGCCGGGCTCGTCGTCGCCCACCACGCCCAGGAAGCTGGCCTGCGCGCCGAGCGTGGCCACGTTGTAGGCCACGTTGGCGGCGGCGCCGATGCGCTCTTCCTCGCGCGACACCTTGACGACCGGAACCGGCGCCTCGGGCGAGATGCGCTCGACCGCGCCATGCCAGTAGCGGTCGAGCATGGCGTCGCCGACCACGAGCACGCGCGACTTGGCGAGCTGTTGCTTGCTTGGATTCATGTGTTCAGAGTTCTTCGACGCGCCGCGGCGGGTAGCTGTCCCAGGCCTGGCAGCCGGGGCACTGCCAGAAGTGCTGCTTGGCCTCGAAGCCGCAGGCGGCGCAGCGGTAGCGCGTGAGGGGCTTGACTGCGTGTTCCAGCGCGCGCTGCACACGGGGATGGTACTGCTCGTTTTCCAGCTTCTCGCCGGCCAGCCACTTGGAGGCGGCGACCAGCGAAGGCTCACGCTCGAGGTGGCGCGCGTACCAGTCGCGCGATTCGCTGTCGGGCTGCAGCGCGACGATGGCCTCGAGCACGTCGAGCGAGGCGGAGTGTTCATAGCTCTGCTTGAGCAGCTCGAGCGCCTGGCCCTGCTTGCCGCACGCGGCCGCGTACTGCGCCAGCGGCTTGGCCAGCAGCGGAATGGCGGACGGCGTGGTCCGGGCCAGCTCGGCCAGCAGCTCGAAGGCGCCGGCGGTGTCGCCCGACTTGCTGCGCAGCGCGGCCATTTCCATCACCGGGCGCGGCGCCGTGGGCGCGACGTCGATGGCCTGGCGCAGCAGCGCCTGCGCGGTGCCGTCGTGGGCCAGGGCGGCCTGTTCGCACAGGTAGTGGGCGCGCCGGCCCGCGAAGCTGCCGTGGCTCGTTTCCTCGAGGCGGCGGGCGATCTCGGCGGCCTGCACCCAGTCGCGCGAGCGTTCGTAGATGGAGAGCAGGGCCAGCAGAGCCTGGCCTTCATACGCGCTGCCGTCCAGCTTGCGCAGCGCTTCCTCGGCGCGGTCGAGCAGGCCGGCCTTGAGGAAGTCCAGCGCGAGCGCGTGCTGCGCGCGCTGCCGCTCGGCCCGGCTGAGGTCGCCGCGCGAGAGCAGGTGCTCATGCACGCGCACGGCCCGTTCGTACTCGCCGCGGCGGCGAAAGAGGTTGCCCAGCGCGAAGTGGAGTTCGGAGGTGTCAGGGTCGTTGCGCACCGCCTCGATGAAGGCGTCGATCGCCTGGTCCTGCTGCTCGTTGAGCAGGAAGTTCAGGCCGCGGAAGTACGCCTTGGGCGCCTGCCGGTTCTCGATGCGCAGCTGCCTCAGGTCGAGGCGCGAAGCGACCCAGCCCAGCACGAAGGCGATGGGCAGGCCCCACAGGAGCCAGCTGAAGTCAAAGTCCATGCGTCTGCGTGGATTGCATGCTGTCCGGGCCGGCCTGGGTGTCGAGGCCGCGCGGGCGCCGCCGCTGGCGCCACCAGCGGGGCAGCATCCCTGCCGCGCCCACCACCAGGCCGAAGGCGAAGGCGGCCAGCACCACCAGCACCAGCGGCCCCGTCCACGAATGGCCGAAGAAGAAGTGCACGGTCGCCGCCTGCTGGTTGTTCAGCGCGAAGGCGAAGAGGGTAAAAAAAATGGCTGCCTTGAGCAGCCACACGATGTATTTCATAGCGCTCCTCGGTCGAGGGGCATTCTAAGGTTGGGCACGGGACGGGCCCGCGGCCTCTTCAGCCCTGCATTTCCTCGGTACGGCGGTCCACCGCCTCGCGCAGGGCCTTGCCCGGCTTGAAGTGGGGGACGCGTTTTTCCGGGATCTGCACGCTTTCGCCGGAACGCGGATTGCGCCCCAGGCGCGGCGGGCGCCGGTTGATCGAGAAGCTGCCGAAGCCGCGGATCTCGATGCGGTGCCCGCGCACCAGCGCATCGCCCATGGCGTCGAGGATCGCCTTGACGGCGTACTCGGCGTCGCGGTGCGTGAGCTGGCTGAAGCGGGAGGCCAGTTCTTCGACGAGGTCTGATCTGGTCATGAGGGGCTAGGGACTAGGGACTGGGGGCCAGGGAGGAACGAGGGCTGTTTCCCTAGCACCCAGTCCCTAGAACCTAGCCCCTGCTGGAGCGCTTCAGCGCTCCAGCTTGGCCTTCAGCAGCGCGCCCAGGTTGGTCGTGCCCGCGTTCTCGCGCGCCGACTGCTGGCTCAGGTTGGCCATCGCGCCCTGCTCGTCGACCATGTCCTTGGCCTTGACCGACAGCTGGATGTTGCGCGTCTTGCGGTCGATGTTGACCACCACGGCGCTGACTTCGTCGCCTTCCTTGAGCACGTTGCGCGCGTCTTCCACGCGGTCACGGCTGATCTCGGAGGCACGCAGGTAGCCCATGATCTCGTGGCCCAGGTCGATCTCGGCGCCCTTCGGGTCGACGGTCTTGACCTTGCCCGAAACGACGGAGCCCTTGTCGTGCACCGACACGAAGGTGGTGAACGGGTCGGCGTCCAGCTGCTTGATGCCCAGGCTGATGCGCTCGCGGTCCACGTCGACGGCCAGCACGATCGCGTCGACTTCCTGGCCCTTCTTGTAGTTGCGAACGGCCTGCTCGCCCGGCTCGTTCCAGGACAGGTCGGACAGGTGCACCAGGCCGTCGATGCCGGCGGCCAGGCCGACGAACACGCCGAAGTCGGTGATCGACTTGATCGGGCCCTTGACGCGGTCGCCGCGCTTGGTGTTCTGCGCGAACTCCTGCCACGGGTTGGCCTTGCACTGCTTCATGCCCAGGGAGATGCGGCGCTTGTCCTCGTCGATCTCCAGCACCATGACCTCGACCTCGTCGCCCAGCGACACGATCTTGGACGGGGCAACGTTCTTGTTGGTCCAGTCCATCTCGGACACGTGGACCAGGCCTTCGATGCCGGGCTCGAGTTCCACGAACGCGCCGTAGTCGGCGATGTTGGTGATCTTGCCGAACATGCGCGTGCCTTGCGGGTAGCGGCGGGAAACGCCCATCCACGGGTCGTCGCCCATCTGCTTGAGGCCCAGCGAGACGCGGTTCTTCTCGGTGTCGAACTTGAGGATCTTGGCCGTGATCTCCTGGCCGGCCTGCACCACCTCGGACGGGTGGCGCACGCGGCGCCAGGCCATGTCGGTGATGTGCAGCAGGCCGTCGATGCCGCCGAGGTCGACGAACGCGCCGTACTCGGTGATGTTCTTGACCACGCCGCGGACGATGGAGCCTTCCTTGAGGGTTTCCATCAGCTTGGCGCGCTCTTCGCCCATGGAGGCTTCCACCACGGCGCGGCGGCTCAGCACCACGTTGTTGCGCTTGCGGTCCAGCTTGATGACCTTGAATTCGAGGGTCTTGTTCTCGAACGGGGTCAGGTCCTTGATCGGACGGGTGTCGATCAGCGAACCGGGCAGGAAGGCGCGGATGCCGTTGACCAGCACCGTCAGGCCGCCCTTGACCTTGCCGGTGGTGGTGCCGGTGACGAACTCGCCGGACTCGAGGGCCTTCTCCAGGCTCATCCAGGAAGCGAGGCGCTTGGCCTTGTCGCGCGACAGGATGGTGTCGCCGTAGCCGTTCTCGATGGCGTCGATGGCCACCGACACGAAGTCGCCGACCTGGACTTCGATCTCGCCCTTGTCGTTCTTGAATTCGTCGATCGGGACGTACGCCTCGGACTTCAGTCCGGCGTTGACGACGACGAAGTTGTGCTCGATGCGCACGACTTCGGCGGTGATGACCTCACCCTGGCGCATCTCGGCGCGCTGGAGCGATTCCTCGAAGAGGGCGGCGAAGGATTCAGACATTCAGGTTCCTTGCACGTCCGCAGGTTTCCAACGGCACCATTGCCGATGTTTCTATGACTGCGACGGCGTTTTTTGCGGCCTTGGGACCGCGGGTTGGTTGACGATCCGCACCGCCAGTGCGCTTGCTGCGCGAGGGGGGCGTTGCGGGCCTATCGCAACGGCCGTTGCCGGCCGCTTTACTGCTTGCCGGAAGCCGCGAACGGCTGCCTGGCTTCCCACCACCTGAGCACCTGGGCCACCGAGTCTTCGACCGATTGCTCCGAGTTGTCCAGGAGGAGGGCGTCCTGCGCCGGCTTGAGAGGGGCGACGGCGCGTTGTGAATCGCGTGCGTCGCGCGCTTCCAGGTCGGCGCGAAGGGTGTCAATTGTAGGGGCAAAACCCTTTGAAATCAATTGCTTATGCCTGCGCTCGGCCCGCTTGGCGGCGCTGGCGGTGAGGAACACCTTGAGCTGCGCGTCGGGAAAGATGACGGTGCCCATGTCGCGGCCGTCGGCCACCAGGCCGGGCAGGCGGCGGAACGATTGCTGCAGCGATACCAGCGCCGCGCGCACCGCCGGCAAGGCCGAGACGCGCGAGGCGTTCATGCCGGCTTCCTCGGTGCGGATCGCGTCCGTGACGTCGTCGCCGCCCAGCAGGACTCGGCCGGCCTGGAAGACCACGGGCAGGCGCTCTGCCATCGCGGCGATGCGCTGCTCGTGCGCTTCGTCCAGCGCGTGGCCCGCCCGCAGCGCGGCCAGGGCGGTGATGCGGTACAGCGCACCGGAATCCAGGTAGGCGTAGCCCAGGCGCCGCGCCGTCTCCGAGGCGAGCGTGCCCTTGCCCGAGGCGGTGGGGCCGTCGATGCAGATCACCGGCACGCGCGAGGCGGGCAGCTGGACCACGTCGAACAGGGCTTCGAAGTAGTCGGGGAAGGTCTTGGCCACGCACTTCGGGTCTTCGATGCGGACCGAGACGCCGGCCGGGTTGAACGCGGCCAGCGAGAAGCACATGGCGACGCGGTGGTCGTCGTAGGTGTGGATGCCGGCGGGCCGCCACTCGGACTGCGCGGGCGGCGTGACGCGCAGGAAGTCGGCGCCTTCCTCGACGTCGGCGCCCAGCTTGCGCAGCTCGACCGCCATCGCCGTCAGCCGGTCGGTTTCCTTGACGCGCCAGCTGGCGATGTTGCGCAGCGTCGTCGTGCCGTCGGCGTAGAGCGCCATCACGGCCAGCGTCATCGCCGCGTCGGGGATGTGGTTGCAGTCCAGGTCCAGCGCCTTCAGCGGCCAGGCGCCGCGCGAGACCTCGATCCAGTTCGGGCCGCTCGCGACCTTGCCGCCCATCGCCTGCACGGCGTCCAGGAAGCGGATGTCGCCCTGGATCGAGTCCAGGCCCACGCCGAGGATGCGCACGCCTTGCGGCGAAGCGATGGCGCCGGCCGCGGCGAAGTAGCTGGCGGACGAAGCGTCGGCCTCGACGTGGATTTCGCCCGGCGTCGTGTAGCGGCTGCCCGCGGGGATGGTGAAGCGCTGCCAGCCGTCGCGGCGCACCTGCACGCCGAAGCGGGCCAGCAGGTTGAGCGTGATCTCGACGTAAGGCTTGGAGATCAGCTCGCCGGCGACCTCGATCACCACGTCCTGCCGCGCCACCAGCGGCAGCGCCAGCAGCAGGGCGGTGAGGAACTGGCTGGAGACGTCGCCTCGGACCCGGATAGCCGCGTCGAGCTTCAGGGCGGCCGCGCGGCCGATGCGCAGCGGCGGATAACCGTCGTGCCCGAGGTAGTCCACGGAGCAGCCCAGCTGGCGCAGCGCGTCGACCAGGTCGCCGATCGGGCGTTCGTGCATGCGGGGAACGCCGCTCAACTCGTAATCGCCGCCCAGCACGGCCAGCGCGGCGGCCAGCGGTCGCATCGCGGTGCCCGCGTTGCCGAGGAAGAGGCGCGCCTGCGCGGCCGGGCCGCGCGCGCCGAAACCGGTGATCGTGACGCTGCCCGCCCTGGACTGCACTCCGCAGCCGAGCGCGCGAAGTGCGTCCAGCATCACTCGCGTGTCGTCGGAATCGAGCAGGTCGTGGACGACCGTGTCGCCCTCGCTCAGCGCGGCCAGCAGCAGCACGCGGTTGGAGATGCTCTTGGAGCCCGGCAGGCGCACCTGGCCGGCCGCGGCGTCGAACGCCGGGAGGTCGAGGAATTCGGTGGCGAACATCGCCGGCCCCGCTCAGCCGACCTTGCGCGAGCCCATGCGCCAGTCGGCGCGCACCTGGCTGGCCTGGGCGATGAGCTCCTCGAGCGCCTCGCCGTTGCCGGCCTCGATCAGCGACTGCATGGCCTGCAGCGTCTGCTGGAACAGCTGGGTCTGCTCGATCAGTTCCTGTTTGTTGGCCAGCAGGATGTCGCGCCACATCTTCGGATCGCTCGCCGCGATGCGCGTGAAGTCGCGAAAGCCCGGGCCGGCCAGCGACAGGAAGTCCTGGCCGTGCGGCTGGGCCGCGATGCCGTTGACCAGCGCAAAGGCGATCAGGTGCGGCAGGTGGCTGACCGCGGCGAAGGCCGCGTCGTGCGCCTCCGGCGACATCTGCTGCACCTGGCAGCCCAGCGCTTCCCAGACTTCCTTTGCCTTGTTCAGGTGCGAGACCTGCGTGCGCTCGATCGGCGTGATGATGACCTGGCGGTTGGAGTACAGATCGGGGTCGGCGTGCTCGACGCCCGAAGCTTCCTTGCCGGCGATGGGGTGGCAGGGCACGAAGGCGCCGACGTTCTCGCGCAGCACGCGGCGGGCAGCGTCGATCACATCGCGCTTGGTCGAGCCGACGTCCATGATCAGCATGTCGCGCGTGACCAGGTGGCGGATGGCCTTGAGCGTGGCCTCGGTGGCGGCCACCGGCACGGCCAGAAGGACGATGTCCGCGCCGGAGACGGCCAGCAGGGCGGACGGCGCCTCGACGTCGATGACGCCGAGCTGGCGCGCGCGCTCGGTGGTGGAGGGCGACTTGCTGTAGCCCACCACGCGCTTGACCAGGCCGGCCCGCTTGAGGGCGAGGGCGAACGATCCGCCCATGAGGCCGCAGCCGATCAGGCCGAGTTGCTCGAACATGCTGGTGGTACTCCGGATCCTCAGTCGCCGACGGGGTAGGTGCCCAGGACTTTGTAGAACGCGCAGAGGCGGCGCAAGTCCTCCAACGCGGCGGCGACGTGCGGCTGCGAGGGATGGCCCTCGACGTCGATGTAGAAGAAGTATTCCCACTGGCCCGAGCGGGCGGGCCGCGACTCGAAGCGCGTCATCGACACGCCGTGCTGCTTGAGCGGCACCAGGATGTCGTGCACCGCGCCGGGGCGGTTGGGGACCGAGACAACCAGGCTGACGCAGTCCTTGCCCGAAGCCTGGGGCGCGGCCAGCGTCTGCGGCAGGCAGACCACCGCGAAGCGCGTGCGGTTGAACGCGTCGTCCTGGATGGCGTGGGCGGCGATGTGCAGGCCGAATTCGGTGCCGGCGCGGTCGCTGGCGATGGCGGCCCAGGCCGGATTGGTGGCGGCCAGCCGCGCGCCTTCGGCGTTGCTGGAGACGGCGCGGCGTTCCGCTTCGGGCAGGTGCTTGCTCAGCCAGCCCTGGCACTGCGCCAGCGCCTGCGGATGCGCCAGCACGGCCTCGATGCCCTGCAGCGAGCCTTCGCCCTTGCGCAGCAGGTGGTGC
>Ga0247827_10001421_pt1 | contig 10207 bp, 8 predicted proteins | sample 12C_Control_Day2_FD_194414 | JGI IMG/M metagenome (GOLD analysis project Ga0247827, IMG submission 194414) | Soil microbial communities from agricultural site in Penn Yan, New York, United States - 12C_Control_Day2 | ecosystem: Environmental > Terrestrial > Soil > Agricultural land | place: USA...
GTCCCGTCCCAACCCGCTGGACGCGGCCGGCATCACCTACATCGACTACAAGAACACCGACCTGCTGCGGAAGTTCATCTCCGACCGCAGCAAGATCCGCAGCCGCCACGTCACCCGCGTCACAGCCCAGCAGCAACGAGAGCTGGCCACAGCGATCAAGAACGCCCGCGAGATGGCGCTCCTGCCCTACTCGAGCCGGTGAGGAGCGACTAATCACCCCCTTCTGCAGGACAGTCGAAAGCACACAGAATGCACCCCTAAAGGGTTTTGCATAGGGCTGCGTTGAGGCAGGTCAGGGCCTGCGACCAAAGTCTTCCGGTCACGAGGTTGTGGGCGGACCGAGCGGGAGAAACGGCAGGTCGGCTCCGTCCTCGCCGTCGCCCGTGACCACCAGATCACCACCCGCGCGGGCAAGTTCCGTGCCGACACCCTGGTCAGGAGGCTGCCAAAGCTGGCCTGGCAGAAGTTCTCCGCCGGCGCCGGAGCGAAGGGCCACCGCTTCTACGACTGGGCACTGGTCGACACCACCAGCTGCTCGTCCGCCGCAACCGGCGCACCGGCGAACTCGCCTTCTGCCGTTGTTACTCAGCTACTCGGGTTCCGCTGTCCACCCTGGTGCAGGTCGCCGGGCGCAGATGGACGGTCGAGGAGACCTTCCAGTCCGGCAAGGGCCTGGCCGGACTGGACGAACACCAGGTCAGACGGTGGACGCCCTGGCACCACTGGGTCACCCTCGCAATGCTCGCCCACGCCTTCCCCGAAAGACTCGGGCGGTGCACGATCCGGGCAAGGTGCTGCTGGATGTGGCGCTCGCGGTGGCGCTGGGCAGGGACTGCCTGGCCGATGTCGCGATGCTGCGGGCCGAGCCGGCCGTGTTCGGGCCGGTCGCCTCCGACCCGATCGTCTCCCGGCTCGTCGACACCCTCCGCCTCCGGCGGAAGACGGGCCCTGACCGCCCTCCGCGCGGCAGTACGCGAATCGCTGGAGGCGAGCCTGCGACGTCCGAGAACCGATCGAGTGGACCTGTTGTGGGCCCACGCTCCCGACTACGCGACTCCTATCGAAGAAATCAAGCGGTGTCTTCTGCGGGTGTGCGCCCCTGGTCAACCGCGCTTCCGGTCGCCGCACACCGCCCGGTCCAGCAGGCGGACCGCGGCCTCCGCCTGCTCGAGGAAGCGCTTCTCGTCACCGAAGCGCGTGGTGAAGACAGCAGCCGCGGCCGACACCCGGCCGTCGGGCGTGACGGCGGTCTCGGAGGCGGTACCGAAGGACGTGCCGCCGTGGTACCAGATCCCGCCCTCGCAGCCCTCGGCCGGGCGCCAGGCGAGGCCGAGCCCGTAGCGGGTTCTGCCGTCGGTGGCGTAGCCGGGCGCCGGGACGGTGGTGCGCATCTGCTCCAGCTGCTCCGGCGGCAGCAGCCGGCCGCCCAGCAGGGCGCGCAGGAAGGTGTTCATGTCGCGGGTGGTGCTGATGATGCCGCCGTCCGCGCCGCCGCCCACGGCCAGCGTGGTGTCGGTGAGGTCGTCCCGGCCGGGGAACTGCGTGTACCCGGCGGCCGTCGGCATCGGCACGTACGGCGACGTGTCCGGTATCAGCGTGCGGCGCAGCCCCAGCGGCTCGATGATCCGGTCGTGCACCTCCTGCGCCCAGAGGTTGCCAGTGGCCTTCTCGATGACCATCCCGAGCAGCACGTAGTTGGTGTTGGAGTACGCCCACTGCGTCTCGGCGCCCGGATCGTCCGCGTCCGGCAGCCAGCCGGGGGCCCGCTCCATCGCCACGGCGACCTGTTCCTCGGGGGTCTGCGAGCGGAACCGCTGTGCATGGAAGCGCTCGGGCGTCAGCTCCGCCGGGTCCTCGAAGGCGATGTCCGTGTAATTGGCCAGGCCGCTGGTGTGCTGGAGCAGGTTGCGCAGGGTGATGCGGCTGCCGTCGTTGCCGTTGCCGGCGACCACCCCGGGCAGCCACTGCTCGACGGTGTCGTCCAGGCTCAGCGTGCCCTCGCCGACGAGCTGGAGCGCGGCCACGGCCGTGAAGGTCTTGGTGTCGCTGCCGATGCGGTAGTAGGCGTCGAAGGGCACCCGGCCCCCGTCCTTCAGGCTCGCGGTGCCGGACCGGGCCTGCGTCTCGCGCCCGGCCGCGTCCCGGGCGAGCACCGTCAGCCCGGTGGCTCCCGTGTCCCGTACCGCGTCCGCGTCCCGCTGCAGCCGCGACCGCGCTTCCCCGCCGCCGCCGGTGCCCATGGCCTCGGCCGTGGTACCCGGCCCGAGAAGCGATGCGGTCCCGATTGCGGCGGCCCCGGCCACGGCCAGCCCCGCACGCCACCGTCCGGACCGGCCCCACCGCGCACTCTTCGTGATCTCCATGGTCGGAACGCTACGGAGGGCCGGCGCCGCGGACCATCCAGCTGGCTGCCCGGACGGGGGTGGTGCTGGCCCCCTACCACCCGGCGGCCACCGCCGTCACATACGGCAGCCCGGCAACGTGCGCTTGTTTCCGGTCGCGCAGGCAGTCGTTCCACACCACGCTGGCGCACCCGAACGCCTGCGCCAGCGCGCGGCGCTGGGAAGCGTTGGAATAGGCCCGATGGTTGTAGCGGAGCTGCACGCCATGCTGACGCGCTGTGAAGAGATCATGCGCAAGGTCTGTGAGGTGAACGCCGGGGCTTTCCAAGATTCTCGGTATGAGCCTCACCGACCCGGTCGTGGGCATTGGTGCGGGCGTTTGGGCAGCCTGTGCGAACAGCCTTCGTCAGCTTCCTCCCAGTGGTAGCGGTGCGTCGAACCTGGTCACGGGGCTTCGAAATGGGTCACGGCCAGCGCCTTGTCCACCCGGGCAGCGGCCAGGTCGTCGTCGCGGATCACGAAACTCGTGCAGTACTCCTCGTAGACCCGGGATTCACTGACGAGCGAGATCCATTCGCTCGTCAGCCGATGCTTTTCCTTCTCCAGGTAGGAATGCCATTTCGCGATCGGGACAGCTGGGATCGTGCCTGCCTTCTCGCGTCCCGCGAGGGTCTGCTCAGCAATGCTGTTGATCACCTCATCATCGGCATACCCGCCGATGACGACGCCGGCACCAGACGGCCAGAGGTCGTCGGCCAGAGCTCGAAGTTCGTCCAGGTGCGGGAGGTCACGCTCCATGTACCGGACCAACTGCTGCTGGAAGGGCGACATGTCCTCCCAGTCGAGATCCTCCCAGAACTCGTGCCAGTCGTCGTCGCCCTCCTGGAGCCAAAGGGGCAGTTCGGCTCTGAGCTCGGCGGTGACGTCGAGCCGCTCGCGGACACACTGGGAGCTGGGGGCTTCCGCGACCGCGGTTTCGGTGCCGTCCGGTACATACACGACTCGCGCGTACTTCCCGGAACCATCCCCATGGTCCATCTCCTGGTTCACGAAGAAGAGCAGCGTCCCGTCCTTCGGCAGGTCGAAGCCGTCGACTCTCGGCAGCGCCCCACAATCGACGGAAAGGAGCAAGGGCAACGGAACGTCCCCGGCGGACGGCCACTTCATGCCCACCGGCAGCCGGGGCGACCCACCGAACTGCCCGACCGGAGAACCATCGCCCACGGACAACCCGATCGACACACGAAGGTGCTGGCCGAATCTGCTGATCTCGTCGCCCGGGATGCCCAACTCAAGCGCTGCCCGACGAAACTGCCCCTCATGATCCATGCCCGAGAAGATAAGCCCTCTCCAACCCGGCTGTGCCACAAGGGTATTGGTGGGCATGGGCTGTACGACTCGGGTGAGTGCACCCCCCTCCGCCTACCGGTTGACGGACCGCATGCCTGCCTCGTCGTACCGCTCACCGGCCGCCTCGGGCAGCTCCGCGTCGATGCGGGCCACGTCGTCCTCCGTCAGGTCGACGTCGACGGCGGCGGCGTTCTGCTCCAGGTAGGTACGGCGCTTGGTGCCGGGGATCGGGACCAGATCGTCGCCCTGCGCCAGTACCCATGCGATGGCCAACTGAGCCGGCGTCACGTCCTTCTCGGCGGCGATCTCCTGCACCTTCGCCGCCAACCGCAGATTCGCCTCCAGATTGGCGTCCTGGAAGCGCGGGTTCTGGCGGCGCCAGTCGTCGGCGTCCAGGTCGTCCGGCGAGGTGAACCGCCCGGCGAGGAAGCCGCGACCGAGGGGCGAGTACGGTACGAAGCCGATGCCCAGTTCCCGGCAGGCGGGCAGCACCTCGGCCTCTACGTCCCGCGACCACAGCGAGTACTCGCTCTGCACAGCCGTGAGCGGGTGCACGGCGTGCGCACGACGGATGGTCCGGCCGCTCGCCTCGCTCAGACCGATGTAGCGCACCTTGCCCTCGGTGACCAGTTCGCCCAGCGCGCCCACCGTCTCCTCGATGGGCACGTTCGGGTCGATCCGGTGCTGGTAGTACAGGTCGATGTGGTCGGTTCCCAGACGCTTCAGGGAGCCGTGGACGGAGCTGCGGACGTGTTCGGCCGAGCCGTCCTGCGGGCCGACCGTGTTGATGTCGCCCGGTACGGCGTCGTCCATCCGGTAGTTGAACTTCGTCGCGATCACATACTCGTCGCGGTGCCCCCGGATCGCCTTGCCGACGAGGGATTCGTTGGTGAGCGGGCCGTACATCTGCGCGGTGTCGAGGAAGTTCACCCCGAGGTCGAGGGCGTGCCGGATCGTCGCGATGCCCTCCTCCTCGTCGGCGGTCCCGTAGAAGGCGGACATGCCCATGCACCCCAGGCCGATGGCCGATACCTGCAATTCCCGCAGACCACGCTTCTGCATGTCGTGTCCCAGCCTTCCCTGCACGCTTGATCGTCTTTCGGGCGGCACGAAGTCTCCCGTCCATCCAGGCACAGATGGCACCACCCGGCATCCCCAGGAGTGGGCACTGAGACGGCCTCGTACGCCGTTGCGTCCTCGACGCTATGACTTCGAGCGCACTCCATCGCAAGTGATAGCTGAGGAAGATTCGGCTCGCCGCTCGGGACGGAGTGTCCGGTGGCCCGCATCTGCTGTGCGGAGTCGGGGCGAAACAGTGGGGAGAGCAAGGACCGCAGAGGAGAGCACGTGACCGACACGGGCGTGGGCCGAGGTGCAGTGCTGCCGAGAAGCGCGATGTCGAATGGACAGGCCGGTGATCACCGATGACGAGATGGACACCCCGGCCCGACGGCGGACGGCCCTCGGGGAAAGCCTGCTCCCACACCTGGACGGCGGATCCACCCCCGCTGGGTGAGACGTGCGCGTCCTGCGCGCCGCACGAACGCGCACCGGCCGACCTGCTGCTGTGCCTGACCTGCGGCCACGTGGGCTGCAGCGACAGCTCTCGCGGCGCTCACGCCACGGCCCACTTCGACTCCAGCTCACACCCGGTGGCACGCACCCTCGCGAGGGACCGGGAATGGGCCTGGTGCTACGAGGACGAGGTGTATCTGGACCCGCTGGAGCAGCCCCTGCTGCGCTTCACCCCGCGGACGCCAGAGTCGGTCTGGGACTACCCACGGCCGCCCGTCATGCGGGAGGACGACCGCGACGTGCGGGTGGAGTGCGCCGGACAGGTGGTGGCCGAGACCCGCAGGGCCGTCAGGGTACTGGAGACCAGCCATCCCCCCGTGTTCTACGTCCCTCCGCAGGACGTCCGTACGGAGTTCCTCTTCCCGGCGGTCGCGGGCCGAACCTGGTGCGAATGGAAGGGGTCGGCCCGGTACTGGGACGTCATCGTGGGAAACGACGTGCGCGCTCGCGCCGCTTGGAGCTATCCCCGTCCTGAGCCCGGCTACGCACCCCTCGCCGACTTCTTCGCCTTCTACCCGAGCCTCATGGATCGCTGCACGGTCGACGGGGAGGAGGTCACGGCGCAGAAGGGGGACTTCTACGGCGGCTGGATCACCGCCGAGGTGCGTGGGCCGTTCAAGGGCGCCCCGGGCACCCAACTGTGGTGAGGCGGCGACGGTGCGGGCTGCTGCCGGCGGTCCTCATGTACACCCCGACGTACTCCTGGGCCTGCCGGCGACCGGTTGAGTGAGGCCGTGAGGGGGCTCCGGGTATTCGGGGCCCCCTCACGCGCGTTCAGGCGGCGAGTACGGCGCGTGCCTCGGCGATGATGGCCGCGAGCTCCTCGGTCTCGGGCGTGGTGAGGGGGGTCAGCGGCGGGCGGACCGGTCCGGCCGCGAGGCCCTCCAGGGTGACCCCGGCCTTCACCAGCGCCACCGCGTACCCCGGGACCCGCTTGCGCAGCCGGACCAAGGGGTGGAAGAAGACGCGCTGCAGCTCGTCGATCCGCTTCTGGTCGCCCTCCTCGACCGCACGGTGGAAGGCGAGGGAGACGTCGGGTGCGAAGGCGAAGGCGGCCGACGAGTACAGCTTCACGCCGAGCGCCCGGTACGCGGGCTGGCTGGCCTCGGCCGTGGGCATGCCGTTGAAGAACTGGAACTCCTTGCCGGTCCCGTCGAGCGCCTCCCGCACGGCGGGGACGATCCGCGCGAGGAGGTCGAGGTCGCCGGTGCCGTCCTTGAAGCCCACGACGGTGGGCAGCCCGGCGACCGCCGCCGCCGAGCGTTCGTCGAAGCGGGCGTTGGCCCGGTTGTAGACGATCAGCGGCAGGGCGGTCTCGCCGGCCACTTCGCGGGTGTAGGCGACGAGCCCGTCGCCGGGGGCCTCGACCAGGTAGGGAGGCATGAGCAGCAGACCGTCCGCACCGGCCCGGTCGGCCGCCCGTGCGAGCAGGCGGGCCTGGCCGAGGGCGCCGCCGGTGCCGGCGTACACCGGGACGCGGCCTGCCACCGCCTCGACGGCGGTGCGGACGACCGCGGTGTACTCCTCGTGGTCCAGGGCGTGGAACTCGCCGGTGCCGCAGGCGACGAAGACTCCGCCCGGTCCGGCGTCGACCCTGGCCGCGATGTGCCGGCGCAGGGCGTCGAGGTCGACGTCACCGGTCTCGGTGAACGGGGTGACGGGGAAGAACAGAACGCCTTCGAGCATGGGTGTTTTCCTACTCTGGGTGAGGGACGGGAGTGCCGGCCGGTGTCAACGGCCGGGCGACGGAGCGCGGACGACGTTGGTGAGCGCGTCCCCCCGCTCCAGCCGGTCGATGTTCTCGGCGATCTCGGTCGCGCGAGCGGCGAAGGTGTCGGCCGTGTGGCCCGAGTGGTGCGGGGTCATGAGTACGTTCGGCAGGTCCTGGAAGGGCAGCCGGCTCGGTGCGTCGGGCGGACCCGACCACCACACGTCCAGCGCGGCGCCCGCGATGGTCCCGGAGCCGAGCGCCTCGTAGAGCGCCTCCTCCTGGACCACCGGCCCGCGCGCCACGTTGACCAGCAGGGCCTCGGGGCCCATGGCCTTCAGTTCGGCGGGGCCGATCAGTCCGCGGGTGGCGGGGCTCAGCGGGACGGTGACCACCACGACGTCGGAGTCGGCGAGGAGTTCCGGCAGCCGGTCGTCGCCGCCGACCCAGTCGGGCCGCAGGTCCGCGGGGAACGGTGCCGAGGGGTCACGTCGTACGGCGCGGACCCGGAGGCCGACCGCCTGGCACAGCCGGGCGACCTCGGTGCCGGTCTCGCCGAAGCCGATGATGCCGACCCGGCGGCCGTGCAGTGTGGTCCCGAAGGGCAGTGCGGGGTCGACCGCCACGTTGCTCCACCGCCCGGCGCGCAGCGCGCGGTCGGCGCCCAGGACGTCGCGGGAGAGCATCAAAACGGACATCAGCACGTGCTCGGCGATGGAGCGGCCGTGGTGGTGGGTGGTGGCGACGGTGACTCCCGGGTGGAGCGCGTCCAGCGGGATGCCGTCGTAGCCGGCGCCGACGACGTGAACGAGCCGCAGCCGCCGCGCGCGCCGGGCGTCCTCGGGACTCAGCTTCGAGCCGACGTAGACGTCGATGCCGGCGACGGCCTCGGAGAACCGTGGGGCGTCCAGGTCGAAGGCTTCGAGCCAGTCGTGCTCGCCCTGTGTGGACGCCTTGAGCCGGTCGTGGAAGCGGCTCAGGATGCGGTGGTCGAGCATGATGCGCATCGGCCGCTCACCACCTGGGGGTCTTGGTGGAGAAGGACGGTTCGAAGCGGCGCATGTAGCCGGTGTCGTCGCGGTCGCGCAGCCCGCAGTCGAGGTACTGCCGGTGCAGCCGGGCCAGGGCGTCCCGGTCCAGTTCGACGCCGAGTCCGGGAGCCGTCGGGACGGCGAGCCGGCCCTCGGCGAACCGCAGCGGAGTGGGGTCGACGACGTCCTCGTCGGGCCGCTTCCAGGGCCAGTGCGTGTCACAGGCGTAAGTCAGCCGTGGTGTCGCGGCGGCCAGGTGGGTCATCGCGGCGAGGCTGATGCCGAGGTGCGAGTTGGAGTGCATCGACAGGCCGAGACCGAAGGTCTCGCACATCGCGGCGAGCTGCCCGCAGCGTCGCAGACCGCCCCAGAAGTGGTGGTCGGACAGGACGATGCCGACGGCTCCCTTTGCCACCGCCGGGGCGAGGTCGTCGAAGGAGACCACGCACATGTTGGTCGCCAGCGGTGTGGGCGTCTCGCGGGCCACGGCGGCCATGCCGTCGATGCCCTCGGTGGGGTCCTCCAGGTACTGCAGGACGCCGCCCAGCTCCCGGGCGACGTGCAGGGAGGTTTCCGTACTCCATGCCGCGTTGGGGTCGAGCCGCAGCGGCAGTTCAGGGAACGCCTTGCGCAGCGCCTTGACCGCGGCGATCTCCTCGTCGGGCGGGAAGACGCCGCCCTTGAGCTTGATCGAGGTGAAGCCGTACGTGCCGATCATGCGGCGGGCCTGTTCGACCAGCCCCGCCGGGTCGAGGGCGGGGCCCCAGTCGTCGTCCTCCTGACCCGGGTGACCGGCCCATTTGTAGAAGAGGTACGCGCTGTAGGGGACCGAGTCGCGGACCGCTCCGCCCAGCAGGTCGCTGACCGGGCGGCCCAAGAGCTTGCCCTGGATGTCCAGGCAGGCGACGTCGAAAGGGGACATGACGCGGTCCACGGTGCTGCTGCCCGTGACCATGCCGGACATGCCGTCGCCGCCCGTGGTGTCGGCGCCCAGCGCGCGGGTGGTGCGGGCGATCAGCTCGTTGAGGCTCCACACGTCCATGCCGGCCAGTTCGTCGGCGGTGCGGCGCAGCCGCTCCAGGTGCACCGTGCCGCCGTAGGTCTCGCCGACGCCGCTGACACCGGACTCGGTGGTGATCTCCACGATGGTGCGCAGGGCGTAGGGCTCGTGCACTCCGACCGTGTTCAGCAAGGGGTGGTCCCGGAAGGCCACGGGGGTCACGGTGACGCCGGCGATCCGCTCTGAGGTCCGAACCATGAATGCCATCCTCATATGTAGTCGGCGTTCTCATTTGTAGACAGCCAGGTAGGGCGGTGTCAATGGGTGGGCCCCGGCACCGGGGTGAGCAGGACTCCTTCGGTCATGAACCGCTCCACGTTGCGCAGCACCAGGTCGGCCATGGCCTCGCGGGTCTCCCGGGTGGCGCTGGCGATGTGGGGAAGCAGGACCACCCGGTCCGAGTCCAGGAGCGCCCGCGGCACGTTCGGCTCGTCGGCGAAGACGTCGAGCGCCGCGCCCGCGATCCGGCCCTCCTCCACCGCCGCGACCAGGGCGGGTTCGTCGACGACGCTGCCCCGCGCGACGTTCACCAGATGGCCCTCGGGACCGAGCGCGTCCAGCACCGCCGCCGACACCAGGCCCTCCGTCCCCGCGCCGCCCGCGACGGTGACGACGAGCGCGTCGCACGCCTCGGCCAGCGCCCGGGCGGTGGGCAGACGGCGGTAGGGGACGCCGGGCACCGGGAGGCGCGAGCAGTACGCCACCTCCACGCCGAACCCCTCGAGCCGTCGCGCCACGGCCCGGCCGATGCGGCCCAGCCCGAGGACGCCGACCCGCTTCCCGCTCACCCGCGCGGCCAGCGGGAAGGGCGCGGTGCTCCAGCCGCCGGCCCGCACGTACCGGTCGGCCGCCGACATCCGGCGCATGACGTCGATCAGCGCGCCGACGGCGAGGTCGGCCACGCAGTCGGTGAGCACGTCCGGGGTGTTGCTGACGTCGATGCCGCGCGCCCGGGCGCGGACCACGTCCGTGGTCTCGTGGCCGACGCCGAAGTGCACGATCGCGCCCAGCCCCGGCAGCGCGTCCATCAGGGCATTGCCGACTCCGAACCGCGCGCTGGTGACGGCGACGGTCACCTCCCCGCCGTGGTCGCGCAGAAAGCGCTGCGGGTCGGGCAGTTCGTGCAGCCGCACCGTGCGGT
>Ga0247827_10001423_pt1 | contig 10200 bp, 17 predicted proteins | sample 12C_Control_Day2_FD_194414 | JGI IMG/M metagenome (GOLD analysis project Ga0247827, IMG submission 194414) | Soil microbial communities from agricultural site in Penn Yan, New York, United States - 12C_Control_Day2 | ecosystem: Environmental > Terrestrial > Soil > Agricultural land | place...
ACTCGATGGCGTCCAGCGTGACCCCGCCTGCCAGCCAGCCGAACGGTCGGGTGCCTGCTACCGGCCTGCCAGTCTGGGCCGACTCTAGGTGCTTCCGCTTCACACGCTCTGCCGTGCGCTCGACCTCAGCCGCGTCGACGCTGGCCTTGATGCGGGCCACCATCCGGCCGTCAGCCGTGGACAGGTCGTCGTTGCCGGACACCACAGTCACGATGCGCGTGCCGTGCCGCTCGTACAGGGTGATCAGCTCCTCCAGCTCCAGCGGTCGGCGGGTGAGTCGGCTGTTCGAGTAGGCCACGATGACCTCGAAGTCCCCAGCACGGGCACGGTCGAGCATGGCGTCGTACTGTGGACGCTTCTTCTTGCGGGAGCGGGTGCTGGCACCGATGTCGTTCTCGGTGAAGACGTTCACGACCTCGAGGCCGTCGCGCTTGGCCAGCTTCCGGCAGTCCTCCTCCTGGCGGGCCACACCGAGAGCGTCACCCTCAGCGTCGAGTGAGATGCGCGTGTATATGGCGGCAGGCACGGTCATAACGTCAAGTTTGCCGCAGGCGCGTGCTGTAGGTGGTTAGGCTACCTGCTGGTCGCAGCACGTTGTCCAACCATGTACAGGACCGGGGAGCCGGGTAGAGGCCATGCCCGGACGGTATCACGCAGGCGTCGCTGAGCAGACCGCCTGCTCGCCAACGGGCACCGGCCTACCCCGCACGCCAGAGAGGCTCCCAGCGCGATGCCAGGAGCCTCTCGGGGACGTGCTGCTGCGGGCTACAGGGTGGCCCGAAGGTACTGGATCGTCGCGCTCCAGGAGTGGAACAGCGGTTCGTCCTCCCAGTCCTCACTGTTCCCGCACCCCACGCAGGCACCGTCGGCTCGCACGTCGGAGGCCAGCCGGATGAAGGTGGCGTGAGGCTCGGTGAGCTCGGCAAGGACTACAGCCGGTGCGTCAACCCCTTCCTCGCGGGTGATGTCGACCGCACCCAGCACCGAGCCGTCCAGAGCGTCGATGAGCTCGAAGCGGAACACCTGTCGGGCCTGCTCGATGTCCTTCCAGCCCTCCCGAGGGTGGCTTGCCCGCACACTGTCCATCTGGATCAGCACGTCGCCCGACTGCATGATGCGGGGCACCGAGTACTGGACAGGCTCCCCATCACCCTGCTGCGAGCTTCCGATCTGCTCGGTCACGCGAGCCATGCTCAGCTCGGCAGGCGCTCCCAGGTCGGGGATCGGGGCAGGTTCAGCGACGGGTGCCGTAACCAGACGAGCAGGGTACTCGGCACGGGCAGGCGACACCAGCGCGGGGATCACAGCCCATCCAAGCAGGCAGAGCAGCACCCCGGCCGTGACCATGCCTGTGATGGCCCTGCTCCAACTCACCCGGCGGACCGTGTGCTGGACCGGGAGCGGCCTGTAGGTCGAGCGCCTCACGAGCAGACCTGCTGAGCCGCGAGGTCGAGCCAGCCCCACGTCAGGAGCGCGACCGAGGCCGTGGTCACCGCGAGTGCTGCGATGTTGCTCCAATTGGCCTTGAGCCGCGTGCGCTTGCCGCTCACCGGTTGGCCTCCTTGCGAGCGCGGGCGTCCTCGTCGGTCCACTGGCTGACCTGACGCAGCAGCACCGTGCGGACGATGATGTCCCGGCCATCGGTGACCACGGCCAGAGCCAGGGTCCCGCGCTGGCGGATCTCGTTCGAGCCCTGCCCGTAGGCAACCTCGGGGTTCAAAGCGCACTCCTCGACCTCGGTCAAGGTCACCCCACGCGACGCCATTTTCGACGCCGCGTGGGCCGTGACGATGACGCGCCTCACGCGTTCGACTCGGTGGTCGCAGCGGCCTGAGCGGCAGGCTTGCGGACCGGGCGACGGCGAGCGGGCTTGACCTCAGCCGCAGGAGCCTCAGCGGGTGCGGCAGGCTTCGCAGCAGCACGCTTGGCGGGTGCCTTCGCAGCGGGCTTGGCGACCGGCTTCGCAGCGGGCTTCGGGGCAGGCGTGGCCTTCACAGCAGCGGCCTTCTTCGCCTTCTCGGCCTCAGCCGTCAGCATCCACCCAATCGGGAGGTTGTCCACGTCAGCCGACGCACGCTCCACGAGGTCGTCGAAGGTGCCTGCCGTGATGTAGTCCTCGAATGCCTTCCACGCGATCGCTCGCATGGCCTTGTAGCGGCTCTTCTGAATGTCGATGCCGTGGTCAGCCACGATCTGCTTGATGCCTGCGTCGACGATGTCCAGGAGCTCCAGCGCCTCGACCTCCTCGATGGTCTCGACGGGCTTGAGGGTCTTGGTGGTGTTGCGGGCCATGATGGCTCTCCTTGCGTTGTGTGGAACTCGACCGGGGCTGGCCGAACGCTGAAAGCATTGCTAGACCGCCATCGGTTGAGCAAATCCGTCTACATCACCCCTAGAAGCTCTACATTCTGCTCAGTCGAGAACCATGTCAACCGGGTGCCGGACCGGGTCCACAGGGTTGCCGGGGTGCTGCGGCCTGCCGTGTGGTGTGGGGGTGCAGGCTGGCCGGTGTGTCTCGCTGGCTGTCGCTAAGACCGACCCAGCAGGAGACAGCGGGCATGGGTCAGTGGTGCAGGTAGCAAACGACAGCCCAGGACGCCCAGGGACGTATCTGCGGGTGCCAGCGGTGCACCGGAGGGGTGGAATCAGCCCACGCATGACGAAACCCCCAGGCTCGATGCCCAGGGGTTCCGGAGTGTGTTGCGGTCTAGAGGGTCATGCGGCCTGCGTGCGCTCGTACTCCGCCCGTGCTTCTGCCAGCTCTGCGGCCCGGTAGATCCGCTTCTGTGCCTTGCACACCGCGTGCCTGTCCCACAGCTTGCCGGTCGCCGTGGATAGCCCTTCGGCGTTCAGGGTGGCCGCAGTGGCGTCGAGCGTGTGCGTCTGGCGAAGCTCCAGCAGGCGGTCAGCCGTGGCCTCGGGGAGTGTCGAGGTAGGGCCGATCTGCGTGCCTCGGCGCTTAGCCGCCTGGAGTGCCGCGCTGGTGCGCTCCCCGATGACCTCACGCTCGAACTGAGCCACCTGCATCAGGATGCCTGCGACCATCCGGCCGGTGCTGGTGGTCATGTCGACCCCGAGGTCGATGGCTACGACGCTCCACTTCTTGGCCTTCGACTGCTCCAGCAGGCCAGCGAAGTCCTGCGTGCTGCGGCTGAGCCGGTCGAGCTTGGAGCAGATGAGGCCGTCTACGTCACGGTGCTTGGCAGGCACGTTCAGCCGGTCCAGAGCCTCCTTGAGCTTCGGTCGGTCCAGGCTCTTCGCTGAGTGCCCAGCGTCCACGTACCACTCGATCTGCCAGCCGTGCATGTCGGCGTACCTCTGGATGGCGTCCTGCTGAGCCTCAAGCCCGAGACCGCTGTTGGCCTGCTCAGCCGTGCTGACGCGGCAGTACCCGATGAACGTAGGCATCTCAGGCCACCTTCACGAGACGTGCTGCTGCGGCCCACGTGGCCAGGACGCCAGGCACGACAGCCCTGTCCCAGACCACACGCACGTCCTCTTCCTCGACACGCTTGACGGTGCCCAGGCGGTCGGCGTAGCCCTCCAGATAGACCCGGTCACCGACCTCGAAGCTGGCCTCAGCCTCGTCGTTGATGGCTCCCTCGAAGTGCTCCCGCAGCATGCTGTCGAACTGCTCACGGGCATCGAGCGGGATGCTTGCCAGCTCGGCCATCTGTGCCAGCAGGGACTCGAAGGTGTGGGTCGTGGTGCTCATGGTGGTGTTCTCCTTGGTCGTGGGGGTGAGGGTCACTTGTCGCCGTAGTAGGCACGCAGCTTGGCCACGACCTCGGGACGGTTGATCTTGTTCTCGAGTGCGTCGATGAGGAAGTTGACGTCGCCGCCTTCGACGAGGCTGTCCACCAGCTCCGAGAGCGCGTCCTGGTAGCCGGTCTGGTAGGCGACTGCCTGCGTGCGGGCACGGAAGTCGACCTTGGGTCGCTTGCTGCTGGGAGCACCCGTGCGGCATCCCTCGCAGAAGTCAGCCCCACGGGCCTCGTAGGCGAGCTGGCGCGTCGCGCTGTTGGCGACCGTGCCGTGGTCCTCGCACACCGTGGCCCACTTGCCAGCCTCGGCGTCGACACCCAGCTCGGCCGCAGTGCCGATGGTGAGCGTCTCGCCCGTGCCCTTGACGGTGCGGGTGTAGGTGCTGGACTTCGCCTGCTCGGGAGCGTCCTGCTGGTCGGCCGTGGTGTGCCCCTTGATGATGTCCTGAGCCTCGGCCACGGTCAGGATGTCCTTGCCACCACGGCTCCCGTCGAAGAGGTAGATGTGGGTCAGCTCGGCAGGCACGAACTCGAAGTCACCGTCAGCCGGGACCGTGAAGCCCTCGCGGTGTGCCAGTGCGAAGGTCAGCGCCTCGCGGATGGTGTCGCCTGCGTCCAGGTGAGCCGCCTGATCGACGTCCTGAGCCGTGTAGTGCTGGCTGCCGTTGCTGACCAGATGAACCGTGTAGCGGGCCATGTTGTGCTCCTGAGAGTGGTGAGTCTCGAAGGTTTCTTCGAATGTGTGGTGGAGCTGTTCATGTTGCCTGAATGCTCCCGTCTGTGCCAAATGGAACCCTCTAGACGCCACAACACCCCTCTCCGTGCGACCTGACTACAGGACAGATCGACGGAGAGGGGTGCGTGGTGCTGGATGGGTTAGTTCCAGCGGGCAGGCGAGGGTAGAAAGGAATCCGAAAGACCCCTCGCCTGGGTCTAGATGGCGCTAGCCGCGCTCGCGGGCGGTCTGCTCGGGCTGAGGCTCACGTTCTGCCTTGTGACCCTTGAGTGCGCGTACCTTGGGTTCGCGCCGTGTGGCGTCCCACTTGGCCTGCGTGAGCCGCGCGGCGGAGGAGCGGGGAGGCTCGTTGGTCTCGTCCATGATGGATCTCCTTTCGTGCGGTCAGGAGCCGATGGTGCTGCTGGCGGACGGCTCGCCGTCGAACACCGAGGAGGCCGTCGGGAAGGCGTAGGCCGCACCGTCGCCGATCCGGAGCAGGAGGTCGGAGTCGAGGGCCTTCAGGTACCTGAGTGCGGCCACCGCGTCAGCCACGTCGGGCCGGAGCGCCTCGACCTGCTCCACCACGGCACCCCACAGGCGCTGACGCCCACGCTGGCCGATTGCGTCGACCAGGGTGTCATCACCGTTCGCGAGGGCCTCCCGCAGCACGTCGAGCGCCTCGTTCTGGGTGTCGATGTTGCGCACGCGGTCGAGGGCATCGCGACGGAGCATGACACTGTTGGCGTCGGTGGGCTGTTCGCCACGCGAAGCCTTCTCGACCTCACTGGTCAGGCTGCGCTCGTAGGTCTGCTGCTCCTCCCGGATGCCAGCGAGCTTCTCCCTGAGCTGGTCGGCGAGCTTGGCGACGTCATCGCGCTTGGCCTGCTCGGACAGCCGGGGGTCGTCCATGATGGCCTTCCGCGCGGGGAGGTACGCCTCCTTGGCGGTCTGCGCGCGACCGTGGAAGCCCGCGCGCTTGGACGTGACGAGGCTCTCGATGGAGGAGCGGGTGTACTTTGCCATGATGTGATTCCTGTTCGTGTGTGTGTGTGGGTGAGGGTCTAGCTGTTGCCCTGCGTGGGCAGGTACTCGGCGGGGTGCCGGGTGCTGGTCTGGCGTGCGGTCTGCTCGGCGTCGCGGGCGACCTTGTCGTACTCGTCGTCAGGCAGGCGGGAGCCGTCGGTGCTGGGACGGAAGCCGTCGGTAGCGCCGGTCGTGGCGCTCACTCTGCTGCCTTCCGTGCCGCTCGGCGTGCCTTCTTCTGTGCTGCCTTGACGTAGGTATCCAGATACATCTTCAGGAGGCCCTTCACATCCTTGTCGTCGTCCGGGTACTCCCCAGGCGCGAGCAGCAGTCGGACGCTGCTGTAGCCGGTGTCGAGATTGACGTAGGAGTGCTTCGTGAAGACCTGAAGGCCGTGCTGTGTGGCATAGACGGGGTGAGGCACACCGTTCTCGGTGGACCAGCCGACGACCGCATGGATCATGGTGACGGCCTTCTTACCCTCGCGTCGCGTGCCCACGCCTACGCGCCAGCCCTCGGCCAGCGGAACAGGGTGGAAGGTAGTGTCGGGGTTCTGCTTCTTGCCCATGATGGGGTTCCTTTCGGGTGATGGGGTCAGGTTGTCTGGCGGTACTTGCGAGCGGGGCGACCTCGACCGGCCCTGCGTTCGGCGCGGCCATCCACGATGGAGCTGACCTTGCCTGCCTCGATGGCGTGCTGGAGCAGGCTCCTGAGGGTGCCGTCTGCGAGGCCCGGTGCTGCTGCGGTGAGGTCTTCCAGAGGGTGCGTCTGGCCGTCAGCCAGGACCGCCTTGATGGCCTGCCACGCTTCGGTCAGCCGGGGTGCCCGAGGGTCACCGTCGCCCTCGATGACTGCCGCGTATGCGTTGAAGCCCTGCTCGGGAGCATCCTCGACAGGCTCGCTGGCAGGTGCCCTGGGAGCCTCGGCCTGCTTCTTGGCCATCAGTCGGTGACCTCCTCGACGGTGACCAGACCGGCGCGGGTGAGCTCCTCGATCCACTCGGCGGTCCAGTACAGGCGCTGCGAGGCCCGGGAGGTCGGACGGCCAGCGATGCGCCAATTCGGGTCACCCTCGATGAGCACGTAGTCGCTGAAGGGAGCAGGCTGCGACTCCAGGGTGAAGCTGCGACCCCGCTCGTCGGTCACCTTGAGCACGGTGCCGTCGCCCTCCTGTTCGAGGACCACCGGAGCCACGTACTCGCCGTCCTCGTCGGTCAGCAGGAGCGTGCGAGCGGCCTCCGTGGCGGACAGCGCCCAGTACTGCCCGAGGATCGCGTCGAGTGCTGCGGACTGATCCCACGGGAGGCCGTGCTCCAGCTCGCTGTGGATGTCCCCGATCACGGCGCGGACGAGCATCTGCGCACGGGCCTCGGTGGTCGGTCGCCAGTCCTCTCCTCGCAGCTCCTGCCACGTTTCGCCGTCGAAGGCCAGGGTGCCCTGGAGCCTGCGGGAGACCTCCCGGTCGATGGTCTTGCCGGCGAGAAGCGAGCGTGTGAAACGGGTCATTGCTGGACCTCCTGGTCGATTGTGATTTTCTGCCTTTGATCAGGCTTTTCTGGGCGGTGTGCGGGATCGCTGGGGCTTATTGTGCCCCTAGGCCCGTTATCTCCGCAGATCGAGAAGTGCCCCGCGCTGACCCGTCGCCTAGGGTCGATAGACCGAGACTCGTAGGGAATTCGTTTGCTGCCTCGGCGTGTCGCGTGCCTGCTGGGTGCCAGGGCCAGCGCGGGGTCTCGCCTGCGGTCGCCTGAGAGGACCGCTGCGTCGTTAGCGTGGGTTGCCGTAGGTGCGGGGCTACCCTGCGGCCTGCTTGCGTCTGCTGCGGGTCGGCCTGGGTCCTGCGGGCTGCTTGCCCTGCTGCGTCCAGCGGAAGCCAGCCCAGAAACCGACCATCGGCTTCGAAGCCGTGGCGAAGGCATCGCACAGGTCGGACACCCGGCACCGTGCGCAGATCGACTCAGCGAGTGCCTGCTCCGGAACGGTGATGGTGTCGGCCGTGAAGAGCTCCCAGTCCTCGCACTCGGGTGCGTACTCGTCCAGTGCTGCGTTGAGCGCCTGCCAGGCATCGTCAGCGGCAGTGGTGTCAGCCGTCATGCGTCGGCCAGCCGGTAGCCCATGACGACGTTACGCACCAGGAACACGTCGAGGGCGACCTCCTCGCTCTGGCGTCCATAAGCGGCCCTGATCCTGCCCACCTTCTCCGCGTAGCTGAGCAGGGTCTTGGCCTGCCGTTCCTCCAGGACAGCCGCAGCAGCGATGCACTCGGCCGTGGTGTGAGCCTGACCATCGGCCAGCAGGGCCAGGATCGCCAGCCAGCCTTCGCTGTAGGTTGGGTAGCGCGCGTCGCCGTTGTTCCAGACCACGGGCGGATAGGGGTTCCCGAGCGCGACCGGCGGAGGCACGTACTCGGCGTACTTGAGATCGACGGTCGGCGGAGCAGGGGTCGGCGTGCCCGATTTCAACCTTCCGGTGCACGGCTCGGTCATGCGCTGGCCTGCTTCCGGGCGCTGATTTCGTGCGCGCGCTTGGCGCTCCAACGCACCTGTCTCTCCATCGACTTCCAGTTCGGCGTCTCACCGGGAGCGACCACACACAGCTTCTGATAGTCCTGGTTGAAGTCGTCCAGCGCGAGTGCTGCCCCGGTGTCCGACATCCAGAACACCGGCTCGATCTCGTCTTCCAGCGTGCTGCCGTCAGAGAAGACGTGCCGCGTGGTCTGCCAGCCGAGGAACGGCAGGGAGTCATGCAGCATGTCGGAGCCGAGGTCCTCGGGGTCGGCCAGGCGCACGCGGGCTACTGCCCAGCCTTCGGACTGGGAAATGGGCTGGAAGCCGAGGATGTGCTTGATGTGAGTCATGTCTAGATTCCTGTTCTTGTCGTGCGTGCTGCGGTCCGAGGGGTGCTGCGTTCTGCGACAGCGCGCGGTCTTCGGGTGTTCTCGATGTGCTGCGTCGGTTTCCTGTGCTGCTCTTCCTGTTCGATGTCAGGCATGGCCACACAGCCGGGAAGCTTGTTCATGTCGTGATGCCCCTCAGCCGAGGACACGTGGCGTCGTGGAGGATCGTGGCGTGATGCACCCCGTTCGCATCGAGCCAGATGCCCGAAGGCACCGAGTCACAGTCAGGGCACTTGTACGACTCGACGTACGCGACTGCCCTCGGATCGAGTCGTGCCTTCTTCGACGCTGCTCGACGTTCTCGACGGTTCATCTCGCTCCTCCTCCCGTGGTGCTGGTGCCAAGCGGGGTAGCACTCTGGTTTCTCTCCTGTTTGCTTGGCGCTTGCCGCTTTGGCTTAAGGAGCCAAGCGGCCAAGCGTCGTTGCAATGGCGCTTTGCAAGCGGCGACAAGCGGCGTAAAGCGGCAAGCGGCGTAGGCGTTCATTCCGGCTCCACCAGCTCGCGTTCTTCGGGCGTCCAGACGCCGTCGTACGGCTTGACGAGGGTGTGCATCATGGACTTGCCGTCCTTCTCCTTCTCGATGAAGCCCGCTTCGACCATCTGGTTGATGACGGTGCCGAGGTCGGAGTTGTCAGACCCCTTGTACGCAGCCCGCAGCTCGGTGGTGTTGAGCGGGCGATCGGCGAGCGCTTCGCACAGTGCCTTCGCCTTCTTCTTGAAGTTGACGGCGTCGGCCAGCTCCTGCGAAGGCGGGTCTACGAGGCTGATGCGCGTGATGTGCTCGGTCTGCTTCTTCCGACGCACAGGCACGATGTCGAACTTCAGGTGCGCGACGACCTCTGCCTCGGCTGAGTTGCCGTGCCGGTCCTTGGCGGTGACGATCTTGGAGTAGCCGGGCTTCGTCTTGCTGAACCCGACGACCTTCTCCTGGAGGTACTGCGCACCCGTGATTGCGGCCTTCTTGCGCTGGCTGCCGATGGGCCACAGAGCACCGTTGACGGTGTCCTTCGGGTTGTGATCGAGCAGGAGCACCGCAGCACCGTGCTTCGCGATGAAGCCAGGCACCTTGAAGGTCCACTTGATGATGTCGCCGTCGTCGAGGTAGTTGAGGCCTTCCATCGCCAGCGAGCCACCGACCGCGTCGATCACGACCAGTGACGGCTGGAGCTCCTTGAGCAGCGGGGCGACGCTCTTGTGGTCGATTCGGGTGGTCGGCCGGTAGTAGACGAACCGCTCCAGGATGACCTCCGGCTTGACGCCGAAGTAGAGCAGCAGGCGCTCGGAGATGCCCCGCTCGTCGTCCTCGTAGTCGATGTACACGACGGTCTCGCCCGCGTCGAGCTCCTGCTTGCACGCCAGGAGAGCCGTCCACGACTTGCCCGCGTTGCTGTGCCCGTGGATGCCGTTGACGCGGCCTGCGTACAGCAGGAACCGACCGCTCGACTCCATCCGGAGCAGCCCCGGCACGATAGGCGGCAGGGAGCCGTCCACGATGCCCGCGACCACGTCGGTGAGGTCTACCGGCTTCCACGGTCCGACGAGGCCATCCCTGCGGGCGAGCTTGCGCTCGACAGCCTCCTTCGCGAGAGCGCTGTTGTACTGACGGTCGATCTCCTCCAGGCGGTTCGGCTGATCTACGGCTCTCGCCTTCTCCGCTCGGGTGAGCGTGCCACGCTCCTTCGAAGGCGACGGCTGGGTGCGGGGGACGGTCATGCTGTTGGTGCCTTTCTGACGGACTCGACGACACGGCGAGCCTCCTGCGGGGTGAAGCCGAGGTCTTCTGCTGCCTCGATGAGCT
>Ga0247827_10001424_pt1 | contig 10190 bp, 7 predicted proteins | sample 12C_Control_Day2_FD_194414 | JGI IMG/M metagenome (GOLD analysis project Ga0247827, IMG submission 194414) | Soil microbial communities from agricultural site in Penn Yan, New York, United States - 12C_Control_Day2 | ecosystem: Environmental > Terrestrial > Soil > Agricultural land | place: USA...
ATTTTTCGTGCAGGTCCTCAATGAAGGCGGCGTTCGCGCCATAGAGGAAACTGGTCTCGGCAAAGACCTGGTTCAGCTGACCTGCATCGTCCGCCATTTTGCTCTCGTCGTCCTACATTCCGGCCGCACGCGCACGCCTGCGCGGTGAGCGGCGCCGCTCATATAGGCCGTGTTTCCTTACTGGTCATGACCGAAGCGGGGCGGACAGGGTGGAAATTGGTCGAATCGGCAAGAAAAAACGCCTCCGGACGAATCCGGAGGCGTTTCAAAAGGTCGCGGGGCGCCAAATTTCGCCCCGGAACATCGTTCGGTCGTACTCGCCGCCCCCGAAACGAGGACATCGCCGTCGAGGGTGACGCCGCGAACTCGCTCAAGCAGCGAGCCGCCGCGCGGCGAGCGTTAGCGACCTTGCTGAAGGGTTTAGCCCTTCAGCACTTCCAGAAGCGTGTGGCCCAGACGCGCCGGCGACGGCGAGACGCGGATGCCCGCGGCCTCCATGGCGGCGATCTTGGATTCCGCGTCGCCCTTGCCGCCCGAAACGATGGCGCCGGCGTGGCCCATGGTGCGGCCGGCCGGAGCCGTGCGGCCCGCGATGAAGCCGGCCATCGGCTTCTTGCGGCCCTTCTTGGCTTCGTCGATCAGGAACTGGGCGGCGTCTTCTTCGGCGCCGCCGCCGATTTCACCGATCATGATGATCGACTCGGTGGCGTCGTCGGCCAGGAACATTTCCAGGACGTCGATGAACTCGGTGCCCTTGACCGGGTCGCCGCCGATGCCGACGGCCGTGGTCTGACCCAGGCCGGCGTTGGTGGTCTGGAACACGGCTTCATAGGTCAGGGTGCCCGAGCGCGAGACGACGCCGACCGAACCCTTGGAGAAGATGTTGCCCGGCATGATGCCGATCTTGCACTCGTTCGGGGTCAGGATGCCGGGGCAGTTCGGGCCCAGCAGGCGCGAGTTGGAGCGGTCCAGGCGGGCCTTGACGCGCACCATGTCCAGCACCGGGATGCCTTCGGTGATGCAGGTGATGAAGGGGATCTCGGCCTCGATGGCCTCGATGATGGCGTCGGCCGCGCCTGCCGGCGGGACATAGATGACGGTGGCGTCGGCGCCGGTGGCGTCGCGGGCTTCGGCGACCGAGGCGTAGATCGGCAGGGTTTCGCCGTGCGAACCGGTCCAGTTGGTGCCGCCCTTGGTCGGGTGCACGCCGGCGACCATCTGGGTGCCGTGGTAGGCCAGGGCCTGTTCGGTGTGGAAGCCGCCGGTCTTGCCGGTCAGGCCTTGCACGATGATCTTGGTGTCTTTGTTGACGAGAATGGACATGTGTCTGTGCTCTGAATTCTGTGTGTCAGCGGGGCGGTGGCGAGTAAGGCTTGCGCCTTAGCCGACCGCCGCGACGATCTTCTGGGCGGCGTCGTCGAGATCGTCGGCCGCCTGGATGGTCAGGCCGCTCTCGTTCAGGATCTTCTTGCCCAGCTCGGCGTTGGTGCCTTCCAGACGCACCACCAGCGGCACCTTCAGGCCCACTTCCTTGACGGCCGCGACCACGCCTTCGGCGATGACGTCGCACTTCATGATGCCGCCGAAGATGTTGACCAGGATGCCCTGGACGGCCGGGTCAGCGGTGATGATCTTGAAGGCCGCCGCGACCTTGTCCTTGCCAGCGCCGCCGCCGACGTCGCAGAAGTTGGCCGGCTCCTTGCCGTACAGCTTGATGATGTCCATGGTCGCCATGGCCAGGCCGGCGCCGTTGACCATGCAGCCGATGTTGCCGTCGAGGGCGACATAGGCCAGGTCCCATTCCGAGGCTTCGATTTCCTTGGCGTCTTCCTCGGTCTCGTCGCGCAGTTCCTTGATGTCGGGGTGACGGAACAGGGCGTTGCCGTCGAACGACACCTTGGCGTCCAGAACGCGCAGGTGGCCGTTTTCCATGACGATCAGCGGGTTCACTTCCAGCATGGCCATGTCCTTCTCGACGAAGGCTTTATACAGGGCCGGGAACAGCGACTTGCCGTCTTCGCGGGCGTCGCCTTCCAGCTTCAGCGCGTCCGACAGGGTGGCGCAGTCAGCTTCGGTCACGCCGGTCGTCGGGTCGATGACGACGGTGATGATCTTTTCCGGGGTGTCGTGGGCGACGGCTTCGATGTCCATGCCGCCTTCGGTCGAGACGACGAAGGAGATGCGGCCGTAGGCGCGGTCGACCAGGATCGACAGGTAGAGTTCGCGGGCGATGTCGGCGCCGTCTTCGATGTACAGGCGGTTGACCTGCTTGCCGGCGTCCGTGGTCTGAGCGGTGACCAGGGTGTTGCCCAGCATTTCCTTGGCGTTCTTGACCACGTCCTCGATCGAGAAGGCCAGGCGCACGCCGCCCTTGGCGTCAGCCGGCAGTTCCTTGAACTTGCCCTTGCCGCGGCCGCCGGCGTGGATCTGCGACTTCACCACATAGAGCGGGCCAGGCAGCTGCCTGGCGGCGGCTTCGGCCTGATCGGCCGAGGTGATGGCGACGCCTTCGGCGACCGGAGCGCCAAAGGCCTTGAGAACCTGCTTGGCCTGATACTCGTGAATGTTCATGTCTGATCCGCGCCGCTGGGAGGAGGAGGAGGAAAGGAAACTTTGGTCGCGCTTATAGGCGTCGGCCCTTCGCGGACGCAACCGTTCCTCTTTTTATGCTCCACCCAGGCTTTTCCTATGCGCGAACGGCTCAGCCCGGTTCCGCGGGGTCAGTCGGCCCAGTCCTTTTTCAGCGTGCGCGAGGCTCCGAACAGAAGGACCGAGGACAACAGATAGAAGCCCATCCCGGTATAGATGGCCCAGCGCAGGCTTTCCTCGCCGAAGGTCGGGCGCAGCAGGTCCGACATCCACCCGAAGTAGAAGAAGCCGACCGCCAGTCCCAGCAGGTTGTTGATCAACAGGAAGATGGCCGAGGCGGTCGAGCGCATCGGCGCCGGAGCCAGATGCTGGACCGCCGCCGTCACCGGGCCCAGCCAGGCAAGGTTCAGCCCTGTCGGGATCAGGAAGATGAGGAAGGCCACGACCAGGGCCAGGGCGGGACTGCCGCCGCCGGGCAGGAGGCCGATCAGCCACGGCGAATTCATCGCCAGGATGAAACAGGGAGCCGAGATCAGGAAAGCGACCGCCGGCACCAGGGGATAGGCGCCCCTGGAGCGGCGTCCCAGCTTGTCCGCCACCGCACCGCCCATCCAGATGCCCAGAAGGCCGCCGATCAGGGCGATGCCGGAATAGTACCAGCTGACCTGGGTCAGGGTCAGGTTGAAGCTGCGCATGAAGAAGAGCGGCAACCAGCCCGCCACACCGTATCCGCATACTGAAGACGAGGCCGCGCCCAGCGCCAGCAGCCAGAAGCTTCGCTTGCGCATGATGACCGATCCGGTCTTCCGTGCGATCAGCAACGAGACGCCGATGACCGCGAACAGCCCGGCGCCGAATGCCGGTATCATCGGCGTGGCCACGCCCGTTCCCGCCAGCGACAGGACCGCCAGCAGGGCCAGACCGCCCGCGACGCCGAAAGCGCCCAGCGCCACCTTGCGGCCCAGGCCGTCGTCGACCGGAATGACTGGCGCAGCTGTCGGGATTTCAACGACAGGAGCCGCCCCGGCCGCCGCCGCATCCGCGCCGCCGCGCTTCGGATCCCGCACCGTCAGCCGCAGGATCGGCGCCACCAGAACGCCGAGCAGGCCCACGGCGATGAAGGCCGTGCGCCATCCATACTGGGCGGCCAGCAGGCCGCCGATCAGGGTGCCGCCCGCCGTACCCAGCGGAATGCCGAAGGCGAACGCCGCCATGGCCCGCGCCCTCTGGTTCGGCGGGAAATAGTCGGCGATCAGCGAATAGGCAGGGGCCACGCCGCCCGCCTCGCCGACCCCGACGCCCATGCGGAACAGGAACAGCTGACCGAACGACCCCGCGATCCCGCAAAGTGCAGTGAAACCCGACCAGACCGTCAGGGCCCCGGTCATAATCCAGACGCGGCTGGAGCGATCCGCCAGCCAGGCCAGCGGAATGGCCAGGGTCGAATAGACCGAGGCGAAGGCGATCCCGCCCAGCAGGCCGAACTGGCTGTCGGAAAGCTGGAACTCCTGCTTCAGCGGCGCCGCCAGAATGCCGATGATCTGCCGGTCCACGAAGTTGAGCATGTAGACGAAGACCAGGATGGCCAGGACGTAATAGCGATAGCCGGCCGAGACGGGTTTCTCGACAGGTTCCTGCGGCGCAACGGCCCCGGACGTGGTCATGGCTTGCCCCCTGGAGCAGACGGTTTCTTGTTTGACGGCGACGGTAGCGTCGCTGTGGCGGGACGCCAAAGAAAAAGGGCGGCGGTCCGGTCGGGACCGCCGCCCGCGATCAGATGATCAGGCGTCAGGGAGATCTCCGGTCAGTACCTGGCCGTGACCTTGACCATCCAGGTGCGCGGCGCGCCGTAGTAGGCCGTGCGGATGTTGCCGATGGAGGAGAACTCCTGGGCGTCGGTCTTGTAGATCTCGTCCGACAGGTTCTGGCCGTACAGGCCGACGCTGTAGCGGTCGGCGGCGTCCGACCAGACGACGCGGGCGTCATAGAGCCAGTAGGCGTCCTGATACATGCCCGGCAGTTCGGTGTCGGTGTTGATGATGGTGTTGTCCACCGCCAGGGCCATGCGCGAGCGATACTTGGCCGCCGCGCCGAAGGTCACCGAGGAACCGCCGTCCAGCGCCCACTCGTACTGGCCGCCGACCCTCGCCGTCCACTTGGGCGAGAAGGCCGGATCCTGGAAGGCGCGGCTGCCGCCGAAGGCGGTGAAGCGGGCGTCGTTGAACTCCTTGTAGTCGGCGTCGAGGAAGCCGATCTGGGTGTCCAGCGTCAGACCGCGAACCGGCGCCAGCACGCCCTCGACTTCAAAGCCGAAGATATCCAGCGAACCCGCGTTGATCACCGACAGGACGGGGGTCGGCACGCCCCCGCCAGGAGGGGTTTCAATGCCCGAGACGCGCGCCTGGAAGTTCTCGTACTTGGTCATGAAGGCCGCCAGGTTCAGACGCAGGCGGTTGTCCCAGTACTGGGTCTTGGCGCCGACCTCGAAGCTGTCAGCCGTTTCCGGCTGATACTCGGTGGCTTCGGTCGGTGAGTTGGCCCGGCCGTTGAAGCCGCCCGACTTGAAGCCTTGCGAGTAGCGCGCATAGACCATGGCGTCGTCCGACAGCTGATAATCAGCTGACAGCATGATCGAGGTGTCGTCCCACTCGCCAGTCGGCGGCGCAAAGGCGTAGCTGGTGTTCAGGATCGGCAGGCCGTTGAACAGGAAGCTGCTCACCACCGAGGTCGAGCGGGCATAGTCCTTCTCTTCCCTAGTGGAGCGCACGCCCGCCGACAGCCGCAGGGCGTCCGTCACCGAATAGGTCAGGTTGGCGTATGCGGCTTTCGACGTCGTCTCCAGGGCATCGTCAATATAGCGGATGAAGGTGGCGTTGCCGTATGCCGGACCCAGCAGGTCGTCGTTGTAGCTCTCCTGATGGGAGGTGACGTCCTCCTTCAGCCAGTAGAGGCCGCCGACCGCAGTCAGACGATCCGTCGAATAGGTCAGTTGCAGTTCCTGGCTGGTCTGCTTCTGATCCACGGCGACCAGGGCGTCGGCGATCTCCAGTTCGGTGGCGTCGAAGTCGATGTAGTCGTCGGTGTTCAGCTCGCGATAGCTGGTGATCGACTTCAGCGTCAGGGCGTCGGACAGGTCCCACGTCATGCGCAGGGCCGAGCCCCAGGTCTCCAGCCGGGTTTCGTTCGGCAGGCCCGGGGTGGTGCGCGTCTTGAAGTCGTAATCCGGCGCCGGGGTCGCCACCGGATACGCCACGGCGTAGTTGCCCAGGTAGGTCAGGCTGTTGGTCGCCTGACCCACGGTCATGCCGGCGTCGTCCTTCGAATAGTCGACATTCAGGTCGACACGGAAGGTCGAGCTCGGATCCCAGGCCAGGCTGGCGCGGGCGGCCGAAGTGTTCTTGTCGTTGTATTCCGCTCCCGTGGCCGGGTCGGTGACATAGCCGCCGCGCTCCGAGTGCAGGACCGACAGACCCAGGGCCAGGGTGTCGGTGACGGGGCCGAAAACCGCGCCCTGGACCTCCACCAGATCATAGTCGCCATAGGCCGCCGAGGCGCGCGCGCGGAAGGTCTGTCCCGGGCGACGCGACACCAGCTTCATGGCGCCGCCGATGGTGTTCTTGCCATAGAGGGTGCCCTGGGGCCCGCGCAGGATTTCGACGCGTTCGAGATCCAGCAGGTCGAACTGGCTGCCCCGGATGCGGCTGTAATAGACGTCGTCGACATAGACGCCGACAGCCGGGTCGAAGGTCTGCAGCGCGTCCGGCTGGCCCACCCCGCGAATGTAGATATTGGTCGAGTTGGACGAACCGCGACCCTGGACCAGATTCAGGTTCGGCACGGCGCCCTGGAGGTCGGTCACCTGTTGCGCGCCCGTCCGCTCCAGCGTCTCGCCGCTGAAGGCCGTAAGGGCCAGCGGGGTCTTCTGCGCCGACTCTTCGGTGCGGCGCGCGGTGACGATGATGTCTTCGACGCTGGAGGTCTGTTCCGCGTCCTGGGCCCGCGCATCCTGCGCATAGGCGGCCGAGGCGATCGCGCCCATGGCGGCGCCCGCCAGCAAGGCGGTCTTCACGAGTCTGTTCATTTGGATCCCAATCTCTGTTTCCAGCCCGATCGACGCTTTTATTCAGCGTTCAATGATTTTCATGGAACGTGCCGATCTTTCACCCGCCTGTCAAACGGCCCCGCTGAAAACCACCGCAAATCGGCCGCGCCTGTGGCGCCGTTGCACTGAAGGTGGAACCACGACTAGCTTGCGCGCATGAAAGCCGACGACGACCTCGCCCCGACCCTGCCGCCCGTCGCTATCGCGCCGGCCCGGCGCGGGCGACCGAAGAAGACCAAGACCGCTGGTGCGGGCGAAACCCGCGAGGCCATCCTGAACGCGGCGGAGGATCTGTTTTCCAAGCACGGCTTCTATGGCGTCACCATTCGCGAGGTGGCGCGCGAGGCGGGCGTGGATACAGCTCTGGTCCACTATTATTTCGGGGCCAAGAAGGAGCTGTTCGACGCCGTCTTCATCCGCCGCGCCGAGGTGTGGAACAGCGAACGCGTCGCCGCCGTCGACCGCTACGCAGAGGCGGCCGGCGACGCCATGACCCTGGAGGGCCTGTTCGAAGCCTTCCTGCGCCCGCCGTTCCAGTGGTCGCTGAAGGGCGGCCCCGGGTGGAAACACTACGCCGCCCTGGTGGCCCAGACCAACGCCAACCCGGCCTTCGGCGGCGAGACCATGGCCCGCTATTTCGACCCGGCCATCCGGCGTCTGCTGGAACTGGTCAGGTGCCTGCTGCCCGAGGCCCGCGACGAGGACCTCTACTGGGCCTGGCACAACCTGTCGGGAGCGCTGACGCTGACGCTCGGCGAGACCGGGCGTCTGGACCGCCTGTCCGGCGGCCTGTGCAAGTCCGGAGATCTGGACAGCGCCTGCGACTACATGGTGCGTTTCGCCGCCGCCGGCTTCCGCGCCGTCTGCGGCTCGAAGACGAGCGCCTGATGCCCCTTGCAAGCCTGCTTCAGGGCAGGGCCCGTGACATCGCGCGCGGCCTGATCGTCGCCTTCGTCGCCGGCGCCTTCCTGGCGTTCAGCGGAGCCTTCGGCTCAGGCGGGACGCCGCTGGGCCAGCGGCTGATCTACTGGATATCCATGCTGGTGTTCGGCGGTCTCTGGGGCCACGTCTGCGGCGCCCTGGTCACCCGCTTCATCGACCCCGACGCCCGACCGTGGACGACCGCAGCGATTCTGACGGCGGTCATCACTGGCCCGCTGACGATCGGCGTCTGGGCGGCGACCGGCCTCTTCTTCAACCAGCGCCTGTTTCCAGCCGAAGCCCTGATCCACTTCCTGCCGCCGGTGCTGCTGATCACCGCCGTCCTCAGCGCCCTGAACGTCTTCCTCGGCCGCGAACGTCCGGTCGAGACCCATGCCTCGCCCCCCGGCGCCGCGCCCGCCCGCTTTCTGGAGCGCCTGCCGATCAAACTGCGCGGCGCCCGCCTGATCGCGGTCCAGGCCGAGGACCACTATCTGCGCCTGCACACCGACCGCGGCTCGGACCTGATCCTGATGCGGCTGGCCGACGCCCTGACCGAGCTGGAAGGTCTGGAAGGCGCCCAGACCCATCGCAGCTGGTGGGTGGCCCGTGACGCCGTCGCCTCCGTCGCCCGCGGCGACGGCCGCGCCACCCTGACCCTGGACGGCGGCGCGGTCGCTCCGGTGAGTCGCCGTTACGCCCGGGCGCTGCGCGAGGCGGGGTGGTGGTAACCGTTCTCCCGGTGCCCGCCAGGGATCCATGGCGGACCCTGGTCTGAGCCCTGTCGACGCGTTTTAGTCCCCGACGCTGACGCGATCGACCGCCGCGCCCTCAGGAAGGTCACGCACCTGTGCGAGGAGCTGGGCGGCGAGCGTCCAATAGACATCAAGGTCGCTCACCTCGAGATTGGCGATGTCGTCCGAGCCGCCCAGAAACAGAGGCGTCCTGTAGCCGATGCACTGATCGTATCCGGGGCGGGCGCCGCCGGCGGAAAGCCATTCCCGGAAGAAGGAGGCCGCCGCGACAGCATCCGGTTCCTGAACCAGCTCCTGCGCATGGAATGCGGCGAAACCAACCGGGATCTCCAGAGCCACGCCGGCGCCCGGCTCCAGCATAAGAACAAGCGGCTGCCCGTCCCGCATCCGGCCTTGATCCCTGGCGAACTGGCGGCCCAGCCAATCGGCGCCGAAGCACTCGATGCGGTCCGCAAAAGTCGGAAAAGCCGCGCGGGCGAGGTCGGTGAATCGCTCGATATCCGCCGCTTGATGCAACCGATATGCGCCATCGAGGAAGACGCCCTCCTGTTCGAGAGCCTTGCCCTTGGGCCCAAAAAGTCTCGAGAACATTCGCCACCTCCGACCGCCTCATCCAGACCCTACCAGCGCCTCTGCTTCCTGCAAGCGGACGCGACCCGAGACCGGATCGGAAAGGGACATCGGGTCGCCCTTTCCTCACACCCAGTTGCCATGGAACGCCGCCGGCAGGGCCACGTCGGCGCGCCAGGTGGCGACGGGGCCGTCCTCGACGTGCATCAGGTCCAGAACGTGCAGTTCGCTGACACCCGCCTTCAGGTTGATCGTGGGGCCGACCAGCCAGGCGTCGGCCTCGTGCACGCCGCCGGGCCTGGGCACATAGACCATCTCGTCGGTCACATGGTCGGGGCCGAAGTCGAACGACCGGGTGCGGCCTGATCGCCAGTTCGTCACCCCGACGGCCGAGGCCAGGGGCCGATCGGCGCGCTCGCCTGTCGTGTGCAGGCTGAAACGGCGGGCCAGACCGGCGCGACGCGGATCACTGCGCGGGAACTCGCCAACCACCCCGGTCCGCTCCAGCCGCCCCCGGCCGTTCGGCTCCAGCACCACCATGGCCAGTTCGGCCGGGTCATGACCCAGGGGCACGCCGTTCAGCACCTCATGGGCGCCCCGCGCGGCGAAGTTCATATCCTTGTGGGCGCACAGATCGAGGCGGATCGTGCCGTCCGCCTCCTCCCAGGCGTCGCCCGCATGGAAGAAGCCGAAAGGCGGCAGCTCATAGATCCGGCGCTGCGTCAGGTCCGCCTTGTCGATCACCAGCACTTGCGTCCCGGCCTGCGGCGTCCACTCGAACGCCGCCGACAGGGGCATGACGTTGCGCGTATGCACCCAGGGCTGCAGCACGATGACCAGAGACCTCGCGGTGGCGCTGAAGTCGTGGATATAGCTGGCGCGCGGCAAGGCGATCACTTCGGCGTCCTCCAGTTCCCCGTCCGCCGCCAGGCGCCAGACCATGGCCTGCTTTCCGTTGATCCCCAGGTTCCAGATGCGACCGTCCGGCTCGATGCGCGGATGAGCCAGGAAGGGCATGTTCTTCAGGTCCGGGCGCAGCGCGACAAAGCCCTCGGTTTCAAGCGTCTCCGGATCCATGGCCAGGGGCGAGCCCGCCTCCCACAGGGCCCAGAGCTTGCCGCCGACCTTGTGCACAGAGGTGTTGGCCGGGCTGGCGTCGTCGGGCGAACCGATACGGGCGCGCGGGTCGGCGACCGTGCCGAACCCCGGCATCAGCATGGCCCCGATCTCGGCTTCCTGTCGCCGCTTGGGCG
>Ga0247827_10001429_pt1 | contig 10174 bp, 7 predicted proteins | sample 12C_Control_Day2_FD_194414 | JGI IMG/M metagenome (GOLD analysis project Ga0247827, IMG submission 194414) | Soil microbial communities from agricultural site in Penn Yan, New York, United States - 12C_Control_Day2 | ecosystem: Environmental > Terrestrial > Soil > Agricultural land | place: USA...
AAGATCGCAGCCTGCGGCAGCTCCTACAGGTGGTGCGTCATTCGTAGGAGCTGCCGAAGGCTGCGATCTTTTTACGCCAAATGGACCCGCCAGAACGGCGGGTCCGAAGGTGGTCGTAGGAGCTGCCGAAGGCTGCGATCTTTTACGCCTAGTGGACCCGCCAGAACGGCAGGTCCGAAGGTGGATCAGAGTTTTGGCAGTTGCCCGATGCGGCCCATCATTTCGGTCACGATCTGCAAGTCGAGCAAGAACTGCTCTGTGGTCTTGAACTCGTTGTCGTTGTGACCGGTGTATTTGACGTTCGGCATGGCCAGGCCGAATTGCACACCGTTTGGCAGCTCATGCACCGACGTGGCGCCAGCGGACGTGCCGAACTTGTGTTCCATGCCGAGGTTTTCACTGGCTACAGCGAGCAGAGCCTTGACCCATTCGCCTTCAGGGTTGCGGTACATCGGTTCGGCGATCGACAGGTCGAAGGTCGGCGCAATCTTGCTCTTCTTGCTCCAGGCGTCCAGTTTTCCGGCGATTTCCGATTTGAGTGCTTCCGGGGATTTGCCCTTCGGCACGCGCAGGTTCACGGCCAGTTTGAACGCCTTGTCATCCACCCCAACGTAGGTCAGGGACGTGGTCAGCGGCCCCATGAACTCATCGGAAAAACCAACCCCCAGTTTGCCGCCCAGGTAGTCCAGGCCCCAGTTGTCCGCTGCATAGCGGGCGGCGTCGGTAATCTGGTTGTGCTTGAGCGCAACCTTGCCATCGAGGCCATTGATGAAGTCGAGCATCCTGGCCACCGGGTTGACGCCGGACTCGGGCTCGGAGGAGTGGGCAGACACGCCCGTGACCGTCAGTTTGACGTCCTTGCCGACGACTTTGGCGGCGATGTCGAAGTTGCCGCCGTTGCGCTTGGCGTAATCAGCGCCAGCCTTTTGCAGGGCCGCTGCCAGTTCCTCCGGTTTATCTGTCACCAGGGTGGCGACCGAGGTCGATGGAATCTGGTTGGTGGCCAGGCCGCCGGTCATCGACGTGATTTCCGCACCTTTGCCTTCAGCCGCACGCTTGGCGAAACTGGCCATGACCGTGCCGTAGCCTTTCTCGGCAATCACTACCGGATAGCCGCCGTCCAGCGCCAGATTGTAGTTGGGCGTCGGGTTGCGTTCGAAGTAGTAGGGGATCGCGTCGCCGGTGGTTTCTTCGGTGGTGTCGACCAGCAGTTTGAAGTTTCTCGCCAGCGGCAGCTTCTCTTCCTTGATGATTTTCATGGCGTACATCGCCACCACGATGCCGTTCTTGTCATCTTCGGTGCCGCGGCCATACATGCGGTCGCCAATCTGGGTGACCTTGAACGGATCGAGGCGGGTGCCATCCTGCAGGACCCAGTTTTCCGGGGTGACCGGCACTACGTCGGCATGGGCGTGAATGCCCACGACTTCAGCGCCGCTGCCCTCGAGGGAGATTTCATAGACGCGGTTGTCGATATTGCGGAAGTTCAAGTTGAAGGACTGGGCCAGGCCCTTGATCTTCTCGGCGATCTTGATGAATTCAGGATTGTCGTGCTGTTCCACACCGTCAACGCGCATGGTCGGGATGGCCACCAGTTCTTTCAGGGTTTCGGTGGCGGCGCTGCCGTATTTCACCCGCGCATACAGGCCCAGCAAGCGATGGATTTCGTTCTGTTGCTCGGGCGTCAGGGTTTTGTTGTCGAGGAAGGCGCTGATGGCCGGGCCGAGATTGTCGGTCTTGGCGATGTCGCTCTTGGCCAGACTGCCAAGGAACTGCCTGAAGTCCTTGACCGAGGCGTCATTGAACGTCTTGAGGATGATCGCGCTCTGTTGCGGTGTGATGTTGGCGTGGGCAGCGGTGGTGAAGGTCGAGAGGCTGGCGAGCATCAGGGTGGTCGCGGCCAGTTGCTTGAGTGAAAAGTCCATTGCTGGGGGCATTCCTTTGCAGGCAGTTTGTGGGAAATATCTGATCGTTTAATCAGAAACATTTCCAAACTAACACCACGAGCGTGTGAAACGGGAGCCCCGCAAGTGGGATGTGTCGCACAGAAATGCAAAAGCGACGCACAAACGAAAAATCCGTTTTTTCAATGCTTGCATTGCGCCAGCACCACTTGGCAGGTACTTGGCGTGCCGCCAGAGCGGCCGGCATAGCGTGCGCAATTGCTCAGGGATTTCTGCCGCGCCATGGTCAGGGTGTCGCCCCAGGCCAGGCCACCTTCGCCGACAGTGGGAAGGGCTTTCGCATAACAGGCTGAACCGATGTTTGAGGATGCATAGCGAGTCGTGGACGATTTGCCTGAACATCCGGTGTTCAACACCAGGCTGATAGCGAGCAGGGCAGGGAGCAGCCATGACGAGCGGAAGTGCGTGTGTTTACTCGTCATCGCGTTTCCCCGGTAGAGGAGGCAGCAGGCGTGTTGAATCTGTACTGATTAGCTTAGACGGGTTCAGGGTTTGCGTCCGGCCTCCACACCCCACGCACGAGCGTTGCAGAGGCCGGACTCAGTTACAAACGGTCAGAAATCCCAGAAAGCCGCGACCCAGCGAAACGCGTTGCCATCGATGGCCACGCGGCCAACGGAAGGGAACGGCAGGTGCGTGGCGACAAACAGCTCTCCGCTGGCTGCCGCTTCTTGCATCAGCCGGACCCGAACGCGCACTGACTCCTCGGGGTCGTGTTCAAAGCCGTTGTGCCAGTCGGGGTGTTCGAAGGCCACCGGGAACAGGGCGTCACCTGCAAAGGTCAAGCGTTCGCCGCCGGAGTTCACGTACACCACGCAGTGTCCAGGGGTGTGGCCACCGGTGACTTTGGCGACCACGCCCGGTGCCACTTCATACTCGTCTTCGAAGGTCCGCACGTTGCTGCGGTAGTCGTTGATGAACTGTTTGGCGGTTGCCCGCAGGACGTCCGGCACCGGCTCTGGCATGACGGTGTGGGCGAAATCGGGCGACTCCCAGAACGCGACCTCGGTCGCTGAAACGTGGATGCGCACGTCCGCCCGCAACTTGTTTTTCACCTCGTCGACCAGCAGCCCGCCGACATGGTCCATGTGCATGTGGGTGATCACCACGTCGGTCACGGAACCTAGATCGATACCCGCAGCCTGCAGGCGCTTGGGAAACTGTCCGGCCCTTGGGAAACCGGGAAATTGCCCGCCCAGCCCGGCGTCGACGAGAATGATTTGCTCGCCGCTGCGTATCACCAGGACGTTCAGGGCCCAATCGAACGCGTCCGGCCCCAGGAACATATCCTTGAACCAGGCCGCACGGGCGGCCGGGTCGGCGTTGGTGGACATCGTCGAGGTTGGCAGAGGCAGCACGCCGTCGCTGATCACCAGCACATCAATCTCGCCGACCCGCACGGCATAGCGCGAAGGAACCAACTCCTCGAACCCCGTTCCACCGGCGAGTGTAGTTACCTGCTGCTGACCGTTGCCTTTCTGATGTGCTCCAGCCTGTTGGGTGGGGTAGTCCAGATGCGTTGTCATGCTCATTCTCCGTTTGCCTGGGTCAAAAGTCATTGGCGAAAGCGGCTGTTTCGCTGCGTGAGCGACCGATCGCCTGGAGAAAGAGTGTGCATCCCGAAGTACCGGGTTCGATACCATACGCAGGTATAGAACCCTCAGGCTTTAGCGTGATCGTTTCCAACCAAAAGGTGGCGGCGTGGCGCGTCGGAAGGCCGGTGGGCAGCGTCATGCAGGGCCGGTCGTGACGCTATTTCGAGGGTTGGCCATTCGCTGTCGAAAGCGGGAGAGAGAACGAGAACGTCGCGCCCTGGTTGGGCTGACTGTCTGCCCGGATGGTTCCGCCATGCAACTCGATGATCGAGCGGCAAATGGATAACCCGATCCCCATACCGTCTTCCTTGGTGGTGAAAAACGCATCGAACAGCAACGCAAGGTGCTGTTGGTCAATCCCCGGGCCGTTATCGTGCACTTCCACCACTGCACGGTCCTTCTGCCAATGAACGCGTACATGCAGCTCAGCCGCCGAGTCTCGGTGGCCGCTCATGGCGTGCAGGCTGTTGATGATCAGGTTAATCACCACCTGCTGGAGCTGGATGCGATCGCCTGACACCTTGGGGGAATGGCGCGCGAACGTGCATAACAATCGCACCTGATGACTCTGGATTTCCCGTTCAAGCAGGGCGAGTGAGTCTGCAACAACGGATTGCAGATCCAGTTCTTCGTAGTGCGAATCGCTTTTGCGGGTCAGGTCGCGAATGCGCTTTATCACTTCGGCCGCACGACGCGCGTTACTGGCTGCCCTGGCGATGGCAGCGCCGGCTTCCTTGAGGTCGGGAACCGGTCGGTCAAGCCAGCGTTGAGCGGCTTCGGCGCTGGAGGTGATGGCTGCCAAAGGCTGATTCACTTCGTGGGCGATGGACGCAGACAGTTCGCCCATCGTGGTATTGCGGCTGATATGGGCGAGTTCGATTTGCGCGCGATGCAGCTGCGCTTCTACATCATGGGTATGTGCCAACAAACTGAATTGCTTATGCAGTTCATCGCTGGTGCGCCGATTTTTCAACGCCAGCCAGGTGGCAATACCGATAGCTGTCAGGCTGACGAGGCAGCGCGCCAGTGCGGCGCTGAACGGATGCTCATGATGGGAAACAAAGAACCCGGCAGCCGTCAGCGCCGCGCAGGTCAGTGCCACCCTGCGCAGCCCGCCAATCGAGCAGCTGTCCATGGCCATCATGATGACCAGGACGTACAGCACCGCCACCGCGATATGCAGTTCCGTGAGGGTATCGACGAGAAATATCGCGAATGTGGTTGCCCATAGCGCCAGGCACTTTGCCGTGGCGCGTGGGGAGACGGACATGACGTTCAGCATGATCCGGCTCTTGCGGTGCTGCCGCCGCCCAAGGGCATCAAGCCTTGATGAACGCCAGGAGGTCAGCGTTGATCACGTCGCCATTGGTCGTGCACATGCCGTGGGGCAGGCCCGGGTAGGTTTTCAATGTGCCGTGTCGCAGCAGTTTGATCGACAGCTGCGCCGAGTCGGCGATCGGTACGATCTGGTCGTCTTCACCGTGCAGTACCAGGGTTGGCACCTCGATGTTTTTCAGGTCATCGGTGAAGTCGGTCTCCGAGAAGGCTTTGATGCAGTCGTACTGCGCCTTGATCCCGCCGGTCATGCCCTGGCGCCACCAGTTGTCGATGATCGCTTCGGAGACTTTCGCGCCGGGGCGATTGAAACCGTAGAACGGCCCGCTCGGAAACTCGCGATAAAACTGAGTGCGATTCTCCGCCACGGCTTTGCGCAAGCCGTCGAAGACGTCCATCGGAATACCGCCCGGATTTTTCGCGGTACGCAGCATGATCGGCGGCACCGCACCGATCAGTACCGCTTTGGCCACGCGACCGCGGCCATGTCGCGCCACATAACGGGCCACTTCACCGCCACCGGTGGAGTGACCGATGTGCACGGCATTCCTGATATTCAAGTGCGCCATCAGTTCAGCGACGTCGGCGGCGTAGGTGTCCATTTCGTTGCCGACAGCGGTCTGGGAGGAGCGGCCATGACCACGGCGATCGTGGGCGATGACGCGAAAACCCTTGCTGAGGAAGAACAGCATCTGCGCATCCCAGTCGTCACTGGACAGTGGCCAGCCGTGGTGGAATACGATCGGCTGACCGCTGCCCCAATCCTTGTAGAAAATCTGCGTGCCGTCCTTGACGGTGATCATCCCCGAACCACTGGCACTGCCGTCGCTTTTGCCGCCCGCAGCGGCGGCTGTCGATGCCGATGTCTGCTGCGCCGCCAGCGCAGGCAATGTCACCGCCAGGGCTGCAGCCATGGCTCCGGTGGTGATCAAACCACGGCGTGTGGTTCCGCTTGTCTCGTCAGTCATGTTCATTACTCATGTGAGTTCTAGAGGGAGCGCCGGCACGGCCCGAGGATGTTTCCCCGGATGTGGAAAATTTATGGGCAAAGCAGGGCACTGACCACCAGACATGGGTGTTTGAAACTAACGCTTTGGTATGTAGATCTGCCGGCGACCCAGGCCGGCAGTCCGATCCATCGGTCTGCGTGAAGGGCTGGTGGAAGTTGAACGGCACGCCGTTCAGCCGCGCACCGCTCGCGAACGCCAGACCATCATTTTTTCGATCTGCATCTCTTTCATGGTGTGAGGAATACCGCCCACGCCATGGCCGGACAGGCGTGCGCCGGCGAACGGCATCCAGTCGACGCGGAACAGGGTGTTTTCGTTGACCATTACCGCCGTGGCATCCAGGTCCTGATAGCACTGCATGGCGGTGTCCAGGTCGCGGGTGAAAACCGCCGCCTGAAAGGCATAGGGCAGGGCGTTGGCCAGCTGGATGGCTTCTGCCAGATCGTCGTAGGCGTACACCGCCACCACGGGGCCGAAGACTTCTTTTTGCATCACGTTCGAGTCCAGGGCCGGATTGAGCAGCACGGTCGGCGCATAACAGTTGTTGCCGAGTGCGCGGCCACCGGCGATCAAGCGGGCGCCACCGGCAACGGCGTCGTTCACCCATTGGCCTACACGATTGACTTCACGTTCGGCGATCAGCGGGCCGACGTCGGTCGCCATCTCGGTCGGGTCACCCACCAACATCGCGTCGGCCGATTGGCCCAGTCGCTCGGCGACCTGCTCGGCGATGCTGCGATGGCAGAAAATCCGTTGCACGCTCACGCAAGCCTGGCCGGCGTGCCAGAAACCGCCACGGGCAATACGCGGCAGGGCGTCGTCAAGGTCGGCATCCGCCGCGAGAATCACCGGTGCCACGCCACCGTGCTCCAGCGCGCAGCGGGTGCCCGGGGCCAGGGTCGAGCGCAACATCCAGCCCACCGCCGCCGAGCCGATGAAGCTGAAAAATCCTACCCGTGGGTCCGACACCAGTTTGCCGGTGATGGCGTTGTCGGTCGGCAGCACCATTTGCGCCCAGCCTTTGGGCAGGCCGGCCTCGGCGAGAATATCGAGCAAAGTCTGGCAGCTCAGCGGGGTGTTGGCCGCCGGCTTGACGACCACGGGCGCACTGACGGCAATCGCCGGCACCACTTGATGGACGATCAAGTTGAACGGGTGGTTGAAGGCCGAGACAGCCGCGACCACACCGATCGGTTCGTATTGGGTAAAAGCCACGCGGTTGGCCGACGTAGCGTTCAGCCCCATCGGGATCACATGGCCGCCTTCGGTGCGCAGCACTTCAATGCAATTGAGGATGCCGTCGATGCCACGCTCGACTTCGGTGATCGAGTCCTTCAACGGCTTGCCGCCTTCGCTGGCCGCCTGGGTGGCAATCGCCACTTTGCGTGACTCGATCAATTGGGCGGCACGCTGCAGGATTTCAATCCGCCGAGGCTTGGACAACCACTGGCTGCGGTCGCGGAAAATGCCATGGGCCACGCTCAGTGCCCGCGCGATCTCGGCCGCGGTAGAAACGGCCGCGTGGCCGACGATAGCGCCATCAAAAGGGGAGTGCACAGCCAGGGATTGTTCGGACATGGGACCTACCTCAAGTAAACGAATGTGGCAGCCGGTGCGGGCCGGTGTGCCTTTCAAACCTGACGCCAAAGTAAACTTCAGTGGTCTTTTGCAAAACTGAATAATTAAGAAGCTTTTGTTCTGTTTTAGAGAATGCTCAGGGAGCATAAAAACGTTGAATGCAGTGCGCAGGCTGGTTGCAAGCGGGCTGGCGTCGCGTCGTTTACGATAACTGGCTGTTTTAAATCAAAAAATGTTTACACAGGGCTTCCCAGAAGCCACGAAAGTTGTTAAATTTCGCGCACTTTCGCAGGGGCCCTCCCAGGGCTTGCACGCTGCAAAGTCAGAAACGAGTGCCAGGCACTCACAGCAACAGCTACAGGGGCGTCGCCAAGCGGTAAGGCAGCAGGTTTTGATCCTGCCATGCGTTGGTTCGAATCCAGCCGCCCCTGCCATTTTCTACTCATCATCCAGATTTTCAATCACTCGGCAGGTAGCACGCGAGTCTTGGATGATTGTCTTTAAAACGGTTTCAAATCGTTCTCCGTGTGATGGGCAGTCAGTGCTGGCAGTGCGCGTTCGTGCGTCGCAAAAAGGACAGAACACGCACCAGGCGGACTAATCGCGCAGCGATTTCCGGTGCTCGCCAATTTGTCATATTCAGTATCACTTCGGCACAGATAGTGGCCAGCCCAACGCATTGAATGAGGCTGCATCGTGTTTCAACGTCTACTGTGTTCGCTGTCGGTTTTGAGCCTTTCCATCGCGGCCGCCCAGGCTGCCGAAACCGTCCCGCTCGATACGCCGCGCCTTAAGGGCATCGACAACTTTCGCGATATCGCCGGCACCACCAGCGCCTATTCCACGGCCAACGACGGCACTATGCGCGCCGGCGTGTTCTATCGCTCCAATGCGCTGACGCCCTCGGCTTCAGACCTGGCGACTCTCAACGGTCTGGGCATCAAAGCGATCTACGACCTGCGCACGCCCAGCGAAATTGCCGCCACCCCCGACACGCTGATCGCGGGCGCCACCTACAGCAACATCGACATCATCGGCGCCACCACGTCCGGCTCGAACATCACCAATATTTCATTTCACAGCGCTGCTGAAGCGATTGCGATGATGCAGGAAACCAACCGTGCGTTCGTCAGTGACGCCGGGATGCGCAGCCAATTCACCCGGCTGTTCAATGAGCTGGCCGGGGTGGACGGCGCCGCGCTGTTCCATTGCACCGCCGGCAAGGACCGCACGGGCTGGACCGCCGCCGTCTTGCTGAGCATCGCCGGGGTCGACAGCTCGACGATCATGAGCAATTACCTGGCGACCAACGACTACACCGCCGCTCGAGTGGCGGCCACCCTGGCGGCGTTGCCACCGAGCATGGCGGCCATTTATGCGCCGCTGCTCGGCGTGGAGGCCAGTTACCTGCAAGCGGGCCTGGATGAAGTGACCGCGCAATACGGCAGCATGGACAACTACCTCAAGCAAGGCCTGGGTTTGTCCCAGGAAACCATTTACGTACTTCGCGGCAAGATGGTGTATTTCAACAGTCTGCCCGGCCAGCAAGGTCTGCTGGGCAACGCCGCCGCCGGTGCCCAGCTGCTGCAGCAATTGCAGAACAGCAACCTGTCGGGCAGCTACACGGCTTACAACTATTACCTGCAATCGGCCATTGATGCCGGCGACCTCGGGGGCGTGCAGTCCACCGTGGGCGGCCAAGTGCACGCCGACGCCGCCAGCTATTTGCTGCGTCAGGGCGCGATGATCGAACAAGCTGCCGCGCCGTTCACCAGCGGCACCGACCTCAAGGTCGGTCAATACCGTTTGTGGAGCACGGGCCTGGCAGGTTATCTGGGCACCGACGGCTCATCCCATGCCCAAAGCAGCAACGAACACAGTCAGGGCTTGATGGTAGGCCTGACCCAGCGTTTCTCCGATCAACTCAGCGCTCACGCCGGATTTGGCTACAGCCGCGGCAGTGTCGGCGGCGCCGGTGGTGAGGCGGATACCGACCTGACGTTCTTCAGCGCGGGTGCCCGTTACGCGCCGAACGGTCTGGAGCGTGGCCTGTTTGTGGATGCGGACGCCAGCGCCGGCTGGCTGGATTACGACAGCAAACGCGAACTCGGTGGCGGTCTGGGCACGGCCAAGGGCGACAGCCATGGCAACCTCACCGGCGCAACGCTTGCGCTGGGCTATCGCTTGCCGGTCAATGGCATGATTCTGGAACCGAGCCTGGGCGTGCGCATCAGTCATCTGGACCTGTCGGGCTTCCAGGAAAAAGGCAGCGACCTGGCGCTCGATGTCGATGGGATTCAGGAAACCCGTCGCAGTGCTGTGGCTAATTTGAACGCTTCGTTTGCTGCGGTGGACGTCGGGGCCTGGCAGTTGGTGCCGGGCGTCCAAGTCGGTTACGAGCATGTGCTTGGCGATCACCAGGTCGACAGTCAAGGCCATCTGCTGGGGCTGGATATCGAGCAGCGCGCGGCCTTCGACAATCGCGACCAGTTCACCGGTGGCGTCAACCTGATGGCCAACCTCGGGGCGCTTAGCGTGGGGGCCGAGGTCGGTGCCAGTGGCAGGGGCGACAGCCACGGTTTCAGCGGCGGGCTCAAGGCCAGTTACCAGTTCTGACCTCATAAAAATGTGGGAGCGAGCCTGCTCGCTCCCACAGGGGATGTGTGTTGGGTTGGCGGTTCGGGTATCAACC
>Ga0247827_10001433_pt1 | contig 10145 bp, 10 predicted proteins | sample 12C_Control_Day2_FD_194414 | JGI IMG/M metagenome (GOLD analysis project Ga0247827, IMG submission 194414) | Soil microbial communities from agricultural site in Penn Yan, New York, United States - 12C_Control_Day2 | ecosystem: Environmental > Terrestrial > Soil > Agricultural land | place...
CCTTCGGCGACACCGCGGTGCGCCTGGGGTTGCTCGTGTTGCTTCCGCTGACGATCGGCATGGGGCTGCGCGCGTTCGCGCCGGCTTTGGCGCGACGCCTCCGGCCCTGGCTGCAACGCCTCGGGCTGGCCCTGCTGATAGCGGTCGTCGTGGTGTACGTCGTGCAGAACAATGCGCTGTTCGCCGATTCGTTGCGTCGCATCGGACCGGCGGTGGCGATGATGGGCCTCGGTGCGCTGGCGACGGGGCTCGCGCTCGGCGTCGCAACGCGCCTGTCGCGGCCCGACACCCTCACCCTCGGCATGGAAACCGGCGTGCAGAACTGCATGCTCGCCCTGCTCGTCGCACTGACGATGATGCATTCCCCGGAAGCCGCGATGCCCGCGATCGTCTACGGCGTGCTGATGTTCGCACCGGCCTTCGCACTGGTCTGGCTGGGTCGGCGCTTCCTGCCGCGCCCGCGATCGGTGGACCACGACGGGGTGTAGCAGCCACTGACCGTTGTCGCGTCCGCATCCCGTAGTTCGGGGGATCAACCCCCGAGGGGCGCACCATGGCCGTCATCAACACGCAATCCGGCACGAACATCCACGAGATCGCGGATCGCATCTACCGGATCAGTACGCCGGTCACGCTGCCGGGCGACGTCGGCTTTTCGTTCAACCAATACCTGATCGACGACGAAGAGCCCCTGCTCTTCCATACCGGCCTGCGCCAGTTGTTCCCGCTGGTGCTCGAAGCGATGTCGAGCGTGATGCCGGTGACGCGGTTGCGGCACGTCGCGTTCTCGCACGTGGAAGCCGATGAATGCGGCTCGCTCAACCAGTGGCTCGAAGCGGCACCGCACGCCGCACCGCTCTGCGGAACGGTCGCGGCCATCGTGTCCATCGGCGATCTCGCCGACCGCCCGCCGCGCGCGCTCGCCGATGGCGAAGCGATCTCGCTGGGCCACCACACCGTGCGCTGGCTCGATGCGCCGCACCTGCCGCACGCCTGGGAATGCGGCTTCCTGATGGAAGAAACCACCGGCACGTTGCTGTGCGGCGACTTGTTCACGCAGCCCGGCCATGCAGGGCAGGCATTGACCTCGGGCGACATCCTCGGCCCGAGCGAAGCGTTCCGCCAGCAGATGGATTACTTCTCGCACGGCAAGCACGCCGGCGCGCTGATCGAGAAACTCGCGTGCACGAATCCGACCACGCTGGCGGTGATGCACGGCAGTGCGTGGCAAGGCGACGGTGCGGCGCTGCTGCGCGAACTTCGAAGCGTGCTCACTCCGGCCTGAAATGATGCAGGTAGCTCCGGCTGACCGGCAGCACGTCCGTCCGTGACTTCAGGTGCAGGCGCGCGGTTTCGTTCGCGCCGCGCACGACATGGCTGACGGCACGCAGGTTCACCACCACCGCGCGGTGTATTTGCACGAAGTGCGCGGGTTCGAGTTGCGCCAGCAGGTCCTTCAGCGGCGTGCGCACCAGGGCTTCGCCGCCCTTTCCGCTTTCGCCGCGCCACGCGATGCGCGTGTACTTCTCGTCCGAGCGCAGGTAATCGATGTCCTCGACCGCGATCAGGCGCACATCGTTGCCGACCGAGGCACGCAGCCACCGCAGCGTCTGCGGCGCGGGCGTTGCGGGCGCCGCATGGCGTTGCGCCAGCGCTTCAAGCAACGGCGCAAGGTCGGCGATCGGCGACGCCGACAGCAACCCCGCCTGCAACCGCGCAACGGTATCGGCGAGGCGCGCGGCCTCGACCGGCTTCACGAGGTAATCGACGGCGCCCTGCTCGAAGGCCTGCACCGCGTACTGGTCGTACGCCGTCACGAACACCACGTGCGCGCGACGGCCGATCGCACGCGCCGCGTCGATGCCGTCCAGGCCCGGCATGTGCACGTCGAGGAAGCAGACGTCCGGCCGCAAGGCCTCGAAACGTTCGACGGCTTCGCGCCCGTTGCGCGCTTCCGCAACGATCGTCAACGCAGGCCATGCCTCCGCCAACTGGCGCACGAGTGCGCGCCGCAACAGCGGTTCGTCTTCCGCGACGAGCGCGGTCGGCGCGGCGGCGCTCACGACGGGCGCACCTGCAAGGGCAGCGCGAACTCCGCGCTCGTGCCGTGCGGCTGCACCGGCACGAGCACGAGGCGCGCCGCGTCGCCGAACGCGAGTTGCAAGCGTTCGCGCAGGTTCGACAAGCCCGTGCCTGCTTCGATCGTCGCCGGCAACCCCACGCCCGTATCGACCACCGAGATGCGACATTCCGCTCCGCGCACCGACGCACGCACGTCGATGCGACCGCCCTCCTCCGCCGGATCGATGCCGTGGCGCACCGCGTTCTCCACCAGCGTGAGCACGCTGGTCGGCGGACACGACACCGCCAGCGCAGCGGGATCGGCGTCCACCGACCACTGCAGCCGATCCGGCATGCGCATGTGCATGACCGCCAGGTACGCGCGCACGAGTTCGAACTCCTGCGCCACGGTCCCGTCCGCGTCGTGCAATCTCGGCACGGCGGCGCGCAGGTAGGCGATCAGGCTGCCGAGCACCGTCGAGGCCTGCGGCGAGCCCATGTCCACGAGTTCGCGCACGTTCGCGAGCGTGTTGAACAGGAAGTGGGGTTCGACCTGCGCCTGCAACAGGCGCAGCCGTGCATCCAGTGCATTGCGCGCGTATTCGCTGCGTTCCAGTTCGAAGGCCAGTGCCTGGCTGCGCGCCTGTCCGCTGATATGGCGATACAACGCCGACATCGCGATCCACGGTCCGGCCAGCACGCCGAGGACGGTCATGAACGTGTACCCGCGCAGGCGCGACACGTTCGACCACCAGTGCGCGCCGTCGTCGGGCGAAGTGAACGCGACGATCAGCGCACCCGCGATCGGGATGACGATCGCCACGCCCGCGACCTGCAACACCCACCGCGCGAACCAGCCCGGCAATCGACGCGGCCATCGCTCGAACAAACCGAATACAAGCAACGCGCACGTGCCGACGAGCAGCAGGCGCGCGAACAACAACGGATACGACGCCTGCCAGCTCGGCCACATCAGCAGGCTCGCGACGAACGCCGCGATCGCGACGACGCGCACGCGACGCCAGCCCAGCAACGGGCCTGGCGCGGGCGGCGGCGTGGCGGGTGCGTCGGACATGGCGGGACGATAGCAGCCCGGCTCGCACGCATCGTCGGTCCGGACCGTGGCCCGTCCCACCGGGACCGTCGTTCGTCGCATGCCGTCTGGACGCCGGCACGGGGCGCCCACAGAGTCGCATCACACGCCCCGGAGGACTCGCCATGTTGCGTTGGGTGCATATCACGTGCGGACTCATCGCCATCATCGCCGGCGGCGTCGCGCTGTTCTCGCCGAAGGGGTCGTGGCTGCACCGCCGCAGCGGCGTGGTGTTCTTCGTCGCGATGGCCGTGATGACAAGCACCGCGGTGTACCTCGCGGGCTTCGTGCATCCCAATCGCGGCAACGTGGTCGCCGGACTCACGACGTTCTACCTGGTCGCCACCTCGTTCCTCACCGTGCGGCGCGACGTGGCCTCCGCGCGCGGGCTGTACATCGCCTTGATGCTGCTCGGGTTCGCCACCGGCGCGCGCGCGTTGTCGCTCGGCATGCTCGCCGTGCGCGAAGGCAAGGTGGATTTCTTCCCGGCGCCGGTGTTCTTCATGTTCGCGCTGATCGTGCTCTCCGCCGCTGCGCTCGATGCGCGGCTGCTGCTCGCCGGCCATATCGCAGGCGCGCAACGGCTCGTGCGGCATCTGTGGCGCATGGGCATGGCGTACTGGATCGCCACCGCGTCGCTGTTCCTCGGGCAGGCGAAGTTCTTCCCGGACGCGGTGCGCGCGGCGGGCGTACTGTCGGTGCCGGTGCTCGTCGTCGCGGGCACGGTGCTGTTCTACCTGGTGAAGACGCTGCGTCGACGCAAGGCCGCCGCACCATACGGCGCATGGACACCCCGAAGCGCGACACCCGCGGCCGGCATGGCGCAACCCGATTGCCGGGACTGACGATCGACGATTACGGCCTCACCCTGCCCGGGCCGAAGGGCGAAGGCTTCCTCGGCGACATCGCGAGCCAGACTGCGTTCCGCGCATTGCTCGACGACGCGCGCAAACACAAGCGCATCGTCGCCGATCCGTTTGGCGGGACGCCGAGCGGCGAGCTCGGGAAGAAACAGATCGACAAGCTGCTGCTCGGGGGACCTGCCGCCGAAGCCCATGTCGTGCACATGGCGATCGAGGAGTACGCCGAACGCCTGGCGCACGTGGTGCGCGCGTTCCTCGCCGACGAATCGTGGTCAGGCGTCGAAGCGATCGTGATGGGCGGCGGCATGTCGGAAAGCGAATTCGGCAAACTCGGCATCCGCCGTGCCCGCCGTGTGTTGAAGGACGCCGGTGTCCCGGTGAAGCTCAAGCGCCTGAAGCACGATCCGGACGACGCGGCGCTGCTCGGATGGGCGTCGCTGTTGCCCGTGGACTTCGCGCAATCGCACACCGCGCTGCTGGCGGTCGATGTCGGCGGCACCAACCTGCGCTGCGGCCTCGTCGCGCACGGTTTGCAGGCGCGCGACGACGGCTCGCGCGCCGCCCTCCTCGAACGCATGCAGTGGCGCCATGCCGACGACGAACCCAGCCGGCGCGACGCCATCGACCGCCTCGCCGGCATGTTGAACGGCCTGATCGCCCAGGCGCGGACGTTGAAGATCGCGCTCGCGCCCTTCATCGGCATCGCGATTCCCGGCGCGATCGAACCGGACGGACGCATCTCGGCGGGCGCGCACAACCTGCCGGGCGATTGGGAAGCGCCGTTCGATCTGTCCGCGGAACTGGGCAAGCGACTGGATCCGATCGATGGCACGCCCCCGCGCGTGATGCTGCACAACGACGCCGTCGTCCAGGGCCTGGGCGAGCGCCGCCGCATGCGCAAGTGCAAGCGCTGGGGCGTCATGACCATCGGGACCGGACTGGGCAACGCCTGTTACACGAACGCGTGATGGGCATCAATCATCAAGGATGGGCCGTCCACAACATCGCTTCCGGCGCACCGTCCGGATGCGTATACCAGCGAAGGGCGCTGGTGCCGTTCGGGCATTCGGTGCCGCGGGTGCGCGTCTGCAATTCGCCGTTCGCCGTGGTCAGGCCGGCGCTGTAGCAACTGGCGCGGTTGTCGGTGAACAGATAACGGCGCGTGCTGTTCCAGTCGAAGTCGCCGCCCGGATCGGTCTGCGTCGCGCCGAGCCAGTGGTGGCTGGCGTCGAACACGTCGGACAACCGGGTCGTGTAACGCGTCTGTCCCCGGCGGAAGTGCGAGGCGCGGATGCCGCGCGCCTGGTGAACGTCGAGGTCGAAATGATCGGCGATCGGGCCCGGCAGGCTCTCGAACCACCGCACCTCGCCGCCCGATGCGTAGTCGATCGTCAGCGGATAGGTCGTGTAGTCCTTGTCCTCGCTCAGCAACGTCGTGCCGAGGGTGCGACGCATGACGCGATCCACCGTGCTGGAGAGTCGAACCTGTTGCAGGTAGTCCTGCTCGTAGATCACGTTCCTCGGGAACGTTGCCGGGCCGGTCACGCGCACCGTCTGCGTGTTCTGGAACCGGCTCACCTGGTAGACCGAGCTGCGGATGCGCCCTCGCGACGTATCGACGTAGCCGTCGATGTTGAATTCGCGGCGCAGGAACGTCGAGATGTTGCCCTGCACCGTGTTGCCGGTGAGCGCCACCGTGTCGGTGATGGCCGCGACGCCCGGTTGCGATGCCAGCGTGTTGCGCGTGACCGCGCCGGTGACGACGCTGCGTGCTTCGTCGAGATACAGCAGGAGCTGCCCGGTGACGATCGCCGGGCTGGTCGCCGAGTTGGTCATGCGCGCGACGATCGAATGCGGTTGGCCGTCGTTGAGCACCGCCGCGAACGGCGTGAGATCGACGCGGAAGGGCATGATGTTCAGCGCCTGCACGGCAGGTGCGGGATAGTCGATCACGTCCGTGAAATTGATCCGGCTGGGGATCGAAGGGAATACCGGAGCAAGACCCGCCAACTGGTCGTCGATGAAGACTTCGACTTCCTTGTAACTGCCGTTTTCGGCGCCGCACCCGAGTTCCGGGCCGGCGAGGAACGGGCGGTAATCGCCCATCCCGAATCGGCTGTCGAGTTGCGGGAACTCGGTGCGCAGCGCTTCCGGTACGCAGCTGTACCACACGCGCGGTTCCAGCGGCCGGGCCATGACATCGAGATACACGCGCTCGATGTTGCGCGGCAGGTCGTCGAACGTCCAACCGGCGCCGGCGATCACGAAGTTGGACGAGTCGAGCGAGCGCATCTCGTCCGCCGTGCGTTGCGCGGGCGTCGAGGTCGTGGCCGGGTAATGGATCAACTTGATCGACCGCGCGGTGACCAGCAGACCATCGTCGAAGTCCTGGTAGGCGTTGTCGCGCGGCGCGGTGCCGTACCCGATCCGGAAGCCGCGGTGCAAGGCATCCGCGTATTCGGTGACATCGCGCTCCAAGCGCCAGATGCCGGTGAGCTCATGCTGGTGTGGCCCGCCCATGTACAACACGCCGCCGCCCGGTCGCGGCTCGGCGTCCTGCGGGCCTTCGCCGGTGTTGTTGAAGTGCAGGCGCATCACGTACGCGGAGGGGTCGCGCGGCCCGGTGGTTTCGACGACGAGCACGATCTTCGACCACGGGCCGGTGTCGTCGCAGGTCGGCGTCCAGGTGAACTGCACCGAGCTTTCCTGTTGGGTGAAGATCACGTTCTCGCCCAGCACGTCGACGCACGGCGTGCCGGCGGCGCGCGGCACGCGCGGCTCCACGAAGAACGGATCCGCGCCGGCCTGTGCCGGCGTCAGCGCGAGCGCCGAGATCGGACCTGCCTCGGCGGTGCGCATGGATGAGATCGCCGCGTGCCCTGCCTTCGGAAGAGCCCTGCTGCTTGCATCTGGCGCGGAAGCGACGGCGGCCGTCGGAGATGTGTGCAGGAAGGCGTAAGCCATCGGAATGGCGGCGATGCTCGCGACAGCGAGCACGCGAAGTGCGGAAGAACGCGACATGGACTTGCTCCGACATCAGCGGGAGTCGCTTCGCGCGCGAGGCTGGCACGCCACATGTGTGCGTTACGTCGACGTTGGCAGTGTGTTATCGATTCGCTACCGATCGCGCGCATTCACGCGCAACAGAGGTGACGGACGGTGGCGCGCACTGCAGAGCTTCAGAGTTCGTACGCGTCGTCTTCGGCGTTGAAGATCGACGCGTTGTAAGCCGCCATGCTCAGTGCGCGCGCACTCCGCATGCAGTCGTGCTTGTCGTGATAGCCGTGGGCGCTGCGCGCGATCTTGCGTGCATTGGCGGCACTCAGCATCCAGTGCCATTCGCCCTTCTCGCGGAAGAGGGTGAAGTGCTTCACGTGCCCGGTCGTCGGCGGCACGGATTTCAACGATGCGGTCATGACACCGCCTCCTGCATCGGCGGGCGACAGCGTCGCCCGAGGCGACCAGAGGGTCAAGCAGAGCCTTGGACCGTGCGGAATGGCGCCGTGTTCACGCACGGGATGGCCTGCTAGGCGATGCCCAATGGCTGGGACGAAGGGACTTGAGAATGTCGCCGGACTCGAACGACCTGCGCGATCACGCCTGGCGATTCCTGCGAACGTCGCCGCAGCACGCTGCGTTGCTGCTCGATTCCGGCGGGACGATCGTCTGGGCCAATGCCACGGCGGGGGACATCTTCGGCGCCGATGGACTGGAAGGGCATCACGTGAGCGTCTGCTTCCTGGAAGAGGATGTCGCGCACGGCGTGCCGTCGTTCGAAACCGGCGTCGCCGAAGCGACCGGCGCGATGGATGACGATCGCTGGATGCGTCGCGCGGACGGCTCCCGGTTCTGGGCCGAAGGCGCCACCGTCGCCTTGCGCAGTGACGACGACGACACATTGCTCGGGTTCGTGAAAATCCTGCGTAACCGCACGACACAGAAGATGGCGACGGAAACATTGCGCAACGAGGTGACGAACCGCGCCGAGCATGCCGAGGAATGCGAGACCGCGATGGTCACGCTCGCGCACGAACTGCGGAATCCGCTGGCGACGATGATGGCCTGCGCGGACTTGCTGGATCGCCTGCCCGCGAACGACGCGCGGGTCGAAGCGACCCACGGGATGTTGCGCCGCAGCCTCGGTTTCGCCGCGCGCCTCGTCGATGACCTGGTGGACACCACGCGCGCCTCGACTGGGCGGCTGGACCTGCAGACGGAACTGCTTTCCGTCGATGAATTGCTCCGCAGCGCGATCGCCACCGCGCAGTCGCGCGCCGACATGGCCGCACGCGTCGACCTTCTGCTCCCGCAGGCCGAACTGCGCGTGGAAGCCGATCCGCTGCGCATGCACCAGGTGTTCGTCAACCTGGTGGGCAACGCGATCCGCTACACGCCTTCGGGCCGGCGCATCTGGGTCACGGCGGTACAGCAGGGGAAATCGGTGCAGGTCAAAGTGCAGGACGAGGGCATCGGCATTGCGCCCGACGTGCTCGAACACATCTTCGACATGTTCAGCCAGGGACGCGACACCGCGATGCGCGGCGGCCTCGGCATCGGCCTGTCGCTGGTGAAGCAGATCGTCGAATTGCACGGCGGCAGCGTGCAGGCGCAGAGCGACGGCCCGGACAAGGGCAGTGTTTTCCTCGCCAGTATTCCTCTGCGGCAACACGCGGACGAGGCACCGGTCGGCGACGGTTGAATCAGTGGGGGACGTGCGTCAACGCCTCCTGCAACGTCGCGAGGCTGATCGGTTTGGTGCAATGCGTGTCGAAGCCCGCGGCTTTGGATGCCGCTTTGTCTTCAGGCGTGCCGTAGCCGGAGATCGCGACGATCCAGCTGCCCGCGCCCCAGTCGGTGGCGCGAATACGCCGGCACACCTCGCGCCCGTCCATCTCCGGCATCCCGATGTCGAGGAACACCAGCCGAGGTTGTACGCGCGTCGCGATCTCGAGGGCCTCGCGGCCGTCCGTGGCACGCTCGACCGTGTGGCCCAACACCGCGAGCAACTCGGACAGCGTGAAGGCTGCATCGATGTTGTCGTCAGCTACCAGCACCGTCGTCTTGATGTCGAGGTCCATGTCGGGTCACGCAACGCAAGCGCGCAGCATCAGGTTGAGCAATACAGTCAGGACGATGGAAGCGATGATGCTGAACAGGCATCCACTGTGGCGGAATTGGAAGCGCATGCATCGAGAGTGCGAAACGCGAAATGAGATGCGCGTGAACCGCGTCGCGCATCCGGTCAACGCGCGCTGATCAGCTCCTGCAGTCGCGCCGCGTTCTCCACCGCATGCGAGTGCGCGGTATTGTCGAAGATGCACCACGCGGGATGCTTCACGCCCGCGCACGCGCGCAACTCGTGCGCAAAGCTTGCGAGACTCGCATCGTCGTACGCGCTGTAGTACATGCGGGGCGTGCCATGGAGCCTGAAGTAGCGCCACTCGCCCGCGTCGCCCGGTGATGCCGCACCTTCCGGTTTCGGCGGATCCGCTCGCACGCGCGCGATGTCATGGCGCGCCCACAGTGCGTCCACGCGCGGTTCGAACCAACTCGCATGGCGCGGCTCGCACGCGATCGGTACGTCGAACGCGCCGCGCAACCGACGGAAGAAATTGCCGGCCACGCGCGCATCGAACGACAGCGACGGCGGCAGTTGCACCAGGACCCCGCCGAGCTTTGCACCGAGCCCGGCGATCTCTTTCGCGAACGTCGCAATCGCCGCCCCGCTCCGCACCAGGCGCGCTTCGTGCGTGATCGCCTTGGGCAGCTTCACCGAAAAGCGGAATGTCCGCGGCACGGTCGCGGCCCAGCGCACGTAGGTATCCGCGCGATGCGATCGATGGAACGTCGAGTTGATCTCGGCGACGGAAAACCGCGTCGCATATCGGGCCAGCGTGTTGTCGCCTTCGCCGAACAGCGCGGCCTGGCGCGAGGCGATCGCCCACCCTGCACACCCGATGCGAATGCCCGGGTTGCTCACGTGACGATTACGCGCGCGGCAAATGAAGATTGAAGGTCGTCGTGCCTTCGGCCGATTCGGCGCGGATGGTGCCGCCGTGGGCCTGCGCGATCTGGTTCACGATGAACAAGCCGAGCCCCAGGCTGGCGCGCTCGCCACTGCCCGGGGA
>Ga0247827_10001437_pt1 | contig 10126 bp, 8 predicted proteins | sample 12C_Control_Day2_FD_194414 | JGI IMG/M metagenome (GOLD analysis project Ga0247827, IMG submission 194414) | Soil microbial communities from agricultural site in Penn Yan, New York, United States - 12C_Control_Day2 | ecosystem: Environmental > Terrestrial > Soil > Agricultural land | place: USA...
GGCTTGGTGACCACGCCGACCGTGAGGATCCCCATCTCCTTGGCCACGCGCGCGATCACCGGCGCCGCGCCGGTGCCGGTGCCGCCGCCCATGCCGGCGGTGAGGAAGATCATGTTGGCCCCGGAGATGGCGTCGCGGATGCGGCCCTCCGCTTCTTCGGCGGACTCCTTGCCGACCGCCGGCTTGGAGCCGGCGCCCAGCCCGGTCGTGCCGAGCTGGATCAGCACGTCGGCCTTCGAGCGGTGCAGCGCCTGGGCGTCGGTGTTGGCGCAGACGAATTCCACGCCCTGCACGCCCTCCGCGATCATGTGGTCGACGGCGTTGCCGCCGCCGCCACCGACGCCGATCACCTTGATCCTGGTGCCGAGCTCGAACTCTTCAATCATCTCGATGGGCATGGAAATCTCCTTGTGGGTGCAGTTGCCAGTGCGGGGTAACGAGGGGAAGCGGCCTCAAAAGTTGCCGATGAACCAGTCCTTGACGCGGCCGAACAGGGTCTGGACCGACCCCGCCTGCTGCGCTGCCTTCATGCCGCGCGTGCGCGCGAGCCTTGCTTCTTCGAGCAATCCCATGACGGTGGCCGAACGCGGGTTCGCCACCATGTCGTTCAGGGCGCCGGCGTACTGGGGCAGGCCCTTGCGCACCGGCTTGAGGAAGATGTCTTCGCCGAGCTCGACCATGCCCGGCATCACCGCGGTGCCGCCGGTCAGCACGATGCCGCTGGACAGCAGCTCCTCGTAGCCGCTCTCGCGGATCACCTGGTGCACGAGCGAGAAGATCTCCTCGACGCGCGGCTCGATCACGCCGGCCAGCGCCTGGCGGCTCAGCATGCGCGGCGCGCGGTCGCCCAGGCCGGGAACCTCGACCTGCTCGTTCGGGTCGGCCAGCAGCTGCTTCGCCACGCCGTAGTCGACCTTGATCTCCTCGGCGTCCTTGGTCGGCGTGCGCAGCGCCATCGCGATGTCGCTGGTGATCAGGTCGCCGGCGATCGGGATCACGGCCGTGTGGCGCACCGAGCCGTCGGTGAAGATCGACACGTCGGTGGTGCCGGCGCCGATGTCGACCACCGCCACGCCGAGGTCGCGCTCGTCCTCGGTCAGCACGGCGTGGCTCGAGGCGCCCGGGTTCAGCACCAGCTGCTCGACCTCCAGGCCGCAGCGCCGCACGCACTTGACGATGTTCTCGGCCGCGCTCTGCGCGCCGGTCACGATGTGCACCTTGACCTCGAGCCGGCCGCCGCTCATGCCGATCGGCTCCTTGACCTCGTGGCCGTCGATCACGAACTCCTGCGGCTCCACCAGCAGCAGCCGCTGGTCGTTGGGGATGTTGATCGCCTTGGCGGTCTCGACCACGCGCGCCACGTCGACGGGCGTGACCTCCTTGTCGCGCACGATCACCATGCCGGTCGAGTTCTGCCCGCGGATGTGGCTGCCGGTGATGCCGGTGTAGACGCGCGTGATCTTGCAGTCGGCCATCATCTCGGCCTCCTTCAGCGCCTGCTGGATCGACTGCACCGTCGCGTCGATGTTCACCACCACGCCGCGCTTGAGCCCGTGCGAGGCGGCGGTGCCGATGCCGGCGACGCGCAGGTCGCCGCCCGGCAGCACCTCCGCCACCACCGCCATCACCTTGGCGGTGCCGATGTCGAGTCCGACGACGAGATCCTTGTAGTCCTTGGCCATGTTGTGTGGCTGCCTTGTGTTTTTGCGCCGTCTCTTACTTCTTGGCCGCCGAGGCCCCCGCCTCGACGGTGCCGATGCCCTGCAGCCGCAGGGCATAGCCCCCGGAGTGCCGCAGGTCGGCGTGCTCCAGCGCGCGCTGGTAGCGCGCGGTCAGTTGCGTCACGGTGCCGGTGAACGCCTGCGTGCGGGCCAGCACCTCCTCCTCCGTGCCGCGGCCGAGCTCGACCGAGGCGCCGCCCTCCAGCGTCACCCGCCAGGAGCCGCGCGCGCTCAGCCCGAGGCTCTCGACGCGCTCGCCGATCGCCGCGAACACCGGCGCCAGCCGGCGCTGCATGGCCAGCAGCGCCGCCGCGCTGCCCTCGGGTCCCTGCAGCGTGGGCAGCTCCTCGTCCTCCACGTCGCCCGGGTTGGCCTCGAACACCTCGCCCTGCAGGTTCACCAGCTTGTCGTCGCCCTGCTCCGTGTGCCACCAGGCCGCGGCACGGTGCTCCTCCAGCCGGACCGCGAGCCGGTCGGGCCAGATGCGCTGCACGACCGCGCGCCGCACCCAGGGCACGCCCTGGAAGGCCGCCTGGGCGCGCCCCAGGTCGAGGCTGAAGAAGTTGCCCTGCAGCCGGGGCGCCACGTTGGCGCGGATCGTGGTGGCGCTGTTGCGCGCCACGTCGCCGCCGACCTCGATCGCGTGCAGCGTGAACTCCGGCAGCCGCATCAGCCGGTTCGCGACCGCGCCTGCCCCGAGCAGCGCCACGCCGGCGAACAGCAGGCTCGCGACGGCGTTCATCGCCCGCACGTCGAAGGGCACGGCCTCGACGACGGCGGCGGGCAGGGGGCGGCGGCGGGTGGCCATGGTCGCGGGGGCTCAGCCGTCCAGCGCGGCCGACTGCAGCAGCAGCAGGCACAGGTCCTCGTAGCCGATGCCGGCCGCGCGCGCCGACATCGGCACGAGCGAGTGGCCGGTCATGCCGGGCGAGGTGTTCATCTCGATCAGGAAGGGCTTGCGGTCGCTGGCGCGCAGCATCAGGTCGGCGCGGCCCCAGCCGCGGCAGCCCAGCGTGCGGTAGGCGGCCAGCGTCAGGCGCTGCACCTCGGCCTCCTCGTCGGCCGTGAGGCCGCTCGGGCACAGGTACTGCACGTCATCGGTGAAGTACTTGTTCTGGTAGTCGTAGCCCGCCGCCGGCGGCACGATGCGGATCACCGGCAGCGCCCGCGCCGCGTCGCCCGCGCCGATCACCGGGCAGGTGAGCTCGGGGCCGTCGATGTACTCCTCGCACAGCACGTCGGGGTCGGATTGCGCGGCCAGCGCGACCGCGGGCGGGAGCTGTGCCGCCTCGACCACCTTGGTGACGCCGATCGACGAGCCCTCGCGAGGCGGCTTCACGATCATCGGCAGGCCCAGCTCCCCGGGCAGCGCCGCCAGGCGCGCCGGATCGTGCTCGCCGGGCTCGAGCCGCACCCAGCGCGGCGTCGGCAGGCCCTCGGCACGCCAGACGCGCTTGGTCATCACCTTGTCCATCGCGATCGCGCTGGCCATCACGCCGGAGCCCGTGTAGGGGATGCCGAGCAGCTCCAGCGCGCCCTGCACGCTGCCGTCCTCGCCGTGGCGGCCGTGCAGCGCGACGAAGCAGCGCTGGAAGCCCTCGCGCCTGAGCTCGCCGAGCTCGCGCTCCTTGGGGTCGAAGGCCTGCGCGTCGACGCCGCGCGCACGCAGCGCCTCCAGCACGCCGCCGCCCGACATCAGCGAGATGTCGCGCTCGGCCGAGCTGCCGCCCATCAGCACGGCGACCTTGCCGAGCGTGCGCGGATCGAAGGAGGTGGTCATCTCGATTCTCCGGATCGTTTCAGGCGGCGTCCCCGACCAGTTCCACCACCTGCGGCGCCACCGAGCCCATCGAGCCCGCGCCCATCGTGATCACCACGTCGCCGCCGCGCGCGTTGTCGAGCACCGCGCGGGGCATGTCGGCGATGTCGTCGACGAACACCGGCTCGACCTTGCCGGCCACGCGCAGCGCGCGCGCCAGCGCGCGGCCGTCGGCGGCGACGATCGGCGGCTCGCCGGCCGCGTAGACCTCGCTCAGCAGCAGCGCGTCGGCGCTGCCCATCACCTTGACGAAGTCCTCGAAGCAGTCGCGCGTGCGGGTGTAGCGGTGCGGCTGGAAGGCGATCACCAGGCGCCGGCCGGGGAAGGCGCCGCGCGCGGCCGCGATCACCGCGGCCATCTCCACCGGGTGGTGGCCGTAGTCGTCGATCAGCGTGAAGCGGCCGCCGTCGCGGCTCGGCAGCTCGCCGAAGCGCTGGAAGCGGCGGCCGACACCGGTGAACTCGGCCAGCGCCTTGAGCACCGGCGCGTCGGGCAGCTCGAGCTCGGCGGCGACCGCGATCACCGCCAGCGCGTTGCGCACGTTGTGCTCGCCGGGCAGGTTCAGCGTGACGTGCAGGTCCGGCATCACCACGCCGTTGCGGCGCTGCGCGACGAAGCGCATCTGCCCGCCCGGCAGCGCCTGCACCTCGACCGCGCGCACCTGCGCGCCCTCTTCGAAGCCGTAGGTCACGACCGGGCGCGAGATCATCGGCACGATCGATCGCACGCCGGGGTCGTCGCCGCACACGATGGCGGCGCCGTAGAAGGGCATGCGGTGGACGAACTCGACGAAGGCCGCCTTCAGCTTCGCGAAGTCGTGCCCGTAGGTGTCCATGTGGTCGGCGTCGATGTTGGTCACGACGCTCAGCACCGGCATGAGGTTCAGGAAGGAGGCGTCGGACTCGTCGGCCTCGACCACGATGTAGTCGCCCAGGCCGAGCCGCGAGTGCGCGCCGGCGCTGTTGAGCCGCCCGCCGATCACGAAGGTCGGGTCGCGCCCGGCGTCGGCCAGCACGCTGGCCACCAGCGAGGTGGTGGTCGTCTTGCCGTGCGTGCCGGCGATCGCGATGCCCTGCTTGAGCCGCATCAGCTCGGCCAGCATGACGGCGCGTGGCACCACCGGCACGCGCCGCGCGCGGGCGGCGATCACCTCCGGGTTGTCGCCGCGCACCGCGGTCGAGGTGACCACCGCCTCGGCGCCGGCGATGTACTCGGCGTCGTGGCCGGTGTGCACGCGGATGCCGAGCGAGGCGAGGCGACGCGTCGTCGCCGTGTCGGCCTGGTCCGAGCCCGAGACGGTGTAGCCGAGGTTGTGCAGGATCTCGGCGATGCCGCTCATGCCGGCGCCGCCGACGCCGACGAAATGGATGTGCTTGACGGCGTGCTTCATGCCGCACCTCCGGCGAGCCGCGTGCGCCCCGCCGTCACGGTCGCCGCGACGAAGGGATCTTGCAGGACGGCGTGCGTCATGCGGCCACCAGCCTTTCGATCTCGTCGGCCACGCGGGCCGCGGCGCGCGGCCGCGACAGGCCGCGCGCGGCCTGGGCCATGGCCAGCAGGCGCGCGCGGTCGAGGCCGCGCAGCGTCTCGGCCAGGCGCTCCGGGCTCAGCTCGGACTGCGGCAGGTGCAGCGCGGCGCCGTACTGCGCCATGTACTGCGCGTTGTCGCGCTGGTGCGAGGTGGTGCTGACGATCAGCGGCACCAGCACGCTGGCCACGCCGGCCGCGCACAGCTCGCTGACGGTCACCGCGCCGGCGCGGCACACCACCACGTCGCATTCGGCGAGGCGCCGCGCCATGTCGTCGATGAAGGGCAGCACCTCGATGCCCGACTCGGCGCCGTCGGCCGCCAGCCCGGCGTCGGCGTAGGCGGCCTTCACCGCGTCGCGGTTCAGCGCGCCGGTCTGGTGGGTCACCAGCGGCCGCTCGAGCGGCGCCAGCAGCGCCAGCGCCTTCGGCAGGGTCTCGTTCAGCACCCGCGCGCCGAGGCTGCCGCCGACCACCAGCAGCCGCAGCGGGCCCTGCCGGCCGGCGAAGCGCTCCGCGGGATCCGGCAGCGCCTCGATCTCGGCGCGCACCGGGTTGCCGGTCACCACGGCCTGCCGCGTGCGCGTGGCCGCCGCGCCGTCGAAGCCGAAGGCGATGCGGTCGGCCACCGGCTTGAGCGCGCGGTTGCTCATCAGCAGCGCGGCGTCGGCGTTCACCAGCAGCAGCGGCTTGCCGAGGGCGGAGGCCATCAGGCCGCCGGGGAAGCAGACGTAGCCGCCCATGCCCAGCACCGCCGTCGTGGCGCGCTTGCGCAGGATGCGCAGGCAGGCGGCGAAGGCACCCAGCAGGCGGATGCCGCCGGTCAGCGTGTGCAGCAGTCCCTTGCCGCGCACGCCGCTGAAGGCGATGGTGTCGAGCTCGATGCCGGAGGCCGGGACCAGCCGGTTCTCCATGCCGTGCGCGGTGCCGAGCCAGCTCACCGTCCAGCCGCGATGGCGCATCTCCTCGGCCACCGCGAGCCCGGGGATGATGTGGCCGCCGGTGCCGGCCGCCATGACGACGAGGTGGCGGCTCATGCGCGGCCTCCGCGCATGAGCTGGCGGTTCTGGCTGCAGCCGCTCGCGATCGCTCGCTTCACGTCGCTGCGCGACGTGAGCCTGCGCCGGGACGGCCCGCCGGCGCGATGCGCCGGCGCCGCGACCGTGCTGCGCGCGATCACGGCGCTCATGCGCGGCCTCCGCGCATGAGCTGGCGGTTGTGGCTGCGGCCGCTCGCACGCTCGCTTCACGTCGCTGCGCGACGTGAGCCTGCGCCGGAACGGCCCGCCGGCGCGATGCGCCGGCGCCGCGACCGTGCTGCGCACGATCACGGCGCTCATGCGCGGCCTCCGCGCATGAGCTGGCGGTTCTCGATATCCACGCGCAGGACGATGGCCAGCGCCACGCAGTTCATCAGGATCGCCGAGCCGCCGTAGCTCATCAGCGGCAGCGTGAGGCCCTTGGTCGGCAGCACGCCGAGGTTCACGCCCATGTTGATGAAGGCCTGGCCGCCGAGCCACATCCCGACGCCCTGCGCCACCAGGCCGGAGAACACGCGGTCGAGCGCCACCGCCTGGCGGCCGATGTGGAACACGCGGCGCGTCAGCCAGAAGAACAGGACGATCACCAGCGCCACGCCGGCGAAGCCGAGCTCCTCGCCGATCACGGCCAGCAGGAAGTCGGTGTGGGCCTCGGGCAGGTAGTGCAGCTTCTCGACCGAGGAACCCAGGCCCTGGCCGAGCAGCTCGCCACGGCCGAACGCGATCAGCGAGTGCGACAGCTGGTAGGCCTTGCCGAGCGTGTAGCGCTCGTCCCAGGGGTTGAGGTAGGCGAAGATGCGTTCGCGGCGCCACTCGCTGAAGGTGATCATCAGCACGAAGGCGCCGATCAGCAGCGCGCTGATCAGCAGGAACATGCGCCCGTTGACGCCGCCCAGGAACAGGATGCCCATCGCGATGGTCGCGATGACCAGGAAGGCGCCCATGTCCGGCTCGGCCAGCAGCAGCATCCCGACGATCACCACCGACACCGCCATCGGCGTGACGGCGCGCCAGAAGTTCTCCTTGATGTCCATCTTGCGGACCATGTAGCCGGCCGCGTACAGCGCCATCGCCAGCTTGGCCAGCTCGCTGGGCTGGAAGTTCATGACGCCGAGCGGGATCCAGCGCCGCGCGCCGTTCACGCCCTTGCCGATGCCCGGCACCAGCACCAGCACCAGCAGGGTCAGCGCGATGACGAACAGCAGCGGCGAGTACTTCTCCCAGCGGCTCATCGGCACCTGCAACGCCACCACCGCGGCCAGCGCGGCGATGGCGATCGACAGCAGGTGACGCGTCAGGAAGTGCGTCGACGCGTAGCGTGCGAAGCGCGGGCTGTCGGGCAGCGCGACCGAGGCCGAGAACACCATCACCGTGCCAAGCGCGAGCAGCGCGACCAGCACGCACACCAGGGCCTGGTCGAAGCCGAGCAGGCGCGGCGGCGCGCCCGAGGACACGCCGACCCAGTCGCGGATCGGCAGCGCCTCGTCGGCGCGGCGCCGCCAGGGCAGCGCCGCGAAGCGCGCACGCAGCCCCTCCAGCAGGCGGTCGCGGCCGGCGCTGGCGCTGGCGCTCATCGGCGCGCCTCCCCGCGGTGCGGCCGACGCGCGGCCGCCCGCGGCGGCGCAGCGCATCGCGACGGGGCCCGGCTCATGCCGCCTCCCCGTGTTCCTGCGCCAGCTCGCGCACGGTGGCGGCGAACACCTCGGCGCGGTGCGCGTAGTTGCGGAACATGTCGAGGCTGGCGCAGGCCGGGCTGAGCAGCAGCGCGTCGCCGGGGCGCGCCTGCTCGAAGGCCCAGCGCGTGGCCGCCTCCAGCGTGTCGTGGCGCCGGCGCGGCACGTCGACCTCGGCCAGGACGGCCTCGATGGCCGCGGCGTCGCGGCCGATCAGCGCCACGGCACGCGCGTGGCGCGCCACCGGCGCGGCCAGCGGCGCGAAGTCCTGGCCCTTGCCGTCGCCGCCCAGGATCACCGCCAGCTTGGCCGGCGCCTTCTCGAGGCCCAGGCCGTCCAGCGCGGCCACGGTCGCGCCGACGTTGGTGCCCTTGCTGTCGTCGTAGGCCTCGACGCCGTCGACGGTCGCCAGCCACTCGACGCGGTGCGGCTCGCCGCGGTACTCGCGCAGGCCGTGCAGCATCGGCGCCAGCGGCCGGCCGATGGCGGTGGCCAGCGCGAGCGCGGCCAGCGCATTGGCGGCGTTGTGACGGCCGCGGATGCGCAGCGCGTCGGCCGGCATCAGGCGCTGCAGGTGGAGCTCCTCCTCCTCGCCCTTGCGCCGCTTCACCGTCTCGTCGGCCTCCAGCGCGCGCACCAGCCAGGGCATGCCGTTCTCGACCACCAGGCCGTAGTCGCCCGGGCGCTGCGGCGCGTCGAGCCCGAAGCGCACCGCCTTGCGCTGGCGCGTCTGCGCCCGCACGCCGCGCGCGGCGGCGCGCACCTGCACCGGCAGCGGCTCCATGGCCGCGACCCGCGGGTCGCCGCGGTTGATCACCGCCACGCATTCCCAGGCGTCGGGCGGACCGTAGACGCGCGCCTTCGCGGCGGCGTAGTCGTCCATCGTGCCGTGCCAGTCGAGGTGGTCCTGGCTCAGGTTCAGCACCACCGCGGCGCTCGGCGCGAAGCCCGCGACGCTGTCGAGCTGGAAGCTCGACAGCTCCAGGACCCAGGCCTCGGGCAGATGCTCGAACACCGGCGCGGCCGGCGGCGGCGGCGCGAGGCGCAGCGGGGCGTCGTCGGCCTCGGGCGCTGCGGGAGCGGCGCTCGACGCGGAGCCCCCCGCGTCGAACGCTGCGGGCTCGACGGCGGCGGTCGATGCCGACGCACCGCGGCGAGGGGCGGCATCGGGGTGCGCCTCGGCCCTCGGCTCGGACCCTGGCGCGAAGCCCGGTCCGGTGGGCGCGTGCCGGGGCGTGACGCCGACGGCCTCGGCCGCGGCGGCGTCCTCGCCCTCCTCGTCGATCGGCGCGACCGACTCGGCGGCGTCGCCATCCGGGTGTTGCGGCGCGGGCGCAGGCGAGGCGGCGGGTGTACCGACATCCGCGGCGGTCGCCGCGGCCGTGTCGCGCACGGCGGCCATCGCGCCCTCGCCCGCCATCGGCTCGGTCGGCGCCGGCTCCCGGTCCAGCGCCTGCGCCAGCGTGTCCAGCATCGTCGGCCCGACGTTGCCGGCGACCGCCACGCGCAGGCCGCTGCGCTCGATCAGCTTGCCGCACAGCACGGTGGTGGTGGTCTTGCCGTTGGTGCCGGTGATCGCCACCACCTTCGGCGCGTAGCCCCGCTCGGCGCGCAGCTCGGCCAGCGCCTGCGCGAACAGGTCGAGCTCGCCCTGCACCGGGATGCCCCGCTCCGCGGCCGCCCGCAGCAGCGGCGCCAGCCCCGGGTCGCGCGGCGACAGGCCCGGGCTCTTCAGCACGCGCTGCACGCCCTCGAGCAGCGCCGGGTCGAAGCCCTGCGTCAGCGTGGCGGACGGCAGCGACTCGGCGAGCGCCGCGGCCTGCGGCGGCTGCGCGCGCGAGTCGGCCACGCGCACCGCGGCGCCATGGCGCGCGCACCAGCGCGCCATCGCCAGCCCGGAGTCCCCGAGGCCGACCACCAGCACCGCTTGACCGTCGAGACTCTTCATCGCAGCTTCAGCGTCGACAGGCCGATCAGGCACAGCAGCATGGTGATGATCCAGAAGCGGACCACGACCTGCGTTTCCTTCCAGCCGGTCTTCTCGAAGTGGTGGTGCAGCGGCGCCATCAGCAGGATGCGCCGGCCGGTGCCGTAGCGTCGCTTGGTGTACTTGAACCAGGCCACCTGGGCCATGACCGACAGCGCCTCGAGCACGAACACGCCGCCCATCACGGCCAGGACGATCTCCTGGCGCACGATGACGGCGATCGTCCCGAGCGCGCCCCCGAGCGCCAGCGCGCCCACGTCGCCCATGAAGACCTCGGCCGGATAGGCGTTGAACCAGAGGAAGGCCAGGCCCGCGCCGGCCATGGCGGCACAGAAGATCATCAGCTCCCCGGCGCCGGGG
>Ga0247827_10001441_pt1 | contig 10107 bp, 10 predicted proteins | sample 12C_Control_Day2_FD_194414 | JGI IMG/M metagenome (GOLD analysis project Ga0247827, IMG submission 194414) | Soil microbial communities from agricultural site in Penn Yan, New York, United States - 12C_Control_Day2 | ecosystem: Environmental > Terrestrial > Soil > Agricultural land | place...
ACGGCGTCAAGCTGCAGGGCATTGTGACCTGGTTCGACAACTTCTGTGTGCTGCTGCGTCGCGATGGCCAGTCGCAGCTCGTCTACAAGCACGCCATCTCGACCATCATGCCGTCCGCGCCCGTGCAACTGTACGAGCCGGATGCCGAAGAAGACTGATTGACCTCCAAGCTTATCGACCACGCCGTCCCGCTGATCCGGGCGGTCGTCATTCACCCCGACCGCCGCTCGGACAGCCCGCGACTGGCTTCCGAACGCCTTGAGGAAGCCGCGGGCCTGGCCCGCGCGCTGGACCTCGACGTGCGCGCCGAAGAGATCGTGCGCCTGCGATCCACCACGCCCGCGACCCTGTTCGGGTCTGGCAAGGTCGAGGAACTGGCCGCCCTGGTGCGCGCCGCCGACGCGGAAGCTGTCGTCATCGACGACGACCTGTCGCCGGTGCAGCAGCGCAATCTGGAGAAGGCGTGGGAGGTGAAGGTCATCGACCGCACCGGCCTGATCCTCGAAATCTTCGGCCGCCGCGCGCGGACCAAGGAAGGCCGGCTGCAGGTCGAACTGGCCCGTCTGGACTATGAACGCTCGCGTCTGGTCCGCACCTGGACCCACCTGGAGCGCCAGCGCGGCGGCACCGGCTCGACCGGCGGTCCGGGCGAAACCCAGATCGAACTGGACCGACGCCTGATCGCCGACCGCATCGTCCGCCTGAAGGCCGAACTGGAAGAGGTGCGCCGCACGCGCGGCCTGCACCGCAAGGCGCGCAAGAAGGTCCCGTTCCCGTCGGTGGCTCTGGTCGGCTACACCAATGCGGGCAAGTCGACGCTGTTCAACCGGCTGACGGGGTCCGAGGTCTTCGCCAAGGACCTGCTGTTCGCCACCCTGGACACCACCCAGCGCACCATTCGCCTGCCGCAAGGGCGCCCGGCCATCATCGCCGACACCGTGGGCTTCATCTCCGACCTGCCGCACGAGCTGGTCGAGAGCTTCCGCGCCACCCTGGAAGAGGTGGGCGAGGCTGACCTGATCCTGCACGTCCGCGACATCGCCTCGGCCGACAGCGACGCCCAGGCCAAGGACGTCGAGGCGGTGCTGGAGCAGATCCCGACGCCTGAAGGCCCCAACGGCGAAAAGAAGACCCGCCGCATTCTCGAGGTCTGGAACAAGACCGACCTGCTGGACGCCGACGTGCGCGAGGCGGTGCTGGGGCAGGCCGAACGTCTGACGCGTGAAGGCAAGGCGGTCGCCGTCTCAGCCTGGACCGGCGAAGGCATCGAAACCCTGCGCGAAACCATCGCGGGCCTGATCGACGATGACCCCGAGACGCGCCTGACGTTGCAGCCGCATCAGGGCGAGGCCCTGGCCTGGCTGTATGAGAACGGCCGCGTCACCTTCCGCGATACGGACGCCGAAGGTCGGACCCATCTGGTCGTGCGGCTGCATCCGGCGGCGTTGGGGCGGCTGGAGCGCCTCTACCCCGACATCATCGACTGAGCCCATGCACCTGATCGAGACCACCCTGTTCCTGCTGCTGGCCGTGGTGCTGTCGGGATGGGTGGCGCGGATTACACGGATCGCCCTGCCGCTGGTGCAGATCGCGCTGGGGGCGGGCGTGGTGCTGATCACGGGCGAGGCGGTGGACCTGCGGCCGGATATCTTCTTCCTGCTGTTCCTGCCGCCGCTGCTTTTCGTGGACGGCTGGCGCATCCCCAAAGAGGCGCTGTTCCGCGACCGGGTGGTCATTCTGGAGCTGGCGCTGGGGCTGGTGGTCTTCACCGTCGTGGGTCTGGGCTTCCTGATCCACTGGATGATCCCGGCCATGCCTCTGGCCGTAGCCTTTGCTCTGGCGGCCATCCTGTCGCCGACCGATCCGATCGCCGTCTCGGCCATCGCCTCGCGCTCGCCGATCCCCAAGCGGCTGATGCATATTCTGGAAGGCGAGTCGTTGCTGAACGACGCGACCGGTCTGACCTGCATGCGCATCGCCGTGATCGCGGCGACGACCGGCGCCTTCTCCCTGACCAGCGCGGTGGGGACCTTCGCCTGGCTGGCGCTGGCGGGCGTGGCGGTCGGTGTGGCCGTAACCCTGGCGATCGGCTTGCTGAAAAGCTGGATCAGCCGCCGCTGGGGCGAGGACGTCGGCGGTCAGATTTTGATCAGCCTGCTGATCCCCTTCGCCGCCTATCTGTCCGCCGAAGTCGTCCACGCTTCGGGCATTCTGGCGGCCGTCGCGGCGGGCGTGACCATGAGCTTCACCGAGCGTCAGGGCTCGGCCTTGGCGGCGACGCGCATCCGTCGCGCCGTGGTGTGGGACACGGTGCAGTTCGTCGCCAACGGCCTGATCTTCGTCATTTTGGGCGAACAGATGCCGTCGATCATGGCCCGTGCGGCCGAGGTCATCCAGACGACTCAGCACAAGGAGGTCTGGTGGCTGGCGGTCTATGTCTTCGCCATTGTCGCCGCGCTGGCGGCCCTGCGTTTCGTCTGGGTTTGGACGTCGCTGAAATTCACCCTGTTCCGCAAGCGCGGGAAGAACGCGCCGCCCAAGGTCGGCCTGAGGCTGGTGGCCGTCATGTCGCTGGCGGGGGTGCGGGGCGCCATCACCCTGGCTGGTATTCTGACCCTGCCTTTCGTGCTGGGCGACGGCACGCCCATGCCGGCGCGCAACCTGGCCATCTTCCTTGCGGCGGGCGTGATCATCGTCTCCCTGGTGCTGGCGACCCTTGCCCTGCCGCGACTGTTGAAGGGCATCGAACTGCCGCCCGAGCCGTCGCATCTGGAAGAGGAAGACCGGTCACGCGTCGCCGCCGCCTCGGCCGCCCTGCGCGCCATCGAGGACACCCAGCACGCCATGGCCGAGGGCAAGAGCAACCCCGACCTCTATGCCGAGACGGCGGCCCGTTTGATGGAGATTTACCGCCATCGCATCGAGACGCGCACCCACGTCGAAGGCGATGACGTGACGCTGGCCCGTCAGGCCGACGAGATCGAGCGCCAACTGCGCCTGGCGGGTCTGGCGGCCGAACGCGCCGAGCTGGTGCGACTGGGCCGAATGCGCCTTGTCGATGAAGAAACGACGCGGAAGCTGATCCGCGAGGTCGACCTGCAGGAACTGCGCTACGTCTGAGGCTCGGGCGCGATCCAGACCGCCAGATCGGCATAGCTGTCGAACACCTGATGCGCGCCGGCCTTCGCCAGTCCTTGGGCGTGACCATTGCGGATATGTCCGCCAGCGCACAGTCCGACGACCGTCATGCCAGCCGCAACCCCGGCTAGAACGCCGCTCGGGCTGTCCTCGATCACCAGGGTGCGCGACGGCGCCGCCTTCATCGCCTCAGCGGCGAACAGGAACAGATCGGGATGCGGCTTGCCTCGATTGACGTGAACGGCGGCGCTGAAAATCGGACCGTTGAAGACCTCATGGGCGCCGAAGCGGCGCAGGCCCATCTCGATCCAGTCCGGCGGGCTGGATGAGGCGACGCAGCGACGCTCGGATCGTGAATCGAGGAAGGCTTCGAATCCGGCAACGCTTCTGAGCTCGCGGCCGGCACGCTCATGGCAACGCCGGGTCCACTCTTGGAACACGCCGGTCGGGAAGGACGCGCCCAACCGCTCGGCGATGATGGGCTCGCAATCCAGCCACCGCTTGCCGAGGTAGCTGGCCAGGGCCTCGTCCAGCGTCGTCGGCAGACCGATTTCGCTGAGCAGTTCAGCCAGAACTGCATTCTTCAGAAGTTCGCTGTCAGCGATGACCCCGTCGTAATCGAAGATGATGAGGTCGAACGGGCCGTTCATCCAGCTGCTTTGGCCGCCTTCTCGGCCGCCTTGGCTGCATCCCACAGGGCGTCCATCTCGGCCAGGTCGGACTGTTCGGGCGTGCGGCCGTCCTTGGCCAGCTCGGCTTCGATGAAACCGAAACGGCGGACGAACTTGGCGTTGGCGGCGCGCAGGGCATCCTCGGGTTCCAGCTCCAGCTTGCGGGCCAGATTGGCGACGACGAACAGCAGATCGCCCAGTTCCTCGCGCGCCTTGTCCTTGTCGCCGGCGGCGATCTCGACGCGCAGTTCCTCAACCTCTTCGGCCAGCTTGTCGAAGACCTCGTCGGTCGATGGCCAGTCGAAGCCGACGCGGCCCGCGCGCTTGGTCAGCTTGGCGGCGCGGGTCAGGGCGGGCAGGCCGACGGGGACGTCGTCCAGCACGCCATGCTGTTCCTTGGCCTTACGCTCGGCGGCCTTGATGTCCTCCCAGCGCGCCTTCTGGGCCGAACCGCTGGGCTTGGCGGCTTCCTCGCCGAAGACGTGGGGGTGGCGGCGGACCAGCTTGTCGGCCATGGCATCGGCCACGTCGTCAAAGGCGAAATGCCCGGCCTCCTCGGCCATGCGGGCGTGGAAGACGACCTGGAACAGCAGGTCGCCCAGTTCGACCTTCAACTCCTCCATGTCGGCGCGCTCGATGGCGTCGGCGACCTCGTAGGCCTCCTCGATCGTATAGGGGGCGATGGTCGCGAAGGTCTGCTCGACGTCCCAGGGGCAACCGCCGTTCGGATCGCGCAGGCGAACCATGATCTCTTTCAGGCGGTCGACGGAGTGGGTCATTCAGGCGGTCCCGGCGTCGCGGGCAGCCAGGGCCTCGCGGATTTCATCGTGCCGCTTGGGCGTCAGGGGATAGCCCTTCAGCACCCAGGCGGCCGCCGCCAGTAGCAGGCCCGGCACGGCGATGAACAGGATTTGCAGCGCCAGCAGCGAAAACTCGCTGTTGCCCGCCGGTCCCGGCAGCGCCTTGAACCCCACCCATTGCAGGATCAGGTAGGGGATCAGCGCCACGACGTGACCGATCTTGGTCGTCGCCGACAGGATGGAGAACATCAGGCCGGTGCGGTCCACGCCCGTCTCCAGGCGCACCTCGTCGCCCGCGTCGGCCATCATGGCCCGCAGCAGGAAGAGGCCCGCCGCATAGGGCAGGCCGGCGATGAACATGGCGGCGGCCGTCAGGGCGAAGTTGCCGCCGGGGACCAGGGTGGCGGCGATATAGAGGCCGGCGAAGATCAGGCTGGCGACGGCCAGGGCCTTGTCCTTGCCGATCTTGGTCGCCAGCCAGGCCCAGATCGGCGCGCCGACCAGTCCCGCCACAAAATAGAACAGCATGAAGAGCGACGCCTGGGTGTGGTCGTAACCCTTGATCTGGCCAAAGAAGAAGAACAGCAGCGAGCCGGTGATGCCGGGCGCGACGCCCAGCAGCAGGTCGGCGATCAGCAGCTTGCGCACCGTCTTCATGCCGAACAGGGCCAGATAGGCCCTCGGTCCGCCGTGCGGCGGTGCGCCGACGTTCATCGGTTCGGGCACCGCGACCATGGCCAGGCCGATGGTGACGGGCAGGGCGATCAGGATGGCCCAGCCCATGATCCGCACGCCGTCGGCGTAGTTCCCGATGCCCGTCTTTACCACCACAGTCGGCAGGATCAGGATCAGGATGACGCCGATGATGTTGAACACCTGCCACCAGCCATAGACGCGGCTGCGCTGGTCGTATTGCGGCGCCAGCACCGCCGCCCAGCCCAGCTGGCCCAGGGTGCCGATGGAGAAGCCGAGGTAGAGAACCAGCAGCCAGGCGAACAGATAGGCGGGGCCTGCGCCGGGCTGGACGAGGACGAACATCATCAGCGCCGACAGCATCAGGATCGGCGTCGAGATCGCCATCCAAGGGCGATAGCGGCCGAACCGCGTCTTGGTCTTGTCCATGCCCCAGCCGATGAAGGGGTCGAACAGGATGTCGATCAGCCGCACCGCCATGAAGACCCCGGCCACCACGCCCAGCTCCAGCCCGACGTGGGTGGCGTAGAACTCCGGCAGGGTGACGGGCAGGGCGACGCCGAAGGCCGCCAGAGGCAGGCAGGGGCCGGAAAAGGCCGCCAGAACAGCGTTGGAACGGCGGGGAGCGTCAGCGGTGACAACAGATGACATCAGGCGTCCGGGCTTGGTCGGCCTGAGTCGGCCGCAGCTTCACCATGCCGGTTTTCTGCAAACAGGCGAAGTCGGCCTTGCGATCAGGCGAAAGCTGGGGCCTGCTGGTCTCATGTCAGTGCGATTTGCGATCCTTGCCGCCGCCTTCCTTGCGATCCTCGGCGGCGCCGGAGCGGCTCAGGCTCAGGAGGCCCAGATCTGCGACCGGCCGACCAACGCATGGGACAGCGCGGCCCAGGCCAACGGGATTTCGCTCTACACTCTGGAATGGTCGCCCTTCGGCTCGCCCGAATGGGGTTGGGAAACCTATACGCCGCTGATCCAGCGTGAGATCGGCACGCCCTGCGATCCGGCGTCGCCTGCCTTCGCCGAGGCCCTGGCCGGGTTTCAGACGCGTTATGGTCTGGTCGGGTCCGGCCAGTTCGATCAGGCGACCTTTCAGGTATTTCGCGGCCTGTGGCAGGAGCGCCGCCCCTTCGTCATGGCGCGGGTGAGGGGGGAGTGTCCCGAGCCGCCGCCGATCAGCCTGCTGGGCTATCTGTCGCCGCAGGAGGAACACGCCGAGCGGATGACGCGCCTGCTGCGCCGCGACGTGCTGGACGCCTATCGCCGCATGGCCGCCGCTGCTCGCGCCGAGGTTCCGGCCATCGCCGCCGACCCCGAACTGATGCAGATATTCTCTGGCTTCCGCGACCCGGAGGCGGACGCCGCCCGTTGCGCCGCGCAAGGCAACTGCGACGGGCTGCGCCGCGCCGTCTGTTCGCCGCACCGGACGGGAACCGCCATCGACATCCATGTCGGCCACGTCGCGGGCATGGGGGTGGATTCCACCGATCCGCTGAGCCGCCGCCACATGGCCCAGGGGCCAGCCTATCGCTGGCTGGTGGCCAATGCTTCCCGTTTCGGCTTCACCCCCTATGTGTTCGAGCCTTGGCATTGGGAATGGACTGGCGATGATACGGCCGCTGGCGGACGGTGAGGCTGCGCTGGCGCGCGAGGTTTTCGGCGCGGCCTTGAGGCTGGACGACATCCGCTTCCTGGTCTCGCCCTGGCCGTTCGACCGGGCCTTCGTGCCCGGCAGTTGGTTCGGCCGCGACTGGATCGTCTGGCCGAAAAAGTCTCTGGAGCCGGACCTGTCGCGCGCGTCTCTGCGGACCCAGGCCGTCTTCGTCCATGAACTGGTTCATGTCTGGCAGGCGCAGAACGGGCTGAATCTGCTGATGAGCAAGCTGCGCGCGGGCGACGGCCCCGCCGCCTACGCCTATCCTCTGGACGATCTGTGCGACTGGGGCGGCCTGAACATCGAGCAGCAGGCCATGGTGGTCGAGCACCGCTTCATCCTGTCGCGGGGCGGTCGTGCGCCTGCCAATCAGGCCTTCTATGATCGCGTCTGCCCTCTGGCGCATCGTATGGAAATTTGACAACAAGGACTTGCGACGCCGCAACATCTCGCTAAATCAGACACTGATGCAGTTGCTTTTGTGTCAGTCAGATTTAGCGGAGCGTTCGATGCCCAAGATTCTCGTCCTCTATCACTCGACCTATGGCCATATCGAGCAGATGGCCGAAGCCGTCGCAGAAGGGGCCCGCCGCGTCGAAGGCGCTGTGGTGGACATCAAGCGCGTGCCGGAAACCGTTCCCGCCGAGCTGGCTAAGGCGTCGGGCTACAAGATGGATCAGGCCGCGCCGATCGCCGAAGTCAGCGAACTGGCCGATTATGACGCCATCATCCTGGGCGCCGGCACCCGCTTCGGCACGGCCGCGTCGCAGATGCGCGCCTTCCTCGACCAGACCGGCGGCCTATGGGGCCAGGGCAAGCTGATCGGCAAGGTCGGCAGCGCCTTCAGCGCCTCCGCCACCCAGCACGGCGGTCAGGAAACCACCTTCGGCGGCCTGCACAACTACTTCATGCACCACGGGATGGTGGTCGTCGGCCTGCCGTATTCCTTCGCCGGTCAGATGACCATGGACGAGATCACCGGCGGCACCCCCTATGGCGCCACCACCCTGACCAAGGCCGACGGCTCGCGCATGCCCAGCCAGAACGAACTGGACGGCGCCCGCTTCCAGGGTCAGCATGTCGCGGAAATCGCGAAGAAGCTGCACGGTTAAGATCATGCGCCAGCCCGCTATCTTCTTTGGTCACGGCTCTCCGATGAACGCCTTGGGCGGTCCCTATGCGGACGCCTGGCGCGCGCTGGGAGAAGAGATTGGCAAGCCCAAGGGCGTGGTCATGGTCTCGGCCCACTGGGAGACGCGCGGGCTGGGCGTGACGGCGCAGGAACGGCCGGAAACCATCCATGATTTCGGAGGTTTCCCGCCCGAACTTCACGCCATGCAGTATCCCGCGCCCGGTTCGCCTTCTCTGGCGGCCCGGGTGGCGGAACTGACCGGGGCGCAGCAGACGACGCAGTGGGGTCTGGATCACGGGACCTGGTCGGTGCTGGCCCACGTCTGGGCCGAGGCCGACGTGCCGATCGTTCAGCTGTCGCTGGATCGCACCATCGACGCACGCGCCCACTATGAACTGGCCAAGACCCTGCGGCCCCTGCGGGACGAAGGCGTCCTGATCGCGGGTTCCGGCGACTTCGTGCACAATCTGCGGACGTGGAAACGTGCGGGCGGCGAGCCCTATGACTGGGCCGTCGACTTCAACGAGGCGGTGAAACGCGCCTTCCTCGCTGGCGACCATGACGCCCTGATCGACTGGGTGCATCTGGCCGAGCAGGCGCAGCTGAGCGTGCCGACCGACGAACACTATCTGCCGCTACTCTATGTCGCCGCCCAACAGGCGCCGGGCGAGGCAGTGAGCTTCTTCACGGACGCGATCGAAGGCGGCTCAATCTCGATGACTGGCGCCCGGATCGGCTGATCCAGGCGCCGTTCTGACCGTGTCAGCGGCGGCGACCCCCGCGCATCACGCTGTCCAGAGCGATCGGGCCCGGACCGGCGACGAACAGATACAGGAAGACGAAGCAGTAGAGCGCCGCCAACTCGCCCCCGTTGTTGATCGGGTAGGGGCTCTGCGGCGCGTGCACCATCCAGTAGGCCACGGCCGTGAAGCCGGACAGGATGAAGGCGGCCGGACGGCTGAACAGACCCAGCACGATCAGGACGCCGCCGACCAGTTCAATCGGGCCGGACCAGCCCGGGAGGGTGGACAGGCTGGAGACGTCAAAACCGCCGCCCTGTCCGCCAGGCGGGAAACCCAGGATCTTCTGCGCGCCGTGCTGCAGGATCAGCAGACCGGCCACGATCCGCAGAATGCTCTGAAAGCGCGGGGCCCAACCCGAAAGAGACGTTGAACTCGCCATTCGTTTTTCCTCCCGATGACGCACGACCGTCAGGTCCGGGAACCGGATCGACGCAAGGCGCAAAGGCGGAGGTTAGGCGAAGCTGCGCGCTCTGCAAGCCGTCCTGATCAGGCCGCCTTCAACGCATCCTCGACCAGTTTCTGGATGGCGACATAGTCGGTCTTGCCGGTGCCCAGGACAGGAATGGCGTCGATCTTGATGATCTTCTTCGGGACCGCCAGCTCCGGCGCGCCGTTGTCGCGCGCCCATTCCGACAACTGGGCTGAAGCGGCGCCCGCGTGTTCGGTGACCAGGATCAGACGTTCGCCCTTCTTGCTGTCCGGCACGGACACCGCCGCGTGGCGATGGTCGGGCCAGACGGCGCCGGCCATGTCCTCGACCGCCAGCAGGGAGACCATTTCCCCGCCGACCTTGGCGAAGCGTTTCACCCGCCCCAGGATGGTGATGTAGCCCTCGTCATCGACGTCGACGATGTCGCCGGTGTCGTACCAGCCGCCTTCCAGAGGTTCGATGCCCTCGGGATTGTTCGGCGAGATATAGCCCGCCATGATGTTCGGCCCGCGCAGATAAAGTTGTCCGCCGCCCTCGATCCCCGGAACCTTGTCCAGGCGGTATTCCATGCCCGGCATGATCTGGCCGACGCTGCCGGGACGGTTGCGGTCGGGGTGGTTCACGGCGACCACGGGCGCCGCCTCGGTCGCGCCATAGCCTTCCAGAAGATCGACGCCGCCGAACTTGGTGTTGAACATCTGACGCGTCTCATCGCGGACCTTTTCAGCCCCGGCGACGACGAATTGCAGGGTGGCGAAGTCGTCCGGCTCGGCCACGCGGGCGTACTGG
>Ga0247827_10001442_pt1 | contig 10105 bp, 9 predicted proteins | sample 12C_Control_Day2_FD_194414 | JGI IMG/M metagenome (GOLD analysis project Ga0247827, IMG submission 194414) | Soil microbial communities from agricultural site in Penn Yan, New York, United States - 12C_Control_Day2 | ecosystem: Environmental > Terrestrial > Soil > Agricultural land | place: USA...
AATGACACCCAGCCCAGGCCCAATCCTTCGGCACGGGACGCCAGCCAAAGGTTCTGGATCGCGCAGGACAACGACGCCAAATCCATTTCCGGCAAGGTGCGACGACCGAAGATATGCCGCTCGCGGTCATCCATCAGTGCCGCCACCAACACCTCGGCACAATCATTGATACCTTCGACCTTGAGCTGCATGAATTCGTCGGTGCGCTCGCCGAGGGCTTCGGCGGTGCGGATACGTTCTTCTTCCACCAGCGCCTGGATCCTGCCGCGTAATTGGCGATCGCTAATGCGAATGAAACGCCAGGGCTGCATCAGGCCGACGCTCGGTGCCTGGTGCGCAGCTTCAAGCAGACGCCGAAGCAACTCGGGCTCGACCGTGCCGCCGCTGAAGTGGCGCATGTCGCGACGTTCGGCGATGGCGCGATAAATCGCTTCGCGTTCGGCTTCGCTGAAGGCGTTGTCAGTCATGTCCTCATCGCTGGCATGCCAGCTCCTACAGGGGATTGCATTTCTTCGGGTACCACACCGCTCACTGTAGGAGCTGGCTTGCCAGCGATAGCGGCCTTACGGTCCGGCGCAAACAACGCGGCGATCGCCTGTGGATTGGACGGAAAATAAAAGTGCACATAAGAGGCAGTCATCCGCCCCTCACGATAAACCGCCTCCGCCCCCCGCCCGCCGTTAGGGCTCAAGCCACGGGCAATCGGCGTCAGTTCGGTGGTTGTCAGCGAGTGGTGATACGTGTGCCCACGCAGCGAACCTTCCGGCAGCTCGACCGCTTGCAAGGCCAGCGCGGCGAGGCGCTTTTGCATCACCGCGTCACCGTTGAGCAAACCGACCAGCTCGGCCCGAGTGCCTTCGACATCAGTCAACGAATCGAGCAGATAAAGCATGCCGCCACATTCGGCCAGCAACGGCTTGCCCGCCGAATGGTGCGCGCGGATGGCGTTCAACATCGAGGTGTTGTGCGCCAGCGCCACGTGATGCAATTCCGGATAGCCACCCGGCAGGTACAGGCTGTCCGCCTCGGGCAAAGCGCTGTCGCGGATCGGCGAGAAAAACCGTAACTCGGCACCCATCGCCCGCAGCAGATCGAGGCTCGCGCCATAGGTGAAGGCAAATGCTTCATCCCGCGCCACGGCAATGCGCACGCCGGCCAACAGCGGCTCGGCCGTCATCACGTCCGGCGCAGCGAACTCAACTGGCGGTGGCAGCGCTACCTCGCAACTGCTGGCCAAGGCATCGGCCGCAGCATCCAGGCGCACATCGAGGTCGTTCAACTCGCTGGCCTGCACCAGCCCCAGATGACGACTCGGCAGCTCGATGCCGGTTTCCCGGGACAATGCCCCATACCAGCGCAAACCTTCGGTCAGGCTGCCTTCAAGCAATTGCGCGTGACGCAAGGTGCCGACGCGATTGGCCAGGACACCGGCAAACGGCAAGTCCGGCTGATAACGCGCCAACCCCAAGGCCAACGCGCCAAAAGTCTGGGCCATGGCGGTGCCGTCAATCACACCAAGCACCGGCACACCGAAGTGCCGCGCCAGATCAGCGCTGGACGGTGTGCCGTCAAAGAGCCCCATCACGCCTTCGATCAGAATCAGATCAGCTTCACCCGCCGCTTCCCATAACAGGCGACGACTTTCCTGCTCGCCGACCATCCACATGTCCAGTTGATAAACCGGCGCGCCGCTGGCGCGTTCGAGAATCATCGGGTCGAGGAAGTCCGGGCCGCATTTGAACACGCGCACCTTGCGCCCCTGATTGCGATGCAAACGGGCGAGCGCGGCGGTGACGGTGGTTTTGCCCTGACCGGAGGCCGGTGCGGCAATCAGGACCGCCGGGCAATGACGAGGCTGACTCACAGCTCAACGCCTTTTTGCGCTTTGATACCGGCCTGGAAGGCGTGTTTGATCATGCCCATTTCGGTCACGGTGTCGGCCAGTTCGATCATCTCCGGCTTCGCGCCGCGACCGGTCACCACCACGTGCTGCATCGGCGGACGCGCCTGCAAATCACTGAGCACCTGATCCAGATCGAGATAACCGTGCTTGAGGGCGATGTTCAATTCGTCCAGCACCACCAGGCCAATGGACGGGTCACGCAGCAGTTCTTGCGACACAGCCCAAGCCGCTTCGGCAGCGGCGATATCGCGCTGACGATCCTGGGTTTCCCAGGTGAAGCCCTCGCCCATCACATGAAAACGCACCTGCTCGGGAAAGCGTCGGAAGAACAATTCTTCCCCTGTGCTGTTACGCCCCTTGATGAACTGCACCACGCCGCACTGCATGCCGTGGCCCAGGGAACGCGCGAGCATGCCGAACGCCGAACTGCTCTTGCCTTTGCCGTTGCCGGTCAGCACCAGCAGCAGGCCACATTCGTTGGGCGAGTTGGCAATACGCTCGTCGATCACGGCTTTTTTGCGCAGCATGCGCGCCAGATGACGTTCGTCACGATCAGGGGTATCAGTCATGGGGGAGCTCTCCGTTGAGGCAGGAAATAACGGCGGGCAGGCACAAGAATAGACGGCAAGAAGCCTGGCATCGCCCACCGTGATGCCGCTTGGATGGATCAGGCCGGTCTCCGGGCTCACGAGCGGCTTGCGCCTGACTGCGCGCCTTCCCATGTCAGTCGACACAGTGGCTCAAGGCGCAGTCTTTCACTCGTTTACCGTTGCGGGGGCAGCGTCGGGATTGCGCGCCTTCAGCATTGAAGGGCTCGCTCACCGACTTCCCTGTTTCACTCTGTCGACCCAAGCCACAGAGCACCTGAAACAAGCCGCGAAGGTTAGAGGGTTGGGGGTGGAGCGTCAATTGAAGACAGGGCGCAGAGATGAATAACTGCCGCCGAGCAAGAATCTGACGCCAATCTTGTGCCACACTCCCAGCAGTGATATCAAAGAGCCATAACACAAACAATAACAAGGGTGGGCATCATGCAAGGCTTGATCATCAGCAACCCGAAGCTGGAATTCCTGCGGCCGGTGCTGGAGCGCTGGTTTGACTGTATCGATCGCTATAACGCCGTGCGCGGCGACAACGAAACGCCCTACTGGCTCGATGAAAAAGCCAACCTTGGACTTCTCTCCTCCGCGGCCTGGATGGCCGAGCTGATCACCCTCCAGCAATCACCCACCCGCAAACAGATTGAGGAAGGCGAGCGCAACGCCCGCGCTGACCTGTTCATCGCCACCACTGAAACCCGCGCCTGGCTTCAGGCCAGCCAGCGCTGGCCGCGCGTCAACAACCTCAATCTGACCCAGGCGCTGCAGGACATCACCAGTGACGCCAAACGCATCAGCTACGCCAGTGACCTGAAGCTTGGCTGCCTGTTTGTGGCACCCCATAAAACCCAGCATGGCGCCACCCCCGAAGAGCTCCAGGACATGGTCGATGACCTGCAAAAGGAACACACCTGCGCCGTGGCCTGGTATTTCCCTTACGCCTACCGCAAGTTGCACAACGAAGCGGGCCAGTATCATCCGGGTATCGCCGTGCTGTTCAAGGAGGCTCGCGGCTGAAGGGTTGAACCATCCAGCCTTCCGGCTTCTCTATGATTAAATCAAGGCATTCATAGGGAAGATCAGCAATGCGCAAGCCTCAGCTCGTTCTCGTTATCGCGCTCGCCGGAGGGCTCGCCGCTTGCGGTGAAACCTCCAGCCTGCAAGTTTCCGACGGCACCGGCCCGTCCCCCAAGTTGCCCGAACCCAATAAAACCCTGTTCCCGACGATGAACATCGCCCCCGCCATCGGCTGGCCGGACGGCGCGAAACCGGTGGCAGCCAGTGGCACCCAAGTCGCCGCGTTTGCCGAGGGCCTTGATCATCCGCGCTGGCTGTACGTGTTGCCCAATGGCGACGTGCTGGTCGCAGAAACCAACGCGCCCCCCAAGCCCGATGACAACAAAGGCATCAAGGGCTGGATCACCAAGAAAGTCATGGGCCGCGCCGGGGCAGGCGTACCGAGCCCGAACCGCATCACGTTGCTGCGCGACACCAACCACGACGGCATCGCCGAGACCCGCACGGTATTTCTGGAAAACCTCAATTCGCCCTTCGGCATGACCCTGGTCGGCAATGATCTGTACGTGGCCGACACGGATCGCTTGCTGCGCTTTCACTATGAAAACGGCGACACGGCGATCAAGTCGCAGCCGATCAAAGTGGTCGACTTGCCGGGTGGCACCTTGAATCACCACTGGACCAAAAATGTCATCGCCAGCCAGGACGGCAGCAAGCTGTACGTCACCGTCGGCTCCAATAGCAATGTCGGCGAAAACGGCATGGACCAGGAACAAGGACGCGCAGCGATCTGGGAAGTGGATCGCGCCACCGGCAACCACCGGATCTTCGCCTCCGGCCTGCGCAATCCCAACGGCATGGCCTGGGAGCCGCAAAGCGGTGCGCTATGGACGGCGGTTAACGAGCGCGATGAAATCGGCAGCGATCTGGTGCCCGACTACATCACCTCCGTGAAGGACGGCGGATTTTATGGCTGGCCGTTCAGCTATTACGGCCAGCACGTCGATGTGCGCGTCGAACCACAAAACCCCGACCTGGTGGCCAAGGCAATTGCGCCAGATTACGCCGTCGGCCCGCACACCGCGTCGCTGGGCCTGACGTTCGCCGAAGGCAACAAGTTGCCGTCGCAGTTCAAGGAAGGCGCCTTTATCGGCCAACACGGCTCCTGGAACCGCAAACCGCACAGCGGCTACAAAGTGATCTTCGTACCGTTCAGCGCCGGCAAGCCAACGGGGCAACCGATAGACGTGCTCTCAGGTTTTCTCAATGACGAGGAAAAAGCCATGGGCCGGCCGGTGGGTGTGGTGATTGATCAGCAGGGAGATTTGCTGGTGGCCGATGACGTTGGGAACAAAGTGTGGCGGGTCTCCGCAACCCAATAACCCCGCCACCGTGAGAGCGCTCACGATGGCGTCAGGAACCTCCGGCGCTTACGGGTTGCGCGCCAAGTGTTCCGGTTGCAGGACGCGCTTGGCACTCAGGTAGGCTTTCTGCCAATACGCCTTGGACAGGCTGTCCAGCTTGACTGTGCCACCTGTGGCCGGTGCATGGACGAAACGGCCTTCGCCGACGTAGATCCCGGCGTGGCTGACCTGGGAGCCACCATTGGTAGCGAAGAAGATCAGGTCACCGGTCTGCAAGCCTTCCTTGCCGACATTGGCCGCTTGCATGGTGATCATCTCGCGTGTGGTGCGCGGCAAGGAGATGCCGGTGACATCGCGGTAGACATAACCGATCAAGCCACTGCAATCAAACCCTGAATCGGGCGTGTTGCCACCCCAGCGATAGGGCGTGCCCACCAAACCCAACGCGCGAAACAGCACGTCTTCCGCTTCAGGCGAAAAAGCTTGGGAGGGACCAAAAACGATGGGAGCGCGAACCACCGGCGCGGGTGGTGGCGTACGGCTGGCGCAAGCGCTGAGCAGCGCGGCGAGGAACAAGATTGCGAGGCGGGCCGACGTCGACATAAGCAGAGCATCCTGATCTGGCTGCGGCTTTTTTCTGCTGGGGACGCAGAAAAGAAAACCGCCTGCGCAGTACGCAGGCGGTTTGCCATCATTGATAGATCAGAATTCTAGCGCTTATCAGGCAAACTTCAAGTAAGACTTTAAGTTCACCTTACAAAATGTCCGCTTACTTGCGTGCGGTGACGATCGGAGTAGCGCCGGGTGCCATGGCGAGTGCACGCTTGGCTTCGATGAAGGTCTTGCTCCAGTAGCTATCGCCCAGGCTATCGATCCGCACGCCACCGCTGCGACGGCTGCTGGAATGGATGAACTGGTTGTCACCGAGGTAGATGCCGGCATGGCTCACGCGACCGCGACGGCCATTGGTGGCGAAGAACAGCAGGTCGCCTGGCTCAAGCTTGCTGCGCGACACCAGTGGCGCATCAACGTTGATCATTTCGCGGGTGGAGCGCGGCAGGTTCATGCCGGCTTCTTCGCGGAACAGATAACCGATGAAACCGCTGCAATCGAAGCCGGCTTCAGAGGTACCGCCAAAACGGTAACGGGTACCGATCAGCGACATACCGCGTTCGAGAATGCTGTCTGCCAGAACCGGCAGTTGGTAAGACTTGCCGTCGGCGAAGTTGGCCAGTTCTTTTTCGGTGGCCACTTCTTCCTGGTAAAGAGAGTCTTGATAACGAACGGAAGACTGGGCGGTAACCGAGTTTTTAACCTGCTGTTGCTGCGCTTGCTGGGCCACTGGCGTGTGGGCAGCGCAACCGAACAACAGGGTAACGAGTGCGAGAGGCACGAGGGGTGCAAAGCGATTTAGCATGGGCACGACCGTGGCTGATAGTTGTAAAGAAGCCGAGACTATGCCCGCTATCATCCTCATTTGCAAATTCAATCGAACTTTTTGTGACTTATCGGTTTCTCGTTAACATCTAAGCGCTTAAGCCTATTTTGAATGTTGACGCAGCCTGCAACCGTGCAGGAAAGCGCATTTTCTGGCGCCTGAAATATGCCAGAAAGCGCTTCAGGCCTTGAATTCCGCGGGTTCAGCTACCAACCCAGCGTTTCTTTAAGGAAAGGAATTGTCAGCTTGCGCTGTGCTTGAAGTGAGGCTTGGTCTAGCTGCTCAAGCAGGTCGAACAGAGCACTCATGCTGCGGGTGCCACGGGTCAAAATAAAATGCCCGACTTCATCGGTCAGGTGCAGCCCACGGCGGGATGCACGCAGTTGCAGGGCACGTAATTTGTCTTCGTCGGAGAGTGGGCGCATCTGGAAGATCAGCGCCAGCGTGAGGCGGGATTTGAGGTCCGCCAGCTTTACCGGCAATTCGCGCGGTGACGTCGATGCCGCAATCAGCAAGCGCCGACCGCTGTCCCGCAGACGATTGAACAGATGAAACAGCGCTTCTTCCCAATCCGCCTTGCCCGCCACCGCATGCAAGTCGTCCAGGCAGACCAGTTCGTACTGTTCGAGGTTGTCGAGAATTTCGATACCGCGGTCCATCAACTCGGCTAGCGGTAGGTACACCGCCGGTTCCCCCATCTGCTCGAAACGCAGGCACGCGGCCTGCAACAGATGCGTACGCCCTACCCCGTGCTTGCCCCAGAGATAAATCAGGCTCTCGGTCCAGCCGGCGTCGGCTTCGCACAGCCGCTCGACATAGCCGAGTGCAGCGGCATTGGCGCCTGGGTAGTAGTTGATAAAGGTGGCGTCGTCACGCAGACGCACACCTAGGGGCAGCTGAATCGGTTTCATGCTGACTGAACAGTTCCAAAGGAACCGTTAGTGGCCTCTGTGTAAAGTTTGCGAAGTTTATACCCGTGAAGCCGACCGCACAATGCGACAGACCACAAGCAAAATCAAAGGTTTGCGTTGACGCTCTGGTTTTATGACAGTTTCTTTGGCGCTGCGGGCAACATTGCCGTGGAGGTTGCGGGTCAACCCGGGAGCGATCCGGGGTGCCCGCATTAACCTTTAAAGCTCAGGTTCGTCCGCACCACTGTAAATATCTGAATCCTTATATAAATCATGAACATGGCGCACCAGCACCATGATCACGGCCGCCACCGGCAGCGCCAGCAGCACGCCGGTAAAGCCGAACAGCTCTCCCCCGGCCAGAATCGCGAAGATCACCGCCACCGGATGCAAGCCGATTCGATCACCGACCAGCAATGGCGTCAGCACCATACCTTCCAGCGCTTGGCCGACCATGAACACCGCTACGATGCCGGCCATCGGATACAGGTCGCCACCGAACTGGAACAACCCGGCAATCAGCGCCGCGCCAATACCAATCACAAAGCCCATGTACGGCACGATTGCCGCCAGACCGGCGATCAGACCGATCAACAAGCCCAACTCCAGCCCCACCAACATCAGGCCCGCGGCGTAGATCACGCCCAGCGCTACCATCACCAGCAGTTGCCCGCGAACGAACGCCCCAAGCACCTCATGACACTCACCGGCCAACATCACCGCGCGCTCTTCGCGGTCACGGGGCAACAGGCTGCGGATCTTGGCCATCATCAGGTCCCAATCGCGCAGCAGGTAAAAACTCACCACTGGAATCAGTACCAGATTTGCCAGCCAGCCAATCAATGCCAGACCCGAAGCCGTCGCTTGGCTCAGCACGACCCCGACAATATCTGTGGTTTGCCCCATGTGCTCACTGATGGCAGCTTTGAGCTTGTCGAATTTCCAGAAGCCCTCCGACAAGCCGAACTTTGACTGCGCCCACGGCAGCGCGGTGTGCTGTAACCAATCAAGCATCTGAGGCGCCAACTCATACAAGCGGAACAGCTGCTTGGCGAGCATCGGCACCAACACCAGCATCAACGCAGTAACAATCAACGTGAACAGCGCGAACACCGTGATTACGCCCCAGGTCCGCGACAGTCCGGCCCTTTCCAGCCGGTCCACCACCGGATCGAAGAGGTACGCCAACAGTAACGCCACCAGGAAAGGCGTGAGAATCGGATGTAACAGCCAGATAAACGCGCAGAGCAGGACCACTGCACCCAACCAAAACCAACGCCGCGTATCGGCCATGAACCACTCCATTGCTTCTATATAAAGAAAGAAAATCTACCAGCGGAAACGCAATTGCGGTGTCGGTGCCGGGGCGGGTGCAACCGCAGGGGGCGCACCCTCCGCCGCAGGTTGAACCGGGGTTGCAGGAACGGCTGCTACCGGCGCCTCCGTCACCTCCTGCAATTTCGCCAGTGACAATTGCGCGCGCAATTGATCGGTGCTGCCATTGACCCGATAGAGAATCCGGTCGCCGTCGACACTTTGCGGGCGCCCGTTAAAAGGCTCCAGCAAACGCCCCAGTGCCGCGTAACGTTCAAGGTTCATGCCCTGCACTTCCAGCAGTTGCGGGGTTGAAGCCCCAGGCTTGGCGACATAGCGTGGCGCCAACCGCTCGTTGACCGCCAGCATCACCGCATCGGCCAAGGCAGCCTGATCAGCCCCCTGGACGCTGCCCGCCTCTTTTTGATCGCCCAACCACAAACGCCACTTGGCCTGCCACTGCCCAGCCTCTTCAGTGGCATGCACCGCCAGCAAGGCGTCGGCATTGTAACGTTCCGAGGCGCTGCGCAGCGGTGCCGCATCAGCACCTTCCAGATTCGGTGCAGTGGCGACGATCTGCTCGTTCAAATCAGCAAGCGGCAAGCGCAGCGGCAAACCGCGATGCTGCGCCGCCCGACGCAACGGTGCGGCGCTGGCCTGGCCGTCGCCGACCAGGCTCGAACCCTCCGTGGAATCGTTCAGCCACCAGCCAAGGATCGATGGCCGATTGGCGCCCCACATGGCCAGCCCGGCACGGCGCAACACCTGCTCGGTGGTGGCCGGATCGAAATCGACCTTCAGCACTTCCGGCGGCCCGGCGTCGTAACCGAACTGGCTGATGATTTGCTGCGGCTCTTTGCGAATCGCCGCCAGCCCCGGACTCTGCGCCGCCTTCGGATCGCCGGTCAGGCGCAACACCAGGGTGTCCAGTGCACGCAGGATCGCCTGATCGCGCTCTTCCGGCGCCTGGCCGCTGACCGGCTCGCGCACTTGATAGAGACCTTTGACGGTTTCGGCATGACTGACCAGACTGATCAACGACAAACAGCCCACAAACAAGAATTTACAAAAACGCATGGAAGATTCCTGACGACAAGAGCGGCTGGAACAGACCGCATGAAGACGATCGAGCTAGGCTGTGACCATCGCCCGGCGCAAAACATTCACACGCCCTGGGTAAGTTTTCGCACTGTCATAACGATAGACGGTTAATGGCGATACCTTGCACAGGTCAGCAGGATGCCATCAACCAGAAAGAATTAAGTTTTTTTAGGTGGATATGCCCCTGCCGTCGGCGTGAGGATGGCCGCTGCCCTTCAAGCCTGATAAAATCGCGCGCCTTCGCAGACCGGCAACAGCCGGGCACTTTCGAAATTCGCGTGAGGCAATCGCCCTCGTCGATTTCGGCGGCCCCGCTGGACTCGGTCGTTACCCCTGAATCCCCCCTAAAGGCCTGGATCATGAGCAAGCAACCCTCCCTGAGCTACAAGGACGCCGGTGTAGACATCGACGCCGGTGAAGCATTGGTCGAACGCATCAAGAGCGTCGCCAAGCGCACT
>Ga0247827_10001445_pt1 | contig 10096 bp, 11 predicted proteins | sample 12C_Control_Day2_FD_194414 | JGI IMG/M metagenome (GOLD analysis project Ga0247827, IMG submission 194414) | Soil microbial communities from agricultural site in Penn Yan, New York, United States - 12C_Control_Day2 | ecosystem: Environmental > Terrestrial > Soil > Agricultural land | place...
TACTTCCGCCAGAACTCCCTGCTGTCGGAACGCGACATCCAGAAAGAGGTCGAGCGCTACATCACCAACCCCGGTCAGGCGACCAGCTACAAGATCGGCGAGTTGAGGATCGAGGAACTGCGCGCCAGGGCCGAGGCGGCGCTGGGCGACAGGTTCGACATCAAGGACTTCCACGCCGTGGTCCTGGGCTCCGGCTCGGTGCCGCTGGACGTCCTGACCGACCAGGTCGACGCCTGGATCGCGGCGGGCGGCGGCAAGCCGAACTAACCTGCTTCCCTCTCCCGCCGGGAGAGGGGGCGACAGTGTGGATTCCGCGTTTCTGGTGTATGAGCCGCCGCCATGCCCTTCACCGCCACCGTCCTGACCATGTTCCCCGAGGCCTTTCCCGGTCCGCTCGGCGTGTCGCTGATCGGCACCGCCTGGCGCGAGAAGGGGCTGTGGGATCTGCAGACGCTGGACATTCGGGCGTTTTCCGAAGATAAGCGCGGCTTCCTGGACGACACCCCCGCGGGTGGCGGTCCCGGTCAGGTGCTGAAAGCGGACGTGGTGGCCCGGGCTCTCGATAGTCTGTCAGGCCCGCCCCGGCCGCTTTTGTACATGAGCGCACGCGGTCGACCCCTGACGCAGGCGCGAGTGAAGGAATGGGCCAAGGCCGACGGGATCGTCGTGCTTTGCGGCCGTTTCGAGGGGGTGGACCAGCGCGTGCTCGACGCGCGCGGGTTCGAGGAGATCTCCGTCGGAAACGCGGTCCTCGCCGGTGGCGAGGCGGCGGCCATGGTGGCGATCGAGGCGTGCGTACGACTGGTTCCCGGTGTTCTCGGCGCGGCTGAAAGCCTGTCGTCCGAAAGCTTCGAGGACGGTCTTCTGGAACACCCGCAGTACACGCGACCGCGGACGTTCGAGGGGCACGACATTCCCGAGGTGCTGCTGTCGGGCGATCACAGGAAGATCGCGCAATGGCGAGAGGCGCAGCGGGAATTGACGACGCAGGAACGGCGCCCGGACCTCTGGGCGGCGCATCTTGCAAAGACGGCCGCGGAGCCTGGCTCCGCCAAATCAAAGGTAAAGGGCGCTAAAGCCCGAGGAGAATAGACATGAACATCGTCCAGCAACTGGCTGCCGAAGAAAAAGCCCGCCTGCTCGAAGGCAAGACCATCCCCGACTTCCAACCGGGCGACACCCTGCGCGTCAACGTGCGCATCAAGGAAGGCGAGCGCGAACGCATCCAGGCGTTCGAAGGCGTCTGCATCGCCCGTGACGGCGGCGGCATCAACGAGACCTTCACGGTCCGCAAGATTTCCTTCGGTGAAGGCGTGGAGCGTCGCTTCCCGATCCTGTCGCCGAACGTCGACTCCATCGAAGTGAAGCGTCGCGGCGTCGTCCGTCGCGCCAAGCTCTACTACCTGCGCGACCGTCGCGGTAAGTCGGCCCGTATCGCCGAGCGCCAGACGGTTCGTCCGGCCAAGGGCGCCACCGTTCCGGTCACCGGTTCGGCCGACAAGGGCGACGAAGCTTAATCCCGCTTCGGCCCTGCGCTGAAAAGATCGAGGCCCCGGCGGAAACGCCGGGGCCTTTCTTTTTAGGGCGCTATCGCGCGTCGCGCGACGACGCGCTGCTTGACCGTGTTTGACGGGCGCCACACGCGGGCCTGACCGTCAGTGCTCGGCTACTGCGGATAGAGCGGATTATCCGCGTCGTGCTGGCCTTCGAGGCTGCGTCGCAGGATGTGCATTTCTTCGTGGCCGGCTCTGACGGCGGCGTGGGCGCGACGAATGGTTTCGCGCGTCGTGGCCGACAGGGCCTCGTCGCTGAGGGCGCGGTCGAAGCGAGCCTGCAGGTGGGCCTCGCCGCTTTCGACCGAGCCGACGACCGAGGCCTCGTCCCGCATCAGGGCGTGCTTGATGTCCATGAAGGCGCGCTGAGCCTTGGCCAGGATCGAGCCCTCGTCCTCGGGATGGCCGCCCATGCCGCGCACCGCCGCCTGCAGGTCCGCCGCGACGCGGCGTCGTTCCTCGCTGCGGCGCACGAAGAGGTCGCGATAGCGCGGGTCCGATGTCTCGGCCGCCGCCTCGGCATAGCCGTCGGCGCTGTCGATCAGGCCCTCGGCCAGACCGTTCAGAACCTTGATGTCGTGGCTGTTGGGGCTGCTCACCAGAAACCTCCTTGGCTGACACAGGTTAAAACCCATGCCCTCGGCGAAGGTTGCCGATTTCGCGCTACAGCTTGGTGCGCAGGGACCACAGTTCGGGGAAGCAGCGGCGCTTCAGCGTCTCGACCAGATAGCCGACGCCGTCAGTGCCGCCCGTGCCCTGGCGGCGGCCGATGATGCGCTCGACCGTGACCACATGCTTGTGACGCCAGGTCAGCAGGGCGTCATCCAGATCGACCAGCTTCTCGGCCAGTTGATACAGCGGCCACCAGCGCTCGGTGTCGCGATAGACCTCCAGCCAGGCGGCCTCGACGCCCTCGGACGGCTCATAGGTCTGGCTGACGTCGCGGTTCAGCACCTCGGCGGGGACGGGCAGGCCGGCCAGCGACAACTGCCGCAGGGCGTCGTCATAGAGGCTGGGGGCCTCCATGGCCGCCAACAAGGCCGCATGGGCTTCGGGCCGTTCGACGTGGAAGCGCAGGAAGCGCGGGTCCTTGAGGCCCAGCATGGTCTCCAGGCGTCGGAACTGGTCGCTCTGGAAGCCCGAGCTGGCGCCCAGGTCGCCGCGGAATTTCAGATAGTCCGAGGGGGTCATGGTGGCCAGGATGTCCCAGCTCTGGGTCATGACGGCCTGGATGCGGCTGACGCGGGCCAGGCTCTTGTAGGCGGGGACCAGATCGCCGGCGCGGATCAGGCTCTGGGCCAGGGCCATCTCGTGCAGGATCTGCTTGAGCCACAGTTCCTTGGTCTGGTGGATGATGACGAACAGCATTTCGTCATGCTGGTCCGAGCGCGGGTGCTGGGCGCTCAGCAGATCGTCGAGCGACAGATAGCCGGCATAGGTGATGCCGCCCGGCTCGTGCTTGGCGGTCTCGATCGCGTGGCCGCGAATGTCGTTCTTTGCGTCGGTCATCCGTCACCTATCGCCGGATCAGGCCCGAAGGGCCAGCCCGGAGGCGACGGAAAAATCAGTTGGCGGCGCGGGGCTCGTTCGCGGCGGCGGCGGCCATCTGGCGACCGTTGTCGAAGGCGTCGCGAGCGCCTTTGTAGACGAAGCCGTAGGTCGGATAGACGGTGGTGCCCAGGGCGTTGATCGGGTTGTACCAGACCTTGACCCGGCTCCAGTCGCCGGCGGGGGAGACGTCCACCACGGTGACGTTCTCCTCGACCTTGCCGCGGCTGCCGCCCCAGTTGGCGTGGGTCACGCGGATGACGCGGTCGGTCAGGATGTCGGAAACGACGGCGACGTGGCCCTTGTCCATGCGGCCGGTGGGCTGGAAGACCAGGACCGAGCCGGTTTCAGGGGCGCGGCCGGTGCGGAACTTGTCGACCGCCTGACGCCACCAGGTCCAGGCGTCGCCGAAGATGTTGATGCCCGAGAACATGCGGGCGAAGGTCACGCACTGCCAGTAGGGGTCGTCAGCCTTGGCCGGCGCGGGGCCGATCGCAAAGAACCCGAGGGTCGCCGCAACTGCGGCGGCTGTGAGCCGTTTCATCATCTGGCGTGCTCCCGACTAAAACGCGGACCAAGCCTTAGACGATAGTGTCCGAAGGTTGAAGAACCGTTTCCGACTGTTTCGCCTTGTGATCCACAGGCGGGCGTCGTCGTTCGGCCATGCCGCGCAGGGCCTTTCGGGCCGGGCGTTCGATCAGGTGATAGGTGGCCGCCGCCGCGACGATCAGGCCCAGAATGATCCCCAGCCACACGAGAACGTGAAGGCGCTTGTCCTCAGCCTCGGTCGCTCGCGCGGCCAGATTGACCGCCAAGATCTGCCACGGCGCGCAGACCATATAGACCGAATAGCTGATCTCGCCGAGATAGACAGCGGGTCTGGACCCCAGCCATCCGGCGCGGCTGTGGGGGATGGAGGCCAGGGCCAGGATCAGCAGACCGGCGGCCAGGACCGTGACGGCGTCCCAGGCGAGGACCGAGGCCGAGGCGACCATGACGACGGCGGCCAGCAGGGCCAGAAGTCCGGCACGCGACAGAGGTGCGCGGCGATAGACCAGATAGAGGGCGCAGCCGTAGGCGAAGCAGGGCACGATCCGCAGGGCCCCCCAGCGGAAGGTGGCCTCGGTCAGGGGGAAGCCCGCCAGACGCTCGAACGCGGCATAGAGGCCCATCAGGAAGACCGCCGCGCCCGTCGTCGCGACCCAGGGTCGCTTGCGTAGCGGCCAGGCGGCCAGGGCGAACAGAGGGAAGACCAGATAGGCGAACCACTCCGCCGAGATCGACCAGGACGGGTGGTTCCAGCCCGCTTCGCTGGCGAAGCCCCAGGCATGAACCATCAGCAGGTGGGCCGGCAGGGTCTTCCAGCTGAGCACGCTGGCGTCGATGCTCATCCCCACGGCGACAGCCGCCAGGCCGAGCGCCATGACCCCCAGTAGGGTGAAGAGGTGCAGCGGATAGACCCGCGCGATCCGCGCCCACAGGAAGCCGCGATAGGAGAAGCGCTTCTCGGCGAAGGCGTGCAGATAGACGTGGCTGAGAATGAAGCCCGACAGAACGAAGAAGAGCTCGACGCCCAGATAGCCCTTGGCCGCCAGGTTCGGCAGGAAGCCGACGTCCAGATTGGGCCAGAAGGTGTAGAAGACAACCCACAGGGCCGCCATGAACCGCAGGGCGGTCAGCGGACGAAGATCGACAGGCGTCTGAACCGGGGTCATGCGGCCACCATGGAATAGCACCGCTTTGGGAAGCGTTAAGCGGCCAGGCGATTCAGCAGCAAGACGGGCGCCAGCCGAGATAGCCGGACCGGCCTACTCGACCCGGCCGCTTTCACCGGCCTTCTCGATCGCCGCGACGGCGGCGGCGCAGCCGGTCAGGGTTTCGGTTCCAATCTCGACCTTGGCGGTCAGGGGATAGGTGCGGTCGCTCATGCCGTCCGAGCAGTCGGTGGCCGTCAGGGTGACGACCAGCGGCGCCTTGGCCTCGGTTTCGGCGGTCCAGACGGCGACCGTGCCTTGCAACGCCGGGCCGGGGTTGGCGGCCTTCTGCTCGGGGCGGTCGACGCCGGAATAGGTCAGACCGGTCGGCGCGATCTCCACAGCCCAGAAGGGTTCGGTTCCCAGCACGCGCAGCGGCTGATCCAGATCGACGCCGGCCAGGGTGCGGGCCTCGGCCGGGGCGGCGGGCGCCTTTTCAGCCGTCGGTTGCGAGCAGGCCGTCAGGGCGGCCATGGCCGAGGCGGCGGAAAGCAGCAGGGCGAGACGCATGGCGAGCTCCGGGAGGATCAATAATCGAGATCGTCGTTGTCGGCTTCTTCCCGGCCGGGGTCCAGCCGGTTGTCGACCTGATCGTCCCAACCTTCGCGGTCGGAACGGAAGGCCAGGCTCATCAGCAGCCAAGACAGGCCGACCGTGCCCAGCACGCCCAGTCCCATGGCGATCCAGCCGTGGATGGTCATCGGCCCGCCGCCGATCATCCGCCAGTATCCAGCCAAGCCAAGTGTGACGACGGCGGCGATGACGACCGCCAGGCCGAGCGCGAGCAGGAAGCGTCCTGCCCGACCCTCGACCTGGGGTGTTTTCATCGTTTCAGATCAACGCTGGACCCACTGGCCCGCGGCGTTCTTGTACCATTGGCCCGAGCTGATGCGCGGCAGCAGCTGGGTTTCGAACATCCGGGCGCCGGCCACTTCGGCCGTGGTGCCGGCGTCCGCGGCGCTGCGGGCATAGGCTTGGCGACGGCCGGCGTTGGTGGCGCTGACCGCGGCCTGGGTGTCGGGCGCGACCGAGGTGCGGACGCCGAGGAAGCCGTCGGCCTGCTCGCCGACCGCGCCGGCGGCCTTGGCCTGATCGACCAGGGCCTTCTGCGAGGCGGTCTGGGCTACGGCGGCGCCGGCGGCTGCGCCGAGGGCGGCGACAGCGGCAACTGCGACGAAGAGTTTGCGATGGTTCATGTTCAGCCCCTTTCTTTCGGTCAGAACAGGTTGGGGTTTTCGCGCAGGAGGTTCTGCAGTTCCTGGTCGAGCTTGATGCGGATGTCGGCGTCCAGCTTGGCGTAGATCTGCAGCGGTTCGCTGAATTTGATGTTCACCGTGGGCGCGCACGCGGCGACGCTGACGGCGGCGAGGCCGAGCAGGGCGATCTGACGCTTGCTGATCATAGGGCCGGTCTCCGGTAGGCGGCGGTTGAAGTCGTGGCGATCTAACGCCCCGGTGCGTGAACGGGTTCTGAACAAAGCGCCGCTGTATCTCAAGGGTCAATCCGGCGTTTGGCCGCGACGGGCGTATTCCATCAGGTCCGAGACGATCTGGTTGGCGTTCCAAGTGGTGTCCAGCGTCAGGTCGATCGGGGTGTCGGACGGCAGGTTCAGTTTCTTGTTCAGGAAGTCGCGGCGGATCAGCTCCATCCAGCTGAGCCGCAGCTGTTCGCGTTCGGGCGGATCATGCCGGCCGTTGATGCGGAAGCGCACCCCCAGCCGACCTTCGTCAAGGCTGTTGACCTTGGCGGTCAGGTCGCTGATCGCCAGGTCCTGCATCGCCTGATAGGCCAGATCCTGCATGGTGTTGGGCGGAAGCGCGGTCGAGGCGTCGCCGCCGCCAGCGGCCAGATCGTCGAACACCTCGGGCTTGATCGACAGTCGGCCGGGCCGCACAGCGTTCAGCACGCCGCCGACGATGCGCCAGCCCTTGTCGGGCGCATAGGTGAAGGGCAGGCGACCCGACACCACGGAATCCAGCTCGGCCTTGTCCTGCAGGTTGGCGCTCTTCATCAACTCGTTGAGCTGAACCTGCTCCACCACGATCACCCCGCCCCAGGCCTCGCCCGGCGTCAGGGGGATGTTGAAGGGCTCGATGCTGATGCGGCCGCCGGCCGCCTGGATCTGACCGCCGGCCAGGGCGAGGGCCTTTTCGTCCAGGGCAAAGCGCAACTCCAGATCAGTCAGGGGCGTGACCGTTTCCAGTCGATCCACCGTCAGAACCTGATCGGGGGCGGTGACCAGCGGGGTCAAGCTGGTGAACTCAATACGGCCTTTCAGGCCCTGCACCTTGCCCGCCGGGCTGGTGAAGTCGAGCTCGGGGATGGTCAGAAGGCCCGAACTGGATGTGGTCGTCGGCGACCAGTCGAAGCGTCCCTCGAACCCGGCTGTGCCTTCAACCGGCGACTTCAGGTAGTCGGCGGCCAGGGGGCTGAGGTCGTCGGGTTGCAGGCCGTATTGGCTGAAGGCCAGGTTCGGAGCGCTGATGATCACGCCGCCCGCTTCGGCCTTGCCGTCATGGCGCAGGTCAATGCGGCCGATGGCGTGTTCCAGTCGGCTCAGGTCGAAGCCGCCGCTCCAGACGTCATTGGCCAGTCGCGCTTCGCCCGTCGCCGTCAGCGGCAGGAAGCGTTGCGGATCGGTGGTGTCGGCGACCTGGGCCTTGGCGACGCTCGCCGTCATCGACAGGCCGGCGGGCTTGCCGTCGACGACCAGCCGCCCCTGTGCATCCGCGAAGCGCATGGCCAGGAAGGGGGCGGTGGCGTTGACGTCGGCCAGGGTCCCTTGCGCCCGCCAGCCGCCGTCCGCGACGCTGATCAGCGGGCCGTCGGCGGGGCAGAAGCGACCGGCGACGTCGGTCACGTCGTTTTCGCCCAATTCCATCCGCTCGACGCTGACGGGGATGCAGTCGCTTGTCGTATAGGTCAGCCGCCCGCTGCTCGAGCCCAGCTCGCCCTTGGTCGACAGGGCTATGTTGCGGGCCGGGCCAAAGTCCAGCGCCGCCCGGCCGTCCAGAGTGGCGCGGAAGCCGTCGGGCGTCAGGCTCCATGACGGCACGGCGATCTGGGCCTCGGGCAGGCCGCCGCCGCTTTGCGCCGTGATGCTCAGGGCGCCGCCGCCCGACTGGCCCGCCTCGGCGGCGAACAGGGGCGTCTTGGCGGGGCTGAGCGTCAACAGCCCGCCGTTGGCGGGACGCGCGGTGATCGGGCGGGTCAGGGTCAGCTCGGTTCCTGCGCTGCCGGCGGCCAGTCTGACGCCCGGTGCGTCAAGGGCGAAGGCGCCCAGCGCCCGCTTCAACTCAGCCATCTCGGGCAGGTCGTCCCTGGTCGGCGCGCCGAGCCCCGGCCACGCGGCGCGATCGGCGGAAAGCGCGCCGGTCGCCGTCAACTGGGTGACGCCGTCACGCACCAGATCGAGGTCCAGCCGCCCTTGCGCCTGGCTGAGGCTGAGATCGCCTGAGACCAGTTGCGCGGCCCTGAGGGCCAGCGGTCCCTGCACTTCGAAGGCGGCGTCCCGCCCTCCGGCGGTCAGGCTGCTTGACGACAAGACGGCCTGGGTCAGCCGGGTTCCCGCCGCTGATCCGCTGTCCAGGCGGATGGCGGCGGGCGAGGCTACGCGCCATTCCAGTCCGCGCTGCCCGCGTTTCACCATGACGTCGGCCCGACTCAGGCTGATGTCGGCGCCTCGCGCGTCCATGCCTTGGCCCGCCAGGCCTTGCGTCCTGATCCGCGTCTGGCCCTTGCCGACGATCTGGAAGGCCTCGATCCAGCCCTGGGTCCGGCCGTCGAAATCCAGGGCGGCCTCCGCCCTGCGCCCTTCGATCCCGCCCGCATTCAAGGCGTCGGCGGTCAGGTGGGCGGCGATGACGGCCCGGCCGTCGCCGCGGCGTGCCTTGAGGTCGGGATAGGGCAGATCCCCGGTCAGGGTCAGTCTGGCGGCCGTCCCGCTCGCGTCCTTCGCCTCGAAGTCCTCGGCCGCGGCTTCGACCTTCAGCGCCACGCGGTCGCCGGTGGTGGTCAGATCGACGACGGCGCTCAGGCCGCGCGCCTGCATGTCGCCGCTTTTCAGCGAGGCGGCGGGCAGGCGGGCGTTCAGGCGCATCAGCTTGCTGTCGTCGATGCGGGCGTCAGCCAGAACCTGCAGCGGGCCATATTCAGTGTCGATGCGGGCGCGGCCGTCCTCGATGACAACGAGGGGCGCGCGGCTGTCGGGCCGGGGCGGCTTGGCCGTGAATTCCTCGATCAGCGGGTCCAGCGAGCCGAGCGACAGCTTGCCCTCCTTCCAGCTGGCGCGCGCCAGCGGACGCACCAGGCGGATGCGGCTGGGGGTCACGCCCAGGCCCGCCTTCGACCAGGGCATTCCCAGGGCGTAGTCGACCTCGACCCGTTCGACCTTGAAGTCAGGGTTGCGAGGGTCGCCGATGCTGATCCTGCCGACGAAGCCGTCGACTTCCAGGCGCTCGACCTCGACGTCGGCGTCGATGCCCTTGCGGTCCAGCCAGCCGACCAGAAGCTCGCGAGCGGCGGCGCGCCGATTCAGATAGAGGGCGGCGGCCAGAGCGACCAGCAACAGCAGGCCGATCAGCAGCACAATCAGCGCTGTCCGGGCGACAGACCGCTTGGCGCGGCGGGGCTTTGGGGCGGGGGTCTCGTCGGTCAAGGCGCTCGGCGGTCCGTCGGCGAAAGGAGGCGTAACAACGCCACAGATCGTGCTGCAAAGACAGGCGTTGCTGTTAGAACACTGATGCGTGGCGCGGCAGTCACTGTTCAGTCAAGCAAGGCCAGAAAAGGGCGGTTGTCCGCCGATGATTCAGGAAAAACGGTGGAATACTTGACGTTCATCCCGCCGAGTTAACCAATTGTAACCTGCGCGCTTCCCAAGATGGGACGGACGGGCTATATCGCTCGCTTCGCGTTTTCGGGGCTGCCGGGGCGCGATCCATGATTCGAATGGTTTGGCGCCAGTAGGGCGTCGTCGATTGCCGGGGACCGATGGCTCAGTTCGATCCGCGCCGCCAGCCCATGCGGCTTGCGCCGCATCTCCTGACGACCGCTGCCGCCGTGGCCATCGCCCTCGTGGCGGGCCAAGCCTATGAACCCGTGCGCGCCGAGGAAGTTCCGGCGCTGACGTCGGAACAGATCGCCTATCTCGAGACCCAGGCCTATGCCGCCGCCGGCGCGCCGGCCGGTCTGACGGCCCCTGAGGCCATCCCTGTCCAGATTCGTCGCGGTGAAACCTTCGAG
>Ga0247827_10001446_pt1 | contig 10094 bp, 13 predicted proteins | sample 12C_Control_Day2_FD_194414 | JGI IMG/M metagenome (GOLD analysis project Ga0247827, IMG submission 194414) | Soil microbial communities from agricultural site in Penn Yan, New York, United States - 12C_Control_Day2 | ecosystem: Environmental > Terrestrial > Soil > Agricultural land | place...
GCAGGCCGACGATGGCGAAGGCCCCGGCGGGCGTCGCCACCTGCTGCACCTCGACATCGACCCGTCGCGCCTCGACCCCGTCGAAGGCGACCGTCACCACCCGCGCGACCATGGGCTCCCTCCCGCTAACCGGAGGGGAACAAATCACGAACTCAAGACAACTTCAAGAGCGTCGTTACGCGACCTTAGGCTGCTTCCGCCTTCTTCTTCTCGATCACGTCCCACATCAGGGCCGTCGCATCGACGCCCGAGAACTTCAGCAGCTGCTGGGCGCCGGTAGGGGAGGTGACGTTGATCTCGGTCAGGTAGTCGCCGATCACATCGATGCCGACGAAGATCAGGCCGCGTTCCTTCAGATAGGGGCCGATGGCGGCGCAGATTTCGAGGTCGCGCGGCGTCAGCTCGACCGGGGCGGCGGTGCCGCCGACGCGCAGGTTGGAGCGCACCTGATCCTTGGCCGGGATGCGGTTGATGGCGCCGACCGGCGCGCCGTCGATCAGAATGATGCGCTTGTCGCCCTTCGACACGGCGGGGATGAATTTCTGGATCACCAGAGGGTCGCGCGACCCGGCGGCGTGGATCTCGATCAGGGCTTCCAGATTGGGGTCGTCAGCCTTCAGCCGCACCACGCCCGAACCGGCGGCTCCGTGCAAGGGCTTGAGCACCACATCGCCATGGCGGCGGTGGAAGTCGACCAGGGCGAGCGGGTCCGAGGACACCAGGGTCGGCGGCTGCAGTCCGGGGAAGAGGGTGGCGATCAGCTTCTCGGGCGCCGAGCGCACCTCAGCCGGATTGTTGACCACCAGGGTCTTGGGATGCACCCGCTCCAGCAGATAGGTGGCGGTGACATAGGCCATGTCGAAGGGCGGGTCCTGACGCATCAGGATGACGTCCACGTCCTCGGCCAGATCAAGAACCACCTCAGGCCCGAAGTCGGCGTGCTCGCCCTGGACCGTGTTCACCGTCACCGGGCGGGCGCGGCAGAACAGTCGGCCCTCGTCCAGCGCCAGGGTGCGGAAGTCGTAGACCCACAGCTTGTGGCCGCGCGCCTGACCCGACAGGGCCATCAGGAAGGTGGTGTCCGAGTCGACGTTCACCGCCTCGAGCGGATCCATCTGGATGGCGACCTTGAGCATGGTTGTCCTTTCGCGGCGGCAGAGCGTTGCAGATGCGCGGCGAGAGGCCAGGACGCAAGGGCGTGCCCCTTTCTTTACCGCCGACTTGCCTTCTCAGCCGTCATCCTCGGGCTTGACCCGAGGATCGGGCTGTCCGCCTGCGCGACACTGGAAACGTCGAGTGCGCCGCTTCGTTCGATCCTCGGGTCAAGCCCGAGGATGACGGCGCATGGGGCTAGCGTGGCTAGTTCAGGCGCATCCGCACCCGGTCCATGCTGGCGCGATGGGCGTCGGCGGGGCCGTCGACGGCGCGGGCGCGCGACAGGGCCTGCAGCGCGCCGGTCAGGGCGCCCTGCTTCTCGCGCGCGGCGGCGACGTCCAGCCAAGGGCGATGATCCTCAGGGTCCAGCAGGGCGCGGCGCAGGGCGGAGCGCTCGGCGCCCTCATAGTCCTCGACCATCAGAGCCCGGGTGAAGAGGAGGTTCTGCAGACGGATCAGGGCCTGACGGTCGCTGACCGGGGCCATCAGCAGGTCCAGACGGTCGGCCACGTGCGGCGTCAAGCCGGCCAGCAGGGCGCGGCGCGTCAGTTCGCTGGGCAGGACCAGACGCCCCTGACTGAAGGGGTCCAGCGCCACCGGCCCCTCGGGAGTCTCGACCCGCAGCAAAACGTGGCCTGGGAAGTCCACCGCCGCCGCCTTCAGACCCGCGCGGCGGGCGGCGTCAAGATAGAAGACGACGAGGGCCGCCGACAGGCCGCGCCGCCGCTCGGCCACGTCGATGACGTCGGTGTTGCCGGGATGGTCGTAGTTCAGCAGGTCGCCGTTCAGTCGCAGGTCCGAGGCCATGGTCTCGGCCAGGGCGTCGTCGGGGCCTTCATTGGCCGCGCGCTCCTTGACCCTCTGGGCGGCCTGATCGGCCAGCAGGCGGACCGGCTCGGGATCGCGGAACGGATAGTCGTGGATGGCGCAGGCGATGGCGCATTCGAGCAGCGGAAAGCCGTCGTCCTCGGCGGTTCCCGCCTGGGCCAGAATGATCTCGGCATCCTCGCGGGTCACGCGATGTCCGTTCCTGTGGTCGTCACCCCGCGAAGATGACGCGGAAAGCGTCCGGGTGCCAGCGCCACCATATCAATCCTCAGCGTCAGCCCCTGCAGCGAGGGGCGAGAGCGGGCCACGACCTGGCCTGCGGCGACCAGCCGGCCGTGCTGTTCCGGCCCTAGCGACAGGATCGCCGCCTCGATCGTGCGCCTCCGCTTGACCTCGACCACCGCCAGGGTGCGGCCGCGTTTCGCCAGGATGTCGATCTCGCCGCCGCGCCCCTTCAGGCGGAAGGCGAGGATCTGATAGCCCTTGAGCATCAGCCAGACGGCGGCGATCCATTCGGCGGCGTGGCCTTGCCGATGCGACCGTCCGCCCAGCGCCTGACGCCAGCCTGCTTTCGGCCGACGCGGCGACGGCGGGGGCCGCAGGCGGGGCTTCACCCCCGGCCCTGCATTTCCAGCGCCCGCTTGTAGAGCGGCTTGCGGGGCAGGTTGAGCGCCTTGGACACCTCGGCGGCGGCCTCGCCCGGCGGCAGACGGGTCATGGCTTCGGCCAGGGCCGCATCGGCGTCGGCGGCGCTGGCCACCTCGGCCTCGCCGGGCCCGACGACGACGACGATCTCGCCCTTGGGCGCGTCGCAGCGCGGGTCGAGCGCCAGTTCGACCAGAGTCCCGCGCACAGCCTCCTCATAGAGCTTGGTCAGTTCGCGGGTCACGGCGGCGGGGCGGTCGCCCAGCACCGCGGCCATGTCGGTCAGGCTGTCCTTCAGGCGCGGGCCGCTCTCGAAGAAGACCAGGGTCTGACGCCCGGTGCGCAGTTCCTCCAGCATGGTCTTACGCGCCCCCGACCTGGGCGGCAGGAAGCCGGCGAACAGCACCCGGTCGGCGGGCAGGCCGGCCAGACACAGGGCGGCCAGAAGGCTGGAGGCGCCGGGAACGGGGTGAACGGGCAGGCCCTCATTGATGGCCGCGCGGGCCACGACATAGCCGGGGTCCGACACCAGCGGCGTGCCGGCGTCCGAGACCAGGGCCACGACCTCGCCCGCCTTCAGCCGTTCGACGGCGATCTCGGCGGCGCGCGCCGAGGCGTGGTCGTCGCAGCGCTCCAGCTTGGCCCGCAACCCATAGGCGGTCAGCAGCTTGGCCGTGACGCGGGTGTCCTCGGCCAGGACCAGATCGGCGGCGGCCAGAACGTCCAGCGCCCTCAGGGTCATGTCCCGCAGATTGCCGATGGGCGTCGCCACCAGATAGAGGCCGGGCGCGACGGAGCGCGCGGGCGGGGCGGTCGGCGGGAACAGGGAGGCGTCGGACATGAGGCCATCCTAAAGGGCGTCACGGTGTCGTGAAAGCGGCGTCAGGGAACGCCCGCCGCTAGCGACGCGCTTTTGGGCCGCACAGCCGCTCCGGCTGTCGTTCCAGCGGGGAACCCGACCCATGTCCAAGTCCGCCTCCATCGTCCTCGTCCACGGCTTCTGGGGCGGCGCCGCCCACTGGGGCAAGGTGATCACCGAACTGGCGAGGCGGGGCTACAGTTCGCTGCACGCCGTCGACATGCCGCTGACCTCGCTGGCCGACGACGCCGAGCGGGTGCGCAAGATGGTGGCCCAGCAGGCGGGGCCGGTCATTCTGGTCGGCCATTCCTACGGCGGGGCGGTGCTGTCGCAGGCGGGCGACCTGCCCAATGTCGCGGCCCTGGTCTTCATCGCCGCCTTCGCGCCCGACGCCGGCGAAAGCCCGGGCGGCATCACCCAGCAGGACCCGCCGTCCGCCGCTCCCAACCTGGTCCCCGACAGCGACGGCTATCTGTGGATCAGGCCCGACAAGTTCCATGAGAGCTTCTGTCAGGACCTGACGGCTGGCGAGGCCCTGGTCATGGCGGTGACGCAGAAGGCGCCCCTGGCCGGGACCTTCGGCGATACAATCACCGCCCCGGCCTGGCGCAAGAAGCCGAGCTGGTATCAGATTTCGAGCCAGGACCACATGATCGCCCCGTCCAATCAGGAACGGATGTCGGCGCGGATGAACGCCCGCAAGGTCGTCACCCTGGACGCCAGCCACGCCTCGCTGGCCTCCCGGCCCAAGGAGGTCAGCGACCTGATCGAAGAGGCCGCCGCGACCGTCTAGGTCAGCAGGGTCCGCAGCACGGCGTCCAGCACCGGACGGCCGGCCGGAGTGGCGGCGACCCGGCCCTCTTGCAGCCTGAGGAAACCGTCGGCGATCAGGTCGGCCAGCGGGCCCGTCTGTTCCGACAGGCCCAGGGTCTGCAGGGTCGCCAGCGGCACGCCCTCGACGGTGCGCAGACCAAGCAGCACCAGTTCCTCGGCGGCGCCCTGCGGGTCCAGGGTCTCGCGCTCGGCCCAGGGGGTTCCGGCGGCGACGCCGACGACATAGTCGGCGATGCGGCGATGGGCGACGGTGGCGGTGCGCGCGCCCGCCAGCGTCAGTCGTCCGTGGGCGCCGGGGCCGAGGCCCAGATAGTCGCCGCCGCGCCAGACGTGCAGGTTGTGGCTGGACCGCGCCGCCACGTCGCGGGCGTGGTTGGACACCTCATAGGCCTCGAACCCGGCGCCCTCGAGCACGGTCTGGGTGGCCTCATAGAGAGACGCCGCCAGATCCTCGTCCGGCGGGGTCAGGGCGCCCCGCGCGAAGGCCCGACCGAAAGCCGTCGTCGGCTCAATGGTCAGTTGATAGGGCGAGACGTGTTCGAAACCGAGGTCCAGCGCCGTGGCCAGTTCCGCCGTCCAGTCGGCGACCGACTGCCCCGGTCGGGCGTAGATCAGGTCGATCGACAGGCGCGGGAAGGCCTTGGCCGCCGTCTCGACCGCCCGCCTGGCCTCCGCTGCCGAATGGTCGCGGCCGAGGAACTTCAGCGCGGCGTCGTCGAACGACTGCACCCCCATCGACAGGCGGTTGATCCCGGCGGCGGCCAGAGCGGCGTAGCGGCCCGCCTCGGCGTCGGTGGGGTTGGCCTCGAGCGTGATCTCGATCTCGCCATCCGGGGGAAAGAGCGTCCTGGCCCGCGCTATCACCGCCGCCACGGCCTCGGGCGGCATCAGCGAGGGCGTGCCGCCGCCGAAGAAGATCGAGGCCAGACGGCGCGGCCCGACCAGCGCCGCTTGCGCCTCCATGTCCGCCAGGATGGCCTGGACCAGCCCGGCCTGCTCCTCGACCCGCCCCCGGTCGCGCACGACGTTGAAGTCGCAATAGGGACAGATGCGGGCGCAGTAGGGCCAGTGGACGTAGAGAGCGAGGGAGCCTTTTTGGTCCCTATCGCCGCTTTCGCGGAAGGCGGCTGCATGAGGGAAGGCCTCAGTCAATCAGCGCCGCCTTGAGCCGGGCGAAGGCGCGGGCGCGGTGGCTGATGGCGTCCTTCCGGGCCTGGTCCATTTCGCCGAAGGTCAGTTCGGAGCCCTCGGGCTGGAAGATGGGGTCGTAGCCGAAGCCCCGGTCGCCGCGCGGCGGGAAGACCAGCTCGCCGTCGATGCGACCTTCGACCACCACGCAGGGACCGTCGGGCCAGGCCACGGCGAGCGCCGAGGTGAACCAGGCGCGGCGATCCGTGGAGCCGACTTCTTCCAGACGCTCCTCGACCTTCTTCATGGCCAGGGCGAAATCCTTGCCCGGTCCGGCCCAGCGCGCCGAGAAGATGCCCGGCGCCCCGTCCAGGGCCGCGACCGACAGGCCGGAATCGTCGGCCAGGGCCACCTCGCCCGAGGCCTCGGCGGCGTGACGCGCCTTCAGCATGGCGTTGCCCACGAATGTGGTCTCAGTCTCGTCCGGTTCGGGCAGGTTGAGGCTGCCGGCCGTGACGATCCTGTAATTTCCGTCCAGCAGCGCTTCGATCTCGCGCGCCTTGCCCGGATTGTGGGTCGCGGCCACCAGCCGCATCCCCTTGATCAGCTTGAGATTCATGCGGCCACCTTAGTCCCGTCCGATGCATTGCGGAAGTTTAACATCGTTAAACGATATGTAACGTGCTTTTCGACGAGGTCGCCCCTATCTTCAATCTCAAGAACGGGGGTCGCACCGTTCAAACGAAGCGAAAAAGACGCAACGTTCACCCAGCGGCACAACAGAAACGCACGAAAATCGTGCAACAACGGAGAGATACGATGCAAGCGATGAAAACCTCGATCTGGATGGACCGCGTCGGCCACGGCTTCTTCAACGCCCTTCTGCTGGCCGCCCTGCCGACCGCCGCCGTCGCCATGATCATCCAGAGCCTGTGATCCCACTGGATCGCTCTGGGGGCTTTGACGATCAGCATGAACACCGCGAAGAATAGCGCCGCGTGAGGGTCTGCCGGACCCCGCGCGGCGATCGCCGCCCGAACCACCCGGCCCGAGACCTGACTTCATGCGCCTCCCGAAACTGCCTGCCATCGGGATAAGAGCGCCGCGCCTGCCGGGCGCCAACCTGCGCACATTAGGCCCAGGTTCCGTATCCAGCTTGCTGAAGATCGCGCTGGATGTCGCCTACATCCTTCTGGCCCTGATCACCGGCGTACTGCTGCTACTCTGGGTCGCCTCCATCTTCATTCCGCTCGACAACATCAACGTCACCGTCACCGACGGCGACAACGGCCGGCAGATGCCGCTGACCCGCCCCCTGCTGCTGTTCGGCGTGGGGGCCATGACCGCCTATTTCGGCGGCTTCCTGATGATCCTGCGCGGTCTGAGAAAGATTTTCCGCACCCTGACCCTGGGCGACCCCTTCCAGCCCGACAACGTCCGCCGCCTGCGCCAGATCGGCCTGATCCTGGCCGTCGTGACCGGCGGCGTCTGGCTGGCGCAAGGCCTGGTGGCCGCCCGCCTGGCCCCCGGCGTCATGGAGCCGCAAGGCGTCAGCGACCTGCTCACCCCCGTCTTCTCCATCCTCGTCGTCTTCGTCCTGGCGGAGGTCTTCCGCGAAGGCGCCCGCCTGCGCCGCGAATCCGAACTGACGATCTGATCTGAAAACGCTAAGCTCACCCCATGGCCATCCGCGTCCAACTTGACCGCATCCTCGCCGAACGGCGCATGTCGCTGACGGAGCTCGCCGACCGCGTCGGCGTGACGGTCGCCAACCTGTCGATCCTCAAGACCGGCAAGGCCCGCGCCGTGCGCTTCTCGACCCTGGACGCCCTGTGCCGTGAACTGGACTGCCAGCCCGGCGACCTGCTGGCCCACGAACCCGGGCCAGGTTCCGATCTGGGCGACGTCTTCGACGACGAGGACTGAGGTGGCCCGCAAAGGCCCGCCAACCACTTCCGACGACGACAAACGTATCTGGGCCCGGGTGACCGGCACGGTGACCCCGCCCGCGCGCCGCAAGGCCGCCCGCGTCACCCCCGGCGCCGTCCTGCCTGATCCTGAAACGGCGCCGATGCAGACCAAGCCCGCGCGCGGCGTCGCCGGCAAGAAGCGCAACGCCCCCGATCAGACGCCGAGCTTCGAGGCCCTGGGCCTCGTCGCCCCCGCCAAACCAGCGCCGAGCCGCGCCCGCCCGACGCCCGAAGAACTGGAGCCGCTCCGCCAGCGCCGCCTGTCGCGCGAACGCGATCCGATCGAGGCGCGCATCGACCTGCACGGCTTCGGCCGCTTCGAGGCCGAAGATCAGCTGCGGGGCTTTCTCATCAGCTGCCAGATGCGCGGTCTGCGCTCGGTTCTGGTCATCACCGGGCAGGGGCGACGTGGCGGCGGGGTCATCCGCGGCTCGGTGCACGACTGGCTGACCGGGCCGCACCTGCGCGGCGTGGTGTCCGGCTTCGCCTCGGCCCACCGCCGTCACGGCGGCGACGGCGCCCTCTACGTCACGCTGAAACCGCGTTAAATTCTCTTCCGTCATCCCGGACAGCCGTCAGGCCGATCCGGGACCCAGGCCTCGGCTCGGGGCAGGGTCGACGACAGCGCGGAGATCCGCCGTCTGGGTCCCGGATCTTCGGCTCGCAAGCGAGCCTTGTCCGGGATGACGGAAAGATAGGAACTACCCTTGAGCGTTGCGGACCGCCGCCGCTCCGGCGACGGGGGCGATCACCACCGCGAACAAGACATAGGCGGCCAGCAAGGCCAGGGCCGACAGCGGGTCCTGCCCATCAGCCGCCCGCGTCAGGGCGCCCGCGCCGAACACCACCGGCGGAATGAACAGAGGCAGCACCACCACCGCGATCAGCAGGCCGCCGCGCTTCGCTCCCAAAGCCAAGGCCGCGCCGAGCGCCCCGGTGAAGGCGAAGCCCAGACCGCCGATGGCCGCCGCCAGCGCCGTCAGACCAATCAGATGCGCCGGCTGGCCCAGAGCCAGGGCCGCAAGCGGGGCCGCCAGCGCCAGCGGCAGACCCGTCGCCAGCCACTGGGCCAGAGCCTTGATCGCCACCGTCGCCTCCAGCGGCACAGGGCCGAGCGCCAGCAGGTCCAGCGCCCCGTCCTCCAGATCACGCTCGAACAGGCGCTCCAGCGACAGCAGCGAGGCCAGCGCCAGGGCCATCCAGCTGGCCCCTGAAGCCGCCGGGGCCAGGACGCGCGGATCGCCGCCCGCCGCCAGGGGCAGGATGGCAGTCAGGCACAGCATGAAGCCGCAGGCCAACAGGGGCCCGCCGCCCCCGCCCCAGGCCAGCGACAGCTCGCGGCCGAATAGAACCCGCACCGCCCTCATGCGAGACTCCCGAGGTCGAGATTGCGCGCCGGCACGGGCAGGGGATCGTGCACCGCCGCCAGAATCATCCCGCCGGCGGCCAGATGCGCCGCCATCAGTTCGGCGGCGACCCCGCGCCAGCGCTCGTCCAGCGGGGCCAGGGGTTCGTCCAGCAGCCACAGGGCGCGCGGCGCGGCCACCAAGCGCGCCAAGGACAGCCGCCGCTTCTGTCCCGCCGACAGCTTCCTCGTCTCCAGATCCAGCAGGGGCGACAGCGACAGCCGCGTGACCGCCGCCTCGCGCGCCGCGGCGGTTCCTCCCAGCCAGGCCGTCTGAAAGTCGAACTCCTGACGCGCCGTCCGCGTCGGCTTGAGCCCTTCGAGGTGGCCCAGCAGGTGGACGCCGTCGCGCCGCGCGGTCTCCGAATCCAGCGGCTCACCGTCCGCGCCGCCAAAAGTGATCGCCCCCGAATCCGGGCGGATGAAGCCCGCCACGGCCCGCAGCAGGCTCGTCTTGCCCGCCCCGTTGGCCCCGGTCAGGGCCACGGCCTCGCCCGCCGAAAGGCGCAACGACAGGCCCTGGAACAGGACGCGCTCGCCGCGCGACAGGCTTAAGGCTTCAATGTCGACCGTCTTCAGCATGACCCCGCCGACTTGCGAACCATTCTCGATGTCCATGACCGCGTTGTGGATACATGGACGCCCCCCGCGCACAGGACTATATCCGCAAGCGCCGCAGCAGGCTTTCGCCGCGCGCGCCTGGGACCTGTGCGCCCCGGCGTCCAGCGCGCGAAGGCGCAACCGAATTGTCGGGCGGCGTTTGTCAGAGGACTACTCTCCATGCCGTCGATTGACAGCCTCAAGACCCGTCAGGACCTTTCGGTCGGGCGCAAGAAGTACGCCTATTACAGCCTTCCGGCCGCCGAGGAAGCCGGTCTGGCCGGGATTTCCCGTCTGCCGCGCTCGATGAAGGTGCTTCTCGAGAACCTGCTGCGCAACGAGGACGGCGTCTCGGTCACCGAGGATGACCTGAAGGCCGTCGCCGCCTGGATCGAGAACAAGGGCGCCGTCGAGCACGAGATCGCCTTCCGTCCGGCCCGCGTGCTGATGCAGGACTTCACCGGCGTGCCCGCCGTGGTCGACCTGGCCGCGATGCGCGACGCCATGGCCAAGCTGGGCGCCGACGCGGCCAAGATCAATCCGCTGGTCCCCGTCGACCTGGTCATCGACCACTCGGTCATGGTCGACCACTTCGGCAACGCCAAGGCCTTCGGCCAGAACGTCGAGCGCGAGTATGAGCGCAACATCGAGCGCTACAACTTCCTGCGCT
>Ga0247827_10001450_pt1 | contig 10073 bp, 9 predicted proteins | sample 12C_Control_Day2_FD_194414 | JGI IMG/M metagenome (GOLD analysis project Ga0247827, IMG submission 194414) | Soil microbial communities from agricultural site in Penn Yan, New York, United States - 12C_Control_Day2 | ecosystem: Environmental > Terrestrial > Soil > Agricultural land | place: USA...
GGCCACCGAGCTGGGCCGCGTCAACAAGGAGCTCGAGGCCTTCTCGTACACGGTCTCGCATGACCTTCGCGCGCCGATGCGCCACATCGCCGGCTTCGTCGACCTGGTGCGCGACCTCGAGGGCGCCAAGCTGGGCGAACGCTCGCAGCGCTATCTGAGCCACGTGAAGGAGGCTTCGGCTCACGCCGGCCAGCTGGTCGACGCGCTGCTCGACTTCTCGCGCATGGGCCGCTCCGGGCTGAAGCACACCACGGTCGACGCCGAACAGATGATCGACGACCTGATCGACGAGCTGGCCAGCCATCACCGCGACCGGCGCATCGAGTGGCAGATCGAGCGGCCGCTGCCCGCGCTGTGGGGCGACGCGGTGCTGCTGCAGATGGCCGTGCGCAACCTGCTGTCCAACGCCGTCAAGTACAGCCGTCCGCGCGAAGTGGCGCGCATCACCGTGCGCGGCACGCGCGACGCGCAGGGCGAGGGCCTGGAGATCGTCGACAACGGCGTCGGCTTCCAGATGAAGTACGTCGGCAAGCTGTTCGGCGTGTTCCAGCGCCTGCACGCGTCGGAGGCCTTCGAGGGCACCGGCATCGGGCTGGCCAGCGTGCGCCGCATCGTCGAGCGGCACGGCGGCCGCGTCGACGCCTGGGGCGAGCCCGACCGGGGCGCGCGCTTCAACATCGTGCTGCCGCGCCGCGACGCGGCGCCCGAACCTTCCCCGCCTCCACAAGAATGAGTTCCATGCTGAAGCCCATCCTGCTCGTCGAGGACGACGCCCGCGACCTCGAGCTCACGCTGGTCGCCCTCGAGCGCAGCCAGCTCGCCAACGAAGTGGTCGTCGTGCGCGACGGCGCGATGGCGCTCGACTACCTCAACCGCGAAGGCGAGTACGTCGGCCGCGCCGCCGGCAACCCGGCCGTGATCCTGCTCGACCTCAAGCTGCCCAAGGTCAACGGCCTCGAGGTGCTGCGCGCGGTGCGCACGACCGAGCAGCTCAAGAGCGTCCCCGTGGTCATGCTGACCTCCTCGCAGGAGGAGTCCGACGTCTTGCAGAGCTACGCGCTGGGCGTGAACGCCTACGTGGTCAAGCCGGTCGACTTCAAGCAGTTCGTGGCGGCGATCGCCGACCTCGGGGTGTTCTGGGCGGTGCTCAACGAGCCGCCGCCGGGTTCGCTGAAGGCCAGCCGCCGCTATGAGTAGGGCGGCGGCCGACGCGACTTCCGGGCGCCGGCGGCTGGAGATCCTGCTGCTGGAGGACTCGACCTTCGATGCCGAGCTGCTGCAGGCCTCGCTGGAGACGGCGCACACCGCGGCCCGCTTCACCTGGGTCAAGGACGAGGCGGGCTTCGTTGAGGCGCTGGGCGCGCGCCGCTTCGACCTGATCCTCTCGGACTACCAGCTGCCCGGCTTCTCCGGCGCCGAGGCGCTGCTGCACGCGCGGGACGCCGCGCCCGACACGCCCTTCATCTTCGTCTCCGGCGTGATCGGCGAGGAGAACGCGGTCGAGCTGCTGAAGAACGGCGCCACCGACTGCGTCATCAAGGGGCGGCTGTCGCGCCTGCCGGTGGCGATCGAGCGCGCGCTGCGCGAGGTGCGCCAGCGCGAGGCGCAGCGCGCCGCCGAAGCGCAGCTGCGCGAGGCCGACGCGCTGTACGCCAGGGTGGTCGACTCGCTGCACGACTATGCGGTGCTGCTGCTCGATCCGGCCGGCCGCATCCGCCAGTGGAACCGCGCCGCCGGGGCGATCTTCGGGCACGCGCTGGAGGCCGTGCGCGGCGCCTCGGCCGACATCCTGCTCACCCCCGAGGACCGCACCGGCGGCGTGCTGGCCGGCAAGCTGGACGCGGCGCGCACCGACGGCTCGGCGCGCGACGACCGCTGGCTGATGCGCTCGGACGGCACGCGGCTGCGCGCCGAGAGCGTGATCACACCGCTCTACGGCGCCGCGGGCGCGCACACCGGCTACTCGCAGATCGTGCGCGACGTGACGCAGGCCTTCCACGCCTCGCAGGCACTGCGCCAGGCCAAGGAGGAGGCCGAGCGGACCAACGAGCTGAAGGACCAGTTCCTTGCGGTGCTGTCGCACGAGCTGCGCTCGCCGCTCAGCTCGATCACCGGCTGGGCCGACATCCTGGAGCGCCACGGCAGCAAGGACGCGGTGCTCGCCAAGGCCGCGGCGGTGATCCGCCGCAACGCGCGCCTGCAGGCCCGCATGATCGACGACCTGCTCGACATGAGCGCGGTCGTGGCCGGCAAGCTCGTGCTCAACCTGGCCGCCGCCGACCTCGCGGCGATCGCCGGCGAGGCCGTGCTGTCGCACCTGCACCTCGCGCAGTCCAAGGGCGTGGCCCTGAGCGCGCGCCAGGGCGGGCCGGTGTGGGTCCAGGGCGACGCCCAGCGCCTGAGCCAGGTGGTCACGAACCTGGTGGGCAACGCGCTGAAGTTCACCGACGCCGGCGGCCGCGTCGAGGTCGAGACGCTCGTCGACGGCGGGCACGCCGTGCTGCGCGTGTGCGACAACGGCCGGGGCATCTCCACGTCCTTCCTGCCCTACGTGTTCGACCGGCTGCGCCAGGAGGACGGCTCCTCGACGCGGCGCGCCGGCGGCCTGGGCCTGGGTCTCGCGATCGCGCGGGCCATCGTCGAGCTGCACCACGGCCGCGTGCGCGCGGAGAGCGACGGCCCGGACCGCGGCGCCCGCTTCGAGGTGACGCTGCCGCTGCTGTCGAGCGCGCCGAGCCCCGCCGCGGCCCCGGTGCCCGAACGGCCGTTTGTGCAGGACCTCGACCTGGACGGCCTCCACGTGCTGCTGGTCGACGACGAGGAGGACGCGCGCGAGGTCGGCCAGGTGGCGCTGACCAGCCTCGGGGCGCGCGTGCGGCTCGCCTCCAGCGCGAGCGAGGCGCTTGCGCTGCTGGGCGCGGAGCGCTTCGACGTGCTGGTGTCCGACATCGGCATGCCTGAGATGGACGGCCTGTCGCTGATCCGCGCGACCCGCCGCCTGCCCGGCTGCGGCGCCGGCGAGCTGGCCGCCGTGGCGCTGACCGCCTTCGCACGCCTGCCGGACCGGCAGGCCGGGCTGGGCGCCGGCTTCCAGGCCTACGTGGCCAAGCCGATCGCGCTGCACCGCCTGGCGGAGGCGATCCACCAGGCGCAGGCGGCCAGCCAGGCGAGCGCCGGGCGCTGAGGCGGTTGCTGCGCGGCGTCGGCGGCGCCACGGCAGGCCGTCGCCGTCGCGCGGCGAGCCCCCGCGCCGCTACGGCGGGGCGCTGGGCCGGCGCCGCCCTAGAGGCCTTTGCTGCCGCGCGAAGCGGGACCCTGCACGGCGGCCCGTTCCTCGTGGAAGCGCCGCACGGCCTCGCGGTGTTCCGCCGACTCGGCGTCCGGCGTGATCGCGCCGGCGCCGGCCGGCAGCTCGGCGCCGGGCAGCGGCATCGCGATCACCGGCTGGCGCGGCGCCTCGATGCGCCCGCTGCGCTGCTCGCGCTCGAGCCGCCAGCGGTCGAAGTCCTCGGCGAAGCGCGTGCGCCGGAAGTCGCGGTAGTCCTCGTCGAGCCGCCGCAGCTGCTCGTGCCGCCAGCGCTCGAAGTACTGATCGTGGTCGCGCTGCAGGTAGTGCAGCATCTCGGCGCCCCAGTCGTCGGGGTCGCAACTGTCATGGCGCAGCCGGCGGCCGGCTTCGGGATCGGTGTACATGGCGCTCCTTTCGCGAGGACGGGCGCTCCGGTCGAGCAAGGCACATTCCCGATGGACGCCGGCGGTCGGGCAGAAGCGGGGCACACTCGCGGCAGCCGGTCCGGTCGCTGCACCGCCGTGTCGCCCGTGCCGCTCGCGTTCCCGTGCCTCGAACCCTCGCCACGCCCATGCTGTTCGCCAATCCTCATGCCCGGCGCGAGCCCTACCCGGACGCCTTGCGCGGGCTGCTCAACCTCGAGCGTGCCCGCGAGTGCCGGCGCTGGCTCGCCCGCTGGGACCAGATCGCCACCCCGACGCCGCTGCGGTCCCTGCCCGGGCTGGCGCGGCGGCTCGGGGTCGGTGGCATCGACCTGAAGGACGAGTCGCTGCGCTCGCCGCTCGGCAGCTTCAAGGCGCTGGGCGCGCCGGTCGCGCTGCTGCGCTGGGTCCGCGGACTGCACCCGGGGCGCGACCTCGATCCGGCGGCGCTGCTCGCCGGCCGGCACGCGGCCGAGCTGGCGGAGCGGGTGGTGATCAGTGCCACCGACGGCAACCACGGCCGCGCGCTCGCGGCGGCGGCGCGCAGCCTCGGCTGCCGCTGCGTGATCGTGCTGCACGCGCACGTCAGCGAGGAGCGCGAGGCGGCCATCGCGGCGCTGGGCGCGCGCATCGTGCGCGTGGCCGGCGACTACGACGCCTCGGTGCGCGAGGCGGCGCGGCTGGCTCACGAGCACGACTGGCAGGTGGTGTCCGACACCTCCTGGGAAGGCTACGAGGCCATCCCGCGCGACGTGATGCAGGGCTACGCGGTGATCGTCGACGAGCTGCTCGACGCCGAACCGGCCGACGCGCCCTGCCCCTGGACCCACGTGTTCGTGCAGGCCGGCGTCGGCGGACTGCCGGCCGGGATCGTCAGCGCGTTCTGGGAGCGCTACGGCAGCGCCCGGCCGGTCTTCGTGGTGGTCGAACCCGAGCAGGCCGACTGCCTGCTGCAGAGTGCGCGGCTCGGCCGGCCGGCGCGGGCCTCCGGACGCGTCGACTCGGTGATGGCCGGACTGGCCTGCGGCGAGGCCTCGCCGCTGGCCTGGCGCGTGCTGGAGCCGGCGGTCGACTTCTTCGTCGGCGTCGCCGATCCGGCCGCCGTGCAGGCCATGCGGACGCTGGCCGCCGGCGAAGCAGGCGACGTGCCGGTCCTGGCCGGCGAATCGGGCGCAGCGGGCCTCGCCGGCCTGGCGGTGCTGGCGGCCGACACGGACGGCGTCCGCCGCGTCGGCCTCGACGCGCGCTCGCGCGTGCTGCTGCTCAACACCGAGGGCGCCACCGCGCCGGCGCTGTACGCCTCGCTCACCGGCCGCGGGGCCGGCGCGGTGCTCGCGGCGCAGGCGCGCTGGCTGACGGGCGCGGCCGGCGGCGGCCCTGCCGCATGACGACCGCACGACCGAGCGCGGAGCGACGCCGATGACCGCCGCCGACCGACACGCCCGGGACTACCGCTCGGAGGCCGTCGCCCGCCTGCGCGGCGACCTCGCGCTCGCGCTGCGCGCCGCCGCGCACCACGGGCTGGCCGAGGGCGTCTGCAACCACTTCAGCGTCGAGCTGCCGGACCGCTCGGGGCGCTTCCTGCTCAACCCGCGCGGCCTGCTGTGGAGCGAGGTGCGCCCCGACGACGTGGTGCTGGTCGACGCCGCGGGGAACCGGCTGGCCGGCCGCCACGAGATCGAGCCGACCGCGATGTTCATTCACGCCGCGATCCATCGCCTGTGCGGCCAGGCCTGCGTGCTGCACACCCACATGCCCTGCGCCAGCGCGCTGACGCTGACCGCCGAGCGCGCGCTCGACACCACGCTGTCGCAGAACGCGATGCGCTTCCACGGCCGCGTCGCCGTCGACGCGCACTACAACGGCCTGGCGCTCGACGCCGCGGAAGGCGAGCGCATCGCGCGCACGATGCGGGGCGCCGACGTCGCCTTCCTCGGCAACCACGGCGTGGTGGTGTGCGGCGCCCGCATCGACCACGCCTACGACGACCTCTACTACCTCGAGCGCGCCTGCGCGGCGGAGGTGCTGGCGCGCTCGACCGGGCGGCCGCTCGTGCCGGTCGATGCCGCGCTGGCGGCCCAGGTCGGCCGGCAGATGCAGGGCGAGCGGCTGCAGTCGGAGCTGTTCTTCGAGGCGCTACGGCGCACCGTCTGAGCGCACCGCCGGCCTCTGCGCGCCGCCTCTGCGCGGCCGCCTCAGCGGGCGGCCTCAGCGCGCCGGCCTCAGCGCGCCGGTACCCGCGCCACCTGCCCGCGCCGCCAGGCCGCCGGCGGCTGGCCGAACTCGCGGCGGAACGCGCGGCTGAAGGCGGTGTCGGTCTGGTAGCCGACGTCCTCCGCGATGCGCGCCAGCGGCGCGTTGCTGCGGCTGAGCAGATTGGCCGCCAGCACCATCCGCCACTGGGTCAGGTACTGCATCGGCGAGCTGCCGACCAGCTGCTGGAAGCGCTCCGCCAGCACCGAGCGCGACGTGCCGGCCTCGCGCGCCAGCTCCTCCACCGTCCAGGCGTAGGCGGGGCGCACGTGCAGCTCCTTCAGCGCCGCGCCGACGATGCGGTCGCCGACGCCCGCCAGCCAGCCGGTGCGCCCGTCGCTCTGCTGGTGCATGTACATCCGCAGCACCTCGATGAACAGCACCTCGGCCAGCTTGGCCAGCACGCCCGCGCCGCCCGGGCGCGGCGAGCGCGCCTCGCCGAGCGCATAGCGCAGCGAGGCCTCGAGCCACGCGCCGGCGTCCGAGCCGCGCACGTTGACCCGCACCAGCGACGGCAGGCCCGCGAGCAGCATGCGCGCCAGCCGCGCGTCGCAGGCCAGGTAGCCGCACACCAGGCGCGTCGTCGGGCCGCCGCCGCCGTAGGCGAGCTGGCGCGGGCGGCGCGCCAGCACGGCGTCGAGCCGCGCCCCGCTGGCCGGCTGCAGGCCGGGCTGCGAGGTCATGCGATGCGCGTCGCCCTGCGGGAACAGGATCGCGTCGCCGGCCACCAGGTGCAGCGCCGGCTGGCCGGCCAGCTCCACCCAGCACTCGCCCTCGGTGATCAGGTGGAAGATCACCACCCGCTCGGCGCCCGGTTCCAGCAGCGGCGCGGCGGCGTCGGCGCGCGGCGACTGGTAGCACCAGGGGGCGGTGAAGCGCGCGTTGATGAAGATCGCGCCGACCAGGCGCACCACGCGCAGCGTCTCCGACAGCGCGTCCATCGGCTCAGCCGGCGTCCACCACCTCGATGCGCAGCTCCAGCGGCAACGCGTCGCGCGCCGCCTGGCTGACCGGCGAGCAGCGCTGGCTGTGCTCGACGAGCGCGCGCAGGCGCTCGGGCGCCACCCCGGCGGCGCCGACCCGCACCTCCAGCCGCAGCTCGGCCGGGCCGGCGGGGACGAGGCTTCCGTCGGGCTCGGCCAGGCCGAACACGCCACGCGCGTCGGAGCGGCTGCAGGCGCGCACCTCCAGCGTGTCGAGGGCGATGCCCTCGGCCGCCGCGGCCATGGCCAGGCGCGTGACGGCGCAGGAGGCGAGCCCGGCGCGGAACAGCCAGCCCGGCGTCGGCCGGTCGTCGCGGCCGCCGAACTCGGCCGGCATGTCGGTCGTGAACTCGCTGCCGTCGGCGTGGCGCGTGACGACGCGCAGGCCGCCCGCCCAGTGCGCGGTGGCGGGCGCGTCGTCGTGCAGGCCCGCCTGCGGGCGACGCTTCAGCGTCGCCTCCACCCGCCGCAGTGCCGAGGCGATGTCGTGCGTTGCCATGCCGTGCTCCCCTGCGCGACCCGCCGCGTGCGGCATTGTGGGCGGGCCGGGCCCCGCGCGGCGAGGAAACCCGCCGGCCGACGCGGCGGCCGCCGGTGCGGTCCGCCGCGGACGATCGGGCAGTTCCGGGCGACGCGCGGGCAGGACGCGAGGCGCCGGCAGGATCACAGTGCGCCGCGGGACGAGCCGAACGCGGCCCGCCCAGCACCTGCCAAGACCGGCCGGAGACCCCGGCCCACGAGGAGAACCCCAGCATGAACGCACCGACCGACTTCGCCGCCCTCAAGAGCCGCCAGCAGACCGCCTGGGCCAGCGGCGACTACGCCGTCATCGGCACCACCCTGCAAATCGTGGGCGAGCAGCTCGCCGAGGCCTGCGACCTGCGCTGGGACGAGCGCGTGCTCGACGTGGCCGCCGGCAACGGCAACGCCACCCTGGCCGCGGCGCGCCGCGGCTGCCGCGTCGTCTCGACCGACTACGTGCCCGGCCTGCTCGACCGCGGCGCCGAGCGGGCGCGGGCCGAGCGGCTCGAGGTGGACTTCCGCGTCGCCGATGCCGAGGCCCTGCCCTTCGAGGACGCGAGCTTCGACGCCGTGCTGTCCACCTTCGGCGTGATGTTTGCGCCCGACCAGCCGCGCGCCGCGGCGGAGATGGCGCGCGTCTGCCGGCCCGGCGGCCGCATCGGCCTGGCCAACTGGACGCCCGACAGCCTGGTCGGCCGCATGTTCAAGGCGATCGGCAAGCAGATCCCGCCGCCGCCCGGCGTGCAGTCGCCCGCGCTGTGGGGCAGCGAGGCGCAGCTGCGCACGCTGTTCGGCGACCGCGCCGCCGCGATCGCGGTCACGCCCTGCGTCTTCAAGTTCCGCTACCGCTCGGCGGCCCACTTCATCGAGGTGTTCCGCACCTGGTACGGGCCGGTGCACAAGGCCTTCGCGGCGCTGCCGCCCGAGAAGGGCCAGGAGCTGGAGCGCGACCTGACCGAGCTGCTGGAGAGCCTGAACCAGGGCGGCAGCGGCGCGCTGGTGGTGCCGAGCGAGTACCTGGAGGTGGTGGTCACCCGGCGCTGAGGCGCGTGACGCGGCGTCGACCGCCGCTTCCCGGGCGGCGCGTGCGGGGTCGCTTCTCCGAGGGCGGGCCGCTCCCGGCGGCCTGCCCCGCGGGTCGCCTCGACGGCCCGGGCGCCGCATCCGTCGCAGGCGTCTCGATGCTGCGGGCCGCTCGAGCCGTCGAAACCCGTCGGTGATGACGAGCGGGATGCGGGTCGTCGTCGGGGTCCATTCCGCCGCGGACTGGAAGTTAGGCGTCGCCCTCCCCTACCGGCCGCCTCGCACATGAATCACAGTGCGGTCATTGCCACCCCTCCTTCGGAGACCGCCATGACCGCACCCGTCGTCCTCATCACCGGCGCCCTCACCGGCATCGGCCGCACCACCGCCCTGTCCTTCGCCCGCCAGGGCGCCCGCCTGGTCGTCTCCGGCCGGCGCGACGAGAAGGGCCAGGCGCTGGCCGCCGAGCTGCGCGCGCTCGGCGCCGAGGCGGAGTACGTCCGCGCCGACGTGCGCGTCGAGGCCGAGGTCCGCGCGCTGGTCGAGCGCACGGTCGAGCGCTTCGGGCGCCTGGACGTGGCGGTCAACAACGCCGGCACCGAAGGGCAGCTGGCGCCGCTGGCCGAACAATCGGAGGACAACTACCGCGCCACCTTCGACACCAACGTCCTCGGCACCGTGTTCGCGTTGAAGCACGAGATGCGGGTGATGACCGCGCAGGGCAGCGGCTCGATCGTCAACCTCTCCTCGGTGGCCGGCCACGTCGGCATGGCCGGTGCGGCGATCTACGTCGCCAGCAAGCACGCCGTCGAGGGCCTGACGAAGAGTGCGGCGCTGGAAGGCGCGGCCGTCGGCGTGCGCGTGAACGCGGTGGCGCCGGGCCCGGTGGCGACCGACATGCTGGACCGCTTCACCGGGGGCGACGCGCAGGGCCTGCTGTCGACGATCCCCGCCCGCCGCGCGGCGACGACGGAGGAGATCGCCGAGACCATCCTGTTCCTGGCGGGCGACAAGGCACGCTACCTGACCGGACAGAGCCTCACGGTCGACGGCGGCTACACGGCGCAGTAGGCGGCGCCACGCGGCAGCGGCGGCACAAGCCGGGCCGCCCACTGCGTGCCGCTGGCCGCCGCATGCGGTGCGGCGCGTGATGCGCGAGAGGCGGCCGGTCCTCGATGCCGGCCGGCCCCCGCCGATCCGGCCCCCCGGTTGCCCGAGGCGGTCGAAGCTCCGTTGCCGCCGCATGTCCGACTTCTTCGCCGGCTTCCCGCTGGAATTCATCGCGCTGCCGAGGCGACGCTGCGTGTGCGCCACGGCGCCGCGGGGGCTCCGGTCCTGCTGCTGCACGGGCATCCGCGCACCCACGCCACCTGGCACGGCGTGGCGCCGCGGCTGGCACGGCGGCACACGGTGGTCTGCCCCGACCTGCGCGGCTACGGCGGCTCGTCCACCTGCCACGCGACCGGGCCATGCGCAGCAGTCCAAGGGCGCGATGGCCGCCGACTGCGTGGCCCTGATGCGCCGGCTCGGCCACGAGCGCTTCGCGGTCGTCGGCCACGACCGACGGCGCCTACGTGGGGC
>Ga0247827_10001451_pt1 | contig 10073 bp, 11 predicted proteins | sample 12C_Control_Day2_FD_194414 | JGI IMG/M metagenome (GOLD analysis project Ga0247827, IMG submission 194414) | Soil microbial communities from agricultural site in Penn Yan, New York, United States - 12C_Control_Day2 | ecosystem: Environmental > Terrestrial > Soil > Agricultural land | place...
GGGCGGAACGGGTGGGCACAGCCACCAACGCCGGGCAACCGGTCGACAAGGGCACCTGCACCCCGGCGGCACGCACAACAGCAATGGGGCCCGGGGAAACCCCCGGACCCCGTCACCGTGACAAAAGCCGGCCGCAGGCCAGGACTCAGCCGACCGGCAGCCCCTTCACCGGCGCGTTCTGCGCCAGCGCCCCGGCCGCCTCCTTCACGGTCTCGCCGGCCGCAGGCGCCACCTTGCCGGGCGTGACCGGGGTCTTCGCGACGTCGTCCACGGTGTTGCCCGCCGCCCCGTCCAGGGCGGACACCCCACCGAGGTTCGGGGTGGCCGGCAGCTCCGGAGCCGCGCTGGCGGAGCCGGCCGCACCGACCCCGGCAGCCGCTCCCGCAGCGACGAGCAGCGCGGCACGGGCGATCCGACGGGTCAGGGGGAGGGACATGGTGCTCCTTCGACGGGAGAGAACGCTGACGCCGTGACTACCGCTCGACCGCCGCGAAAGTTGCGGCACGACAACGCAAAGACTTGGCAAGGCGCCCCCTGAGGGCCGCACTTCCCGCCCTGCGGGCGACACCCCGCACACCCGAGCGATCCCCGCGAGCGCCCTACGGCATGGTCGTGAGCGTCACGACACCCGCGCCGTCCCCCGAGCCCCCGGAGTTCTTGCCGTCCGCCGTCCGCCACTGGCTGTCGGTGTGCCCGGCCGTCCACTCCCGCCCCGCGTACGACACCCGCTGTATGCGCAGCTGGGAGGCGTTGGCCACGGCCCAGTGGGCCAGCTGCCAGCCCCGTGTCCCGGCCCCGGCCGCCGCCCCGGCACCCTCGCCGTCGGACACCGGCAGCCGCACCGTCCGCCCGTCGGAGCCACCGGAGTCACTGGTGTCACCGGACTCCGACGGCGCACTCGCGGACGGCGAGGCCGTCGCGCTCGCGCCCACCTCGGCGCCGGCCGGCTCCAGCACGTCCCGCCCGAAGTCCCGCGCCAGCGCCGCGCGCACCGTGTCCGCGTTCGCCGCGCCCGCCGCCCGCGTCGCCGCCGGCCGGCCGTCGCAGGTCAGCGTCGCCGCCGAGCGCCCGGTGAGGGCGGCGGCCAGCAGCGCGGCGTCCGGCTCGTGCTTGGCGTACGCCTGCGGGAAGCCGCTGCGCTGCACCCGCTGCGCGGCGACGGTGAGCGGCAGCCGGGTGTAGCCCGGCACCTCCTCCAGGTGCTCGTAGAACTTCCCCGCCGAGTACGTCGGGTCCATGATCTCCTTCGGCGTGCCCCAGCCCTGCGAGGGACGCTGCTGGAACAGACCCAGCGAGTCACGGTCGCCGTGGTCGATGTTGCGCAGCGTCGACTCCTGCAGGGCGGTCGCCAGCGCGATCGTCACCGCCCGCTCGGGCAGTTCGCGCGCCGTGCCGACCGCGGTGATCGTCGCCGCGTTCACCGCCTGCTCGGGCGTGAACTCGTAGGTCGCGCCGTCGCCCTTGGCGGACACGACCTTGCAGCCCGGTCCGCGGGTGTTGCCGGTGACGTACTGCACCGCGAGATACCCGGCGACCGCGGACAGCACCACGAAGGCCGCTCCGCAACGGAGGAGACGGCCGCGACGCTTGCGCTTGGAGGGAAGGGACGGCTCAGGCACGCGTACAAGGTACTGGAGAGTACGGTTCGTTGTGAGCCGGGTGCGGACAGTGGGCCGCGGCCCCGGCGCGCTAGGGTCGACGGCATGGCCGACACCCCGCTTGACCTCACGCTGGACGCCGCCCGCCTGACCGCGCAGCTCGTCGACTTCCCCTCCGTCAGCGGCACCGAGAAGCCGCTCGCGGACGCGATCGAGTCCGCGCTGCGCGCCCTGCCCCACCTCACGGTCGAGCGGTACGGCAACAACGTCCTCGCCCGCACCCGGCTGGGGCGCCCCGAGCGGGTGATCCTCGCCGGTCACATCGACACGGTCCCCATCGCGGACAACGTCCCCTCGCGGCTCGACGACGACGGCGTGCTCTGGGGCTGCGGCACCTGCGACATGAAGTCCGGGGTCGCCGTACAGCTGCGCATCGCGGCCACGGTCCCCGCCCCCAACCGCGACCTGACCTTCGTCTTCTACGACAACGAGGAGGTCTCCGCCGACCTCAACGGCCTCAAGCACGTCGCCGAGGCCCACCCCGACTGGCTCGAGGGCGACTTCGCGGTGCTGCTCGAGCCCTCCGACGGACAGGTCGAGGGCGGCTGCCAGGGCACGCTGCGGGTGCTGCTGAAGACCACGGGCGAGCGCGCCCACTCCGCGCGCGGCTGGATGGGCTCCAACGCGATCCACGCGGCCGCCCCGATCCTCGCCCGCCTGGCCGCCTACGAACCCCGCTACCCGGTGATCGACGGACTGGAGTACCGCGAGGGCATGAACGCGGTCGGCGTCTCCGGGGGAGTGGCGGGGAACGTCATCCCGGACGAGTGCGTGGTCTCCGTGAACTTCCGCTACGCCCCCGACCGCAGCGAGGAGGAGGCCCTGGCGCACGTCCGGGAGGTCTTCGCGGACTGCGGGGTGAGCGAGTTCGTCGTCGACGACCACAGCGGCGGTGCGCTGCCCGGCCTGTCCCACCCGGCCGCCGCGGCCTTCATCGAGGCGGTGGGCGGCACCCCGCAGCCCAAGTACGGCTGGACGGACGTCTCCCGCTTCTCGTCGCTGGGCATCCCGGCGGTCAACTACGGTCCCGGCAACCCCCACTTGGCGCACAAGCGGGACGAGCGCGTGGAGACCGCGAAGATCCTCGCGGGGGAGGAACGGCTGCGGTCCTGGCTGACGGCGTGACACGTCCGGGGTTTGGGGCGCTGTGTGCCGGACATGCTGAGGTCCCTCGTACGTAACCCGCGTAGATCTACGCTGAGGTGGAACAACCTGCGAACACGGAGGGAGCGCGCATGGCTACTGGCAACCCCGAGGGCAAGAAGCGGCCACCGGAGGAGCAGCGCCTGGGCCCGGTCCTCCGGAGGCGCGGCCAGGTGCAGAGGAGCACCACGGACCAGCGCCTGCTCGACGAGCGCGCGCCGACGGACTGGGTCCACACCGACCCCTGGCGGGTCCTGCGGATCCAGTCGGAGTTCATCGAGGGCTTCGGCACGCTCGCCGAACTGCCTCCCGCGATCAGCGTCTTCGGCTCCGCCCGCACCGCGGTGGACTCACCGGAGTACGAGGCGGGCGTCCGGCTGGGCCGCGGCCTGGTGGAGGCGGGCTTCGCGGTCATCACCGGCGGTGGGCCCGGCGCCATGGAGGCGGCCAACAAGGGCGCCCTGGAGGCCCAGGGCATGTCGGTGGGGCTCGGCATCGAACTGCCCTTCGAGCAGGGGCTGAACCCGTACGTCGACATCGGCCTGAACTTCCGGTACTTCTTCGTCCGCAAGATGATGTTCGTCAAGTACGCCCAGGGCTTCGTGGTCCTGCCCGGCGGCCTCGGCACCCTGGACGAACTCTTCGAGGCCCTGACCCTCGTCCAGACCCAGAAGGTCACCCGCTTCCCCATCGTCCTGTTCGGCACGGACTACTGGGGCGGCCTGGTCGACTGGCTCCGCCACACGGTCATCGCCGAGGGCAAGGCGGCCGACAAGGACCTCCTCCTGTTCCACGTCACGGACGACGTGGACGAGGCGGTCGCCCTGGTCTCCAAGGAGGCGGGCCGCTAGCGGCCTCCCGAGCCCCGTATCCCCGGGGCGCGGCCCCGGGGACGGCAGGGAAAGGGAGCGGCGGGGGCGGGAGACCCTACGCCAGCCCCCTCCGGGCGACAGCCGGCACCCGCTCGCCCGCGATGGACGACACCATGTCCAGCACCTGCCGCGTCTCGGCGACCTCGTGCACCCGGTACACCCGCGCCCCCAGCCACGAGGAGACCGCGGTCGTCGCCAGCGTCCCCACCACCCGCTCCTTGACCGGCCGGTCCAGCGTCTCCCCCACGAAGTCCTTGTTGGACAGGGACACCAGCACCGGCCACCCCGTGGCGACCATCTCCCCCAGCCGCCGGGTCGCCTCGAGACTGTGCCGCGTGTTCTTCCCGAAGTCGTGCCCGGGATCGATCATCACCGACTCCCGGGGCACGCCCAGCGCCACCGCCCGCTCCGCCAGCCCCACGGTCACGTCGAGGATGTCGGCCATGACGTCGTCGTACGCCACCCGGTGCGGCCGCGTCCGCGGCCGGGCACCGCCCGCGTGGGTGCACACCAGCCCGGCGCCGTGGCGCGCGGCGACCTCCGCGAGCCGCGGGTCGACCCCGCCCCACGCGTCGTTCAGCACGTCCGCGCCCGCCTCGCACACCGCCTCGCCGACGTCGTGCCGCCAGGTGTCCACGCTGATCACGACGTCCGGGAAGCGCCGCCGCACCTCCGCGACGAAGCCGACGGTCCGCCGCGCCTCCTCCTCGGCGGTGACCTCCTCGCCGGGCCCGGCCTTCACCCCGCCGATGTCGATGATCGCGGCGCCCTCCGCCACCGCCTGCTCCACCCGCGTGAGCGCCGGCTCGTCGAGGAACGTCGCGCCCCGGTCGTAGAAGGAGTCCGGGGTCCGGTTCACGATCGCCATGATCACCCGCTCGTGCGGTGCGAATTCCCGCCTGCCCAGCCTGAGCATCCCCTGTGACCTCTCCTCATGCGTTCCGTTGACGACCGCCTCCGACCGCCCGGCGGCCCCGGCTGTCAGACTCGCATGGCACGATCGGAGCCACACATCCGACTCCGACTCATCCCACCGTGGGGGCCCCGGCGATGGTTATGTTCCTGTTCCTGGTCGTCGCGCTCGCCGTCGTGGTCGCCGCGGTGACGCTCGCCGTGGTGGGCGGCGGCGACAACGGCCCGCTGCCCGAGGCCGCCCCGGAGCGCCTGCGGGACTCCCTGCCGCCGGACCGCCCCGTCGGCCGCGCGGACGTGGACGCCCTGCGCCTCCCGGTCGCCGCCCGCGGCTACCGGATGGCCGACGTGGACGACGCCCTCGGCCGCCTCGGTGCGGAACTGGGCGAGCGGGACGCCCGGATCGCCGACCTGGAGTCCGCGCTGGCCGGCGCCCGCGCCGCCGCGGCCCACCTCTCCATGGACAAGCCGGCCGCGCACCACGAGGACGAGCAGCCGTGAGCGGGGAACCGGCCGCCGCCGTCGGCCCGGACGGCGCCCCGCGCTGCCCCTGGGCCCTGTCCACGGCGGACTACGTGACGTACCACGACGAGGAGTGGGGCCGCCCGGTCCACGGGGACGACGCCCTGTTCGAGCGGCTCAGCCTGGAGGCGTTCCAGTCCGGGCTGTCCTGGATCACCATCCTGCGGCGCCGCCCCGGCTTCCGCGCCGCCTTCGCCGACTTCAAGATCGCCACGGTCGCGGAGTTCACCGGCACCGACCGCGAGCGCCTGCTGGCCGACACCGGCATCATCCGCAATCGCGCCAAGATCGACGCGACCCTCGCCAACGCGCGCGTGCTGGCCGGGTGGGAACCCGGTGACCTGGACACCCTGATCTGGTCCCACGCCCCCGACCCGGCCACCCGCCCGGCGCCGAAGACCCTCGCCGAGGTGCCCGCGGTGACCCCCGAGTCGACGGCCCTGTCCAAGGCGCTGAAGAAACAGGGCCTGCGCTTCGTCGGCCCGACCACGGCGTACGCCCTGATGCAGGCCTGCGGACTGGTCAACGACCACCTGGAGACCTGCGTGGCACGCCGGGGCCCGGCCGGGGGCGGGTGAGAGGGAGCCCCCGAGGGGGTCAGCGGCCCAGGTACTTCGGCTTCTCCTTGTTCACGAACGCCTGCACCGCGATCGCGTGGTCCTGCGAGGAGCCGGCCCGGGTCTGCAGCTCGTCCTCCTTCTCCAGGGCCTCCTCCAGCGAGTGGCTCAGCCCGTACGCCACGGACTCCTTCAGCGCCGCGTACGCCACCGTCGGGCCCTCGGCCAGCGCCCGCGCCACCTTCTCCGCCTCCGCGCGCAGCTGCGCGGCCGGCACCAGCCGGTTGGCGATGCCCAGCTCGAACGCCTCCTGGGCGGAGACGCCGCGCGGGAAGAGCAGCAGGTCCGTGGCGCGCCCGGGGCCGATCACCCGCGGCAGCGTCCAGGAGATCCCGGAGTCCGCGGTCAGCGCCACTCCGGCGAACGAGGTGTTGAAGGCCGCGGTGTCCGCGACGATCCGGTAGTCGGCGGCCAGCGCGAAGCCGAAGCCGGCGCCCGCCGCGACCCCGTTCACCGCGGCGACCACCGGCTTCGGGGCGCCGGCGATCGCCTTCACGATCGGGTTGTAGTGCTCGCGCACCGTGCTCATGGTCTGCCCCGAACCGGTCTCCCGGTCCTCGATCAGCAGCCCGATGTGCTCCTTGAGGTCCTGCCCGACACAGAACGCCCGCTCACCGGCGGCGGTCAGCAGCACGGCCCGTACGGCGTCGTCGTCGGCGGCGGACCGTACCGCGTCCCGGAGGGCGACCTTGGCCGCGACGTTCAGCGCGTTCATCGCCTCCGGGCGGTTCAGCGTGATCGTCGCGAGCCCGTCGCTCACCTCGTAGAGCACGGTGTCGGCCATGGCGTATCCCTCCGTGTGCGGCTCGGGACGTACTGGCGAGTACGTCCCCGTCTGCAGGACAGCATGACGGAGAACACCGGCCGCGGCGGACGGCCGCCGTGTGACCTGCGTCAAACAATTCCGGTGCGATTCCGGTCCGTGGAACTGTGTGCGGCGGCGCAGTATCGCAGTCACATCGCCGAATTGAGTGGTTTTGCTCGCGCGCGTTGCCCAAGCGATGCCTACTGATGTTGGTCATCGGGTCCCGCGATGCGGGATAATGGCCTGGAAGCAATGTGTTCGATGCCGGTGGCGTGTGTCCTGCTTCGGGGACCGCAGGTGCCCTTCAGTGGGCCGTCGGCTCAGACGGTTTAGCTGGGTTTCAGGAAGGGGAACGAGCATGGCGGCCATGAAGCCGCGGACGGGTGATGGCCCGCTCGAGGTGACCAAGGAGGGGCGGGGCATCGTCATGCGCGTTCCGCTCGAAGGCGGCGGTCGGCTCGTCGTCGAGCTGACCCCGGACGAGGCCGACGCGCTCGGCGACGCCCTCAAGAAGGTCGTCGGCTGACGCGCAAGCGACCATACCCTTTCAGTCGCCCCGGTGCCGCACGCGGTGCCGGGGCGGCTGTTTGCGTACCGGCGCTAGGCGTGGAACCGGGTCCGCCGGTCAGCGCTTCACGACGCAGAGGAGCCCGTCCCCCACCGGCAGCAGCGACGACACCAGTTCCGTGCTCTCGCGCACGGCCCGGACCAGCTCCCGCAGCCGCAGCACCTCGGTGGGCTGCGGTCCCGAATCCACCGTGCGGCCGTTCGCGAACATCCCTTCGAAGGCGACCAGGCCTCCCGGGCGCAGCAGACGCAACGATTCGGCGAGATAGTCCTGGTACTCCTGCCGGTCGCCGTCGCAGAAGACCAGGTCGTAGCCGGCGTCGGCGAGGCGGGGCAGGACGTCCAGCGCGCGGCCGGGGATGAAGCGGGCCCGGTTGCCGGCGAAACCGGCGTCACGGAAGGCCTGGCGGGCCGACTGCTGGTGCTCCGGCTCCTGGTCGACCGTGGTCAGCACCCCGTCGGGGCGCATCCCGTGCAGCAGGTGGATCCCGGAGACTCCGCAGCCGGTGCCGATCTCCGCGACCGCCTTGGCGTCCACGCTGGCCGCGAGCAACCGCAGCGCCGCGCCCGTGCCGGGCGACACCGAGCGCAGTCCCGCGTCGCGGGCCCGGTCACGGGCCCAGTGCAGCGCGTCGTCCTCGGCGACATAGGCGTCGGCGAACGCCCAGCTCGTCTGCCGGTTGGCGGTAATGACCCTCTCCTGTCCCCGTGGGTGCCTCGGCGTGACTGTATCCGTTGGCGTCGGGAACCCGCAGATGGGACCGGTCGTTTGTAGGGGTGTGCAAGTGGTGCGTGCCGTGACGGGGGGAAGACGGTGGACGAGGACGCCGAGCAAGTGCTGACGCAGCCGTACGAGCCGTGGCAGCCCAGATCAAATTCTTGTAAAACCGCTTATCCGGAGCTAACGGGCGAGGTGGCTATGGTAGGGGCTCCACTGGACACCACCAGAGCCGATAGGGGAGGTGCGGCTGCGCCTGTGGATCGCGGAGGAGTGCTGCGGCGCATCCTCGGATCGGCGGGCAGGCCGAAATCCGTGAACAACACCGCTGCTGACCAAGACCACGCCGGCGACCCGGCCCAGACCGCGACCTTCTCCAGCGACGCGGACGGGCAGGCGTGGACTCCGCCCACCTGGGAGGAGATCGTCAGCATGCACAGCGGCCGGGTGTACCGGCTCGCCTATCGCCTCACCGGCAACCAGCACGACGCCGAGGACCTCACCCAGGAGGTCTTCGTCCGCGTCTTCCGCTCCCTGTCGACGTACACGCCGGGCACCTTCGAGGGCTGGCTGCACCGCATCACCACCAACCTGTTCCTGGACATGGTCCGCCGCAAGCAGCGGATCCGCTTCGACGCGCTCGGTGACGACGCGGCCGAGCGGCTCGCCAGCAAGGAGCCCTCGCCCCAGCAGGTCTTCAACGACGCGCACTTCGACGCGGACGTCCAGCAGGCCCTCGACACCCTCGCCCCCGAGTTCCGCGCCGCCGTCGTCCTGTGCGACATCGAGGGCCTCTCGTACGAGGAGATCGCGGCCACCCTGGGCGTCAAGCTCGGCACCGTCCGGTCCCGCATCCACCGCGGCCGATCGCAGCTGCGCAAGGCACTCGCGCACCGCTCGCCCCAGGCACGTGCGGAGCGCCGCTCCTTCGTGCCGCGTGTTCCCGCACTGGGAGGAGGGGGCGCGAGCGCGTGAGCGGTTCACAGCCGAAGTCCGCCGAGGGACACCTCGCGGAGCAGCATCTGGGAGACCGACTCTCCGCCCTGGTGGACGGGGAGCTCGGTCATGACGCGCGCGAGCGCGTACTGGCGCACGTCGCCACCTGTGCCAAGTGCAAGGCCGAGGTGGACGCGCAGCGCCGTCTGAAGAACGTCTTCGCGGCGGCGGCGCCCCCGCCGCCCTCCGAGAGCTTCCTGGCCCGCCTCCAGGGGCTGCCGGCCGGGGGAGACCTGGGCGACGGCGGTTCGCCGCTGGGCGGCGCGGGCCTGCCGGGCGGCACGCCGGGGCGGTTCGGCGGCGGCTCCGGAGTCTTCGGGACCAGGCGGAACGAGCGCTTCGAGTTCGCGTACACGCCCGTCCGCGGCCACGAGCCCGGGCCGGCCGCGGTGGACGGCCGGGGCTTCGGCATCCACGACGTCAGCCGTCACGACCACGACCGCACGTCCTCGCGGGGGCTGCGGTTCGCGTTCGTGGCCGCCGGGGCGGTGTCGCTGGCCGCGATCGCGCTGGGCGGGGTCACCACGAGCGCGCCCACCGACGCGGAGGCGCGCGGCTCGGGCAAGGGCAGCAACGTGACGCCGATGCGTACCCAGGGCACGGGCGCGGCGATTCCCGACTCCCAGCGGCGCCGCGGCGTCGGGCCCCTGCTGGGCCAGCTGGCGGGCGGCAGCGCGCCGGCCCAGACCCCCGCGGCGCCGACCGCGGCCTCCGCGCCGCTGCTGCCCGGGGTTCCGCCCCCGCCGCAGCGCCACCCCAGCCTGGGCACGCCGACGACGGGCGGTGCGACGGTCATGTCTCCCCTGATACAGCCGCTCACCTCCACCCCGCCGCTCACGCTGACCGCATGGGTCTCCTCCGCCACGCTCCGGGACCCCGGCCTGGTCACCGCGGCCCCCACGGCGGCTCCGCCGCCCACGGCCCGCTGAACCGTTCCGTGCGCGTGGGCGCGCGAACCTGATTGAATCCAGGAGGCGCGCGCCCAGGCCCACCCGGCCGGGCGCCGAGCCACGGAGCAAGCAGTCCAGCTGTGGGGAGAGCATGAACGAGGGGAAGCCGGGCCCATCGGGGGAGGAGCCGGCCGCGAGTCCCGGGGGACCCGACGGCGACTTCGAACTGGCCCGCCCGGACCGCGAGCGGGCCGTCGCCGGCGACGACCACGAGGGCGACTACGAACTGGACCGGCCCCTGAGGCCCGAGGGCGACCCGGGCGAGCCCCTCGCCCCCGACGCCTCCGGGGCCGCTGCCGGCGGGGACGACGCC
>Ga0247827_10001456_pt1 | contig 10027 bp, 10 predicted proteins | sample 12C_Control_Day2_FD_194414 | JGI IMG/M metagenome (GOLD analysis project Ga0247827, IMG submission 194414) | Soil microbial communities from agricultural site in Penn Yan, New York, United States - 12C_Control_Day2 | ecosystem: Environmental > Terrestrial > Soil > Agricultural land | place...
GTTGTTGATGCCCACGCTTGAAAGCAAAGAGCAAAGAGCAAAGAGCAAAGAGCAAAGAGCAAAGAGCAAAGAGCAAAGAGCGGAAAAGTACTGGTTTTGATATCGGGCATAGTCCATTTACGATGGCGACTCATACTCACCTTTTCGCCCTTACGGCGAGTCACTTTTTGTCAAACGCGACAAAAAGTAACCAAAAAACGCTGCGCTCCCATCATCCGGCCCCTACGCTGCGCTCCGGGGTTCCCTCGCGCCGGTCTTGCTCCCGGGAGTACGCGCTGCTGGCCCCATCCATGGGGCCTCAGCGCTTGACGGGCATCCATGCCCGTCACCTCCCTCCGCAAGACCTCTGCTCGGCCTCCTGAAGTCGCGAAGATCAAGATCAAGATCAAAAGCAAAAGCAAGAGCAAGAGCAAGAGCAAGAGCAAGAGCAAGAGCAAGAGCAAGAGCAAGAGCAAGAGCAAGAGCAAGAGCAAGAGCAAGAGCGTGCAGGTCTGGTGGTGGCTCAATGTGCCAGTTGCAAGGTGGCGGGGCGGGCCCAAGAATCAGATTTAACACCTTTCTTGTAGGCCGTTTCCCAAAGATACTCCCAACGCCTATTCTCCGTTGCGCGTGCCAAATGCGGTCTCTAGTCTCGGCATGTCGTTGACCTTCAATGACCGGGTTAGCCGCCCGAAATCGTCAGACACCGCAGCCGTGCAATACCGAGCAATCGGCATTGGCGCCTCATGGCGGCTGTGCGTGGGGCACCTGCGGGTGCGCCGGGTGCCTGACGTCCCGGTCGGCTAACCCACGTACAGCTGCCACCATACTGTTTAGCCGCGGTCGGTGGTCGCTTCACTACGACAGGAGCCCTAAATGACCACCGAAGACACGAAATGCACAGTCGGCAAAACCATATTCTTTCAAGGTGAAAACCAGACCCACCCCCTGTTCCGCATCGAACCCGGCATCTCCTGCCAGAACGCCCGCGAACAAGCCTCGGAATTGATTGGCTATGCACGGGATCTGACCATCGACGGCCTGATGGAAGACAAGCCAAAGCTGATCTGGGCCGCGCACTACCTTTGTGCCTTGGGCAAAGCGCTGCTGGATGATGCCGAACTCGGCATGATGCGTTAGGACCTGAAGGGCGCGCAGGGGGCCGCATATAACTGAAAGATTTAGCAGGGGCTCTGTGGGAGCGGGCGCGCCCGCGAATACCGGCGTAGCCGGTGCCAGCCACCGCGTTGAATTCTTCGCGGGCACGCCCGCTCCCACAGAAGCCATATCGCGCTTGCGAAACGAGTTCCGGCCCCGGCCTGAGCCGAAGTTGCTTCAAGCCTGCTTGAGCAACAACGCCACCCCCGGAAAATACTGCCCCAGCTCGTTGTGCAACTTGCGATAGGCATACGGGAAGTACCAGGCGATGGCACAGGCAGTATGTTTCTGCAGGTCGTCGACCAGGTCCTGCAGTTCCTCAGGGCTGGCATGCTGGCCAGCCTTCCACGGGCTGATGAACAACGCCCCGGCCTTCAACTGGCTGGGGTAGGCCACCTGACGCGCGAGGGCAGCGGTCTGCTGCAGGGCGTCGGCCATGTCCAGCCGGGCGATTTTTGGCCAGCGCTGGCTGACACTGAGGTACAGCGCTTCATCGGCACTGCTTATCGACAGGTCGCAGCGCCCTTCATACTCGCCTTCGTCGCGCTGCTTCTTGCCGGCAAACTGCTGCAGCGCCGCCAGTTCGGCCTGCCACGCCGCTGCGGCAAGCAGGCCGGTATTGGCGGCTGCACCATGCCAATAAGGTGCTTCGGCATCGCCGGCAAACTGGTTGAAGCGGTCGATACAGTCGCCCCAGCGCTCCAGCGCCGGGGCGAGGAACTCCAGACGCGGGTTGTTGATGATCTGGCCTCGCATGCTGCGCTCTCCTGTTATCGTTGTTGTCGCGTTCAGCTGAAAGTAATGGCTATGTGATATCACTGTATTCAGTGTGGCACAACCAGGTGAATTGGCCATTACCCGGGCGATGCCTGTTCGACTGCAAAGCAGCCCGCTTCGATTGACGCTCCCGGTGCAACCCTCTAACCTTCGCGCGTGTTTCAGGTGTCCTGCCAGCCCCGTCTGGGCAGGGTGAAACTGGGAAGCCGGTGGGTGCCAGCATGGCGCGATTCCGGCGCTGCCCCCGCAACGGTAGGTGAGTCGCGGCCGCGCAGGGCCACTGGGTGCCAGCACCCGGGAAGGCGCGCAGGCTTGGGCCAAGGCCCGCTCACAAGCCCGGAGACCGGCCTGATACTGCCAACGGCATCACGGAGGGTGATGCGCGGTGCACCGTGGCCTACGGCCACGGCCCCTGCGCGTTCTCCGTCTGCCCGCCTTTTACCTGTCGCCGCGCGTTGCCGTGGCGCCAGCCAGCGGAGAACCCTGATGAGCGAATCCACCGAACGCGACGAACGCCACCTGGCGCGCATGCAGCGCAAGAAGGCGATCATCGACGAACGTATCGCCAATTCCCCCAACGAATGCGGCCTGCTGCTGGTGCTGACCGGCAATGGCAAGGGCAAGAGCAGCTCGGCCTTCGGTATGCTCGCTCGCGCCCTGGGCCATGGCATGCAGTGCGGTGTGGTGCAGTTCATCAAAGGCCGCAACAGCACCGGCGAGGAGCTGTTCTTCCGCCGCTTCCCCGAGCAGGTGCGCTACCACGTGATGGGCGAAGGCTTTACCTGGGAAACCCAGGACCGCCAGCGCGACATCGCCGCCGCCGAAGCGGCCTGGGCCGTGTCGCGCCAGTTGCTGCAAGACCCGAGCGTGCAGTTCGTGGTGCTCGATGAACTGAACATCGCCCTCAAGCACGGCTACCTCGACCTTGATCAGGTGCTGTCCGACATCCAGGCCCGCCCACCGATGCAGCATGTAATCGTCACTGGCCGTGCCGCGAAACCCGAGATGATCGAGCTGGCCGACACCGTGACCGAGATGGGCATGCTCAAGCACGCGTTCCAGGCCGGCATTCGTGCACAGAAGGGCGTGGAGCTGTGAGCCAGCCGCGCCATTGCCCCGCCGTACTGATCGCGGCACCGGCCTCTGGCCAGGGCAAGACCACCGTCACCGCCGCCCTGGCCCGCCTGCACCGCAACCTCGGGCGCAAGGTGCGGGTGTTCAAGTGCGGGCCCGACTTTCTCGACCCGATGATCCTCGAGCGGGCCAGCGGCGCGCCGGTGTATCAGCTCGACCTGTGGATGATCGGCGCCGAGGAAAGCCGCCGCCTGCTGTGGGAAGCCGCCGGCGAGGCCGACCTGATCCTGATCGAAGGGGTGATGGGGCTGTTCGACGGCACGCCGTCCAGCGCCGACCTGGCGCGCCACTTCGGCGTGCCGGTGCTGGCGGTGATCGATGGCACGGCCATGGCCCAGACCTTCGGCGCCCTGGCCTTGGGCCTGGCGCGCTACCAGGCGGACCTGCCATTTGCCGGTGTGCTGGCCAACCGGGTTGGCAGCCTGCGCCATGCGCAACTGCTGGAAGGCAGCCTGACCGAAGGCCTGCGCTGGTATGGGGGCTTGTCCCGCGAGCGCGGTATCGAGCTGCCCAGCCGCCACCTGGGGCTGGTCCAGGCCAGCGAACTGAACGACCTGGACGCGCGCCTGGATGCCGCTGCCGAGGCGCTTGGTGCCAGTTGCGATGCTGCCTTGCCGCCGCCAGTGGCCTTTGCCGAACCCGAACCGCAAGCCAGTGCTGCCTCGTTGACCGGTGTGCGCATTGGCGTGGCGCGGGACGAGGCCTTTGCCTTCACCTATGGCGCCAACCTCGACCTGCTGCGCAAGCTGGGGGCACAGCTGGAGTTTTTCTCGCCGCTGCATGACCGCGAGCTGCCAGCAGTGGACAGCCTGTACCTGCCGGGCGGTTATCCCGAACTGCACCATCACGCCCTGGCCGCCAATGCGCCGATGAGCGAGGCGATACGCGCCCATCACGCCTTGGGCAAACCGTTGCTGGCAGAGTGCGGCGGCATGCTGTACCTGCTCGATGCCCTGACTGACGTAGCCGGCGAGCGTGCCGAACTGCTCGGCCTGCTGCCCGGCGAAGCAACCATGCAGAAGCGCCTGGCAGCCCTGGCGCTGCAGGCGGTGGAACTACCGGAAGGCACCTTGCGCGGGCACACCTATCACCATTCGCTGACCAGTACCGCACTGGAGCCGATTGCCCGAGGCCTGAGCCCCAACGGCGGGCGTGGCAACGAAGCGGTGTACCGCCTGGGTCGGCTGACGGCTTCCTACGTGCACTTCTACTTCCCCTCCAACCCAGATGCGGCGGCGGCGCTGTTGCGACCATGAGCGAGCACGCCTACAGCGACGTCGAGCGCGCCGCGATCTACCGGGCCATCGGCGAACGCCGTGACATGCGCCACTTCGCCGGTGGCGAGGTAGCCCCGGAACTGCTGGGCCGCCTGTTGGCTGCCGCGCACCAGGCACCGAGCGTCGGGTTGATGCAGCCCTGGCGTTTCATCCGCATCACCCGGCGCGACCTGCGCACGCGCATCCAGGCATTGGTGGAAGCAGAGCGGGTACGTACCGCCGAAGCCTTGGGCGAACGCTCCGACGCCTTCATGAAACTGAAGGTGGAAGGCATCAACGACTGCGCCGAGCTGCTGGTGGCTGCCCTGATGGACAACCGCGAGCCGCATATCTTCGGCCGCCGCACTTTGCCCGAAATGGACCTGGCCTCGCTGGCCTGCGCCATCCAGAACCTGTGGCTGGCCGCCCGTGGCGAAGGCCTTGGCATGGGCTGGGTGTCGCTGTTCGACCCGCAGGCGCTGGCGGCGCTGCTGGGCATGCCGGCCGGGGCCAAGCCGGTCGCAGTGCTGTGCCTGGGGCCGGTAACCGAGTTCTACCCGGCACCGATGCTGGTGCTGGAAAACTGGGCCGAGGAACGGCCTTTGAGTGAAATGCTCTTTGAGAACCAATGGGGAGAGCACCAATGAGCGTGGCCTTGCTGACCGTGGCCGGGGTGGCCCTGGATGCCTTGCTGGGCGAGCCGCAGCGGCGTCACCCGCTGGTGGCCTTCGGCAACATGGCCAGTAACCTTGAGCGCCGCCTGAATGCCGGTGGGCGCGGCTGGCGCAGCCACGGGGTGAGCGCATGGTTCCTCGCCGTGGTGCCGCTTACCCTGTTGGCACTGATCCTCTCCTGGCTACCGTATATCGGCTGGCTGGTCGACGTGCTGGCATTGTACTGCGCTGTCGGGCTGCGCAGCCTGGGCGAACATGTGTTGCCGGTGGCCAGTGCCTTGCGCCAGGGTGACCTACAGGAAGCGCGGCGCCGTGTGGGCTACCTGGTCAGCCGCGAAACCCGCGAACTGGACGAACCCGCGGTAGCCCGAGCGGCCACCGAATCGGTGCTGGAGAATGGCAGCGACGCGGTGTTCGCCGCGCTGTTCTGGTTCGTGGTGGCTGGCGCGCCGGGCGTGGTGCTGTACCGCCTGAGCAACACCCTGGACGCCATGTGGGGCTACCGCAACGAGCGCTTCGAACGCTTCGGCTGGTGCGCGGCGCGCGTCGACGATGTGCTCAACTATATTCCCGCCAGGCTGGTGGCATTGACCTACGCGCTGCTGGGCAAGACCCGCCTGGCCCTGGCCTGCTGGCGCAAGCAGGGCCCGCTGTGGGATAGCCCCAATGCCGGGCCGGTGATGGCTGCCGGTGCTGGTGCGTTAGGGGTGGAACTCGGTGGGCCAGCGGTGTACCACGGCGAGCTGCATGAGCGGCCACGCCTGGGTGACGGGCCAGTGGCCGACGCCGACGCCATCGAGCGCGGCTGGGGCCTGGTGCAGCGCGGCGTATGGCTGTGGCTGTTGGTGATCTGCCTGGGGGCCTATATCAATGCTTGAACACGGAGGCCGCCTGCTGCGGGCGGTACGGCAATACGGCATCGCCCGCGAGCAGTGGCTCGATCTGTCCAGCGGCATTGCGCCATGGCCTTTTCCGATTCCACCGATTCCCATGGAGGCCTGGGCCCGCCTGCCGGAGACCGAGGACGGCCTGGAAGACGCTGCACGGGCGTATTACGGCGCCCGCCAATTGCTGGCGGTGGCTGGTTCCCAAGCTGCGATCCAGGCCTTGCCACTGCTGCGCGCAACCGGTCGGGTAGGGGTAATGACGCCGTGCTATGCCGAGCACCCCTACGCCTGGCAACGGGCGGGGCACCAGTTGCTAGAGCTGGACGAAACGCAGGTCGACGCGACGCTCGACAGCCTCGATGTACTGGTGCTGGTCAACCCCAACAACCCCACCGGCCGCCGGGTGCCGCGTGAGCGCCTGCTGGAGTGGCACGCGCGCCTGGCTGCCCGCGGTGGCTGGCTGTTGGTCGACGAAGCGTTCATGGACAACACCCCGGCGGATGGCGTGGTCGATTGTGCCGAGCGCCCAGGGCTGATCGTGCTGCGCTCGTTCGGCAAGTTCTTCGGCCTGGCTGGCGTGCGTCTCGGGTTCGTTGCCGCCGAACGCAGCCTGCTGCAGCGCCTGGCCGAGTTGCTCGGCCCGTGGACGGTCAATGGCCCGACCCGGGTGCTGGCCCAGGCCAGCCTTGCCGACCACGCTGCCCAGCGTGTGCAGGTCGAACGCTGCGCCGCCGCCAGTCAGCGGCTGGCGATGCTGTTGCGCAGCGCCGACCTGGCGCCCAGCGGCGGTTGCGACCTGTTTCAGTACGTGCGCAGCGAGCATGCCGCGCACCTGCATGACTTTCTTGCCCGCCGCGGCATCCTGGTGCGGTTGTTCGAGCAGCCGCCAGCGGTACGCCTTGGGCTGCCAGAATGCGCGGCGGATGAGCTGCGCCTGGCCCAGGCCCTGGCGGATTATCAAAAGGAAACGGCATGACCACGCTCATGGTGCAGGGCACCACCTCCGACGCCGGCAAGAGCACGCTGGTGACCGCACTGTGCCGCTGGCTGTTGCGCCAGGGCGTCGGCGTGGTGCCGTTCAAGCCGCAGAACATGGCGCTGAACAGTGCGGTGACCGCCGACGGCGGTGAAATCGGCCGGGCCCAGGCGGTTCAGGCCCAGGCCTGCCGGCTGCAACCGCACACCGACATGAACCCGGTGCTGCTCAAGCCCAACAGCGACACCGGCGCCCAGGTGATCATTCATGGTCGTGCCGTCACCAGCATGAATGCGGTGGCCTACCACGACTACAAGGCCATCGCCATGCAGGCGGTGCTGGCGTCGCACCAGCGCCTGAGCGCCGCCTGGCCGGTGGTCATGGTCGAGGGCGCGGGCTCGCCAGCGGAGATCAACCTGCGTGCCGGTGACATCGCCAACATGGGCTTTGCCGAAGCGGTGGACTGCCCGGTGATCCTGGTTGCCGACATCAATCGTGGTGGCGTGTTCGCCCATCTGGTCGGCACGCTGGAGCTGCTGTCGCCCAGTGAGCAAGCGCGGGTAAAGGGTTTTGTCATCAACCGCTTTCGCGGCGACATCGCCTTGCTGCAGCCGGGGCTGGACTGGCTGGAGCAGCGCACCGGCAAACCGGTGCTGGGTGTGCTGCCGTATGTCACCGACCTGCATCTGGAAGCCGAAGACGGCATCGATGTGCGCCAGGGGGCGAAGACCGAGCGCGTGCTCAAGGTGATCGTCCCGGTGCTGCCGCGTATCAGCAATCACACCGACTTCGACCCACTGCGCCTGCACCCCCAGGTGGACCTGCAGTTCATCGGCCCGGGCCAGCCGATCCCGGCTGCCGACCTGATCATCCTGCCGGGTTCCAAGAGTGTGCGCGGCGACCTGGCGCAACTGCGTGAGCGCGGTTGGGACAAGGCCATCGACCGGCACCTGCGTTATGGCGGCAAGCTGATCGGTATCTGCGGTGGCCTGCAGATGCTGGGCCGCGAAGTGCGTGACCCGCTTGGTCTTGAAGGGGGGGCTGGCTCCAGTCCGGGGCTTGGCCTGTTCGATTACGCCACGGTGCTCGAAGCCGAGAAGCAGCTGCGCAACGTCGTTGGCACGCTGAACCTCGACACAGTTCCGATTGCCGGTTACGAAATTCATGCCGGCGTCACCACGGGGCCTGCCCTGGAGCAGCCTGCCGTGCAACTTGCCGATGGCCGTTGCGATGGTGCTGTCAGTGCCGATGGCCAGATACTTGCCACCTACCTGCACGGCCTGTTCGAAGGCAGCCAGTCGTGCGCGGCGTTGCTGCGCTGGGCTGGCCTGGAGGATGTGCAGGTCATTGATTACGAGGCCCTGCGCGAACGCGATATCGAGCGCCTGGCCGACCTGGTGGAAAAGCACCTGGACACCGCGCGCCTGCGCCAACTCTGTGGGGTGGCCTGACATGCTCAACCTGATCCTCGGCGGCGCCCGCTCTGGCAAGAGCCGCCTGGCCGAACAACTTGCCAGCGCCAGTGGCCTGCCGGTGACCTACATCGCCACCAGCCAGCCGCTGGATGGTGAAATGAACGAACGTGTGCTGCTGCACCGCCAGCGTCGCCCCGGTGACTGGGGGTTGATCGAAGAACCCCTGGCCCTGGCCGCGGTACTGCGCGCCGAAGCGGCCGAAGGGCGGTGCCTGCTGGTGGATTGCCTGACCCTGTGGCTGACCAACCTGCTGATGCTCGAAGATGACCAGCGCCTGGCCGAGGAGCGTGATGCGCTGCTGGCCTGCCTGGAACAGTTGCCGGGCACGGTGATCCTGGTCAGTAACGAAACCGGCCTGGGCGTCGTGCCCATGGGTGAGCTGACCCGGCGCTATGTCGACCTGGCCGGCTGGCTGCACCAGGCTGTGGCCGAACGCTGTCAGCGCGTGGTGCTGACCGTGGCCGGCCTGCCCCTAATGCTCAAAGGACCCGCGCCGTGAGCATCTGGCAGGGCCCCTGTGGGAGCGGGTTTACCCGCGAACACCGGCGTAGCCGGTGCCATGCACCGCGTCGCATTTTTCGCGGGTGAACCCGCTCCCACAGGGTGCACGGCGCGCTTACGGAGTTTCTGTAAGCTTCCATTACCCAACTACGAACAGGCCCATGACCATGACCCAACCCTGGTGGCAATCCCCCTGCCAACCTCTCGACAACCCCGCCATGGACCAGGCCCGCGCCCGTCAGCAGCAGTTGACCAAACCTGCCGGTTCGCTGGGCCAGCTGGAAGGCCTGGCCATTCAGCTGGCCGGCCTGCAGGGCTGTGAGCGGCCGACCCTGGACCGCACCGCAATCAGCATTTTTGCCGGTGACCACGGCGTGGTCGAGGAAGGCATCTCGGCCTACCCGCAAGCGGTGACCGGGCAGATGCTGCGCAACTTCGTCGGCGGTGGCGCGGCGATCAGCGTGCTGGCGCGCCAGCTGCAGGCAAGCCTGGAAGTGGTCGACCTGGGCACCATCGACCCGCACCTGGAACTGCCTGGCGTGCGCCATCTGCGCCTGGGCGCCGGTACCGCCAACTTCGCCCGCCAGCCCGCGATGACCGAGGGCCAGGTTCAAGCCGCGCTGCAGGCCGGTCGCGATAGTGCCCTGCGCGCCGCCGAACAGGGCGCGCAGCTGTTCATCGGTGGCGAGATGGGGATTGGCAATACCACGGCTGCAGCTGCCCTGGCCAGCGTCTTGCTGTGCTGCCCGCCGGCTGAGTTGAGTGGCCCGGGTACCGGCCTGGATCACGCCGGGGTGCGGCACAAGGCCGAGGTCATCGAGCGAGCGCTGAGGCTGCATGGCCTGAGTGCCAGCGAACCATTGCAGGCACTGGGCTGTGTCGGTGGTTTCGAGATCGCGGCCTTGGCCGGTGCCTACATTGGTTGCGCGCAGGCAGGTATCGCGGTACTGGTGGACGGCTTCATCTGCAGTGTCGCCGCGCTGCTGGCGGTGCGCCTCAACCCGCAGTGCCGGGCTTGGCTGCTGTTCGCCCACCAAGGCGCAGAGCCTGGGCACAAAGCCTTGCTCGACGCGTTGCAGGCCGAACCGTTGCTGGCGCTGGGCCTGCGCCTGGGCGAGGGCAGTGGGGCTGCCCTGGCCGTGCCGCTGTTGCGCCTGGCCTGTGCGTTGCACGGGCAGATGGCGACCTTCGCCGAGGCTGCGGTGGCGGA
>Ga0247827_10001457_pt1 | contig 10020 bp, 8 predicted proteins | sample 12C_Control_Day2_FD_194414 | JGI IMG/M metagenome (GOLD analysis project Ga0247827, IMG submission 194414) | Soil microbial communities from agricultural site in Penn Yan, New York, United States - 12C_Control_Day2 | ecosystem: Environmental > Terrestrial > Soil > Agricultural land | place: USA...
GGGCGCGCGCGAACAGCTGGCCGCCGTGGTGGTGCCGCAGGCGGCGGGCGCCGCGAACTGGGACGATGCACAGCGCCGCCGCCAGGCGCAGCAGCTCGGCGCGCATCTGGCCCAAAGCCACGATGCCGTGACCCGGCCGCGCCGCTGGCGTTTCATCGACGAACTGCCGCTCAACGCGCAGGGCAAGGTTACTGCCGCGGCACTGGCGGCCCTGTTCCGGCCGCTGATGCCGACCCCCGAGTGGCAGCAGCGCGATGCCACCAGCGCCTCGCTGCAGTTCGTGCTGGATCCGGACCTGGTCGCATTCGACGGGCACTTCCCGCAGGCCAGGATCCTGCCCGGCGTGGTCCAGCTGGACTGGGCGATCCACTACGGCCGCAGCGCATTCACGATGCCGCCGCAGTTCCTGCGCATGGACGCGGTCAAGTTCCAGCACGTGGCCCGCCCGGGCGACTGCCTGCAGCTGAGCCTGGGCTGGGATGCGGCCAGGTCGGCGATGAGCTTCCGCTACGTCTCCGTCCATGGCGTGCACGCCAGCGGCCGGGTGGTGTTTGGTGATGCGTGATGACCCCGGTAACGGCATGAGCAGATCGGCCTTCGCCCCGCTGGTGGTGATCCCGGTGTACGACCACGCGCATGCGATCGGTGCGGTGGTGCAGGGCGTGCTGGCCAGTCGGCAGCCGTGCCTGCTGGTCGACGATGGCTCGCACCGTGAGTGCGCGCAGGTGCTTGATGCGCTGGCCCGCGAGCACGCACCGCAGGTGACGCTGCTGCGGCTGGCGGTGAACCAGGGCAAGGGTGGCGCGATGCTGGCCGGCTTTGCCGAAGCCGCGCGCCTGGGCTACAGCCACGTGCTGCAGATCGATGCCGACGGCCAGCACGAGACCGCCGATATCCCCCGTTTTGTCGCGCTGTCGCAGGCGCAGCCGGAGGCGGTGATCTGTGGTATCCCGCGCTATGACGCCAGCGTGCCCAAGGCACGCCTGTACGGCCGCTACGCCACGCATATCTGGGTCTGGATCAACACGCTGTCGCTGCAGATCCGCGACTCGATGTGTGGCTTCCGCCTGTATCCACTGGCCCCGGTGATCCGCCTGATGGGCGAGGAAACCATTGGCCGGCGCATGGATTTCGACAGTGAAATCCTGGTGCGGCTGTTCTGGCGTGGGGTGAAGGTGATCAGTGTGCCGACCGCCGTCACCTATCCCAGCGATGGCGTCTCGCACTTCGATGTGTGGCGCGACAACGTGCGCATCAGCCGCATGCACGCGCGCCTGTTCGTCGGAATGCTGTGGCGCGCGCCGCGGCTGCTGTGGCAGCGCATCGCAGGGCCCGGCGCATGACCACGCCCGCCCCCGGCAGTGCCCCGCACTGGGCCGACATCGGCGAGTCCACCTCGGCCGCCGGCGTGCTGTTCCTGTGCTGGGTGCACCGCTGGTTCGGCCGCTGGCCGTTCCGGCTGTGCGTGTACCCGGTGGTGCTCTGCCACTGGTTGAGCAACCGGGTCGCGCGCGAATCGTCGCTGCAGTACCTGGAGCGCCTGCAGGCCCATACCGGCGTGTTCCCCTCGGCACCCGGGCGCTGGCAGAGCCTGAAGCACTTCGCGCTGTTTGCCGACACCATGCTGGACAAGCTGCTCGGCCTGGGCGGCCGCTATCCGCCCGAGCACATCCATCTGCAGCGCGACCTGGTGCTGGACAAGATCGCGCGCCGCGAAGGCGGGCTGATCCTCACCGCGCACATCGGCTGCCTGGAGCTGTGCCAGGTATTGGCCGAGCGGGTGCCGGGCTTCCACATCACCGTGCTGGTCCACACCGCGCACGCGCAGCGCTTCAACCGCCTGATGCAGCGGCTCGATCCGCTGGCCTCGGTGGAGCTGCTGCAGGTCACCGACATGGGCCCGGCCACCGCGGTCGAGCTGCAGCGCCGGGTCGAGGCGGGTGGTTTCGTGGCCATCGTCGGCGACCGCGTGCCGCTGCGTGGCGGGCGCACCGTGCCGGCCCCGTTCCTCGGCCACACCGCTCAGTTCCCGATCGGCGCCTATGTACTGGCCGCGGCGCTGGCGTGCCCGGTCTACACCATGGCCTGCCTGCATCACGGCCGCGGCTACCAGGTGCGCTTTGAACAGTTCACCGACCGCATCGTGTTGCCGCGCGGTTCGCGTGACGCCGCGCTGACCGCGCAGGCGGAACATTTCGCCCGGTGGCTGGAAGTTCAGGTCACCCAGGCACCCTTGGACTGGTTCAATTTCTTCCCCTTCTGGGATCAGGCATCTCATGGCAAGTAAGGCCGATCAGGCACCCTCCGTCCGCTTCGGCGATGCGCCGCTGACCATCGAAGACGTGGTCGCGCTGTCACAGCGCCAGGCCCAGGCCGTGGTCACCGACGATGCCGCGTTCACCGCGCACATCCAGCGCGGCGCGGACTTCCTCGATCGCCTGCTGCGCGAAGACGGCGTCATCTACGGGGTGACCACCGGCTATGGCGATTCGTGCACGGTGAACATTCCGCCGGCGCTGGTGGCCGAGCTGCCGCATCACCTGTTCACCTATCACGGCTGTGGCCTCGGGCGCTTCCTGGATCCGCAGGAAACCCGCGCGGTGATCGCCGCACGCCTGGCCTCGCTGGTGCGCGGCATGTCCGGCGTCAGCCACCCGCTGCTGCAGGGCCTGGCTACGCTGCTGCAGCACGATGTGCTGCCGCTGATTCCGGCCGAGGGCTCGGTCGGCGCCAGTGGCGACCTGACCCCGCTGTCCTACGTGGCCGCGGTGCTGTGCGGCGAGCGCGAGGTGATGTACCAGGGCGCGCGCCGCCCGGCCGCCGAGGTGCTGGCCGAGATCGGCATGACCCCGCTGCGGCTGCGGCCCAAGGAAGGCCTGGCGATCATGAACGGCACCGCCGTGATGACCGCGCTGGCCTGCCTGGCGTATGACCGCGCCGACTACCTGACCAAGCTCGCCACGCGCCTGACCGCGTTCAACGTGCTGGCCAGCGACGGCAATGCGCACCATTTCGATGACATGCTGTTCGCCGCCAAGCCCCATCCGGGCCAGACGCAGATCGCCGCGCGCCTGCGCCAGGACCTGCACAGCGACCGCCCGCCGCGCAATGAACAGCGCCTGCAGGACCGGTACTCGCTGCGTTGCGCCCCGCACGTGATCGGCGTGGTGCAGGACGCACTGCCGTTCTTCCGCCAGCTGATCGAGACCGAGCTCAACAGCGCCAACGACAACCCGCTGATCGACGTCGAGGGCGAGCGCATCCTGCATGGCGGCCACTTCTACGGCGGCCATATCGCCTTTGCGATGGATGCGCTGAAGAACACCATCGCCAACCTGGCCGATCTGCTCGACCGGCAGATGGCCCTGGTGGTGGATGCGCGCTTCAACCACGGCCTGCCGGCCAATCTGTCGGCCGCCACCGGTGAGCGTGCGGCGATCAACCATGGCCTGAAGGCGCTGCAGATCAGCGTCTCGGCCTGGACTGCTGAAGCGCTCAAGCAGACCATGCCGGCCTCGGTGTTCTCGCGCTCCACCGAATGCCACAACCAGGACAAGGTCAGCATGGGCACCATCGCCGCGCGCGATTGCCTGCGCGTGATCGAACTGACCGAACAGGTCGTCGCCGCGCTGCTGATCACCGCCCGCCAGGGCGTGGCCCTGCGCGAGCGCGTCGGCATGAAGGCGACCCTGCACGGCGACCTGGCCGCGATGTACCAGGACCTCTCCGGGCGCATCGCCCTGATCGAGGAGGACCGTGCACTGGATGGCGAGCTGCGCGCCCTGCTGGACGATATCCGCGCACAGCGCTGGGAGTTGTATGTCGACGCCTGAGCTGAGCTTCGAGGTGGCGCTGTCGCCGGCCTTCCACGACTGCGATGCGATGCAGGTGGTCTGGCATGGGAACTACTTCAAGTACTTCGAGATCGCGCGCTGCGCGCTGCTGCAGCGCCACGACTACGACTACCCGCAGATGCGCGATTCCGGCTACCTGTGGCCGGTGGTCGACGCGCGGGTGAAGTACATCCGGCCGCTGCTGTACGGCCAGGCGCTGCGCGTGCGCGCCACGATCACCGAGTGGGAGAACCGCTTGAAGATCGCCTACGAGATCCTGGATGCGGACAGCGGTGCCACGCTGACCCGCGCCCACACCATCCAGGTCGCGGTCGACGCGGCCACCAATGAAATGCTCTACCTGTGCCCGCCGGTACTGTGGGAGCGTCTGGGAGTGCAACCGCAATGAACCGTTTCCTGCGCACGCTGTGCGTGCTGGCGATGCTGGCGGTGGTCGCCCCGGCGTGGGCCGCCACCGATGTGGAGACCGTCAAACAGCGCGTGGCCAAGGTCGACGTGCTGCGCGGCGAGTTCACCCAGGAGAAGCAGGTCGCTGGCTTCAGGAACCCGCTGCGCTCGCAGGGCCGCTTCGTGCTGGCCCAGCAGCACGGGGTGATCTGGACCACGCTCAAGCCGTTCCCCTCCGAGGTGGTGGTCACCCGTGACCGCATCCTCAGCCGGCAACGCGATGGCAGCAGCCGGGTCGAAATGGATGGCCGCCAGCAACCGGCGATGCGCTCGGTCAACGCGATCATGTTCGCGCTGATGAGCGGCGATGCGCAGGCGCTGTCGGCGCAGTTCACGGTCAAGGTCGAGGTGTTGCCCGGCAACGCCTGGAAGATGCAGCTGACCCCACGCTCGGCGATGCTCGGCAAGGTGTTCGCGCAGCTCACCCTGAGCGGCGACCGCTACGTGCGCGAGGTCCAGATCAACGAGGCCAACCAGGACGTCACCCGCATCCACTTTGCGGGCATGAGCGAGACGCCGGCCACGCTGAGCGCGGACGAGGGCGGCAGGTTTGAATGACGTGCTGACCTCGAACGGCCGCCTGCAGCGCATCTGGCGCTGGCTGGCCATTGTGTGGCTGCTGGTGCTGGTCGGCCTCGGCGTGCAGCAGTGGCAGCTGTGGAAGAGCGAATCCCGGATCGATACCGACATCCTCGCGCTGTTGCCACAGGACGCGCATGACCGCCTGTTGTCCGATGTCACCCGGCGCATCGCCGATGCCAATGCACGTCAGATCGTGGTGCTGCTGGGGAGCACCGATGCGGCACGGACCAAGGCGGCCGAGGCGGCCTTCCGCGAGGCCATCCAGGCAGAGCAGGGCGCGACCCCGCTGCTGCAGGAGAGCGGCTCGATCGAGGGCTGGTTCGATCAGGCCCGCGCGTTCTACGCACCGTATCGCGACCGCCTGTTGACCAGTGCACAGCGCACGCGCCTGCAGGACGAACCCACCGAGGGCCTGGCAGCGTCGGCACTGGCGGCGCTGTACGGTCCGATGGGCGCACCGCGCCTGACCGAATGGCGTCAGGATCCGCTGTCGCTGTGGCCGCAGTGGTGGCAGGAACGCGCGCTGGGCTCGGGCCTGCAGATGGGCGATGACGGCCTGCTGGAGGCCGACGGCAAGCAGTGGTCGATCGTGCAGTACGACACGGTCGGTTCGGCATTCAAGCTGGACGGCGAGCGGCACATCGATCTGCTGCTGGATATCGCCGCTGAAGCCGCCACGAAGCAGGCACCGGGCCTGGAGGTGCTGCGTGCCGGCGTGCCGCTGCATGCCGAAGCGGCGGCAGTGCAGGCCAGCTGGGAAATCAACACGATCGGCTGGGGTTCGCTTGCGGCGGTGCTGCTGCTGGTGTGGCTGGCGTTCCGCTCGCTGCGCCCGATCCTGCTGGTCGCCGCGTCGCTGCTGATCGGCTGCGGTGTCGCGCTGGCGGTGACCGTGCTGGTGTTCGGCAAGGTGCACGTGCTGACCCTGGTGTTCGGTGCGTCGCTGGTCGGCGTTGCCGAGGACTACGGTATCCACTGGTTCGCCTCGCGCCAGGCCGAGCCCGCCGACCGCCGCTGGAAGTTGCTGCGGCATCTGCTGCCCGGCCTGTGGCTGGCCCTGCTGACCAGTGCGCTGGCCTATCTCGCGCTGGGCCTGGCGCCGTTCCCGGGCCTGCGCCAGATGGCGCTGTTCTCGGTGGTCGGCCTCGCGGCCGCGTTCCTGACCGTGATCTTCTGGTTCCCGTGGCTGGATGGTGGCGAGATCCGCCGCTCCGGGTTCGCCCGCTGGCTCGGCGCCACGCTGGAGCGCTGGCCGCGCCTGCATGGGCGCAGGGCCGCGGTGTTCCTGGGGGTGGTCACCGTGCTGTCCGCGCTCGGCATCGCCCGCCTGCAGACCAACGATGATCTGCGCAGTCTGCAGTCGTCGCCGCCCGCGCTGATCGCCCAGCAGATCCGCATCAGCCAGATGCTCGGCATGCCCAGCCCGGCCCAGTTCTACCTGGTGCAGGGCGACACCGCCGAACAGGTGCTGCAGCGCGAAGAAGCGCTGATCGACCGCCTGCGGGTGCTCGAGGCCGACAAGCAGATCGGGGGGTACCGCGCGATCAGCGAGTGGCTGCCTTCGCAGCAGCGGCAGCACGCCGATGCTGCGTTGACTGCGCGGGTCGAGCCGCAGGTGCTGGCGCAGGTGGGTGAGGCCGTGGGTGAGCCAGTGCTGCGCCCGGCCTACGCCGCGCAGGATCTGCAGGCCGACGCCTTCCTCGCCTCGCCGGCGGCGATGCCGTTCCGCCACCTGTGGCTGGGCACGGTCGGGCAGGGCGTGGCCTCGGTGGTGATGGTCGACGACCTCTCGCGCGCCGATGCGCTGACGCTGCTCGAAGCGCAGGCCAAGGGCATCGACGGCGTGCGCTGGGTCGACCGCACCGCCGATTTCTCGCAGCTGCTCAAGCACTACCGCAAGCTGATGAGCGGCCTGCTGCTGATCGGCATCGCGCTGGTGTTCGCGGTGCTGTACTGGCGCTACCGCGGACAGGCCTGGCGCGTGCTCGCGCCGACCCTGGTCGCCGGCGCGCTGACGCTGGCGCTGCTGGGCCTGTTCGGGCAGCCGCTGCAGCTGTTCAACGTGCTCGCCTTGATGCTGCTGCTCGGCATGGGCATCGATTACGGCATCTTCCTGATCGAACACCGTGGCGATGCCAGTGCCTGGCTCGCGGTCTGCGTAGGGGCGGCCAGTACCTGGCTGTCCTTCGGCCTGCTCGGGCTGTCGGCCACGCCGGCGCTGCGCGCGTTCGGGTTGACCCTGCTGTTCGGCATCGGCCTGGTCTGGCTGATTTCGCCGCTGTTCCGACCACCGCCGCACGACGCACCGCACTGAGCGACCGCGTTTTCCCCTTTCATGATCTGATCAAGGATGTATCCGATGAACCCGCACGTGGAACGTACTGACATCCTGGTCATCGGCGCCGGCCCGGCCGGTTCCGTGGCCGCTGCGATGCTGCGCCAGCAGGGTCGCCAGGTGCTGATCCTGGAGCGCCAGCAGTTCCCGCGCTTCTCGATCGGCGAGAGCCTGTTGCCGCAGAGCATGGAGTACATCGAGGCCGCCGGTCTGCTGCAGGACGTGGTGCAGGCCGGGTTCCAGTACAAGAACGGCGCGGCCTTCGTGCGCGGCGAGGCGACCACCGAGTTCGACTTCCGCGACAAGTTCTCGCCTGGCTGGGGCACCACCTACCAGGTGCAGCGCGCCGACTTCGATGACGTGCTGGCGCGCGGTGCCGAGCGCATGGGCGCCACGCTGCGCTTCGGCGATGAAGTGCTGTCGGTGCAGCCCGGGCGCCCGGCGCAGGTGCAGGTGCGCCGCCCGGATGGCAGCGAATACACCATCGAAGCCGGCTTCATCCTCGATGCCAGTGGTTTCGCCCGGTTGCTGCCGCGCCTGCTCAAGCTGGAGTCGCCGTCGAACTTCCCGGTGCGCGGCGCGATCTTCTGCCACGTGCGCGACCACATTCCGGCCGGCGCGGGTTTCGACCGCAACAAAATCCTGATCACCACCCATCCCGAACACGTGGACGTGTGGTACTGGACGATTCCGTTCTCCAACGGCTGCTGTTCGCTGGGCGTGGTGGCCGAGCCGGCCTTCTTCGAACGCTACCCCGGTACCGACCTGGAAAAGCTGCAGGCCATCGTCGGCGAAGACCCGAACCTCACCCGACTGCTCAGGAACGCCGAGTGGGCGGTGCTGCCGGTGCGCACCATCACCGGGTATTCGGCCAACGTCTCTTCGTTGTGGGGCGAGGGCTATGCGCTGCTGGGCAATGCCGGCGAGTTCCTGGACCCGGTGTTTTCCTCGGGCGTGACCATCGCCTTCAAATCGGCGCAGCTGGCCAGCGATTGCCTGGCACGCGAACAGGCCGGCGAAACGGTGGACTGGGAGCAGGACTTCTCGGTGCCGTTGCGCGCCGGCGTGAAGACCTTCCGGCGCTTCGTCGAGGCCTGGTATGCCGGCGGCTTCCAGAAGATCATCTACCATCCCGATCCGCAGCCGGAGGTACGCCGCATGATCTCCTCGATCCTGGCCGGTTACGCCTGGGACACGCAGAACCCGTATGTCGCCGATGCCAGTGGCCGGCGCCTGCGCGTATTGGAGGAACTGTGCAGCGCCTGATCCTGACCCTGTTGCTGAGTCTGCTGCTGGCTGCATGCGCCAGCACCCGGATGCCCACGCCGCTGGTGCAGCTGCCCACGCTGCAGCTGGCGCCCTCGGCGTTGCCGCAGCCGGTGCAGCTGCAGCAGCGCCTGCAGTTCCGCTTCGGCAGCCACGAGCGCGAGCTGGATGCGCTGCTGGAAGTGGATGCCGGGCAGGTGCGGCTGGCCGTGCAGGCCATGGGCCAGACCGGCGTGCGCATGGTCTGGGACGGGCAGCACCTGGAACAGACCCGTGCGCCGTGGCTGCCGCCGCAGGTGCGCGGTGAGCGCGTGCTGGACGACCTTCAGTTCTCGCTCTGGCCGGCGGCGGCGATCCGCGCCGCACTGCCGGCCGGCTGGACCCTGCAGGAAACCGATGGCGTGCGGAGCCTGGAGCAGGGCGGCAAACCCTGGCTGGTGCGCGACACGCTGCCCGATGGCCGCGTGCGTCTGCGCAACCTGGCCGAGGGCTATGAACTGGTGATCGAATCGATGGACATGGGGCAGGGCCAAGAGTGAGCAGCAGTGCGGTCTATCTGAACGAACTGGGCGTGATCTGCGCGCTGGGCGCCGACCGCGCCGAGGTGCGCGGCGGCCTGTTCGCGGCACAGCCCGGCGGATTGCGCGACAACGATGCCATCCTGCCCGGCCGCACGCTGGCGCTGGGCGAGGTACATGCGCCGTTGCCGGACCTGGCCGAGCTGCCGGTGGCGCTGCGTGGCCGCAACAACGGCCTGCTGGACGCTGCGCTCGCCCAGATCCGCGAGGCCGTCGCTGCCGCCGTGGCCCGCTTTGGCGCCGAGCGCGTGGCGGTGATCATCGGCACCAGCACCTCGGGCATCGGCGAATCGGAGAGCGCGCTGCGCACCTACCATCGCGACGGCACATGGCCGGCCGATTTCCATTATGCGCAGCAGGAAATGGGGACCGCCGCGCGCTTCGTGCGCGAGCGGATCGGCAGCACCGGCCCGGCGTGGACGATTTCCACCGCGTGTTCCTCCAGCGCCAAGGCGCTGATGTCGGCCGCGCGCCTGCTGCAGGCCGGCGCGGTCGATGCGGTGGTCGCCGGAGGCGCGGATTCGATGTGCCGCTTCACCGTGGCCGGGTTCAGCGCGCTGGAGTCGGTCTCGGCGTCGCGCTGCAATCCGTTCTCGGTGAACCGCAGCGGGATCAACATCGGCGAAGGCGCGGCGCTGTTCCTGATGACGCGTGAGCCGGGTCCGGTGCGCCTCGCCGGTTGGGGCGAATCCTCCGACGCGCACCACATGTCTGCCCCGGATCCGCAGGCACGCGGCGCGATCGATGCCATGCAGCAGGCGCTGGACCGGGCCGGCCTGGCCGCGGCGCAGATCGACTACGTGAACCTGCACGGCACCGCCACCGGCCACAACGATGCGATGGAAAGCCAGGCGGTCGCGGCGGTACTCGGCACGCAGGTGCCGGCCAGCTCGACCAAACCGCTGACCGGGCACACGCTCGGTGCCTCCGGTGCGATCGAGGCGGCGCTGTGCTGGAT
>Ga0247827_10001458_pt1 | contig 10018 bp, 10 predicted proteins | sample 12C_Control_Day2_FD_194414 | JGI IMG/M metagenome (GOLD analysis project Ga0247827, IMG submission 194414) | Soil microbial communities from agricultural site in Penn Yan, New York, United States - 12C_Control_Day2 | ecosystem: Environmental > Terrestrial > Soil > Agricultural land | place...
CGGTTGAACCGTGCGAACGGTGCGACACGGAAACGCCGTGGGTGGCGCGCAAACCGCGGAAGCCCCAGCGCTTCATGGCGCCGGCGAAGCCCTTGCCCTGCGTAACGCCGGAAATATCGACCAGCTGGCCGGCAACGAAATGCTCGGCGCTGATGCGGGCGCCGACGTCGAGCAGCGCGTCTTCGGCGACGCGGAATTCGATGACCCTCGCCTTCGGCTCGACTTCTGCCTTGCCGAACGCAACGCGCTGCGGCTTGGCGAGGTTCTTCGCCTTCGCAGTGCCTGCTCCAAGCTGGACGGCAGTGTATCCGTCGCGGTCCATTTCGCGGCGGCCGATGACCTGAACCTCGTCCAGCTGAAGAACGGTAACCGGCACGTGCCGACCGTCCGCCTGGAAGAGGCGCGTCATTCCGACCTTCTTCGCGATCACGCCAGTGCGCATGATCAATGACTCCTCACAGAGGCATGACGGGACCATCCCGCATGCGTGCAGCCCAAAAACTGATTGCGTGCCCCGCCTGGGCTAGTGCCCCGCATATATTGCGGGACGGCGGGGACGCAGCCGGAGCAGATGCTCCGCGGTATCACCCATGCCCGAAAGGCCGGAGCCTCTCGATGCCGTTCCGGGTCGGAACGGCTGCCGGCTGTTAGGCCAGCTTGATCTCCACGTCTACACCAGCGGCGAGATCGAGCTTCATCAGCGCGTCGACCGTCTGCGGCGTGGGCTGAACGATGTCGAGCAGCCTCTTGTACGTCCTCACCTCGAACTGCTCGCGCGACTTCTTGTCGATGTGCGGCGAACGGTTGACGGTGAACTTCTCGATACGCGTCGGAAGGGGAATGGGACCGCGAATAAGAGCACCCGTGCGGCGCGCCGTATCGGCGATGTCGCCAGTCGCCTGGTCAAGCACTCGATGATCGAAAGCCTTGAGGCGAATCCGGATATTCTGCGTTTCCATGTCCCTACCGATGCGAAAGAGCCTGCTTCTCGCCGCTTGGCGCAGTTCGAAGCTTCAAATCAAAAATCAGGCCAGCCCGGCAGCGTTGCCGCCGCGCCTCCCGAACGTCTTACTTCTAAAGCGAGCCGCGCGACCCTGACGGATCAGAATCGCGCGGCAGGCGCCCTATATTACTTACTGATCTCGGCGACAACCCCCGCCCCGACGGTCCGGCCACCTTCGCGGATCGCGAAGCGGAGACCCGGATCCATCGCGATCGGCGCGATGAGCTTGACGGTCAGGTTCACGTTATCGCCCGGCATCACCATCTCGGTGCCCTCGGGAAGGACGACTTCGCCGGTGACGTCCGTCGTCCGGAAGTAGAACTGCGGACGATAGTTGGCGAAGAACGGCGTGTGACGGCCGCCCTCGTCCTTCGACAGGACGTAGACTTCGGCGCTGAAGTCGGTGTGCGGCGTGATCGAGCCGGGCTTGGCCAGAACCTGGCCGCGCTCGACGTCTTCACGGCCGACGCCGCGGAGCAGCGCACCGATGTTGTCGCCGGCCTGGCCCTGATCGAGCAGCTTGCGGAACATCTCGACGCCCGTGACGACCGTCTTCTGCGTGTCGCGGATGCCCACGATCTCGACTTCCTCGCCGACCTTGATGATGCCGGTCTCGACGCGGCCGGTGACGACCGTGCCGCGCCCAGAGATCGAGAACACGTCCTCGATCGGCATCAGGAACGGCTTGTCCAGCGGACGCTCCGGGGTCGGGATCCAGCTGTCGACTGCGTCCATCAGCTTCAGGATCGCCTGCCTGCCCTGCTCCTCATTGCTGTCCTCGAGGGCAGCGAGAGCCGAGCCCGCGACGATCGGAATGTTGTCGCCGTCGAAGTCGCGCTTGGAAAGCTCCTCGCGGATTTCGAGCTCGACGAGCTCCAGAAGCTCCGGATCGTCGACCTGGTCCACCTTGTTCAGGAACACGACCATCGTCGGAACGCCGACCTGCTTCGCGAGCAGGATGTGCTCCTTCGTCTGGGGCATCGGGCCGTCAGCGGCCGACACAACCAGGATCGCACCGTCCATCTGTGCGGCGCCGGTGATCATGTTCTTCACATAGTCGGCGTGGCCCGGGCAATCGACGTGCGCATAGTGGCGCTGGTCCGTCTCATACTCGACGTGAGCCGTGGAGATGGTGATGCCGCGCTCGCGCTCCTCGGGAGCCTTGTCGATGTTGGCATAATCGGTGAACTGGGCCTGGCCCTTTTCCGCCAGCACCTTGGTGATCGCCGCGGTGAGCGACGTCTTGCCATGGTCGACGTGACCGATGGTGCCGATGTTCACGTGCGGCTTATTCCGCTCGAATTTAGCCTTAGCCATTTTACGCCTCTTCTTCTCTGGAATTCGGGCGGCCCGCCCTGTTCGCGGACGCGCCCATAGCTAACTAAAAAGGGTTACGCCAGCTTCGCCTTCACCTCGTCGGCGACGTTCTGCGGCACTTCCTCGTAATGCGAGAACTGCATCGTGTACTGCGCGCGTCCCTGAGTGAACGAACGCAGCTGGTTCACGTAGCCGAACATGTTCGCCAGCGGCACGATCGCCTCGACCGCCTGGGCATTGCCGCGCGTGTCGGTGCCCTGGATCTGGCCACGTCGCGAGTTTAGGTCGCCGATGACGTCGCCGAGATAGTCCTCGGGGGTCACGACCTCAACCTTCATGATCGGCTCGAGCAGCTTGATGCCGGCCTTCTGGGCAGCTTCGCGCATCGCACCACGGCCGGTGATCTCGAACGCCAGCGCCGAAGAGTCGACGTCGTGGTACTTGCCGTCGGTGAGGTGGACCTCGAAATCGATGATCGGGAAGCCGATCAGCGAGCCCGTCTCGGCAGTTTCGCGCATGCCCTTTTCGACCGACGGAATATATTCCTTCGGGACGTTGCCGCCCTTGATCTCGTCGAAGAACTGGAAGCCCGAACCGCGCTCGCCCGGAATGAGGTTGACGCGGATTTCGCCGAACTGGCCGGAGCCGCCCGACTGCTTCTTGTGGGTGTAGGTCAGCTCGACCGGCTTCGCGAGATACTCGCGATAGGCAACCTGCGGCGCACCGACATTAGCCTCAACCTTGAACTCACGCTTCATGCGATCGACCAGGATTTCGAGGTGGAGCTCGCCCATCCCCTTGATGATCGTCTGGCCGGACTCGTAATCCGAGGTCACGCGGAACGAAGGGTCCTCGCGAGCGAGGCGGTTGAGCGCGACGCCCATCTTCTCCTGGTCGGCTTTGGTCTTCGGCTCGACCGCGACTTCGATGACCGGATCGGGGAATTCCATCCGCTCGAGGATGATCGGCGCATTGGGCGCGCTGAGCGTGTCGCCGGTCGTGGTGTCCTTGAGGCCGGCCAGAGCGACGATGTCGCCGGCGTATGCCACCTGGATGTCCTCACGGTCGTTGGCATGCATCAGAAGCATGCGCCCGACCTTTTCCTTCTTGTCCTTGACCGAGTTCAGCACCTGGCTCGCGGCATCGAGACGGCCCGAGTAGATGCGGGCGAACGTCAGCGTTCCCACGAACGGATCGTTCATGATCTTGAAGGCGAGCGCCGAGAAAGGCGCGTCGTCGGACGGCGCGCGGGTCTCGGTCGTCTCGCCGTCGAGCTTGAGTCCTTCGACCGGCGGAATGTCCAGCGGACTCGGCAAATAGTCGACCACGGCGTCGAGCAGGGGCTGAACGCCCTTGTTCTTGAACGCGGAGCCGCACAGCACCGGCACGAACGAGAAGTTCAGCGTGCCCTTGCGGATCAGCTTCTTCAGCGTCGCCACGTCCGGCTCATTGCCTTCGAGATAGGCTTCCATGACCGCATCGTCCTGCTCGACGGCGATCTCGATGAGCTCCTGACGAGCAGCATCCGCTGCGTCCTTGAGGTCGGCCGGAATTTCTTCGTAGACGAACTTCGCGCCCAGGCTCTCGTCGAGCCAGATGATCGCGCGGTTGTTGACGAGGTCCACGAGGCCCTTGAAGCCGCTCTCGATACCGATCGGGAGATACAGAACGGCCGGACGCGCGCCCAGGCGATCCTTGATCATGTCGACGCAGCGCTCAAAGCTGGCGCCGGTACGGTCGAGCTTGTTGACAAAGCACATCCTGGGAACGTGATACTTCTCGGCCTGGCGCCAGACAGTCTCCGACTGCGGCTCGACGCCGGCAACGCCGTCGAAACAGGCGACCGCGCCGTCGAGGACGCGCAGCGAGCGCTCGACCTCAATTGTAAAATCGACGTGGCCCGGCGTATCGATGATGTTGATCCGGTGCTCGGGGCCCTTGCCCTCGTCAGCGCTCCAGAAACAGGTCGTCGCGGCAGACGTGATGGTGATCCCGCGCTCTTGCTCCTGCTCCATCCAGTCCATCGTCGCGGTGCCTTCGTGCACTTCGCCGATCTTGTAGGACTTGCCGGTGTAATAGAGGATGCGCTCGGTCGTCGTCGTCTTGCCGGCATCGATGTGCGCCATGATGCCGATGTTGCGATAGCGTTCGAGCGGATGGCTGCGGGCCATTTCAGATTTTCCTTAGCGATGTGGGGAGCCGGCGGATCCGGCTTCCCCAGATATAGGTATGAAAATTACCAGCGGTAGTGGCTGAAAGCGCGGTTCGCTTCGGCCATGCGGTGCGTGTCCTCGCGCTTCTTGACGGCATTGCCGCGGTTCTGCGAGGCATCCATCAACTCACCCGACAGGCGGCCGGCCATCGTCTTTTCGGAACGGGCGCGAGCAGCGGAGATGAGCCAGCGGATGGCAAGAGCCTGGGCGCGCTCGACACGAACTTCGACGGGGACCTGGTAGGTCGCACCGCCGACGCGGCGGCTGCGGACCTCGATGCCCGGCTTCACATTGTTGAGGGCGTCGTGAAAGACCTGGAGCGGGTCCTTCTTCAGACGAGCTTCGACATTGTCGAGAGCACCATAGACGATGCCTTCCGCGACCGACTTCTTGCCGTCGAGCATGACCGAATTCATGAACTTCGACAGGACGATGTCCCCGAAGCGGGGATCGGGAAGGATTTCGCGCTTTTCTGGGCGGCGACGACGGGACATTGGACTGTTCCTTTCTCTTCAGCCTGTTCCGGAACCTCTGGGCCCCATCGAAACCCGTTTCGATGGGAAGCCTGTCCGGGGCTTACTCGTGCGATTACTTGGGACGCTTGGCGCCGTACTTCGAACGGGACTGCCTGCGGTCCTTGACACCCTGGGTGTCGAGAACGCCGCGCAGCACGTGATAGCGGACACCCGGAAGGTCGCGCACACGGCCGCCGCGGATCAGCACGACGCTGTGCTCCTGGAGGTTGTGGCCTTCGCCCGGAATGTAGCTGATGACTTCGCGCTGGTTCGTCAGGCGAACCTTGGCGACCTTGCGAAGCGCCGAGTTCGGCTTCTTCGGGGTGGTCGTGTAAACGCGAGTGCAAACACCGCGCTTCTGCGGGTTCTGTTCCATCGCAGGGACCTTCGACTTGGCCTTCTGCGGCTCGCGACCCTTGCGGATCAGCTGGTTAATCGTCGGCATGAAGCCCTTCACCTTTATGTTGCCGGAAGTCCCGGCGGTTACTTTGCCCAAAGCAAAAGCGTGAAGTCCTGGCGGCTACCGCCACCCGGCCTTCACGTGTCTGAGCAATGTTCAGCTCTTGCCCGGCGCGAGTGAATCACAGGACGCGTCGGACGGGCGGGCACATAGGCGAGACCCCACCGACGGTCAACCGCTCCTTCGACCGAACCCATCGCTTCTGGCCGAAACCAGCGGTAATATGCCGCGTTGGGGAAGTTGCCAGCGTTGCCATCAAGGAGAAACGACATGGCGCTTAAGAAAATCGTCCTCGCCCTTGGCATGATCGTCGCCGCCTCACCCGTGTCGGCCACGATCCAGGACCCTGAGCCGGGGGCAGGCGCCCCTGCCGGCACGCCCGAGACCAGATATTGCATGCGGATCGAGGCCATCACGGGCAGCCGCATCGAGGAGCTCAAATGCTGGACGCGCGAGGAATGGGCCGAGAACGGCGTCGATCTCGACAAGGATTGGGCCAAGGAAGGCGTCCGCACCATCGGGTGAGGATTGCCTGCGATCAGGACGTGAGGCGATGTTCCGCGAGGCGCTCGTAGTAGGGCGTGCAGCGATCTGCTAGCCGGCGTGCATCGTCGGGCAAGCTGATGGGACCAGTCTCGGGCGGGCCGAAGCCGGTGCTCGCTTCCACCGCGGCGTACCAATGAGGAGCCCAGGGGCCGTCCGTCTCCCGTCGTCCGCTGTCCCAGCTCAGCATCGCCGCGTCCCACGCGATGCCGAGCGCCGCGCACAATCTCGACAGCACGACTGACGGATCGGCGAGCACGTCGTTTGCATCAACGACGGGCGGCGCATGTCCCAGCCGGTCCGCCTCTCGCTCGAAGAACTCCGCCTGCCGCTCCAGCCCGAAGTCCTCAAAGGCCGCGGCCACCCTCTTGCGGAGGTAGGATGCGATCATCTGTTCGGGACTTCGGATCAGGAAGGCGTGGGTGAAGCCTTCGAAATCCTCGTAACCGACCGGCCCAGTCATGTGATGCCACATGTGCTTCTGGTACCAGACGGGCGATCCTTTCGGCGCCGATCCGCGAAGGGCAGCCATTACGCTTGCCCAGTCGCAGTCCATCGCCGCGATCACCTCCTCGCGCATCGGGTGGTCGGCTCCGCTTTGCTTGAGGAAGCAGCCGTAGAAAGGCTCGTCGGAGACGAACGTGTCCGCCCTGCTTCCGAAGCTCCGCATCATCGCCGTGGACAGGTTTCGCGGGCCCGACCACATGGCGATGCGGATCGTCACGGGCGCTGCTGCTCCGTTACGTCGCGCTCGACCCGTTCAAGGTAGAGCTGCTGCAGCCGCTCCGCCATTGGCCCGCGACCCTCTGTGACCTTCCGCCCGTCCACTTCACGCACCGGGACGACGCCCGCGAAGGTGCCCGTCACGAACGCCTCGTCCGCGCCATGGACGTCGGTCAGGGAGAAGTCCTTCTCGAATACCGGGATGCCGTTATCCCGGCAGAGCTCGATGACGATCCCGCGAGTGATTCCGCCGAGGCAGTACTTCCCGCTGGACGTCCAGACTTCGCCTTTCCGGACGATGAAGAAGTGGGTCGAGTTGCAGGTCGCGACGAAGCCGTGCGGATCAAGCATCAGCCCCTCGTCCGCGCCGGCCTGCGTCGCCTGTATCGAGGCGAGGATGCAGTTCAGCTTCGAATGGGAGTTGAGCTTCTGGTCCTGAACCGCCGGATCGCCACGGCGGACGTGGACCGTGAACAGCTTGAGCCCGCGCTGATGCACGTCGACCGGCGGCTGCTTGTACTCCGGGATGATGACGACGGTCGCTTTGCCGACGACCACGCGTGGATCTTGATACGGCGTCGAGCGAACTCCGCGAGTCACCATCAGGCGGACGTGCACGCCCTCGTCCATGCCGTTGGCGTCGATCGTCTCGTACAGCCGCTGCGTCAGCTCCTGGCGCGTCAGGCCGACGTCCATCGCAATCGCCTTCGCGCCCTCGAACAGCCGATCCATGTGCCGGTCGAGGAATGCGAGACGCCCCTTGTGGACGCGCAGCCCCTCCCAAACTCCGTCGCCGAGCATGAACCCTGAATCGAAGACCGAGACGACCGCCTGGTCGCGCGGCTTCAGATCCCCGTTCACGTTTATGAGGATCGACGCGTTCCGCGGGTCGGACACGTCGTGCATCGATTGCGCCATGACCGAAGTTTGGTGCCCGCCAACGTCATTGGCAAGCCGCCGATGCACGACGAACGCGCCGTGCAAACCGACAAACGGACTTGATCGATACCCCCCGCTAAGCCGGTCGAAACCGGCGGGCATTCGGCCGTCCGATCAATCATCGATGATCCTGTTCCAAAGGGGAGCAAGAGCATGACAAGCAAGCATATTATCGCAGCCGTAGGCTTGGCGCTGATTGCCGTTCCGGCATCTGCCAGCGTCAACGCCGTCGCCGCGAAGCCGGGCAAGAGCGCGGCTGCGGACCAGAAGAAATATTGCGTCGCCTACGACGGAGTCGTCGGAAGCCGCGTGACCAAGCAGGAATGCAAGACCAAGGCCGAATGGGCCAAGGACCGCGTCGACATCGATAAGATGCTGAAGGGCGAATAGCTCCTGCGATGGGCGCGGCCGGAAAGCCGCGCCCGTCTCTCAGGCCCCTAGGCAGTCAGGCGCCGAAGCTCCGCCACACCGGCGGCAAGAATGTCCGCGCCGGGCGCGACGGCGACGTCCGGCTTCAATCTCCAGCGCGGCGTGCCGTCGACCGCATAGACCGGCTCCGCGCTGTAATTGACCGTCACACCCGTCCGGTCGAGCCGGAGCGGAAACACGGCCGCCCCGAGACGCATCGTCTCCGTTCCTACCGTACGCGCGCGGCCGATCCCCTTCATCCCCATCGGGAAGCCTTCGGCCATGCTCGCGCTCCAGTGGTTCTGGAGGACGACGACGGGGTTTTCGTAGGTGAACGGCCCCTGCGGATCGACATATTCAGTCCACGGATCGGTCAAGCCGACGCCCTGGCCGCTGCGTCTGCGCATCAGCGCATAGGGCCTGCGTTCCCTGATGAACCGTCCCATGATCGGCCGTGCGACCGCCGTATCGCCGCCTCCATTCTCACGGACGTCGATGATGAGGCCCCGACTGTCCTTCAAATCGAGCAGCGCCGCATCGAAAGCCTTAGGCGTCTCATTATCCCCGAAGGTCGTGATCGCGATGTAACCGAAGCCGCTGTCGAGCCGACGGTGGCTGATGGCCGGCCGATTGGGCGCCGCCTTGTACGGAAGTACCAAGTCGCGAACCTGTCCGCCTCTCGAGCGAATCCGAAGCTTGCGATCCCGCTCGCGATTTCCGCCGACGGCCGCGTTGATTGCATACCACCGGGCTTCCGGATCCGGTCGGCGCAGCGCACGGGGCGTCCGTAGTGCGGCCGCCTGCGCAAAAGGCATTCCGTCGATCGCGATGACGAGATCGCCGACCTCGATGCCGGCATCCGCTGCAGCGGATCCGTCGCGCCGGTCGCGTACCCGGACTCCCGCCGGCGAATCTTCGGCCAAAATGTCGGACAGCGGCCAGCGCGGAAGGCCCGGCACGCCTTGAGCGAAGTGGGTATGGGCATCGTAAAGCTCGTCGGTGATCGAACCGAGCAGGCGCATCCATTTGTCTTCGTCATCGCCGACCTCGGCCAGGCGAGGCAAATAGATGGCCCTCACCCGGTCCCAGTCGGTCGCCTTCTCCTCGAAGTAGGCGTAGCGGTCACGGATGGTCTCCCACAGCTCGTCGAAGTCCTGCTGAAGCGTGATGTCCTTGGGCGGAGCAATCGCCAATGCAGGAGCGGCAACCGCGGACAGCCCCGTGGCAAGGGCCATCCGGCGCGAGAAGACCGGCGTCACTGCTCGTTCTTCACGACGTCGCCGCGGGCCATGACGAACGATACCGTCTTGAGCACGGTGACATCCGTCAGCGGATCTCCCGCCACGGCGATGATGTCGGCGGATTTGCCGGGCTCGATTGTCCCGATTTCGCTGGAAAGGCCTAGGAGGTCGGCCGCGTTGACCGTCGCCGCCTTCAGCGCCTCGACCGGCGGCATGCCATACTTCACCAGCAGTTCGAACTCGTCCGCGTTCCGGCCGTGCTTCGATACTCCGGCGTCGGTGCCGAAAGCGATCTTCACTCCCGCCGGATAGGCCTTGCGCAGTGATTGGCCGGTGATGCCGATGCGCCAGTCGATCTGCTGCTTCACCGCTCCGGTGTAGGCATTCGGGTCCTTCGCAAGCCGCTCGAGATAGCCGTTCACCGTCGAAAGGGTCGGCACATAGTAGGCGCCGGTCTGCTTGAAGAGGCGCAGGATCTCGTCATCCATCACCGTGCCATGTTCGATCGAGTCCGCGCCCGCCCGAAGCGCCAGCTTGATTCCGTCGGCCCCGTGCGCGTGTACGGCGACCTTTCGGCCGTAGGCATGCGCCGTTTCGACCAGTGCTTTCGCCTCGTCGTCGAACATCCGCGTCGCCAGGCCCGTGCCGCTGTTCAC
>Ga0247827_10001459_pt1 | contig 10014 bp, 8 predicted proteins | sample 12C_Control_Day2_FD_194414 | JGI IMG/M metagenome (GOLD analysis project Ga0247827, IMG submission 194414) | Soil microbial communities from agricultural site in Penn Yan, New York, United States - 12C_Control_Day2 | ecosystem: Environmental > Terrestrial > Soil > Agricultural land | place: USA...
CATTTGTGGGGCCAGGGCTTGCCGGGCCGCGGAAGGTTCGCCGCGCCGCCGTCTAGGCCGTCGTGCGGCCCTTTCCGGATCCGGCCCGGCAAGCCCTGGCCCCACAAATGAACAAGCCCCGGCGCGGCGGGGCTTGGGAGTCTTTGGTGGCTCGGGGCGGAATCGAACCACCGACACGCGGATTTTCAATCCGCTGCTCTACCAACTGAGCTACCGAGCCGTGAGCCTCGCAGTATAGCCGAGCCGGCAGCCGCATCGCCGCACCGCGTTGCGTTCGTGCGCGCCCGCACGGCTCGCCGCGCCGCGCTAGGCGACGCCCTTCTTGCCGCGGCTCAGGTCGACGCCGAGCTGCTTGAGCTTGCGGTACAGGTGGGTGCGCTCGAGGCCGGTCTTCTCGGCCACGCGCGTCATGCTGCCGTTCTCGCGCGCGAGGTGGAACTCGAAGTAGGCCTTCTCGAAGGCGTCGCGCGCCTCGCGCAGCGGCCGGTCGAGCTCGAAGCTCTGCTCGGCCTGGGGTCCCAGCGCGAGCGGCAGCCCGGCGGCGCCGACCACCGGATGCGCCGGCTCCAGGGCGAGCGCCTCGCGGTCGCCCGGGCGCAGCGGCGTGACCACCGCGCTCGGCCGCGCCGCCGGCTTGGTGAGGCCCTGCTCGACCGCGCGCAGCAGCTTCTGCAGGGTGATCGGCTTCTCGAGGAAGGCCATGGCGCCGAACTTCACGGCCTCGACCGCGGTGTCGATCGTGCCGTGGCCGCTCATCATGATGACCGGCATCGTCAGCGCGCCCGACGCGGCCCACTCCTTGAGCAGCGTGACGCCGTCGACGTCGGGCATCCAGATGTCGAGCAGCACGAGGTCGGGGCGTGAGCGATCGCGGCAGGCGCGCGCCTCCGCGGCGTTCTCCGCCAGTTCGACGGTGTGGCCTTCGTCGGCCAGGATGTCCGACAGCAAGGCGCGGATGCCGAGTTCGTCGTCAACTACAAGGATGGTGGCCATGCGGTCTCAGTGCGTGGCGCCCGCCGGGATGCTGGGGGCGCTGGCCACCCCGTCGCGGGCGAGCCACTTGGAAAATGATATCGAAACTTGCGCGCCGCTCACGACGGGCGGTCCCCCTTCGTGCGTCGCGGGCTCGAGGCGGTTGACGAGCCTAACCCGCGCGCCGTGCTCGTCGACGATCTTCTTCACCACGGCGAGGCCCAGTCCGGTGCCGCGGCTCTTGGTCGTGACATAGGGCTCGAACGCGCGCTTGAGCACCCGCTCGCTGAAGCCGGGCCCGTTGTCGATCACCAGCAGGCGCACCGCGCGCCAGCTGCCGTCGACGTCGCGCACGCCCTCGGTCCGCAGCCGCACCAGGCCGTCGGGCCGGTCGGCGACCGCATCGAGCGCGTTCTGCACCAGGTTGTGCACCACCTGGCGCAGCTGGCTGGGGTCGCCCTCGATCAGCGGCAGCCCCTCGCCCAGCTCGGCGCGCAGCCGGCCGGCCTCCTGCGCCTCGCCGTACAGGCCCACCAGCTCGGCGAGCATCGCGCTGAGGTCCAACGGCACCAGCTGCGCGGCGGGCAGGCGCGCGTAGTCGCGGAACTCGTTGACGAGCTGCTTCATGGCCTGCACCTGGTCGACGATGGTCCCGACCGACTTCACCAGCATCGCCTGGTCGCCCGCGGCGAGCTTGGGTTCGAGCTTCATGCGCAGCCGCTCGGCGGACAGCTGGATCGGCGTGAGCGGGTTCTTGATCTCGTGCGCGAGGCGGCGCGCCACCTCGCCCCAGGCCTCCGAGCGCTGTGCCGACACCAGCTCGGTGATGTCGTCGAACACGGTGAGGCGCGCGCCGCTCGGCAGCAGCGCCCCGCGCGCCAGCAGCGTGACGGGCTCGCGATCGGGCGCGGTGCGCAGCTCGAGCGAGTCCTGCCACTGGTCGCGCTCCCCGGACTCCGCGCCGCCCTCGAGCTGGGCGAAGCGCTTGCGAAGCGCGGCGTCGAAACCCTCCAGCCCCGGTACTTCGCCGAGCGCCCGGCGGAGGTAGGCCTGCAGCGGCAGCCTGAGGATCCGGGTCGCGCCGGGGTTGAGGCTTTCGATGCGGTCCTCGGCGTCGAGCACGATCACGCCGGCGCTCATGTTGTCGAGGATGGTCTGCAGCCGCGTGCGCGCGCCCTCCAGCTCGGCCACCGTCTTCTCGACCATCTGGCGCGCGTCGGCCAGCTCCTGGGTCATCTGCGCGAAGGAGCGCGTCAGTCCGCCGAGCTCGTCGTGACTCTCGAACACCGGCTTGGGGCTCAGGTCGCCGCGCGCCACCTCGCGCACGCCGTCGGCCAGCAGCAGCAGCGGGCGTGCCAGCCGGTTGCCGAAGGTCACCGCCAGCAGCACCGCGCCGAACACCGCCATGATCAGCGTCAGCGTCAGCGTGCCGATGTACATCTTGCGCAGGCCCTCGCGCGCCAGCGAGCGCTGCTGGTACTCGCGGTAGGCACCCTGCACCGCCAGCGCGTTGGAGGCCAGCGTCGCGGGCAGCAGCTGGCTGACCATCAGGAAGCGGTCCTCGTTGCCGAGCGTGAAGCCGGTGGAGGGCACGAGCGCCAGCACCCGCACGCGCGGCTGCGCGGGCGGTGCGGCGCCCGACGCGCGCGGATTGCCGGGATCGTCGTCGAGGCCCTCGAGCTGCGTCGACACGCGGCTCGTGCGGGCCTCGCGCAGCAGCGAGGGCGTCGGCCGCTCGGGCGCCAGCGTCGCGCCGGCCCCGGCGCTTGCCAGCACCTGGCCGCCGGGGCCAAGCAGCGCCACGTCCTGCGCGCTGAGCTGTTCTCGCAGCCGCTCAAGGGCGAGCGGCGTCTGCCGATCCCGCGACTCGCCGACGCGCTCGGCCGCCACGCGGGTCTGCGCCGCCACGTCGGCCACCAGCGCATCGAGCGTGCCGCGGCCGAGGTTGAGGCCGGCCTCCAGCGCGCCCTCGACGCGCACGTCGAACCAGCTCTCGATGCTGCGCGAGACGAACTGGTAGCTCACCGTGTAGACCAGCACGCCGGGCAGCACGCCGACCACGCCGAAGATCAACGCCAGCCGCAGCAGCAGCCGCGAGCCGAAGCGGCCGCGCGCAACCTGGGCCGCGAGCCGCAGCGCTGCGCCGGCGATCACCACCATCAGCAGGACGGCGATCACCACGTTGACGCCCACGAGCCAGCCGTAGTGCCGTTCGTAGAGCTGGCGGTTGTTGGTGGCGATCGCCAGCAGGAAGGTCAGCACCAACGCGGCACCGATCGTGGCGGCGAGCGAGGCGATCCACAGCCAGCGCGACGGGCGGCGGCGCTCGCGGCGCGACAACAGCAGCGTCAGGCGGCGGCGCCAGCGGGGCGGGTGCGGGTTCAACGCGCGGAGCCTGGAGAGAGGTAGATCGGGGCGGCGCGGCACGCGCGACGGCCGCGGACGTTCAGCGTACCGCGGTGGCCGAGGCGGCGGTCGCTGCCTCCGGCACGGGGATGCGCCGCTCGACCGCGAGTTCCCACTCGGGACGGCCGCCGAAGCCGATCTGCAGCGGCCGCGGCAGCTGCGAGGTATCGAGCTCGAAGCTGAACTCGACGTAGGCGCCGCCCTCGCCGAGCGCGGGTGCGTCGGCCAGTTTCCAGCGGCTGGTGCGCTGGACCGCGTCGAGCGCCTCGGCCAGCGTGTCGTAGCTCTGGCTCAGGCTGCCGAAGTTGACCCGGTAGCGGCGCGTCAGCGGCTGCCACGTGAGGCGCCAGTTGCGCATGGAGCGCGCGATGCGCTCGTCGCGCCAGTACCAGCGCGGACGATAGACCTCGGCACGGGCCACGAAGTACAGCGGCACGCCCTTCAGCAGGGCGTCGGCCACGGCTGGCGGCAGCTCGACCTGCGCCCGGTAGGCCAGCAGCAGCCCCTCCTCCGCGCGCGTCAGCTCCAGCGAGGCCAGCTCGATGCCCTCGGCGCGCGCTGCTGGCGCGAGCGGGCCCAGCGCCGCCAGCGCGAGTGCCGCCAGGGCGGCGCGGCGCGTGGGGCCGCGCGCGGCCCCGCGGCGCGGCGCGGCCGGCGGGGCGCAGCCGTGGGCCCGCGCGGCGTTCGCGGCGCGGGGGTCTCGCGGCGGCAGTCGTCGGGGAAGGGCTGGCGGCAATTGGGTCTCAGACGGCCCGCTTCTCGAGCAACGCGTAAAAGAAACCGTCGGTCTCGATCGGCGCGCCACCATGCCCGGCCGGCGGTACTCGTTCTGGCCTGCCGGGCCCGGCGTCCGGGCTGTCCGGCGGCGGCGCCGACCCGAAGCCGGCGGGCAGGGCGCCGGGCGCCCCGCCCCTGGCATTGTCGGCGACGCCCGGCAGGTGCCCCGGTGCCGGGCGCCGGGCGGCGTCCTTGGTGCGTTGCAAAAAAACGTCGATCTGCCGCTCGCCCTCGTCGCGGAACAGCGAGCAGGTCGCGTAGAGCATCCGCCCGCCCGGCGCGAGCGTCGGCCACAGCGCGTCGAGCAGTTCCCCCTGCAGCCGCGCCAGGGCGGCGATGTCGCCCGGACGGCGCAGCCAGCGCACGTCGGGGTGACGCCGGACGATGCCCGAGGCGCTGCAGGGCGCGTCGAGCAGGATGGCGTCGAAAGGGCGCCCGTCCCACCACCCCACGGTCTCGCGCGCGTCGGCGGCCTGCAGGCGGGCCGCCAGGCCGAGCCGGTCGAGCGTGCCGCGCACCTTCCCGAGCCGCGTCGCGTCGACGTCCAGCGCCAGCACGTCCAGATCGGCCAGTTCCAGCAGGTGGGCCGTCTTGCCGCCCGGAGCGGCGCAGGCGTCGAGCACGCGCGCGCCGGGCGCCAGGGCCGCGCCGCCGCCGAGCAGCAGCGGCGCGGCCTGCTGGGCGGCCAGGTCCTGCACCGACACCGCCCCTTCGGAGAAGCCCGGCAGCGCCTGCACCGGGCGCGGCTCGGCCAGCTCGATGCCGGGCGCCGCCGCCGAGCCCGGCAGGGCGACGGCGCGCGCGGCGATGCCCGCCTCGGCCAGCCGTTGCAGGTAGTCCTCGACACCGGCACGGCGGGCGTTGACCCGCAGGGTCATCGGCGCGCGCCGGTTGGCGGCGCGCAGCAGCGCCTGCCAGTCGTCCGGCCAGTCGGCCCGCAGGCGCTCGATCCACCAGGCCGGATGATCCCAGCGGGCGACCGCGTCAGTCGCCGCCGCGGCCTCGAGCGCGTCGCGCTCGCGCAGCAGGCGACGCAGCACCGCGTTGACCAGCCCGGCGTGGGGCTTGGCGCGCCGCTTGGCCGCCTCGACCGCCTGGCTCACCAGCGTGTGCGGCGGATACGGTGCGGCGCCGCCCTCGGCGTCCGGCGACGACAGCGCCAGCGCCGTCAGCAGCAAAGCGTCGACCCAGGCCGGCGGCGCCTTCGGCACCAGGGCACGGCGCAGCGCCTGCGCATGGCCGAGCCGGCGCAGCGCCTGGAAGGCGAGCGCCTGGGTGCCGGGCCGGGCCGGCGCCGGCGTGGCCTCCAGCGCCTCCGTCAGCGAGCGGCCGGCGCGCACGGCCGCGACCGCGTCGGCGGTGTGCGCGAGCAGGGTCGCCAGGGGCAGCGAGGAGGTCGGGGCCGTCACGGGCGGGCAGTGTAGGCCGCGGGCGGCGGCCACCCGGCGCAGTGCCGGGCCGCCGCGCCGCGCGCCTCAGCCGAGCGGCGCGACGGCGTAGCGCGCCGCCAGGCCGGCCGGCCGCGGCACGTCGAGCAGCGACGCGCACAGGCACAGCGCCTCGGCCGCGACTGCGTCGAGCCCCGAGGGCCCGGGCGGCGGCAGCGCGTCGATCCAGGCGCGCAGCCAGCGCGGGCGGCGCATCCACGACTCGGCTTGCAGGGCCCGTAGCGCGCGAAGCACGCCCTCGCCGTCCGGCGCCGGCGCGCCCTCGGGACGGGCAGGCGCGGCTGCCGCGTCGCCGTCCTCGGCGCCGGCCTCGAGCGCGCGTTCGTGCCACGCCTGCTGGGCCGGGCCGGGGCGCGTGCCCTCGCCCGGCTGTGGCACGACGCGCATCAGGAAGCCGGTCAGCACCTCGAAGGCAGCGCGCGGCGCTGGCGCGCCGATGGGCGCCTGCGCGGCCGGGCGCAGCGCCGCCGGCCCGGGCGGCGCCTCGAGCAGGCGCTGGCGCAGCACCAGCCAGCGCAGCAGGTCGAGCGGTCGCACCCGGTCGTCGGCGCCGATCACCCGCCGCGCGGCCTCGACCAGGCCGGCGCGCTCGGCTTCCGGCGCGGCGCGCGAGCGCTCCAGCAGCGCCTCGAACACCGGCAGCCGTGCCCCCTCGCCGAGCCGGCCGACGTCGTCGCGCCAGCGCGCAGCGCCTGCGAGCCCGGCGCATTCGGCCTCCCAGGCACGCCGCTCGGCCTCGTTGCCGGGCTCGAGCAGCAGCGCGAGCAGTGCGGCGCGCCGCTCGAGCGGCCCGTGCGCGTAGCGCAGCCGCGCCAGCGCATCGCGCTCGTCCCAGCGGTCGACGGGCGCGGGCGCCGGGTTCACGGCCGCTCCCCGAAGCTCGACGGCGCAAACACCGAATCCGGCCCGCGCTCGGACGCGGGCGGCTGCCAGGGCGCCGCCCGGCGGAAGCCGAAGGCGCCGGCGATCAGCCGCGTCGGCCATTCGCCCACCGCCTCGTTGAAGGCCGCGACCGCCTCGTTGAAGAGCCGGCGCACGAAGGCCAGCTGCGCGTCGGCCTCGTGCAGCGCGGACAGCAGCGCCGGCACCCGCTCGCCGCGCGTCGGCTCCTCGAGCAGCGAGGGCCGCGCGTCGAGCAGGCTGCGCAGCGGGCGCAGCGCGCCATCCAGCACCTGCTCGGCCAGCCCCAGGCTGTGCACCGCGCCGCCGTGCACCGGCCGCACCTGCACGTGCTCCGCCGCGGCCTGCGCCTGGCGCGTGGCGGCCAGAACCGCGTGCAGCCCGGCGCGAGCCTCCGCGTCGATCACGTCCGGCTCGGCCGCCTGCAGCAGCTCGGCCAGCTCGATCGCCAGCGCCTGCCGGCGCCGCAGCGCCGAGTCGACCGGCGCCCAGGCCGCGATCACCGCGTTGCGCAGCCGCACCAGCCGGTTGTAGGCGCCGATCACCCAGAACACGAGCAGCGCGACGACGGCGCCGAGGACGATGCGGCCGGTGCTCATGGCGCCCGGTGTGCGGCGATGGACGAGAACTGCGGCATGGCGACGACTCTACGCCAGAGCCCGGTGGCCGCGGCATGCCGTGCGAGGCGCCGCCTCGCGCTCGCGTGGAGGAGGCGAAGTGCGGCGCGCCGGCCTCAGCCGCGGGCCGCCGGCGCGCCCTGCTGCCGCCACGCCTCCCATCCGCGTCGCCGCAGCTCGCAGGCCGGGCAGCTGCCGCAGCCGTAGCCCCAGTCGTGGCGCTTCGTGCGGTCGCCGAGGTAGCAGCTGTGGGTGTGCTCGACGACGATCGCGGTCAGCGCGTCGCCGCCCAGCCGCTGCGTGAGCGCCCAGGTCTGCGCCTTGTCGAGCCACATCAGCGGCGTCTCGACCGTCATCGGCGTGGCCATGCCGAGGCTCAGCGCCACCTGCATCGCCTTGAGCGTGTTGTCGCGGCAGTCCGGGTAGCCGGAGTAGTCGGTCTCGCACATGCCGCCGACCAGCACGCTCAGGTTGCGGCGGTAGGCGACGGCGGCGGCGAAGTTCAGGAACACCAGGTTGCGGCCCGGCACGAAAGTGCTCGGCAGGCCGTTGGCCTGCATCTCGATCGCCCGCTCCGAGGTGAGCGCGGTGTCGGACAGCTGGCCCAGCACGCCGAGATCCAGCAGGTGATCGTTGGCCAGGCGGCCGGCCCAGTGCGGGAAGGCCTGCGACAGCGCGGTGCGCACCCGCACGCGGCAGTCGAGCTCGACGCGGTGGCGCTGGCCGTAGTCGAAGCCGATCGTCTCGACGTGGGCGTGGCGCGCCAGCGCCCAGGCGAGGCAGGCGGTCGAGTCCTGGCCGCCGGAGAACAGCACCAGCGCGCCGCGCGGGTCGAGCGCCGCGGCCATGGCCTAGGTGCGGATCTCGCCCTGGCCGAGCACGATCCACTTCAGCGAGGTGAGACCCTCCAGGCCGACCGGCCCGCGGGCGTGGAACTTGTCGGTGCTGATGCCGATCTCGGCGCCCAGCCCGTACTCGAAGCCGTCGGCGAAGCGCGTGCTGGCGTTGACCATCACGCTGGCGGAGTCGACCTCGCGCAGGAAGCGCATCGCGCCCGGATGGCTGGTGGTGAGGATGGCGTCGGTGTGGTGCGAACCGTGCCGGTTGACGTGCTCGATCGCCTCGTCGAGCGAGTCGACCAGCTTCACGCTCAGGATCGGCGCCAGGTACTCGGCGTCCCAGTCGGCCTCGGCGGCGTCGGCGAGCTTCACGCCCGGCACGCCCTCCAGCAGGCGCCGCGCGGCGGCGTCGCAGCGCAGCTCGACGCCCTTGGGCGCGAACAGCGCGCCCAGCCGCGGCAGGAAGGCGGCGGCGATGTCGCGATGCACCAGCAGCGACTCGGCGGCGTTGCAGGGGCTGTACTTCTGCGTCTTGGCGTTGTCGGTCACGCGCAGCGCCAGCTCCAGCTCGGCGCTGGCGTCGACGTAAACGTGACAGTTGCCGTCCAGGTGCTTGATGACCGGCACCGTGGCCTCGGCGGCGATGCGCTCGATCAGCCCCTTGCCGCCGCGCGGGATGATCACGTCCACGTACTCGGGCATGGCGATCAGCCGCCCGACCGCCGCACGGTCGGTGGTCTCGACCAGCTGCACCGCCTCGGGCGGCAGGCCGGCCCCGGCCAGCGCGCGCTGCGCAAGCCGCCACAGCGCGAGGTTGGAATGGATCGCCTCCGAGCCGCCGCGCAGCACGCAGGCGTTGCCGCTCTTGAGGGCCAGCGCCGCGGCGTCGACGGTGACGTTCGGGCGGCTCTCGTAGACCATGCCGAACACGCCGAGCGGCACGCGCATCTGGCCGACCGAGATGCCGCTCGGGCGGCGCCGCAGGTTCGTGATCTCGCCGATCGGGTCGGGCAGCGCCGCGACCTGCTCGCACCCCTCGGCCATCTGCTCGACCACCTTGTCGGTGAGGCGCAGGCGGTCGAGCATCGGCGCGGCCAGGCCGGCGGCCGCGCCGGCCTCCAGGTCCCTGGCGTTCTCCGCCTGCAGCGGGCCCCGCTCGGCGCGGAGCAGCGCCGCCAGGCGCGCCAGCGCATCGTTCTTGCGGGCCGTGGAGGCGGCGGCCAGCACGGTGGCGGCGGCCCGCGCGGCCACGCCGACGTGGGCCATGTAGGCGGAGAGGTCGATCGCGGTCATGGTCCCGATTGTCGCAAAGCGGGGCCACGCACGCCGGTGCCGGGACTCAGCCGAGCCGCTGCACGAGCAGCAGCCACAGCGGCGCGGTGACGGCGAAGGCGAGCGTGGAGACGACGATCGCCGCGGTGCTCTCGGCCTCCTGGCTGCGGTAGCGCTGCGCGAACATCAGCGCGTTGGTGCCGGTCGGCATCGCCGCGGCCATCGTCACCACCGCCAGCGGCAGGCCGCGCAGGCCCGCGGCGAGGCCGGCGGCCAGCACCAGCGCCGGCTGCACCAGCAGCTTGGCCGCGGCCAGCGCCACGGCGCCGATCGCCGCGCCGCGCAGCCCGTAGTGGCCGAGCGAGAGGCCGATCGCCACGAGGCACAGCGGCACCACGGCAGTGCCGAGCATCTGCAGCACCTCGTCGATCGGGCCGGGGATGGCGACGCCGGTGAGGTTCCAGGCCATGCCCGCCAGCACCGGCAGCACGATGGGGTGAACGATCGTGTTGCGCACGCTCAGCAGCAGCATGCGCGACAGCGCCGCCGGGGCGCCGGCCTCGCGCGCCGCGGCGTGCGCGACGTCGCGCTCCACCAGCAGCGTCAGCAGCGTCAGCAGCGCCCGCGCGGGCAGGCTGACGATCGACAGGTGCAGCTGCAGGCCGGTCTCGCCGAACAGCGCCGCGGCCATCGGGATGCCGAGCTGCGCGTTGTTGCCGAATGCCGCCGTGATCGCGCGCACCGCCGGGCGCGCCGCGTCGGCGCTGCCGAGCGCCGCGGCGT
>Ga0247827_10001462_pt1 | contig 10000 bp, 8 predicted proteins | sample 12C_Control_Day2_FD_194414 | JGI IMG/M metagenome (GOLD analysis project Ga0247827, IMG submission 194414) | Soil microbial communities from agricultural site in Penn Yan, New York, United States - 12C_Control_Day2 | ecosystem: Environmental > Terrestrial > Soil > Agricultural land | place: USA...
ATGACCCGTCGAGGTCCGCGTCGACAACCTCGACGCCCTGGACCTCCTGCACGAGTGGCAGCGCGGGGGCTACTGGATGCCGGACGGCTACGAGACCCGGCTGCGTTCGCAAGGCCGCACGCCCAGCCTCGTCAAGCTGCAGATGTACGCCGAGTACACGTCTGGCCTGACCTTCGTCCACGAGAAGGCCCACGTCGGCGACCCGCGCTCGGCCTGCGCTCCGTGCGCGGCCGGGTGCCGGCGGACGAGACACCCCGGCTGGTACCGCTCTGGGCGAGCGGGGCGCTGGCCGAGTACCGGCGCGGCCGGGGCTGAGCCCCGTATCCCCCGCAACGGACCGGGCCACGGCCGAGGATCCGGCCCCCGCGTCCGCCGAGCAGCGGCAGCGGCCGACCGGGGACGGCTGGTGGAACGACGACGGGGAAGGCCGGATGGCGGCCGGGGGAAGAGGTGAGGCGGGGTGCCGCGAGAGGCGTGGGCGGGATGCGTCTGTCCGGCCTCGGTGGAGCGGAACCTCTGACGTCGCACGATCGCGAAAGCCTTACCGGTTCTTCTCGGAGGGCGGCAGTTCCCGTCGGTCAGTCGGCGGTACCGGCAGGGGCGACCCATTCGTGGGCCTGGCCGGTGAGCTTGGCTATCTGCTCGTAGTCCTCGTCGTAGTGCAGGACAGGAACCCCGTGGCGCTCGGCGGTGGCCGCGATCAGGAGATCCGCCATCGACAGGGCCCGGTGGTTTCCCGTACGAGTGGCCTGGGCCTGGACCTCCTTGGCCCGGTCCCAGCATTCGTCCGGGCAAGGCAGGTAGTCGAAACCAGCGAGCCAGTAGCGGAGCTTTTCCGCTTCCGCCGGGTTGCGCGCCGAATAGAGGATCTCCATCTCGACCACTCCGGTCACCGCGAGAAGGCCTCGCTGGATGAGCGGGTCCAGGACGCCCCGGACAGCCGGCTTCGCGCGGCGGGCCAGAGCAGACTTGTCGATCAGGTAGCGCACAGATCAGCCAGCCTTCCGCGCATCGTATGTCAGGTCGATTTCCCCGCTGTCGATGGCGTCCATGAACGCCATGCGGCGACGCAGCTTGACCGCTTCGTCTATGGCTCGCCTGACAGCCGCGGCCTTGCTCTTGACGTTGTAGAGCTCCATCAGCTCAGCAGTGGCCTCGTCATCGAGATCGATCACCGTACGCGACATGGCAGATACCCCCTACGTATGATTGAGTACACCCAAACGATATCATTCATTGATGCAAAATGATATCGCAGGTCCTCTTCTTTGCTGCGGCCCGCCATAAGGCGATGCCGAGCCGCGGCCCGCGCCGACTGACATCCTCAACACCCGCGAAAAGCCGCTGATTTGGCACACCCGGCCTCGACGATGACGACGACGGCCAGAACAAGTGAGCCGTGGACGGCGATCGGCTGCGCAGGCGCGTGCGGACACCCCGTCACGGGGTCAGGCGGCCGGGCCTCCGACTCAGCGCCCGCTTCCCGGTCCACGGTGTTGTCGCGCTGCCGGTCGCGTTGACGACCGAGCAGGACGCCGACCTTCAGGCCGACCTCACATAGACGCCAAGAAGCGGTGCGCGCGGCGGAGCCCGTTCCGCTCTCGGGGGAGCGGCGTCAGCCGGGCGAATCTCGGCGGTGGCAGGGGCCGCCCGGGGGTGTCACGGTGAGGGGAGACGGCGTGGACCGCGCACGGCCCTCCCCCGGGCACCCGACAAGGTACGGAGCAACGCATGATCGTCACCATCGCCGGTGCCGGGAACATGGCACGGGGCATCGGTACCCGGACGCTGGTCGGCGGGCACTCCCTCCGGCTGTACGACCGTACCCGCGGGAAGGCGGACGACCTGGCCACGACGCTGAGCCAGGAGGTCCCCGGGGCGGATGTCGCGTCGGTGGACGAAGGCGCGGTGGCCGACTCCGACGTCGTGGTGCTCGCCCTGCCCTACCCGGCCGGGCGGGACGTGGCCGCCGCGTGGGCCGGGGCGCTGGCGGGGAAGGTCGTCGTCGACATCTCCAACCCGGTGGACTTCTCCACGTTCGACTCGCTGGTCGTGGAACCCGGCACCTCGGCCGCCGAGCAGATCGCCGCCGCCGCGCCCGGGGCCCGGGTGGTCAAGGCCTTCAACACCACCTTCGCCGGGCCGCTGGTCGCCGGTGAGGTGGCCGGCCGGCCGCTGGACGTGTTCGTCGCGGGGGACGACGACGCCGCGAAGCGGTCCGTCTCGGAGCTCGTCTCCTCGGCGGGGCTGCGCCCCCTGGACGTGGGGCCGCTGCGCCGGGCGCGCGAGCTGGAGGGCTTCCAGTTCCTGCACATGGCGTCGCAGGAACGGCTCGGCCTGAACTGGTCGAGCGCCCTCGCGATCCTGCCCTGACCGCCCGCGCCGGCCGTCAGTCGGTGACGCGCACCGTCTCCACCCAGGCCGGGGGCCGCGGCGCCCCGGCGCCGATCAGGGCGGCGATGAGGCGGCACGACGGGGTCTCGGCGGGCCACGGGGTGAAGCCGTCGGTGAGGACGATGACGATGCCCGGGCGGTCGCGTGCCGCCAGGGCGGCGTCGATGCCGACGCGCATGTCCGTGCCGCCTCCGCCGCCGAGGGTGACCTGTTCGGTGGAGGTCACCCGGGACACGGCGTGCACGTCGGCGTCGCAGGCGAGGACGGTGACCCGGTTGCCCCGCACGCCGACCTCGCGCAGTACGCCCGTGACCTCCCCCAGCGCGGCCGCGAGTTCGTCGTCGCCCATGGAGCCCGAGGTGTCGACGACGACGGCCACCCGGGGCAGCGGACGGCGCAGGCTGGGGAGGACCACCCCGCGCAGTGCCGGGGTGCGGCGCGACGGGCGGCGGTAGGTGTAGTCGACGGCCCCCGCGGCCCATGCGGCGGCCTCCCGGACCGCGCCGGACAGCGCCTGCCGCCAGTCCACCGTGGGTTCCAGCACCTGCTCGGCCCAGCGCCGCCAGCCGGCGGGCAGGTTGCCGCGGGCCCGCTGGTGGGCGCGCATCGCGTCGGCGGTGTGCCGGCGCAGTGCCTGGGCCTCTGCCTCGCCGAGCGCGGCGGGGCCGGCGGATCCGGGGAGTTCCCAGGGCGCCGGGCGGCCGTGGGCGCCCGAGCCGCAGTCGTGTTCCCGTACGTGCGGGGGCAGCCCTTCCAGGTACACCTCGAACAACTGCCCGTCGGGCAGGCCGTAGAGGCGGGGCTCGACGCGTCCGGCGGGCAGGCGCAGCCCGTCGGCGAGGAGGTCGTCGTTGATCTCGCAGTCCTGGGCGACGTTGACGCGGTACCGGTCGCGCTGGTCGGCGGCGGAGAGCCGGCCGGCCCGGCCGTGGTGGTCGCGCAGCAGGTGCGCCACCTCGTGGATCCACACGCCCGCGAGTTCCTCCACGGGCGTCGCGTCGACGAAGGCGGGTGACACGTAGCAGCGCCAGTGCCGGTCCACGCCCATCGTCGGGACGTCGGCGCTGGGGACGACGGTGAGGGCGTACAGGGCCGACGCCAGATAGGGGCGGTCGCTCGCCGCGCGGTAGCGGGCGGCGAGCAGTCTGGTCGTGTCGAGGCCGCCGCGGGGATCCGTCATGCCCGTCGCCTCACCGGCTGCCGGGCAGGGCCCCGGACATCTGCAGCAGCTCCAGGAATCCGTCGATGCCGGGCGGTACGGGCCAGTCGAGCCGGCGCATCGCCGCGAGGTCGGTCGCGGCCCGGGCGGCCACGTCCGGTACGCCCGCGTCGACGGCCTTGGCGAGGACCGCCCAGCCGGCCTCCCAGCGGGGCCGGGTGACATCGCTCTGGATGGCGGCGACCACCGCGATGAGGAAGGCCAGCTGCCGGTCGCCGCGCTCGGGCAGGGCGAACGCGTCGGGGTCGGCGAGGACCCGCTCGGGGTCCGGCAGGTCGAGGTGGTCCAGGTACGACAGCAGTTCGATGCCCGCGCCGTCCCCGACGGCTCCGGTGAGCGCGGCGGCGGTGGCCTCGCGACCGGCGCCGGTCGCGTACGCGGTCGCGAGCAGCCGCAGCGCCATCTCCCAGGTCCGCGGGGACGGCCAGGACCGGCCCCGGCTCTCGGCGTCGGCGGGCAGGTGATGGACCAGTCCCGGCCGGGCGGTGAGGAAACCGGAGACGGCGCCGCGGGCCCGGGCGACGGCACCGGGCACCCTCGCCGGATCGACCGCGGGGACGGTCACCTCCGGCCAGGTGCCTGCCATGCCCCGGGCGACCGTGGCCGGGTCGTGGGTCCAGTCGAGGTGGACGAAGCGGTTGGCGAGCGGCGGGCTGAGGTGCCAGCCGTCCGCGGCGCTCGACGGCGGGTTGGCGGCGGCGACGATGCGCACCGCGTCGGGCAGGACGAGGCTGCCGACCCGGCGTTCCAGGACGACGCGCAGCAGCGCCGCCTGGACCGCCGGCGGAGCGGAGGACAGCTCGTCGAAGAAGAGCAGGCCGTGTCCGGCGTCCCTGAGCCTGACCGCCCAGTCGGGCGGGGCCATGGGCACGCCCGTGGCGGCCGGGTCGTCCCCCACGATCGGCAGGCCGGCGAAGTCCGACGGTTCGTGCACGCTGGCGATGACCGTCTCCAGCGGGAGGCCGAGTCCGGCGGCGAGCTGTTGCAGGCCGGCCGACTTGCCGATGCCGGGCTCGCCCCACAGCAGCACCGGCTGATTGGCCGTCACGGCCAGTGCCAGCGCCTCCAGCTGGGAGTTGGCGGCTGTTTCGGTGCGGTGCGTGCGGAGCCTGGCGGCGAGGTCGTCCGCGGCGGCCAGCGGGTTCGGACCGGAGCGGGAAGTGGGCGGGGTGTTCAAAACGGCGGTTCCTTGCTGTACTCGCGTGGCGCGTCCGGCACTTCGGGCTCGGCGGGCTCGTCCGGCTCGGCGGGCTCATCCAGCTCGTCGGGCTCGTCCGGCTCGTGGTCGTCCGCGTCGCGCTGCTCCTGGCGGTCCATCCACTCGTCCCACCAGTCGGCGCCGATGCCCGGGTGCTCCTCCTGTACGCGTTCCCGGAGGGAGCGCAGGTCCGCACGCCTGTACCGGCGGATGACCTGGGCCAGCGACAGCTCCGACTGGTCGATCACGTCGGTCCTGGCACCGGCGGCGAGGAACGCCTCCACGAGAGCTCGGGATCCGCCGTCGTTGACCGCCACGAACAGCGGTGTGCGCTCCCGCTGGTCCCGGGCCTCGAGGTCGAGCCCCGCGGCGAGCAGCCGGGGCAGCAGCGGCTCGTGGTCGAGCTGGTGGAGCACGTGCAGCAGTGAGCGCCCGCAGGCGTCGCGGACCCGGGGGTCCACGCCCGCGTCCAGCAGTTGAAGCACGCCCTCCGTGTCGCCGTGCTGGGCGCGCAGGAACAGGTCCTGCCGCTGGGCACGCAGCGCCTTCGGCAGCCGGCCGCTCCCCGACGCCCAGGTCTGCTCGACGGCGAAGCATCCGGCGACGTCTCCGCCGAACGCGCGCAGGGCGCGCTCGCGCTGCTGCTCCTGGTCGCTGTGCGGCATGCGCAGCAGACCGCCCGGGCGGAAGCCCACCTCGTGCCATTCGCCCCGGCAGCGCACCCGGACGGGCGCGGGGACGCCGGGACCCGGCGGACCGCCGGGGGCTCCGTCGGCGGTCCGGAGGGCGGGGAACAGTGCCTCGCGGACCAGCGGGTGCAGGTGCCGCGGTTCGACTCCGCCGACGCGCAGCAGATCGAGGTCGGGGAGCCTGCGCCAGAGCGCTTCGGCCAGGAAGGGCAGGTCCTTGGCCTCGTCCTGGTCGACGACCCTCACCCGCAGCCCGGCGGGGGAACCGGGAGCCGTGGGCTCCAGGAGGACGCAGGCGCGCCAGTCGCCCGCGAGGACGAAGCGCTCGCCGACGCCCGCGTCCGCCAGCCGGCGGACCTCCGCCTCCAGACGGGTGTGGTCGAACGCGAGCCTGCGGAACATCCGTTGCGGATCGGCCCGGTACCACCGGGGGCTGCTCGGGTGCGTCGGATCGGCCTCGATGCCGGCTGCGGCGAAGGCCGCCTCGAACTCGCCCCTGTGGTGCAGCAGGGTCGCCCACTCGGCGCGGGCTGCCGCGTCGCCGGGGCCCGGATCGGCCGCGGGCAGTTCGTCCGCGCGGCGCGGGCTGCCGTCGGGGTGGAAGAAGGGCGGCCGGTCGCCGGCTCCGCCCCTCTCTCGCAGACCGGCGGTGTGCCGGGCGTCCCACAGGTGCCGGGCGTACCGCCAGTCCTCGGTCCGGCGTCCGAAGACGCCGGCGGTCTTCTCGTCCGCGACCCTCCGGAAGCGCAGGGTGATCCGCTGCGGGCCCTCCAGCATGGCGGGCGTGGTGAGGTGCAGGTACGGCGCGCGGCGGGGTCGCCCGGCCGCCGTGACGGGGTGGTAGCGCGCGAGGACCACGGTCCGGTCGGTGGCGAGGGTGGTCCATCCGCCCAGCGTCCGCGGCAGGTGCCAGCGCACCAGGTCCGGGACGAGATGGCGCAGGTCGTCCTCCAGCGCCGCGGCGACGTCGTCGCCGTACTCCCCGGCGACCTCGGACAGCTCGAAGTCGATGTCCACGTGCGCCGCCGCGCACGCTCCGCGCCAGTCGCCCGCCGAGCGGCGCTCGGTCGCACGCTCGATCATCCCGCGGGGCACCGCGTAGCGGCGGATCCGCCGCCGGCTCGACGCTTCGTCCGGTGGGAAGCACAGGAAGTCGGGGCGGGGGCTCACCGGTAGACGCTCCCTATCGCGCGCAGGTCGGGGTGGGTTCCGGTGTCGGGCCGCAGGCGCCGGGTGAAGGACCGCTTCACCTTGCGGGGCAGTCCGGGCCCCAGACCGACGTACTCCAGCGGGGAGTCGTGCGGCACGGCCGCCAGCAGCGACTTCGCGCCGCGCCCGGTGAGTCCGGTGTGGCGCAGTTCGAGCCGGCGCAGCGGGCTGCCCTCCAGCGCGGCGGCCAGCGCGAGGGCGCCGTCGTCACCGGTGACGTTGGCGGGGGCGCCCAGGCTGCGCTCGGACATCGGCCGCCCCAGGTCGAGCGTCTCGATGCCGTCGAGGGCGCCGGCGAGGGCGCGCGCGCCGGCGGGGCCGATCCCGTTGCCGCCGAGTCCGAGGCGTACCGGCCGTCCGGGGTCGGCCGCGGCGGCCAGGACGGCGGCGCCTTCGTCGCCGAGGTGGTTGGCGGGCAGGTACAGCTCCCGTACGCCCGCGTCGCGGATCAGCGACGCCAGCGGCCCGGCGGCGTCGGCGGTCAGGCCGTTCCCGCCGAGGAACAGGCGCTCCACGGGACGCGGGCGGTGGGTGAGGGCGTCGAGGAGGGCGCGCAGGCCGTCGGTGGTGACGCCGGTGTTGACCAGGTCGAGGGTGCGCAGCGTGGTGTTGCGGCGGAGCATCGCGGCGAGCGCCAGGGCGCCCTCGTCGCCGACCGGGTTGCGCTTGAGCCACAGGGCGCGGACGGTGCTGTCCGCGGACAGCGCGTCGGCGAGGGCCCCGGCGCCCTCGGGGCCGATGCGGTTGCAGCCGAGGTAGAGGGTGTCCAGGCCGTGGCCGTCGGCGAGGGAGCGGGCGACCGTCGACGCCCCTTCGTCACCGATGGCGTTGGTGCCGAGCAGGACGTGCCGGGCGTGCGGCGAGGAGGCGGCGACGGGCATCAGCCGGGCGGCGCCGGCCGCTCCGAGCCCCTGCTTGCACAGGTCGACGCGTCCGTCCGCGCGGAGGGTGCCGAGGGGGAAGGTCTCGTCGTCCTCCACGGCCGGCGCCGACCTCAGCCGGTCCAGCAGGGGGTCGAGCCCGGCAGGGTCGCTGATCGGGACGTCCGGGTGCTCGATCACCGGACAGCGCACGGGTGTCGGCCGCGTCATCACCACTCCACCGGGTCCGTCGCCGGTGTCCGGCTCGCCGGGGACGGCATCGCCCTCCGCCCGGCCAGGACGGACCGACGCCAATCGTTCTTCCTCCACGACATGAGCGGCAAGACCGGTCGGATTCGAACCGACGTCCTCCAGCTTGATGCTCGGGCGCGACGACCTCTGCGCTACGGCCTTGCCGCGAGGATCATAGCCGGATTCCCCTGCCCCGTTGATCAGTTGTGGACGATCTCCGGTCGGGGACCGCACCGAACCGGACCACGACGGTCAGCTGGACGACACCGGCAGTACGTCCGGGGAGAGCGCCGCCGCGCGGGACGTCGCCGCCGTCATGCGGCGGCGGTGGTGGCGGCGGCACAGCACCTCGTAGCCGACCTCGTCCGCGGAGTCGGTGACGTCGCCGACGACGACCTGGGCGCCCTCGACGACCATGACGCCGCCGACCGTGCGGGCGTTGTGCGTGGCGCGGGCGCCGCACCAGCACAGAGCCTCGACCTGGAGCACCTCGACCCGGTCCGCCAGCTCCACCAGCCGCTGGGAGCCGGGGAACAGCTTGGAGCGGAAGTCGGTGGTGATGCCGAAGGCGTAGACGTCGAGCTCCAGGTCGTCCACGACCCGTGCGAGCTGGTCGACCTGCTCCGGCGCCAGGAACTGCGCCTCGTCCGCGATCACGTAGTCCGCGCGCCGGCCCTGGGAGAGGTGCTCGACGAGACGCGCGTAGAGGTCGGCGCCGTCGCCGACCTCCACCGCGTCCGTGACCAGGCCGAGGCGGGAGGAGAGCTTGCCCTCGCCGGCCCGGTCGTTGCGGGTGAAGATCATGCCGACCAGGCCGCGCGCCGAACGGTTGTGCTCGATCTGGAGAGCCAGCGTCGACTTCCCGCAGTCCATCGTTCCGGAGAAGAACACCAGCTCGGGCATGGGGGGTCGGGCACCTTTCGGCAAGGGTCGGTGAGTGGCGGGGCGTACGGGGCGGTTCAGGAGCGTACTTCGAGCAGGGGGACCAGTTGCTCGGCAGGGGTCATCGAACCGTGGTTGCCGACCATCGCCGACTCCCTGGGCTCACGCTCGGAGGCGATCAGCAGGACGTCGTCCCGCGCGGCGGCGACCACGTCGCCGAGGCGCGGGTACACCCGCTCGTCGACGGCGGGACCGAACCAGCCCGCCGCGATCGCCTCGTCGCGCGAGGCGACCCAGAACTGCTCGCCGAGCACCTCGCGCCAGCAGGTCAGCACGTCGTTCGCGGCGCCCGGGACGGCGTAGACGTGCCGGGCGCGGCCCTCGCCGCCGAGCAGGGCGACGCCCGCCTTCAGCTCCCAGTCCTCGTCGAAGTCGATGCGGTGGTCCTCGTCGAAGGGGACGTCGATCATGCCGTGGTCGGCGGTGACGTAGAGCGCGCTGCGCGGGGGCAGCTGCTCGGCGAGGCGCTGGACCAGGCGGTCGACGTACATGAGCTGGCCGCGCCAGGTGTCGGAGTCGACGCCGAAGCGGTGGCCCGCGCCGTCGACCTCGGCGTAGTACGTGTAGACGAGCGCGCGGTCGGCGGCGGCGAGCTGCTCGGCCGCGGCGTCCATGCGCTCCTCCCCCGACAGCTTCCCCACGAAGGTGCCGCCGCTGAGGGCGACCTTGGTCAGCGGGGTGTTCGCGAAGGTCGGGGAGGAGACCTGGGCTGCGTGCACCCCCGCCCGGCGGGCCAGCTCGAAGACGGTGGGGTACGGCTGCCAGGCCCCGGGCGGTGACCAGGGCTGCCAGCGCAGCTGGTTCATCAGCTCGCCGGTGTCCGGGTTGCGCACGGTGTAGCCGGGCAGGCCGTGGGCGCCCGGCGGCAGACCGGTGCCGACGGAGGCGAGGGAGGTCGCGGTGGTCGCCGGGTAGCCCGCGGTGATCGGGCGGCCGGTGCCGCCGCGCGAGCTGCCGAGCAGCGAGGTCAGGAAGGGAGCTTCCTCCGGGTGCGCGCGCAGCTGCTGCCAGCCCAGCCCGTCGATCAGGAACACGCAGTTCCGGTCGGCGGGGGTGAGTTCGGGGATCGCCGCGGTGGTACCGGGTACGCCCATGCCTGCGGCGAGCGTGGGCAGCAGGTCGGCGAGCGAGCCGGTGCCGTACTCGGGCAGGGGCGCGGAGTCCGGAGCGAGGGCTTGCGGGTGCGCGTCGCCCCAGGCGGTGTGCGGCGGAGGCACCACGGGGGCGGGCCGCACCG
>Ga0247827_10001468_pt1 | contig 9981 bp, 8 predicted proteins | sample 12C_Control_Day2_FD_194414 | JGI IMG/M metagenome (GOLD analysis project Ga0247827, IMG submission 194414) | Soil microbial communities from agricultural site in Penn Yan, New York, United States - 12C_Control_Day2 | ecosystem: Environmental > Terrestrial > Soil > Agricultural land | place: USA...
GGTTACGCCAACCCGAACCCCAAGGCTGGCGACCTGATGGACCAGGCCGTGAGGACTGACGCCGCGGTTTACCCACCGCAGGAAGTGCTGGACAAGATGTTCGTCAACAGTGAGTTGCCGCCCAAGGTGCAACGTTTGATGACCCGCAGCTGGACCAAGGTCAAGTCGGGCAAATAATCATCCAGACCCGCCACGCCAAGGGCGGGCTTAAAAATCTTGTTGGGAGTTTCACTCATGGCAGTTGCCTCCGGTGCCTATAAGAAAGCCCTCGAGGGTGGCCAGCAACCCAAGCAGGTGCTGGTCAAGATCGACCGGGTCACGAAGAAATTCGACGAAACAATTGCCGTGGACGATGTGTCCCTGGAAATCCGCAAAGGCGAGATCTTCGCTCTGCTCGGTGGCTCCGGCTCCGGTAAGTCGACCTTGCTGCGGATGCTGGCAGGCTTCGAGCGTCCGACCGAAGGGCGGATCTTCCTCGATGGCGTCGACATCACCGACATGCCGCCCTACGAGCGGCCGATCAACATGATGTTCCAGTCTTACGCGCTGTTCCCGCACATGACCGTGGCGCAGAACATCGCCTTCGGCCTGCAGCAGGACAAGATGCCCAAGGCCGAGATCGAAGCCCGTGTGGCCGAGATGCTCAAGCTGGTCCACATGACCCAGTACGCCAAGCGCAAGCCGCACCAGCTTTCCGGTGGCCAGCGTCAGCGGGTAGCCCTGGCTCGCTCGCTGGCCAAGCGCCCCAAGCTGCTGCTGCTCGACGAGCCGATGGGCGCGCTGGACAAGAAGCTGCGCTCGCAGATGCAGCTGGAGCTGGTCGAGATCATCGAGCGCGTGGGTGTAACCTGCGTGATGGTGACCCACGACCAGGAAGAGGCCATGACCATGGCCCAGCGCATCGCCATCATGCACCTGGGGTGGATTGCCCAGATCGGCTCGCCGATCGACATCTACGAGACCCCGACCAGCCGCCTGGTCTGCGAGTTCATCGGCAACGTCAACCTGTTCGAAGGTGAAGTGGTCGACGACGCCGAAGGCCACGCGGTGATCGCCAGCCCTGAGCTTGAGCGCAAGATCTACGTCGGCCACGGCGTGACCACCTCGGTCGAGGACAAGCACATCCTCTACGCACTGCGTCCGGAGAAGATGCTGGTCACCACCCAACAGCCGACCTGCGAGCACAACTGGTCGCGCGGCAAGGTGCACGACATCGCCTACCTGGGTGGTCACTCGGTGTTCTACGTCGAGCTGCCGAGCGGCAAGGTCGTGCAGTCGTTCGTGGCCAATGCCGAGCGCCAGGGCACCCGCCCAACCTGGGGCGATGAAGTGTACGTGTGGTGGGAAGATGACAGCGGCGTGGTACTGCGCTCATGAAAATCCGCAAGCTCAAGCGAGCCTTCCAGCGCCTGGTCCCGGAGGGACGGCACCTGGTGATCGGCGTGCCGTTCATCTGGCTGTTCCTGTTCTTCATGCTGCCGTTCTTCATCGTCCTGAAGATCAGCTTCGCCGAAGCCGACGTGGCCATCCCGCCGTACACCGAGATCTACAGCTACGTCGAAGACAAGGTCCAGCTGGTCCTCAACCTGGCCAATTATGGCCTGTTGACCGAGGATGAGCTGTACATCTCGGCCTACCTGGGCTCGTTGAAGATGGCCTTCTTCAGCACCCTGTTGTGCCTGTTGATCGGCTACCCGATGGCCTACGCCATTGCCAACGCGCGCAAAGAAAGCCAGACCGTGCTGTTGCTGCTGATCATGATGCCGACCTGGACCGCGATCCTGATCCGCGTATATGCCTGGATGGGCATTCTCAGCAACAACGGGCTGCTCAACAGCTTCCTGTTGTGGATCGGCCTGATCGACCAGCCGCTGCAGATCCTCAACACCAACCTGGCGGTGTACATCGGCGTGGTCTATTCGTATCTGCCGTTCATGATCCTGCCGCTCTACGCCAACCTGGTCAAACATGACCAGAGCCTGTTGGAAGCCGCCTCTGACCTGGGTTCGAGCACCTTCAACAGCTTCTGGAAGATCACCGTGCCGCTGTCGAAAAACGGCATCATTGCCGGCTGCATGCTGGTGTTCATCCCGGTGGTGGGCGAGTTCGTCATTCCTGAGCTGCTCGGCGGCCCGGAAACCCTGATGATCGGTAAAGTGCTGTGGCAGGAATTCTTCAACAACCGTGACTGGCCGGTAGCGTCCGCGCTGGCGGTAGTGATGCTGGCGATCCTGATCGTGCCCATCCTGCTGTTCAACCGCAGCCAGGCCAAAGAGATGGAGGGCAGGGCATGAAGCGCTTCAGTTTCTCCAAGCTGATGCTGGTGCTCGGCTTGCTGTTCATCTACCTGCCGATGCTGATCCTGGTGATCTACTCGTTCAACGCCTCCAAGCTGGTAACGGTGTGGGGCGGCTGGTCGATCAAGTGGTACGTCGGCCTGCTCGACAACTCGCAGCTGATGGGCTCGGTGATGCGCTCGCTGGAGATCGCCTGCTACACGGCGATCGCCGCTGTGGCGCTGGGCACCCTGGCGGCCTTCGTGCTGACCCGCGTGACCCGCTTCAAGGGCCGCACGCTGTTCGGTGGTTTGGTGACCGCACCGCTGGTCATGCCTGAGGTGATCACCGGTCTGTCGCTGTTGCTGCTGTTCGTGGCCATGGCGCAGATGATCGGCTGGCCGCAGGAGCGCGGCATCGTCACCATCTGGATTGCCCACACTACGTTCTGTGCGGCGTATGTGGCGGTGGTGGTGTCGGCGCGCTTGCGCGAGCTGGACCTGTCGATCGAAGAAGCGGCAATGGACCTGGGTGCCAAGCCGTGGAAGGTGTTCTTCCTGATTACCATCCCGATGATCGCGCCATCGCTGGCGGCGGGCGGCATGATGTCGTTCGCCCTGTCGCTGGACGACCTGGTGTTGGCCAGCTTCGTCTCGGGGCCAGGTTCGACCACCTTGCCGATGGAAGTGTTCTCGGCGGTGCGTCTGGGCGTGAAGCCTGAGATCAACGCCGTGGCCAGCTTGATTCTGCTGTCGGTGTCGCTGGTGACCTTCATGGTCTGGTACTTCAGCCGCCGCGCTGAAGAGCATCGTCGCAAGGCGATCCAGCAGGCTATCGAGGAAGGCGCTGCGGCGAACTTCTCGCAGCCACAGGTCAAGCGCCCGTCTCCGGCTGCCGCGTCGGCTTGACCCACCCGCTTAGGGCCGCACTGCGGCCCTAAGCGGCGGTTCGGCGTTCTTTGCTCCGGCGCAACGTCAAAAGTGATGATGCTCATCAGTTGTGCTGGACCTTGTCTAAGCCTGACACCATTCATTTTCATCAGTGATATTGGACCCTGTGGGAGCGGGCTTGCCCGCGAAAGCCGCACCGCCACTTCACAGCCAAGCACTGTCCCAATGCGGATAATCACCAATGTGGTCGACCAGCTCGGCAGGTACAGGATTATGTGCAATGTATTCGGCCACGGCGCGCACGCTTTCCTCCTTGCGCAGCGCACGGTCCTGATACCCAGGCTGCCATATCGGTTGGCACGCAATACCCGTCTTGCGCAAGGCCATAGCTGAGCGTGACTTGAACCTGCGCATCAGTGTGCCCAGCGTCACTGCCTTCAATTCGAACAACCAGTGCACATGGTCCGGCATAACCACCCAGGCTAGAGACTGGCAGGCATGCTCAAGATCGGCCTGGCGAATTTGCTGGACCACCAGCCGAGCTCTGTGAAAGTCACGAAAAAGCGGATTGCGCTGGGAGGTGACTGTGGTCAACAGATAGCGTCTGCCTGGCTCGGAAAAGCGACCACGGCGAAGTAGGTAGGACTCGGCGAGGGACATTTGGATCTTCCTTGAAAGTGAATACCTTCTGGAAAGTAGCGGCTCAAATGCAGGTCGCGGGTGGTTGTTGGTTTCTGGATGTGGCAAGGGTTGGCTGTAGTTGTGCCGGCCTCTTCGCGGGCAAGCCCGCTCCCACAGGTATTGTGGGGGGCTCGAGATAGCGGGGTGTTTGCTGGGCTTGATGGTTTCTGAAAATGAAATTGGCACACCACTGTTCCAGATGCCAAGGCAATACCTGTGGGAGCGGGCTTGCCCGCGAAGAGGCCAGAACAGACGACAATTTCCCTTAACTGACCCCCATCAGTGTCCTTTTCGGAACCCTGATCTACGCTAACAGTCGCATCCCTCGAACCATTTGCGCGCAAGCAAGGAGCCTGCATGACGTTGAGGCGTCTACTGTCGGTCGTTTGCCTGGGGTTGCTGTTCATGCTGTCGGGGTGCGAGAAGGAAGTCTCGAGTCCGGAACTGCCCAGGGTAGGTGTACTGCAAGTCCAACCCACTGATTTCGCCGCCAAGGTCACCCTGACCGGTGATGTACAAGCGCGTGTGCAGACCGACCTGTCATTCCGCGTGGGTGGCAAGATCATCTCGCGCAGCGTCGATGTGGGCGATCACGTCAAGGCCAACCAGGTGCTCGCCCGGCTCGATCCGAAAGACCTGCAGAACAACGTCGAATCGGCCAAGGCCGAGGTATTCGCCGAACAGGCGCGGGTCACCCAGACCAGCGCGGCGTTCGTTCGCCAGCAGAAACTGCTACCCAAGGGCTACACCAGCCAGAGTGAATACGACTCCGCCCAAGCCGCCCTGCGCAGCAGCCAGAGCGCGCTCAAGGCGGCCCAGGCGCAGCTGGCCAATGCCAAGGAACAACTGGGCTACACCGCGCTGGTTTCTGAAGCCGATGGCGTGATCACTGCGCGGCAGGCCGAGGTCGGCCAAGTGGTGCAGGCGACCATGCCGATTTTCAGCCTGGCGGTGGATGGCGACCGCGATGCGGTATTCAACGTCTATGAGTCACTGTTGATTGCCCCGCCAAGCGATGAGGGGGTGATCGTCAGCCTGTTGGATGATCCCAAGATTCAGGCCGAGGGCCGGGTGCGTGAGATCACGCCAACGGTGTCTGCCGAGAGCGGCACGGTGCAGGTCAAGGTGGCCCTGCGTAATGTGCCGGCTGGGATGCAACTGGGGTCGCCCGTCACCGCCACCGGGCGCAGCCAGGGCCGGCCGAGTATCGAATTGCCCTGGTCGGCACTGACCAAGGGGCTCAAGGAGCCCGCCGTGTGGGTGGTGGGCGAGGGCGACAAGGTCGAGCTGCGCAAAGTCCAGGTGGGCCGTTACCTCACCGGCAAGATCGTTGTCGCCGACGGGGTCAAGGGCGGTGAGACCGTGGTCGTCAGTGGCGGCCAGTTATTGCACCCAGGCATGCAGGTAGAGAAGGTCAGTGCCAAGGACGGAGGGGCCGCGCCATGAAGCGCCTGCTGCTGATACTGTCTGCCGGCCTGTTGCTCAGCGCTTGTGGCAGCGATGAAGAGAAACCCGAGCCGATCCGCCCGGTGCTGTCGATGTTGGTAGAGCCGCAGGTGCAATCGCAGCTGGGGCGCTTTGCTGGCAGCATCCAGGCGCGCTTCGAGAGCACCCTGGGCTTTCGTGTTTCCGGGCGCATTGCTCGGCGCTGGCTGGACGTGGGCGCGCGGGTCAACCCTGGCGATACCCTGGCGACCCTCGACCCGACCGATCAGCAAAACCAGTTGCGCGCCGCCGAGGGCGATCTGGCCAGGGTCGAGGCGCAGTGGATCAACGCCCAGGCCAACGCCCGCCGCCAGCAGCAGTTGTACGATCGCGGTGTCGGCGCCCAGGCTCAGCTGGACATTGCCCAGACCGACCTGAAAACCACCGGCGCGTCGTTGGAACAAGCGCGCTCGGCGGTAAGCCAAGCCCGCGATCAACTCGATTACAGCACGCTGCGCAGCGATCACGCCGCCGTGGTCACCGCCTGGAAAGCCGAGGCCGGGCAAACCGTCAGCGCAGGTCAAGAAGTGGTCACCCTGGCCCGGCCTGACGTCAAGGAGGCAGTCATCGACCTGCCCATCCAACTCGCCGAGCAGTTGAACAAAGACCTCACCTTCACCGTTGCCTCGCAGCTCGATCCGAGCATCCACACCACTGCCATCCTGCGCGAGCTGGAGCCGCAGGCCGACGCCACCACCCGCACGCGCCGTGCCCGCCTGACCCTGGCTGACACCCCTGCTGCCTTCCATCTGGGCACGGCGATCAGTGTCACCCTGACCACGGCGGTGACCCCGCGTAGCGAGCTGCCGCGCACTGCGCTGCTCGAGCGCGATGGCAAAACCCAGGTGTGGGTGGTCGACCCACAACAAAAGACCGTCAGCACCCGTGACGTCACCCTGATCGCACGCACCGCCAACAGCATCATCCTCGCTTCCGGGGTGCAGCCTGGCGAGCGCGTGGTCACGGCCGGGGTCAATACCCTCAAGCCAGGCCAGCAGGTCACCTTCGATGAGGAAGAACGATGAAAGGAAGCTTCAACCTCTCGGAATGGGCGCTCAAGCACCAATCCTTCGTCTGGTACCTGATGTTCGTTGGCCTGCTGATGGGGATTTTTTCCTACTTCAATCTCGGCCGTGAGGAAGACCCGTCGTTCACCATCAAGACCATGGTGATTCAGACCCGCTGGCCCGGCGCAACCCAGGACGAGACGCTCTACCAGGTCACCGACCGCATCGAGAAGAAGCTGGAGGAGCTCGATTCGCTCGACTATGTGAAAAGCTATACCCGCCCAGGCGAGTCGACAGTCTATGTCTACCTGCGCGACACCACCAAAGCGGCGGACATCCCGCAGATCTGGTACCAGGTGCGCAAGAAGATCGATGACATTCGCGGGCAGTTCCCCCAAGGCATCCAAGGGCCGGGTTTCAACGATGAATTCGGCGATGTGTTCGGTTCGATCTACGCCTTTACCGCCGACGGCCTGACCCTGCGACAGCTACGCGACTATGTCGAGCAGGCGCGCGCCGAAGTCCGCGAAGTGCCCAATATCGGCAAGATCGAACTGGTCGGCACCCAGGACGAAGTGCTCTACCTGAATTTCTCGACCCGCAAGCTGGCCTCGCTGGGTATTGACCAGCGCCAGGTCATGCAGGCCCTGCAATCGCAGAACGCGGTGACCCCGGCCGGGGTGATCGAGGCTGGCCCGGAGCGTATTTCGGTGCGCACCACTGGCCAGTTCGCCTCGGAAAAAGACCTGGAAACCGTCAACCTGCGGATCAACGATCGCTTCTTCCGCCTGGCGGATATCGCCAATATCGAGCGCGGCTACACCGATCCGCCTGCGCCGATGTTCCGCTACAACGGCCAGACCGCCATCGGCCTGGCCATTGGCATGAAGGCCGGCGGCAACATCCAGGTGTTCGGCGAGGCGCTCAAGGAGAAGATGGACCGCATCGTCACCCAATTGCCGGTAGGGGTCGGTGTGCATACGGTGTCCGACCAGTCGGTGGTGGTCGAGGAAGCGGTCGGTGGCTTCACCAGTGCCCTGTTCGAAGCGGTAGTGATCGTCCTGGCAGTCAGTTTCGTCAGCCTTGGCGTGCGCGCCGGGCTGGTGGTGGCCTGCTCGATTCCGCTGGTGCTGGCCATGGTCTTCGTGTTCATGGAGTACAGCGGCATTACCATGCAGCGCATCTCGTTGGGCGCGCTGATCATCGCCCTGGGCCTGCTGGTGGACGATGCGATGATCACCGTGGAGGTGATGGTCACACGCTTGGAGATGGGTGAGAGCAAGGAGCAGGCGGCAACCTTCGCCTATACCTCGACGGCTTTCCCAATGCTCACCGGCACCCTGGTGACGGTGGCGGGCTTCGTGCCCATCGGCCTCAACGCCAGCTCTGCGGGCGAGTACACCTACACCCTGTTTGCGGTGATCGCGGTGGCGCTGATCGTGTCCTGGGTAGTGGCGGTGTTCTTCGCTCCGGTGCTGGGCGTGCATATTCTCAAGAGCGACAAGCTCAAGGCGCACGACGCTGAGCCGGGCCGGGTTGGACGGGCATTCGAGGGTGGGTTGCTGTGGTGCATGCGTCACCGTTGGCTGACCATCATCGGCACGGTGCTGCTGTTCGCCCTGGCGATCTTCAGCATGCGCTTCGTGCAGAACCAGTTCTTCCCGGCATCGGACCGACCGGAAATTCTGGTTGACCTGAACTTGCCGCAAAACGCCTCGATCGAAGAGACGCGCAAGGTGGTCGATCGCCTGGAAGCGAAGATCAAGGACGACCCCGACCTGGTGCGCTGGAGCACCTACATCGGCCAGGGTGCGATCCGCTTCTACCTGCCGCTCGACCAGCAACTGCAGAACCCGTACTACGCCCAGTTGGTGATCGTCAGCAAAGGCCTGGAAGAGCGCCAGGGCCTGATCGAGCGTCTGCAGAAGATCCTGCGTGAAGACTTCGTTGGGATCGGCACCAACGTCCAGTCGCTGGAAATGGGCCCACCGGTAGGGCGACCGATCCAGTATCGGGTCAGTGGCAAGGACATCGACCAGGTGCGCAAGCACGCGATCGAACTGGCCACCTTGCTCGATGCCAACCCGCATATTGGCGAGATGATCTACGACTGGAACGAGCCGGGTAAGGTGCTGCGGGTCGAAATCGCCCAGGACAAGGCGCGTCAATTGGGCCTCTCGTCCGAGGACGTGGCCAACGTGATGAACAGTATCGTCAGCGGCGTGCCGGTCACCCAGGTCAACGACAACATCTACCTGGTCGATGTGATCGCCCGCGCCGAGGACAGCGAGCGCGGCTCGCCCGACACTTTGCAGAACCTGCAGATCCTCACCCCTAACGGCACTTCCATCCCTCTGCTATCGTTCGCCACCGTGCGCTATGAGCTGGAGCAGCCGTTGGTATGGCGGCGTGATCGCAAGCCGACCATCACCATCAAGGCGTCGGTCAGCGGCGAGATCCAGCCCACCGACCTGGTGGCCCAGCTCAAGCCGAAGATCGACGAGTTCGCCAGCCAGCTGCCCCCCGGTTATGAGGTGGCCACCGGCGGTACGGTAGAGGAGAGCGGCAAGGCGCAAGGACCGATCGCCAAGGTCATTCCGTTGATGCTGTTCTTGATGGCGACTTTCCTGATGATCCAGCTGCACAGCGTGCAGAAGCTGTTCCTGGTGGTCAGTGTGGCGCCGCTGGGCTTGATCGGCGTGGTTCTGGCGCTGGTGCCGACAGGGACGCCCATGGGCTTCGTGGCGATTCTCGGGATCTTGGCGCTGGCCGGGATCATCATTCGTAACTCGGTGATCCTGGTGACCCAGATCGATGAGTTCGAGGCTCAAGGTTATTCGCCATGGGATGCGGTGATGGAAGCGACCAACCACCGTCGGCGGCCGATTTTGCTTACGGCGGCAGCCGCCAGCCTGGGCATGATCCCGATTGCCCGGGAAGTGTTCTGGGGGCCGATGGCCTACGCCATGATCGGCGGCATCATCAGTGCAACGCTGCTGACGCTGTTGTTCCTGCCGGCGCTGTATGTGGCCTGGTACAAGATCCGTGAGCCGCAGAGCACCCCTGAGAACCCCTAGGTCTCGTGGGAGCGGGCTGGCCCCGCGATAGCGACGGTAGTCTCACCCAAGCTATCGCGGGGCAAGCCCGCTCCCACGCAATCACCCATCTTCAGATTGGTTATATAAACATTCTTAAACAGTATTTTTAAGAATATCCGCGCCTCACTACTATTGCCCTCAAGCCAGGCGCAAATCCCCTTCAAACCTCTGCCCGGCACCCTCACTCCAAGGAGAACGAGCATGAGTGCATCTCTGCGTAGCATCGACGGTCAGGACGAAGCCACCATTCTGCGTGAGATCCAGAGCGCCCTGCGCGATCTGCGTTTCGGTGCGGTGGAGATTACCGTGCACAACGCTCAGGTCGTCCAGATCGAGCGCAAGGAGAAGTTCCGCCTGCAACAGCCCGGCAACAAGACCGGCTGATCGCGCCACACCTCTAAAACTAGAAAAATGCCAATCGGGAGCTTCACCATGTCCATCCGCCGTTATGCGCTCGCCGCCCTGGCCAGTGCTGTTTTTGCCGGTTCCGCAATCGCCAAGGACTACGAACTGCTGAACGTGTCCTATGACCCGACCCGTGAGT
>Ga0247827_10001470_pt1 | contig 9980 bp, 6 predicted proteins | sample 12C_Control_Day2_FD_194414 | JGI IMG/M metagenome (GOLD analysis project Ga0247827, IMG submission 194414) | Soil microbial communities from agricultural site in Penn Yan, New York, United States - 12C_Control_Day2 | ecosystem: Environmental > Terrestrial > Soil > Agricultural land | place: USA...
CCGCCGAACAGGGCCTCGAACAGGGCCTTGAAGTTGGCGTTGATGACGTCGAAGGCCGCCACCAGCCGCTCGCGGCCCTCGGCGTTCAGTTCGTCGATGCCGTCGCGCAGCTTGGCGATGGCCTGGGTCAGGTCGATCCGTTCCGACTTCATGGCGCCCAGACGCTCGCCGTATTCGGCGGCCTCTTCCTCGGCCCGCAGGTTGACCGCGCCCAGGGCCTCGCGTTCGCGCTCCAGCCCGGTCAGCAGGCTCTCGGCGCCGGCCGTGTCCGGCGGACGGGCGATGGCGTCGTCGACCAGTTTCTGGCCCAGTTCGTCCGGCGACATCTGCGCCGTCTCGCGGACATTGGCCTCGGCCTCTGCCAGGCGTTCGGTCGCGGCCTCGGCGCGGGCGGCGAGCCCGGCGCGGGCCTCGCGCGCGGCGCCGGCGGCACCCTCGGCGGCGCGGCTGGCGCGGTCGCTCTCGCCCGCCGTGTTCTCGGCGAGCGACAGGGCCTCGGCGGCGGCGCTCTTGCGCGTCTCGGCGGCGATCAGGGCGTCCATCAGGGTTCCGCGCTGCTCGGCGAAGCCCTGGGGCGCGATCTCGGCCTGTTTCAGCAGGGCGGCGGTCTTGTCGGCGTCCTTGCCAAGGGTCGCGACGCGGGCGGCGCTTTCCCTGGATCGCCCGGCCCAGCCCTCGTGGGCGCGGGTCAGGCTGCCCAGACGCTGTTCGCGCCCGGCGCGGTCGCGGGCCTCCTCGTCGCGGGTCGAGCGGGCGGTCTGGGCGGCTTGGCGCGCGGCGTCGGCGGCGACGCGAGCGGCGGCCAGTTCGTCGCGCAGGCCGGCGATGGTCTCGGACGGGGCCTCGACCGACTGCGCGGCCTCCAGCGCGGTCTGGGCCTCGGCGACTTCGCCGTCCAGCCGGGCGACGGTCTCGTCCAGAGCCTGGGCGCGAGCCTCGCGGCGGGTCTGGTCGCGCATCAAGCTCTCGACCCGGTCGCGCGCTACGGTCACGGCCTTGTCGGCGGCGAAGGGTTTGAGGCGGGCGGCCTTCACCGTCTCCTCGGCGGCGCGGAAGGCTTCGGTGGCGGCTTTCTGAGCCGTCTGCGCGGTCTCGAGAGCCGGCTTGCCCGTGTCGATCTCGCTTTCCAGCTCGGCCAGCCGGGTGCGCTGGGCCAGACGCACGGCGGCGGGACGCGGGGCCTCGGCGCGGCTGACAAAACCGTCCCAGCGATAGAGGTCGCCTTCCACCGTCACCAGGCGGGCGCCGGTCGGCAAGGTCTTGGCCAGACGCGGCGCCTCGGACTGGCTGGCGACGACGCACAGGGCCAGACGCGCGGCCAGTTCGGCGGGGGCGGTCACATGGTCGGCCAGCGGGGCCAAGCCCTCGGGCCAGACCGGGGAGAGGGCGTCGGCGCCGGCCCAGTGGGCGGCGGCGCGGGCGTCCAGCGCTGCGTCCAGATCGTCGCCTAGAGCCGCAGCCAGAGCGGCCTCATAGCCCTTGGCCGCCGACACCTTGTCCAGGGCGGGCGGGTGGTCGCGCTTGCCGGTGACCAGCAGTTGCGCCAGTCCGCGCGCCTCGGTCTGCAGGCGGCCCAGCCGATCCTCGGCCGCGCGTGCGGCCGTGCGGGCCTCGGCCTCGACGCGGGCCAGATCGCCCCGCGCGGCTTCTGCGGCCTCGACGGCTTCGCGGGCGGCGGTCAGCTCGGCTTGGGCCGTGTCCAGCGCCGTGCGGGCGATCGCCAGTTCCGGGGTCTCGATGGGGCCCAGCGCCTCGCGTTCGCGTCTGGTCTGATCGTGCTGGCCAATGACGCGGGCCAGTCGAGCCTCGGCGTCGCGTTTGCGGGCGCTCTCGGCGTTGGCGCGGGCCTCGACGGCGGCCAGGGTCCCGGCCAGGCGTTCGACCTCGGCGTCGGCGGCCTTGCGGGCGTCCTCGGCGGCCTGCAGGGCCTTTTCCAGTTCCGGCCCGCGCTCGGGCGCGGCGGCGATCTCGGCTTTTAGCTTCGTCAGTTCGTGGTCCAGCCGGTCCAGTTCGCGCCGGGCGTCGGCGGCCATGCGCTCTTCGCGCTCGACGTCGGCGGCGATGCGGGCTGCCTCCGCCTTCAGCCGGTCGACCTCGGCGCGGGCGGCCTGTTCCGCCATGTCGAGGCGGTCGCGCTCCAGCGTGGCCCGGTGCAGCAGGGCGCCGGCGACGGCGTCTTCTTCCCGCGCGGGCTTCATCGCCTCCTGCGCCTTCAGGGCGTCGGCTTCGGCTTTGGTCGCAGTGGTTGTCGCCTCGGCCACCGCGCGGTCGGCGTCGCGCAGTTCCTGGGCCGCGCCCTCGGCGGCCGCCTTGGCGTCGTTCCAGCGTACATAGAGCAGGGCGGCCTGCAGGGCGCGGATCTCGGCCGAGATCTTCTTGTACTTCTCGGCCTGACGCGCCTCGCGCTTCAGCCGGTTCAGGGCCGTCTCGAGCTCGCGCCCGATGTCGTCGAGGCGGTCCAGATTGGTCTCGGCGGCCTTGAGGCGCAGTTCGGCCTCATGCCGGCGGGTGTGCAGACCGGCCACGCCGCCGGCTTCTTCCAGAATCCGGCGACGGTTCTGCGGCTTGGCGGCGATCAGTTCGGAGATCTGGCCCTGACGCACCAGGGCCGGGCTGTTGGCGCCGGTCGAGGCGTCGGCGAACAGCAGCTGGACGTCGCGGGCGCGGACCTCCTTGCCGTTGATGCGATAGGTCGAGCCCTGACCCCGGTCGATGCGGCGCGAGACTTCCAGCACCGGGCTGTCGGTAAAGGGTTGGGGCGCGCGTTTCTGGGCGTTGTCGATGGTCAGGACGACTTCGGCGTGGCTACGCGGCGGACGGCCTGCGGCTCCGGCGAAGATGACATCGTCCATGCCCTGGCCGCGCATGGCCTTGGCCGAGTTGGCGCCCATGACCCAGCGCAGGCTTTCCAGCACGTTGGACTTGCCGCAGCCATTGGGCCCGACGACGCCGGTCAGGCCGGCCTCGATCTGGACTTCCGCCGCGTCGACGAAGGATTTGAAGCCGACGAGCTTCAGTCTCTGGAATTGCATAGGCGGGAAGTCAGCGTCCCTTGATCAGCGGGTCGATGGCCGCCGAAAGGGTTTCGATCGATTGGTCCGCCGCGCGATGGCCGTTGACGAAGAAGGTCGGGGTGCCGCTGATGCCCGCCGCTACCGCGGCTTCGACATCATGTTGCAGGGCCTGGCCCGTGGCCGGATCGGACAGGCAAGCCTCCATTTGCGGCTGGGTGCGACCGCTGACGCCGATGGCGCCCATGTACCAGTCACGAGCGTCGCCGCTTGCAAATGCGGCGGCCTGACCGGCCATGAAGTAATGAGCCACGTCGAAAAACTTGCCGGGAGCGGCGCAGCGACCGATGGCGGCCGCTGTGGCTGCCACCTGGGTCGGCTGGGTCGGCATGTCGCGGAACACCAGTCTGACCTTGCCCGTGTCGATATAGCGGGCCTTGAACGTCGGCAGGACGTCATTGGTCCAGTGGGCGCAATGGGTGCAGGTGAAGGAGGCGTACTCGATCACCGTGACGGGGGCGTCGGCCCGACCCAGGACGCGGTCGGCGGCGGTCACCGCCGGCACCGCGGCCACGGTTGCAGTCGTCGCCGTCGCCGACGGCGTGTCGGCGGCGACGGCGGCGGGCGCGACGGCCATCACCGTCGCGGTCATGACGACGGCGGCCAAGGCTCTGATCATGTCCGTTCGCACCCGCATTGGCCTACTTCTTGGCCAGTTCGGCGTCGATGGCTTCCGACAGGCCGGTCAGGCTGCTGTCGACAACCTTCGTGCCGTTTACCAGGAAGGTCGGGGTGCCGGTCACGCCCGCGTCGATGCCCGCCTTGATGCGGTTGCTCATCTCTTCAATGGCGGCCTTGTCGCGGATGCAGGCCTCGGTCTGCTCCTGGCTAAGGCCGGCGGCGGCGGCGGCGCGGAACAGGGTGGTGCGGGGCGCGACGCCCGCCATCCATTCCTTCTGGCTGGCCATGATGTCGTGGACGACATCGAAATACTTGTCGGGGCCCGCGCAGCGCGCGATCAGGAAGCCGGCGACGGCGATGTCTTGCGGCGGGGTCGGGAACTCGCGGAAGACGTAGCGGACCTTCTTGGTGTCCACATACTTGGTCTTGAACTCGGGCCAGACCTCTTCATTCCAGACGGCGCAGTGGCCGCAGGTGACCGAGGCGTATTCAATGACCGTGACCTTGGCGTCGTCGCCGGCGCCTGTGGACATATCGCCTTGTGCGGCGCCGCCCGACTTGGCGGTGCAGCCGGCGACGGTGGCCATGGCGGCCAAAGCGGCGGCGGTCAGGGCCGCGCGGCGGCTCATCGATGCGTAACGGAACGTAGCCATGGGTCGTCCTTGAACGAGAGTGTGACTCTGAAGGATGGCGCGATTCCCTCGGGGACGCGCAATCCGCCTGGTTGTCGAGAACAGGTGCGGCGAAGGTTTGTCAACGGCGCTCGTTTTCCGAGGGCTGTGACAGCACGGCGCGGCCCAGCTTTCTGAGCGCAGCCTTCAGGCTGTCGGGCGCATCCTCAACGGCGGCGGCCAGCTCGGCTTCGACCGAAGCGGGCAGGGGCGGCAGGACCATCTTGCCGCGAGCCCGAGGCTTGGCGCCAGCCACGGGCAGCGGCTTCACCGGTCCCTGGGCGATGCGCAGTCGCTCGACCGATCCGGCGCCCAGAAACAGGTTCACCCGCTGGATGATGTCCTCGGACTGATGCTGGACCAGAAGGGCGGCTGGGCCAGCCACACGCAGTTCCAGCGTGCCGCCGGCGGTTCCGCGTCCCTTGGTCAGTTTCTGCGGGCGGGTGACGCGGGCCAGGCGTTCGCCCACGATCTCGGCCCAGCGCGGCTCCAGGGCGCCGGCGCCACGCCCGAACTGGGCGTCCAGCTTCCTGATCAGCGGGGCCAGCGACCGCCCGGCCGGGGGCGGGGGGCGCAACTGCGGGCGCGTCCGGCGTCGTGCCAGGATTTCGCGGGCTTCGCTTTCGGTGGGCAGAGGACGGCGCATTCGTCCTATATACCGCGACCCATGCCTGACGTCTCTTCTCTCCGCGCCGCCCTGCTTGAATGGTACGACGCTCATGCGCGGACCCTGCCGTGGCGCGCGCCCCCGGGAAGCGCGACGCGCACGGACCCTTATTGGGTCTGGCTGTCCGAGGTCATGTTGCAGCAGACAACGGTGCCGCACGCCGCCCCCTATTTCGAGCGCTTCACCGCGCGCTGGCCGACGGTCGGCGATCTGGCGGCCGTCGAGGATGCCGAGCTGATGGCCGCCTGGGCGGGGCTGGGCTACTACGCCCGCGCCCGCAACCTGCTGGCCTGCGCCCGCGCTGTGGCCGATCAGCACGGCGGCGTCTTTCCTGACAATGAGGCCGCGCTCCTGGCCCTGCCGGGCGTGGGCGCCTATACCGCCGCCGCAGTGGCCGCTATCGCGTTTGATCGCCCCGCCAATGTTGTGGACGGCAATGTGGAGCGGGTCATGAGCCGCCTGTTCGCGGTCGAGACTCCTCTGCCCGCCGCCCGGGCCGAGCTGAAGCGGCTGGCCGCTCTGTTCGTCAGCGACGAGCGCCCCGGCGACTGGCCCCAGGCGTTGATGGATCTCGGCTCGGGCGTCTGTCGGCCCAAGTCGCCGTCGTGCGAGCTCTGCCCCCTGGCCTTCGGCTGCGAGGGGCTGAAGACCGGCGAGCCCGCCCGCTATCCGCTGAAGACCAGGAAGGCCGAGCGTCCGCATCGCCTGGGTCACGCCTTCGTCCTGCGCGACGCCGCAGGGAAGGTCGGGCTGGTCCGGCGACCCGACAAGGGTCTGCTGGGCGGTATGGTCGGCCTGCCGACCTCGGACTGGAGCGCCGCGCCCGCCTTCAATCCGCCGGTGGCCGCCGACTGGACCGAGGCCGGCGCCGTCGAGCATGTCTTCACCCACTTCAGTCTGACCCTGACCGTCCACATCGGCGCGGGCTCCGGGGGCGACTTCCTGTGGACCAAGGCGGAATCGGCGTTGGCGGCCCTGCCGACCGTGTTCAGGAAGGCGCTGGAACGCGGACTGGCGGCCTAGCCCGCCACCCTCAGACTGACTGTGCCGCGTCGTTCGCGCGGCATGACGACGACATGGCCGTCCACGCGCTGGAAATTCAGGTCGATGGCGCTCTCGCCGACCTGCAGGTTGGTCAGGTTCAGCCGGTCCAGTCCGATCGGCAGGGCGGGCCTTGTGACCTCGACCAGACCTTCGGCGGCGTTGATCTCGACCCCTAGGACCGCCTGCAGCATCAGGAAGACCGAACCCGCCGCCCAGGCCTGCGGCAGGCAGGCGACCGGATAGGCGATGGGCGGCTCGCCTGTTTCGCGAATGAAGCCGCAGAACAGCTCGGGCAGGCGCAACTGGAAGTGGGCCGCCGCGTCGAAGATCTCGCCCAGCAGCATGGCCACGGCCCGACGCTCGCCGTAACGCGCCATCCCCGCCGCCGCCATGGCCGTATCGTGGGGCCAGACCGAGCCGTTGTGGTAGCTCATCGGATTAAAGCGGGTCTGACCCTTGGCCAGGGTTCGCAGGCCCCAGCCCGAGCGGAACTCGGCGGTCAGCATCCGCCGCGTAACGCGCTGCGCCCGCTCGTGCGAGGGCAGGCCGCTGAATAACAGATGCCCGGCGTTGGAGCCGATGGCGCGGCACTGCTTCCCGTCGCCGTCCAGGGCGATGGCGTAGAAGCCCTGGTCCTCCATCCAGAACCGCTCCTCGACCAGGTTGCGCACCCGTTCGGCGCGCGCCTGCCATTCCATGACGCGCGGATCGCGCAGGGGCTCGCCCAGCTCGGCCAGGGCCTTCCAGGCGGCGAAGGCGTAGCCCTGGACTTCCAAGAGGGCGATCGGCCCCTTGGGGAAACGCCCGTCGCTGTCGAAGATGGAGTCTTCCGAGTCCTTCCAGCCCTGATTGGACAGGCCTGTGTCGGCGCCGCGCGCATAGTCGATCAGGCCGTCGTTGTTGCTGTCGCCATAGTCGCTCATCCACCCCGCCGCCGCGATCAGGTTGGGCCAGAGGGTGCGGATGGTCTCCATATCTCCGGTGCGTCTGGCGTAGGCGCCGGCCAGGGCGATGAACAGACAGGTGGTGTCCACGCCGCCGTAATAGAGGCTGAAGGGCACCTCGCCGAGGGCGCTCATCTCGCCGCCGCGCGTCTCGTGCATGATCTTGCCGGGGGCGGAGTCCATGAAGGCGTTGACCTCGGTCGCCTGCCGCGAGGCCAGATAGGTCAGCACCCCCTTGGCCAGACCGGGATCGATCCACAGCATCTGCCAGGCGGTGATGATGCCGTCGCGTCCGAAAGGGGTCGAAAACCACGGCACCCCCGCATAGGGATAGGGGCCGGTCGGCAGGTCGGTGGTCAGCAGGGCTACATCGGTCCGCGACTGGGTCAGCCAGTCATTGACGCGCGGGTTGCGCGGGGCCTGCACCCCGGCGCCGCGCCGCATCCGCTTGCGCATGGCCAGACGGGCCTGGATGGCGTTCCAGCGCCAGCGTTCCTGATCGGGGGCGTCGCAGACGTCCAGACCGCACTCGACATAGAGGTCCAGCCGCTTGCCCTTCGGCAGGCTGAACATGAACTCGGCGCGGTTGGGGCTCAGGCGAGCCGGCGGTTCGGAAAAGGCCAGGCAACTTGTCCGCACCACCTGATCCAGCCCGGTATAAGCGAAGCTGACCCGGCGACCGTCCATGACCGGCGGATGGATCTCGCCGCGCGCCAGCCGTGGGGTGCCGCGAACCTGGAAGATATCGGCGAAGTCGGCTCCGAATTCGAAAGCCAGCGGCAGCAGGATGTCCTCGATGCCGTGGTTGACCATCCGCACCCGCTCGAACAGCCGCTTGTCCCAGAGGAAGCGTCGGCGCTCCAGGTGCAGCACCCCCGCCGGGGCCGAACGGCCGCCCATGGGCGGAAGCGGACGGTTGGTCGAATGACAGGTGAAAAAGACATTGTCCTCGGTCACCCCGGAACTGAGCCGCGATGGCCGCGCGCGTCCCACAGTCAGGACGAAATGCGACAGCATCCGCGTATCCTGATCGAACAGCCCGTCGGCGCCGCTCTTTATATCTCCCCAGTGATCCGCGACCAGAAATGTGTCGCGGTCCTTCAGCGCCATTAGGGTTTCGAGACCGTCCTGATCGCTGTTTTCGGCGGCGGTTGTCTGGACCGAATAGGCGTCGTCCATGGTCTGCCTCGCTTCAGCGCATCAATTCGCTCTGGCGCCCCTCAGGGAAATGGCCGAACGAACCAAGGGTTCAGGCGCGGATGGCGAAACTGCGTTCTTCCCTTGGCGGGAGGAGGGGAATGTCCTCCAGCAAGTGGGCGGCGAAGGGACGGCGGGCCAGCAGGTCGCCGTAAACGTCGAGATAGCGTTGAGCCATGACTGTGGCCGAGAAGCGCTGGTCGAAGCGCGTCCGGATGGCCTCACGGTCCAGCCTGTGCGCCTGCCCGGCGGCGGTGACCGCCTGCTCCAGGGTATCGACCAGAAACCCCGTAATTCCATCCTCGATGATCTCGGGCGTCGACCCGCAGCGGAAGGCCACGACCGGCGTGCCGCAGGCCATGGCCTCGATCATCACCAGACCGAATGGCTCCGGCCAGTCGATGGGAAACAGCAGGGCTTCGGCCCCGCCGAGGAAGGCCGACTTACGATCGTCGCCGATCTCGCCGACGAATTCGACAAGAGGATTGCCGTCGACCAGAGGCCTGATGACCGTCTCCCAATAGGCCTTGTCGGCTGCATCCACCTTGGCCGCCATCTTCAGCGGCTTGCCCAGACGTGTGGCGATCTCGATGGCGCGGTCGGGGCGCTTCTCGGGCGAGATGCGGCCGAGGAAGGCCAGGTAATCCTGTGATTTCGGCGAAAAGCGATAGAGGTCGCCGGGCATCCCGTGATGCACGGTTGCCTTCCAGTTGGCGGCGGGCAGGGGGCTGCGCTGATCGTCGGAGATGGAGACCAGCCCGAACCGGGGCCAGCGCTCATAGACCTCGGGCAGATCCTTCAGGTCCAACCGCCCGTGCAAGGTCGTGAGAGTCTTGTCGGCCACTCCCTGAAAGAAGGGGAAGTGAGCCATGTCGGTATGGAAGTGGATCACATCGAAATCGTCGGCGCGGTCCAGCACCTGGGCCAGCATGGTCATGTGCGCGGCCATGTCGGACTTGAGCGGCGCCGGGTCCAGCCGGATGGCCTGATCGCGCACCGGGATCAGACGCGCTCGCGTCTCGGCCTCGGCGCTGGCGAACAGGGTGACGTCATGGCCGAGATCGACCAGGGCGTCGGTCAGATGGGCCACGACCCTTTCCGTGCCGCCGTAGAGACGCGGCGGCACCGCCTCATAGAGGGGCGTGACCTGGGCAATCTTCATGACCGGACTCCAGCGCCCCCGATGGCGCACTGAAGTTCTCAACACGGGTCGATGACCGCGGTTCCAGCTTGGCCGGAACGATAGTCGCAAGCTTTACAGTGGCTTGCGCTTACTGCATCCCGGCGCGGATCTCGGCGCGCAGGGCGTCGATGGGGCGCAGGCCCGTGTCGGTCTTGAAGCGCCAGTAGGTCCAGCCGTTGCAGGCCGGGGCGTTTTCCAGCAGGGCGCCCAGCTTGTGGATCGAGCCGGTCATGGACCCGGACACCAGCGAACCGTCGGCGCGCACGCGGGCCTCATGGTCGCCCTTGGGGCAATAGAGCTTGTCGCCGGGCGCCAGCAGGCCTGCCTCAACCAGGGCGCCGAACGGCACCTTGGGCTCAGCCTTCCTGGAGCTGGTGACGACCAGGTCCTCGGGGGCGGCGGGAATGACCGCCTTGATGCGTTTCTCGGCCAGCCTGGCGTAGGTTTCGTCGCGCTCGATGCCGATGAAGTGACGGCCCAGGCGTTTGGCCGCGGCGCCCGTGGTGCCGGTGCCGAAGAAGGGGTCCAGAATCACGTCGCCGACGCGGCTGGCCGACAGCAGCACCCGGTGCAGCAGGGCCT
>Ga0247827_10001474_pt1 | contig 9970 bp, 7 predicted proteins | sample 12C_Control_Day2_FD_194414 | JGI IMG/M metagenome (GOLD analysis project Ga0247827, IMG submission 194414) | Soil microbial communities from agricultural site in Penn Yan, New York, United States - 12C_Control_Day2 | ecosystem: Environmental > Terrestrial > Soil > Agricultural land | place: USA...
ATTTTATAGACATTTTGTTTTTATGTAAGAAAATTGGGCGGCCATACTTCACAGACCGCCCAATCATTAAATATTACGGATTCGTAATAGTAAGAGGGCTGCTCACATTAACATACCCCTTAATGGTGCAGGCCTTGGTAACTTTAGGAGGAATCGGAGGAATCACATAGTACCAACCAGCAACCGATGCATCGATCTCAATCCGTTGCAGTGAGACATTGTAATTGGCTTTGATAGTCTGCGTGGAGCTGCCGCACTCGCCGTTAAGCGTCTTAGCCCAGAACCCGGAAATAATAATCGGCTTCAGATTAGGATCCGATCCAGCCACCGGGTCAGCAGTAACAGTCCAGTTGTTCAAAAGCGAGACACCCGAGCACAAACCGGGCCCACCAAGGGACTTGCCGTTAGCCGCGACGACACCCGTCCCGTTACTCGACGGCGGCGGCGAAGCCACGAAACCAGACACCGTCAGCACGTTGGACCAGGTCACGGTACAGTTAGGAAGAGTGACACTCTGGGCGACCTGAAGATTAGACGGGCTGCCGAGAGAATAGACCCCGTTGGGAGAAATATCGGCAGATGCAGCCCCGGCCACAAGCATAGCGGCAGCGGCAATGACGGTCGCTGAAATAGACTTAATCATGACGTTTCCTCTAGTTATGTTACACAACCCTCAATTGGTTGAGCTCACCACCTATAGTAGGTATTGAAATATAATTCAAATTTAAATTTGAATTCCTCAAAACAACAAAAAGAATACGCAAAAATCCACCCGCCACATAACAGGTGACGAGTGGATCAAGCTTCGTATGGTTACTATAGAATAACTACATACTAAAAGCGCTTTGACAAATTGAACCCGATAACACGTGGATCCAAAGTGAAAATATTAGTTGTCAGCATTGAGTCATCGCTATTTGTGAAGGCATCAACAATTGGTGACTTATCAAAGAGGTTCTTCACGTAGAGCTGAGCCGTAAATTGATTTCCGATGTTCTCCAGGGTGACCGTGAGATTGGTGTTATCCCACCCTCTCAGCCTGTCGTATTCTGTATTATAGACCCTGAAATAGCTTGACGATTGACGATAGTAATCGCCACGGAGCGTCAAATCCCAATCGCTTATATGGAATGTATACTGAGCGCCGATATTGGCGGTCACCCTGGGCGCATTGGGCAGCTCGTTTCCGCTAAGATCCGCCGCAAAACCACGCCCCCCGTTCGGGGCATCGGTCAGAGGATTGTATTCAAATCCGAATATATTCCAGAATGGATATAGACCATAAAATCCAGGCGTAAACGATCCTATCCTGGCAGACCCTCCACAAAGCGCCGAAAGGGCAAAGAAAGCCATGTCCTCAGTACCAGGCGTCGAAAGTATTGTTTCAACATGCTCTTTAGGCGCAATGCAATTTGAAGGCACCTGAAGCCATGGACGCACGACGACCCAGTCATCATTGCCCTGAGTTCTGTTCATGACATCGATAGAACTTTCGCCATCACCAATTTTGGTTTTTAACAAACCCAGGTTTGCATCGATGCGGAAGTCGGGCGTTGGCCTAAACACAGCTTCAAATTCCAGCCCCATAGAGGTCGCATCGAAATTCTCGTTCAGAGAAATTCGATCAACGATCTGTGAGACTTGATAATCCTTGTAGTCATAATAGAAAGCGGTCGCGTTAAACCGAAGCTTTCCATCAAATGTGTTGGTCTTTGCGCCAATTTCAAAAGCATTGACATATTCAGGATCAAAAATTTCCGGCAAAGGTTGATACTGAACAATCGCCATATTGATATCCGCTCGAGGCGGGTTGGCCCCGCCCCCCTTATATCCCCTCGAATACGAGGCATAGAACATAAGATCTTCTGACGGTTTCCAGTCAAGAACAGCACGCCCCGTTCCCGCTCCCCACGACTGCTCGATGTCAGGCAAAGCCCGGAAGCCACGCGATATACTCCCCCCCGTGTTAGGGCCAATGCCATATTCATCGATAGCACCGAGAAGCAGTTGACTCGGATATGGAGTGCTTATTTTTGTATCATCAGTATATCTAAGACCAAATGTCAGGCGAACTTCTTTAGTTACATCGAAATAACTCTCACCAAATACACCCCACGACTTCGTGTGTATTTCATTTTTACTACGGAAATAATTATGACCATCACCAACCAGCGAATTCAATGAACTCCTGTCGACATATACGCACTCACCAGTAACGCCTGATTGGCAGTTATTGGTTTGAACGGGAAACTCACTCCCTTCCCTATTGTAGAAATACTCCGCAATTAGAGTAAAAGTATTGTTGAATACAAAATAATCATCTTTTGATTTGAAATCAAGATAGTTCGCGCCAAGACTGAAGTTAAACGGACCATCCGACGATGACTGCAAACGGAATTCTTGATACCACTGCCTATTTTTAGATCGACTTAAATCTACAGAAAGTATTCTATTTGAAGCCCCCAATTGAGGATCGGTATACATACCGCCCGGAGCACCAATTGACCCTACAACAGGGTTTCCGAAAATATCATACATTCCATCGCTAGAATTGAACATTTCCGAAGAAACATATCTAGCATAATCTTGAGACGACCTAAAGTTATCCTCAGTATACACGCTTTGCGAGAAGAACGTTAGAGTATCACTAAGGTCAAATCTCAAATTTAACTGAGCAACGTCATTTTTTGCGTAATATTTCGGGTCATAACTGGTCGATATCTCATGCAGGTTTTTGGATTGAGATACAGAGCCATAGGGGTCGATACCTTTTAACACTCGGACCGAGTCCACCCCGCCCGCCGTATACCCCCAGGCCATAGCCCCAGCGACATACAGCTGAGCCAACCCATAACCGCTAGGGGCGGAATAGGACGCGTCGTCATACAGCGACTTCGCCACACACCCCTGCCCCAGCTTGAACTGTATGAAGGGATCGGTGATCGTCACGCCCCCCAACTCCTGTACGCCTGGATCACGGGCGCAGAGCTGCTTGCCCGTGCGCGAGCGGTTGTCGTCTTCGCCGAAATGCTCCCAGATCAGGTTGGCGCTGAACCGGTCGCTCGGCTCCCATGCCGCCGACAGACGGGTCGAGTAGAGATCGCGCCCGTTCACGTCGGTATTGTTAAAGGTATTGCGGTCGAACCCGTCGCGCTTGGTCATCGACGCCGCGCCTCGCACCCAGAAGGTGTCGCTCAGCGGGATATTGACCATCATCTGGCCACGCACCGAGCCATAGTTACCCGTCTCGGCCTTCAGCATGGCGTCGAAGTCGGGCCCCGGCAGGTTGGGGATCATGTTGACCACGCCTGCGGTCGCATTGCGACCGTACAGGGTGCCCTGAGGGCCGCGCAGGACCTCGACCCGGTTCACATCAAGGTATTCCTGCTCGAACAGGCGGTTGCGGATCAAGGGGCTGTTGTTGAAGCTGACGGCGACCGCAGGATCGGAAGCTGCCGAAATCGCCTTGGTGCCAATCCCGCGGATCGCGAAATTGTACATACTGAAGTTGTTCTTGGAGAAGGCGACGTTCGGGATGGCCCGCATCAGCTCCGAACCGCCCTCGATCTTCATGGCGTCCAGGCTCTCAGCCGAGAAGGCCGAGACGGCGATCGGCACGTCCTGAATCGATTCCTCACGCTTCTGGGCCGTGACGATGATGTCCTCGACCGTCGACGCCGCGTCTTCAGGCGCGGTCTGGGCCAGGGCCGGCGCGGCCAAGGTCAACGCTAGAATGGATACAGTCGCGGCCAGGCGCGCGTGAACGACGGATGTCGCCATTAAGACCCCTCCCCAGGGCGCGGCCCGTTCCCCAACGGGTTCCGCAGCATTTCCTCGCCGCCGAATGATTCCGCAGGCCGGGGCGGCGCCGGCAGCGGTTAGGCTCAGACCATCACGCTACTCACCTACCTGTCAATACATATTAACACATGTGTTTGTCAAAGAAACTCTCGTTTCATATTAACATTTATGTTAGCCGATATGTCTCGAAATAGGGGACAAGCATGGACGCGGACGTCATCGTGGTGGGCGGAGGTTTGGCCGGGCTGGTCGCCGCCAACGAGCTGGTTCAGGGGGGCAAGCGCGTGGCGCTGGTCGATCAGGAGAACCCCGCCAACCTGGGCGGTCAGGCCTTCTGGTCGTTCGGCGGGCTGTTCCTGGTCAACTCGCCGGAACAGCGGAAGCTGGGCGTGCGCGACAGCTTCGATCTGGCCTGGCGAGACTGGCGGGGCAGCGCGGGCTGGGACCGGCTGGACGGGCCGCTGGCCGAGGACGAATGGGCGGTGCAGTGGGCGCGCGCCTATGTCGAGTTCGCCGCCGGCGAGAAGCGGTCCTGGCTGAAACAGCACGGGATCAGCCTGACCCCCATGGTCGGCTGGGCCGAGCGCGGCGGAGGGCAGGCCTTTGGTCACGGCAATTCCGTGCCACGTTTCCACGTCGCCTGGGGCACGGGCACAGGGGTGTCGGAACCCTTCGCCGACCGCGCGCGACAAGCGACCCGCGACGGACGCCTGACCTTCCACCACCGTCATCGAGTCGATCAGCTGCTGGTCGATAGCGGGCGCGTCACCGGGGTGGCCGGCGCGATCCTGGCCCCGGACGACGCGCCGCGCGGCGCGGCCTCGAACCGCGACGTGGTCGGCGATTTCACCCCGAGGGCTGGCGCGGTCATCCTGGCCTCGGGCGGCATCGGCGGGGACCATGACAAGGTGCGGCGCTTCTGGCCCGAGCGACTGGGCGCGCCGCCGAAGAGCATGATCACCGGGGTCCCCGCCTATGTCGACGGGCGGATGCTGGACATCGCCGACGACGCCGGCGCCAGGCTCGTGAACCGGGACCGGATGTGGCACTACGTCGAGGGAGTGCAGAACTGGGATCCGATCTGGCCCAAACACGCCATCCGCATCCTGCCCGGCCCGTCGCCGTTGTGGCTGGATGCTTTGGGGCGACGGCTGCCGGCTCCCGCCCTGCCCGGCCACGACACCATGGCCACGCTGAAGCACCTGCGGACCACGCCTGATCTGGCCGAGCACGACCACTCCTGGTTCATCGTCACCCAGAAGATCATCGAGAAGGAGTTCGCCCTGTCGGGGTCCGAGCAGAACCTCGACATCACCGACCGCAAGCTGCTGAAGGTGCTGGCCTCGCGTCTGGGCAAGGGCGCGCCGCCCGCGGTGGACGCCTTCAAGCACAAGGGGGCGGACTTCGTCTTCGCCGACGATCTGGAGACGCTGGTGGCCAAGATGAACGGCCTGACCGAGCAGCCGCTGCTGGACCCGGTTCAGGTGCGTCAGCAGGTCGAGGACCGCGACGCCCAGATGGACAATCCCTACACCAAGGATTTCCAGACCATGAGCATCCACAACAGCCGCCGCTACCTGGGCGACAAGCTGGCGCGGACGGCGACGCCCCACCGGCTGCTGGACCCCAAGGCTGGGCCGCTGATCGGGGTCAAGCTGCACGTGCTGACGCGCAAGTCGCTGGGCGGGCTTCAGACCGATCTGTCGAGCCAGGTGCTGACCGCCGACGGGACGCCGTTCGAGGGACTATACGCCGCAGGCGAGGCTGCGGGCTTCGGCGGCGGCGGATTACATGGTTACAATGCGCTGGAAGGCACCTTCCTGGGCGGGTGCATCTTCTCGGGCCGGGCGGCGGGGCGCGCTCTCGCCGGTCGGGTCTGAGGTTTCTCGGGGGAGGAAAAGGCTATGGATTCACCCTTGGCCATGATCGGTCTGCCGGTCGCGCTGGGCGTCATCATGTTCGGGCTGGGGCTGGACCTGACGCCCGGCGATTTCGCCCGCATCGGCAAGCGGCCCAAGGCGGTCGCCCTAGCCCTGATTTGTCAGCTGCTGCTCCTGCCCGCCGTCTGTTTCGGGCTGGTGCTGCTGTTCCGTCTGCCGCCGGTGCTGGCGGTGGGAATGATGCTGCTGGCGGCCTCGCCCGGCGGGACGACGGCCAACCTCTATAGCCACCTGTTCCGGGGCGATGTGGCCCTGAACATCAGCCTGACCGCGATCAACTCGGTCATCGCCGTCCTGACCCTGCCGCTGATCGTCAACCTGTCGATCGCCTGGTTCCAGCCCGGCGACATGACCGTGGGGCTACAGCTGAAGAAGACCATCGAGGTCTTCATGATCGTGCTGGCCCCGGTCTGTCTGGGGATGCTGGTGCGCGGCTTCAAACCCGGCTTCGCCCGCGCCATGGACAAGCCGGTGCGGCTGGCCTCGGTCGTCATCCTGACCCTGGTGATCGCGGGGGCGGTCGCGTCCAACTTTGCCGTGCTGAAGGACGACTTCATCGCCCTGGCCGGCATTGTCGTCAGCTTCTGCATCCTCAGCCTGGGCATAGGCTTCATCGTCCCGCGCCTGTTCCGCATCAACCGCGAGCAGTCGATCGCCAGCGCCTTCGAGGTCGGCCTGCACAACGCCACCCTGGCCATCGTCATCGCCGAGTCGGTGCTGGCGGTCCCGGACATGTCCTTGCCCGCCGCGGTCTATGGGGTGCTGATGTTCCCGCTGGCCGCTGTCTTCGGCCTGATGATCTCCCGCAAGGGCGCGCTCAGGACGGCCCCGGCCGAGACCTGAAGCGTCACGCGGGGTGGCCTCGGCAGGGTTCCCGACTAAAGTCCGGCTTCGACGACCACCGCCGAGAAGCCGATGTCACTGCCGCACGCCCTGCTGACCGCCCTGACCGAACATCCCGGATCGGGGTCCGATCTGGCCAGCCGTTTCGACAGGTCGATCGGCTACTTCTGGCAGGCGACGCATCAACAGATCTATCGCGAGCTGGCCCGGCTGGAGGCCGCCGGCTGGATCGAGGCCCTGCCGGTCGAGGGCGGTCGGGGACGCAAGCGGCGCTACCGGGTGCTGCCGACGGGCCGCGAGGAACTGAAACGCTGGGTGGCCGAGCGCCAGGGCGTCCTGCCGATCCGCGATGAACTGATGGTCCGGCTGCGCGCCGAGGCCGTCGTCGGCCCCACCGGCCTGATCGAGACCCTGGAACAGCTGGCGGCCCAGCATCGCCAGAAGCTGGCGACCTATCAGGCCATCGAAGCCCGCGACTTTCCTCGGGAACCCGACGCCAGGGACCAGAAGCTGCAGCATCTCGTGCTCAAGGCCGGCCTGGCCTACGAAACCCAGCGCCTCGCCTTCTGCGAGGAGGCCATCGCCATACTGCGCGCCGGCTAGCGTCGCTGTTTGCAGCGCGCCGCCTCAGGCGTCATATGCTCCGAACACGTTACTGGGGGCTTTTTTACATGAAACATCTGCTCGTCGGCCTGTCGGCCCTCTGCATCGCCACGCCTGCGCTGGCGCAATCGGTGGACCGCGTAGCCATTAACGGCATCATTGATCAGGGTCTGAATCACAGCGAGGTCATGCAGACCGCCGCCTATCTGACCGACCGGATCGGCGGGCGGATGACCAACTCGCCGCAGATGCGTCAGGCCGAGCAGTGGAGCCAGCAGCGCTTCCGTGACTGGGGTCTGTCCAACGTCCGCGCCGAAGGTTTCGAGTTTGGTCGCGGCTGGTCCATCGCCCGCTCCAGCGCCCGCATGACGGCCCCGCGCGCCATTGAACTGCGCGCCATTCCCGTGGCCTGGACGCCCTCGACCAATGGAACGATCAGCGCCGGCGTCGTCGTCGCCCCGATCACCAAGGTCGAGGACTTCGACAAGTGGCGCGGCAAGCTGGCCGGCAAGATCGTCATGCTGTCCCGCCCGGACACCGGCTCCGAGCCGACCGAGCCGGCCTTCCGCCGCTGGACCGACGCCGAACTGCGCGACCGCAACACCTACGTCCAGCCGCAGCATTCGCCGGCCGCCGCCGAACGCCAACTGAAGACCGCCGACTTCGCCGCCCGCCTCGACGCCTTCCTGGCCGAGGAAGGCGCCCTGGCCTGGGTGCGGATGTCTCAACGCGACGGCGGCCTGCTGCACGGCACCGGCTACACCTATCAGGTCGGCGCCACGCCCAGGCTGCCGGGCATGGAGATCGCCGCCGAAGACTATCGTCGCCTCGCGCGCCTGGCCCTGACCGACACGCCGCCGACGCTGGAACTGCTCAGCGAGGTCCAGTTCCACGACGAAGACGTCAACGCCTACAACATCCTGGCCGACATTCCCGGCTCGGACCGTTCGGGCGAATACGTCATGGCCGGCGCCCACCTGGACAGTTGGGTCGCGTCTGACGGCGCCCAGGACAACGCCGCCGGCAGCGCGGTCGTCATGGAAGCCGCCCGCATCCTGTCGCAGATGAAGGTCAAGCCCAAGCGCACCATCCGCTTCGCCCTGTGGAATGGCGAGGAACAGGGCATCCTGGGCTCGCTGGCCTATGTCGACCGCTACCTGGCCACGCGCGCGCCGTCGTCGGCCCCGGCGCTGGCCGCCCTGCCCGACAACCGCACCTGGCGCAACCGCTGGCCGGTCGAGCCGCGCCCCGGCTATCGCGACTTGGTCGCCTACTTCAACCTCGACAACGGCTCGGGCAAGATCCGCGGCATCAACGCCGAGGGCAATGTCGCCGCCGCCCCCATCTTCCAGGAATGGCTGGCCCCGTTCGCCAGCATGGGCGCCACCACCGTCTCGCTGCGTCCCTCGGGCGGCACCGACCACGTCTACATGCAGACGGTGGGCGTGCCCGGATACCAGTTCATCCAGGACCCGCTCGACTATTCCAGCCGCATCCACCACACCAGCATCGACAGCTATGACCACCTGAAGCCCGAGGACCTGCGTCAGGCGGCGGTGATCCTGGCCAGCTTCCTGTTGAACGCGGCCAACCGCGACGCTCCCCTGCCGCGCATGCCGCTGCCGACGGAACCGACGCCGACCGATCCGTTCGAGTACCCGGCGTCGAACTAGAATACGGCCATACGCACCGAACCGAGGCCTGACGGTAAGCGTCAGGCCTCGGCGTAGCCGATACAATGAAACAACAGCCCTGCTTGACTCCCCCCCGGGGCGAAGGCGCATATAGAACAAATGAGGAACATTTGTTCGCAATCGGACGCGCTGGCAGCGCTGAAAAACCGACTGGAGGCGCTGGATCGATCCGGCGGCCGTCACGTCGAGGCGACCGCTCGCGAGGGGGGCAACGACGCCTTTGCGCCGTTGGCCACGGGCGTCCTGCATGACCTCTACGCCACAGCCCCGGCCGACGCCGTGGCGGTCAACGCCTTCGGGCTGGGGATGGCGCTGCGGGCGGCGGCGGGGCGGCCCATCGTCTGGGCCCTGCATGAGATGATGGGACAGGAGGCGGGACGCCCCCACGGCCCCGGCCTGCATGAGATGGGACTGTCGCCGCGCGACCTGCTGCTGGTGCGGGCGCGCGATGTTCAGACCCTGCTAGCGGTGGGCGAAGAGGCCCTGCGCAGCCCCGCCGTCGGCGCGGTCCTGCTGAGCGCCTGGGGCGAGGCCAAGGCCTTCAGCCTGACGGCCAGCCGGCGGCTGGCCCTGGCGGCGGAAACCGGCGGCGCGACGCTGCTTCTGGCCCGGGCCGGGGCCGAGCCCTGCCCCAGCGCGGCCGAGACCCGCTGGTCGATCGCATCCTTCGCCTCCGAGCCTCTGGAAGGCGGGGCGCCGGGGCGACCGTCTTTTTTCGCGACCCTGCTGCGGCGACGCGGCGGCGGGGCGACCGGAACCTGGATCATGGAGTGGGATCGTGAACAGGGATCATTCCGCCCTCCGACGCCGCTATCTGGCGGTCTGGTTCCCCTGGCTGCCCAGCGACCGGCTGCGGCGTCAGGCGCAGAAGGACGCCGCGCCGCCTGATGCGACGCCCGTCGTCCTGGTCGAAAAGGTCAAGGGCGCCTTGCGACTGGCCGCCGTCGATCCGGCGGCGGCGCAGGCGGGGCTGACGCCCGGCCTGGCCCTGGCCGATGCGCGAGCGCGCACCCCCGCCCTGCGCACCGTCGCCCACCGCCCCGACGCCGACGCCGCCCTGCTGACGCGGGTGCTGGAGGATTTCGGCCG